>Ga0209579_10000213_pt1 | contig 77275 bp, 80 predicted proteins | sample Coa_R1_2_FD_187152 | JGI IMG/M metagenome (GOLD analysis project Ga0209579, IMG submission 187152) | Surface soil microbial communities from Centralia Pennsylvania, which are recovering from an underground coalmine fire - Coalmine... | ecosystem: Environmental > Terrestrial > Soil >... | reverse complement strand
CGTCAGCTCGTATCGCCGTGGCGTCATGATCGCTCCTTTGAGGAGCTTGAATCACATTGCACCCGCCGAGGGAATCCCCTTTATGAGTTCGCGACCTAGACTAGGCGCAGGAAGGGTGGCGCGATGCGCAACGGGATTGCCGGATTGGACCACATCGTCGTCGGCGTGCGCGATCTCGAACGCGCCCGCCTGGGCTGGACCCGTCTCGGCTTTACGCTGACGCCGCGCGGCCGCCATCTGGGCGCCGATGGCCCTTGCGGCACGGCCAATTACTGCAGTATGTTCGCCCGCGATTACCTCGAGCTTCTCGGGTTCGTCGAGCCGGACGAGCACGCCCGGCGCCTCAACGCCTTCCTGGCGCGCCGCGAGGGCGCAATGGCGGTCGCCTTCGCCGCCGACGGGCCGGCCGAAGCGGCCGCCGCTGCGCTCGCCGCGCTCGGCCTGCACCCGGGCGAACCACGCGCCCTCGGCCGCCAGATCGAGCTACCCGATGACACTGTCGTGCCGCGCTTTGCGCTGCTGGCGCTGCCGCCCGAGGAAACGCCGGCGCTCGATTGCTTTGTGTGCGGCCACCTGACCCCGGAACTGCTGCGCCGCCCGGAGTGGCTGACCCACCCGAATGGCGCCCTCGGCCTGCGCGGCCTTCATGTCGTCGCCGCCGAGACCGCACCGCTGCTGCCGGCCTACGACCGCCTGTTCGGGCTGCACGAGGTCACCACGACCGACGCCGTCGCCAGCGTTCGAACCGGGCCGCACCGCATCCTGTTTTCGACGCCGGACGATTTCGAGACGATGCACCCAGGGATCACTCTCGCCGCCGATCTGCCGCTGCCCGGCATCGCGGCCATCGAACTCGCCGTCGCCAGCCGCAACCAGACCGCCGATTATCTGGCGCAATGGCAGGTGCCGTTCGACGAACTCCCCGACGGGCGCCTCGCCGTCCAGGCCAGCGACGCCAATGGCACGGTTTTGCTCTTCACGCAGGCGTGATCGGGTAATGCAACCCGTCGGCCGCCTCAGCGCATCACCTGAGGCTAGCCGGTGGCTCGCGCCCGCTGCCGGCGGCGTTTCGCCCGCAGCTTGGCGCGCAGCCTGGCTGTCGGCGAGGGTCGCTTCTGGGCTCGTTTCATCTCTGGATCCTTGATTTGCAGACGCCGGCGGCGTGGTTCGGCTCAATAGCCCGAATGCCGTCCAAATCATAGCTCTGTGCGAACCAGCGTCCGGCTTGACCTGCCGCCCGCACGAGCGCACTTGCTAAGGCGAGAGCCAGCAGCAAGGGAGGACGGCATGGTCGAGCGGCTGACCGGTGTGGCGCGTCACACGGCGCTGCGCGAGTTGCATGGCTGGAGCGAGGTCGCGGACCGCGACGCGATCCGCAAAAGCTATCACTTCAGCAATTTTTCGGAGGCCTGGGGGTTCCTGTCGCGCATCGCGCTGGCGGCGGAGAAAATGGATCACCATCCCGAGATCTTCAACGTCTACAACCGCGTCGAAATCATCCTGTCGACGCACGATGTCGAGGGCGTCAGCGAGCGCGACGTGCGGCTCGCCGAGGCGATCGACGAACTGGCGCCCGAGCGCGACCGGCGCCCGCCGACCCCCTGATTGCTCGCCATGCGCACCGAACTCGTCTCGATCCCGACCGATACCTTGCCGCTCGACGGCGCGTTTTACGAGCCTGAGGGCGGCGCTCGCGCCGGCGGCGTGCTGCTGTTCCACGGCAACACGATGAACTTCTATGTCGGTGCGCCGCGATTTCTGCCGCCGAGGTTGACCGCGTTCGGGTTTGCCTGCCTCGCGTTCAACCGCCGCGGGCACGATATCTTGTCGATCCGCGACAGCCGCGCCGCCGAGGGGGCTGCCTTCCAGACCACCGCCGAAGGCATCGCCGACAACCGAAACGGCGGCTGATTGGGTGGCCGAGCACGGCTTTCCGCGCCCGGTGGTCATCGGGCACAGCAACGGCGGCATGCTTGCCGTCCAGCATGTCGCCGACTATCCGCAAACCCCGGCGCTGGTGCTACTGTCGGCGCATGCCGGCGGCACCGGGCAGGTCGCGAATTCGAGCCGCGCCGTATTGATGGCGGGCGACCGGCTCGACGAGATAACCGCCCAAGCGCGTGCCATGGTTGCCGCCGGACGCAAGCATGATCTGCTACTGATGCCCGGCTGGTGGTATGTCGCGAGCGCCGCAAGCTTTCTCGACCGCATGGTTTCGATGCCGGCGATCGTCGAGCTGGCTCCCGCGGATCCAGTGTCCGGTGCTGTTCCTCCGCGGCGACCAGGAATCGCCCGAGGCTTATCCGGCCGAGCAGTTCCAGGCCCAGGCCGGCGGCTCCTGCGATGTGACGGTGGTGCCGAATTGCGACCACTTCTACGTCGGTCGGGAAGACGCGGTCAGCGCGATCGTTGCCGAGTGGCTGGCGCGAAATGGCGGAGTCAGCTGACACCGACGAGCGAGCCCCGCCGGCAGGATCACGGCAGCGGCACTATCTCCTTTCCCAGCGGGGCAAGGCTGGCGCCCGCGAGCTTCAGGTGCGCCCAGGCGAACGGCAGGCCGATAATGGTGATCGCCAGCACGAGCGCCAGCAGCAGATGTCCGATCGCCAGCCACCAGCCCGCCAAGACAAACCAGACGATGTTGCCAAGCACGCTGAGGACCCCGGCATCCGGCCGGGGTACCATCTCATGGCCGAACGGCAGCAACGTATAGAGCGCGATGCGCAGCGCCGCGAACGACCACGGCAGACCGATGATCGTCAGCGCCATCAACCCGGCGGCAACCAACCAGGCGAAGGCGGCCGCAAGCCCGCCGCATATCAGCCATAGGATGTTGAGGAGGAGTGACAGGGGAGACATTGATCGGGTGCCCTTGCTCTGTTGCCGCATCCCGGTGCTGCGGCCGCGGCCGAAGGTCGTCAGGCCGCGGCAATCAACCGCCGTTCGGCTTCGCGCAGCAGCCGCACCAGGCGGGCTGCCCATAGAGCCTGGCCGCGATCGTCGTCGATCAGATCCTGGCGGATCTCGAGCTCGACATGCGATAGGCCACGTTCCTCGCCATGCGTCGGCACCGTGTAGTCGCTGTTGCCGGTGATCGCGTAAGGCTGGTTGTCGCCGACCGCGAGATCGCCCTCGCCGCGCAGCAGGTCGAGCATAATGTGCGGCAAGCGGGTGTCGCGGGCGTTGGGGTTATAGAGAACCCCAACCTCGACCGCGCGCGCCACGCCCTTGAACACCGGGGTGAAGCTGTGCATCGCGACCAGCACGCTATGCCGGTGCGCCCGCGCGCCGAGGAGCTCGGCGATGGCACCGTGATAGGGGAGAAAGATTTCGCGCCGCCGAGCCTCGCGCTCCTCCTCGCCCAGCCCCTTGTTGCCGGGAATTGTTGTGGTTTCGCTTACGACCGGGATCGAACTGCCCCATTCCGGCCGACGGTTGCAGTCGATGACGAGCCGCGAATAGGCTTGCAGCACGGAAGTGGCGTCGAGCGCCTGCGACAGGCGTTCGGTCACCCCGGCGATCCCGATGTCCCAGGCGATGTGGCGCTGCAGCTCGCCCTCCGGCAGGCCGAGATTGCCGAGACGGCGCGGGATCGCTCGCCCGGCATGATCGGCGGCCAGCAGAAAGGCCGAGCCTGCCGCCGGCCGCAGCACCCGCACAGGCGGCGGATCATCCTCGCCGAGCAAGCGAAATTCTGCAGCTAACATCAGCAAATCTCGGCGTCGCGGGCACAGCTCTCGGCCTCGGTCAAGCCGTCGAGGATGCGCAGCCGCTTGACCGGCGGCGAGCGCCGAAGCGCGCGATTGGTTCGGCGAGACGTTTTTCGATGGATACTCAAGCAGCTCCTCAGGCACGCACCGGGTCGAGCGCAGCGGCCGCCGCGTCGACGCGGAAGCCGCCCGATTGCCGCCGCCACAGCGCGGCGTATGCGCCGCGCGCAGCGAGCAGCCGCTCGTGCGTGCCTTCCTCGACGATGCGGCCGCGATCGAGCACGACCAACCGGTCCATCCGGCAGATCGTCGACAGGCGATGCGCGATCGCAATCACCGTGCGGCCCTCCATCAGCTCGGCGAGCTGCTCCTGGATCGCCGCTTCGACCTCCGAATCGAGCGCCGAGGTGGCTTCGTCGAGCACCAGGATCGGCGCGTCCTTGAGGATCACTCGCGCCAGCGCGATGCGCTGCCGCTGGCCGCCCGATAATTTGACGCCGCGCTCGCCGACATGGGCGTCAAAGCCGGTGCGGCCGTGCCAATCCTCCAGCCCCTCGATGAATTCGATGGCGTGCGAGCGTCGCGCCGCGTCGACGATCGCCTCCTCGCTGGCGTCGGGCTGGCCGTAGCGGATGTTGTCGCGGATCGAGCGGTGCAAGAGGGAAGTGTCCTGCGTCACCATGCCGATCTGCGCTCTGAGGCTCTCCTGGGTCAGCCCGGCGATGTCGCGACCGTCGATCAGGATGTGCCCCTTCTCCGGCCGGTAGAACCCAAGCAGCAGATGGACGAGGGTCGATTTACCCGCCCCGGAGCGGCCGACGAGGCCGACCCGCTCGCCCGGCGCGACGTCGAGCTCGAGCCCGCGCAAGACGCCGCCCATTCGCGGCGAGCGGCCATAATCGAAGCTGACCTGGTCGAAGCGAATGGCTCCCTCGATCCGCGGCAACTCCTCCGCCCCGGGAAGATCCGGCATCTGCCGCGGCTGCGCAATCGAGCGCATGCCGTCCTGCACCTGCCCAATATCGTCGAAGATGTTGGCGATCTGCTGCGCCAGCCAGGCGGAGATATTGTTGATCTGCCATGCCATCGGGATCGCCGTCGCGACGGCGCCAACGGCGATGTGCCCGCTCTGCCACAGCGCGATCGCGAGCGTCCCGGTGCCGACCAGCAACAGCGCGTTCATCACGGTCAGCGACAGGCCCCACAAGGTGCCGAGGCGTTGCTGGTCGCGCCAGGCGTCGGTGTGCTCGTCGACCGCGCTGCGCACGAAGGCGTCCTCGTCGTGCGCTCGGGCAAACAGCTTGACCGTCAAGATGTTGGTGTAGCTGTCGACAACCTTGCCGGTCAGGTTGGAGCGCATTTCCGACATGCGGCGCGAGCGCTCGCGCATCTGCGGTAGGAAGCGGGCGAGCACGACGCCGTAAAGCCCGAACCACGCGATGATCGGCAAGGCAAGGCGCCAATCGGCCGACGACAGCAGCGCGACCGCGCTGGTGCCGTAGACGATGATGTACCAGACGCCGAGAATCGACAGCACGACGCTTTCGCGCAGCGCCGGGCCGGTCTGCATGACACGAGCCGCGATGCGCCCGGCAAAATCGTTCTGAAAGAATGTCCAGCCCTGCCGCACGACGTGCCAGTGGCTCTGCCAGCGCACCAGGTTGGTGAGGCCGGGGACCAGCATCTGGTTCGTGACGATCGCCTGCGCGAGGTGCACGGTGGGGCGAACGAAGAGGAACAGCGCGGCCATCAGCAGCAGCTGCGTGCCGGCGTCGCGCCACAGCGTGGCCGGCGATTGCGCCGAAACCAGCGAGACGATGCGGCCGATGCACACCGGGATCAGCGCGTCGGTAACGGCGACGCAGAACCCGGTCGCAAACAGCGCCGCGATCGGCCCCGGGATCTGCCGTACGAAATGCCAGAAAAAGCGAACGAGCGCGCGCGGCTCCCCCAGCGTCGGCGGCGGCGCGTCGGGCGGCGGCCCGGTTGCTGCGAGCCGGCGTTCAAAAAACCGTAGCATCGCGTGCTAAATGCCCGCCGGCGTGAGGCCGGTCAACCGTCGCCTCGCGCGGGCCGGCCATGCTCGACCCCGGGTTCGCGAGCGCGATTGAGGCCCGCGACGGCCGGTCGGCTCAGCGGTGCGCGGCGTTGTATTTTTCGAGTACGTCGACGCCGGGGCACAGCGCCGCCTCGTCGAGCGCGTTGAGCGGCGCTTCGACCGTGTCGAGGAAGGCGTGCAGGTCACCATGGTCCGGCTCGACGAAGAGGAGGCCGGTGACGACTTCGCCCAAGGCGTGGCGCTGCTGCAGGTAGGTCAAGGCCGAGATGCGGTCGGTCGGGTCGTAATCGAGTTCGAGCTTGCGCAGACGCAGGGTCGAACCGTCGTGCTGCACCACGGTCTCGACCGTGCCCGGCGCATAGTCAGCGGTGATCGCCTCGCGCTCGATCATGTAGTCGAGCTGGTTGACGGCCTCGTTGTGGGCGCGCACGTAGTCGAAGCTCTTGGTCGAGCCCGGATGGTTGTTGAAGGCGACGCAGGGCGAGACGACGTCGATAAAGGCGGCGCCCTTGTGCTGGATCGCCGCCCTGATCAGCGGCACCAGCTGCGCCTTGTCGCCGGAAAAGCTGCGCGCGACATAGGAGGCGCCGAGCTGCAGCGCGAGACCGACCAGATCGATCGGCGCATCGGTATTGACCGCGCCGCGCTTGGCGCTCGATCCCTTGTCGGCGGTCGCCGAGAACTGGCCCTTGGTGAGGCCGTAGACGCCGTTATTCTCGACGATATAGACCATGTCGACGCCGCGGCGGATGCAGTGGGCGAACTGGCCGAGGCCGATCGAGGCGGAATCGCCGTCGCCCGAGACGCCGAGATAAATGAGGTCGCGATTGGCGAGGTTGGCGCCGGTCAAGACGCTCGGCATGCGGCCGTGCACACTGTTGAAGCCGTGCGATTGGCCGAGGAAATAGGTCGGCGTCTTCGACGAACAGCCGATCCCCGACAATTTGGCGATGCGGTGCGGCGGCAGGGACAATTCGAAGCATGCCTGGATGATCGCGGCGCTGATCGAATCGTGGCCGCAGCCGGCGCACAGGGTCGAGATCGAGCCCTCGTAGTCGCGGTGCGTATAGCCTAGCGCGTTAGTCGGCAGTTTCGGGTGATGCAGCTTGGGCTTGGTGATGTACGTCATGTTACGGGAGCGCCTTGCGAAGCGGGGCGAGGGTGACGACGGCGAGCATGTCGGCGATCGCCTTGACGATGAAACGGGCGGTAATGGGGGTGCCGTCGTAATGCAGGATCGGTACGAGCCGGGCCGGGTCGATCTCCAGTTCGGTCGTGACCAGCGTGCGCATCTGCTTGTCGCGGTTCTGCTCGACGACAAAGACGCGCTCGTGGTTGCTGATGAAATCGACGACGTCGTCGTGGAACGGGAACGCGCGGACGCGCAGCGTGTCGAGATGGATGCCGCGCGCTTCTAAGGCTTCAAGCGCCTCTTCCATCGCGAGCGCGCTGGAGCCGAAATAGATTGCGCCGTATTTGGTCGCCTCGCTCGCCTCGCGCTTGATGGGGCGCGGCACCAATCGCTTAGCGGTTTCGAACTTGCGCAGGAGGCGCTGCATGTTGTCGACGTAGGGGCCGCCTTCCTCAGTATAGCGGGCGTAACGGTCCTTGGTCGTGCCGCGGGTGAAATAGGCGCCGCGCGTCGGGTGGGTGCCGGGCAGCGTGCGGTAGGGGATGCCGTCGCCGTCGACATCGAGGTAGCGGCCGAAATCGGTGCCGGCTTCGAGCGCGTCATAGCCCATGACCTTGCCGCGGTCGAACTTACGCGCCGCGTCCCATTGGAGCGGCGGCACCAGCCAGTCGTTCATGCCGATATCGAGATCCATCATCACGAAGACCGGCGTCTGCAGCCGGTCGGCGAGGTCGAGCGCGTCGGCCGCGAAGGTGAAGCTCTCGTTCGGGTCCTGCGGAAACAGCAATACGTGCTTGGTATCGCCGTGCGAGGCATAGGCGGCCGACAGGATGTCGGCCTGCTGGGTGCGGGTCGGCATGCCGGTCGACGGGCTGCCGCGCTGGATGTCGAAGATGACCGCCGGGATCTCGGCGAAATACGCCAGCCCGATGAATTCCTGCATCAAGGAGATGCCGGGACCCGAGGTCGCGGTAAAGGCGCGGGCGCCGTTCCATGCCGCGCCGATCACCATGCCGATCGAGGCCAATTCGTCCTCAGCCTGGACGATCGCATAGCGGTGCTGCTTCGACTGCGGATCGCGGCGCAGGCGGTAGCAATGCGCGGCAAACGCCTCGGCGAGCGATGAGGAGGGGGTGATCGGGTACCAGGCGCAGACCGTCGCGCCGCCATAGACCGCGCCCAGGGCGGCCGCGTCGTTGCCGCTGACGAAGATGCGGTCGCCGACCTTGTTGCGCTTTTCGAGCTTCAATCCGATCGGGCTGCCGAGCGCCTCGCTCGCCCAGTCGCGCCCGAGTTGCAGGGCGTGCAGATTGGGCTTGATCAGCGCGTCCTTGCCGCGGAACTGCTCGCCGATCAGCTGCTCGATCGCCGGCACGTCCATGTCGAGCAGCGCCGACAGCACGCCCAAATAGATGATGTTCTTGAACAATTGGCGCTGGCGCGGATCGCTGTAGGTGCGGTTGCAGATTTCGGTCAGCGGCGCGCCGATCACGTTGATGTCGTCGCGGAACCGCGAGGCCGGCATCGGGCGCGTCGAATCGTAGAGCAGGTAGCCGCCGGGCTCGATCTCGGCGATGTCCTGCGGCCAGGTCTGCGGGTTCATCGCGACCATCATGTCGACGCCGCCGCGCCGCCCGAGATGGCCGCCCTCGCTGATCCGCACCTCGAACCAGGTCGGCAGACCCTGGATGTTCGAGGGGAAGATGTTGCGCGAGCTGACCGGGATGCCCATCCGCAGCACCGATTTGGCGAACAGCGCGTTGGCGCTCGCCGAGCCGGAGCCGTTGACGTTGGCGAATTTGACGACGAAATCGTTGACGCTTGCTATCGGCTGCGGCATGCGGGTCCGGCCATAGTCATGTCCAAAAGGAATTTGCTCATGTCCCAGGCGCCGGTCGGACAACGCTCGGCGCACAGGCCGCAATGCAGGCAGACATCCTCGTCCTTGACCATGATCCGCCCGGTCTTCAGCGAGTTGCCGATATAGAGATCCTGCCCGAGATTGGTTGCCGGAGCGCTAAGGCGGCCGCGCAAATCCTCTTCATCGCCATTTTCGGTGAAGGTGATGCAGTCCATCGGGCAAATGTCGACGCAGGCGTCGCATTCGATGCACAAAGGGCCGGCGAAGACGGTCTGGATGTCGCAGTTGAGGCACCGCTCGGCTTCGAGATAAGCGAGCTTGTCGTCATAGCCTAGCTCAACCTCGGTGCGGATGTCCTTAAGCGCGGCGGAGAGATCCTTCAGCGGCACCCGGTAGCGCAGATCGTTCGAGATGTCGTTGTCGTAGCTCCACTCGTGGATGCCCATTTTCTGGCTGACCAGCGTCACCCCAGGCGCCGGCCGCTCGGCAACATCCTCGCCGTGGCAGAACTTGTCGATCGAGATCGCCGCGTCATGGCCGTGCGCGACGGCCCAGATTATGTTTTTCGGGCCGAACGCCGAATCGCCCCCGAAGAAAACATTCGGCAGGCTTGACTGCATCGTCTTCGGGTCGACCTTCGGCATGTCCCAGCGGTCGAACTCGATGCCGATATCGCGTTCGATCCACGGAAAGGCGTTTTCCTGGCCGATCGCCACCAGCACGTCGTCGCACGGGATGTGCTGGTGCGGCTCGCCGGTCGGCACGAGGTTGCGCCGGCCCTTCTCGTCGTATTCGGCCTTGACCTTCTCGAACAACACTCCGGTCAGCGTGCCGTCCTCATGGGTGAACTCGACGGGGACGAGAAAATTGAGAATGGGGATGCCCTCGTGCGTCGCATCCTCTTTCTCCCAGGGCGACGCCTTCATCTCCTCGAAGCCCGAGCGCACGACGACGGTGACCTCCTCGCCGCCGAGGCGGCGCGAGGAGCGGCAGCAATCCATCGCCGTGTTGCCGCCGCCGAGCACGACGACGCGGCGGCCAATCTTGTCGATATGGCCGAACGAGACGGAGGACAGCCAGTCGATGCCGATATGGATATGGGCGGCGGCCTCCTTGCGGCCGGGGATCTCGATCTCGCGGCCACGCGGCGCGCCGGAGCCGACAAAGACCGCGTCCCAGCCCTCCGCCAGCAGGTCGCGCAGGCTCGTTACGTAATGGCCGAAGCGGGTCTCGACCCCCATTTCGACGATGCGGTCGACCTCTTCGTCGGTCACGTGTTCGGGCAGGCGAAAGCGCGGGATCTGGCTGCGCATCATGCCGCCGCCCTTCGAATCGCCATCGAACATGACGCACTCGTAGCCGAGCGGCATCAAATCGCGCGCGACGGTCAGCGAAGCAGGGCCGGCGCCGACCAGGGCAACCCGCTTGCCGTTTTTCTCCTTCGGGATCGCCGGCATGTAGAGGCTGACGTCGCCCTTGTTGTCGGCGGCGACGCGCTTCAGCCGGCAGATCGCCACCGGCTCCTTCTCGACCCGGCCGCGGCGGCAGGCCGGCTCGCACGGCCGGTCGCAGGTGCGCCCGAGGATCCCCGGAAAGACGTTCGATTCCCAGTTGATCGCCCAGGCATCGCCAAAGCGCCGCGCCGCGATCAGCCGGATGTATTCCGGCACCGGCGTATGCGCCGGGCAGGCCCATTGGCAATCGACAACCTTATGGAAATAGTCCGGATTCTTGATATCAGTGGGGTGCAATACGCTTCTCCTGCCGGCCGGCCAGGCTCCTAACCGAGCTCACTCGCGCCACGACCAGCTAGCCATCCCGAAGCTCCCGGTACGGCACGGCCGCGCCTTATACCCGGACTCGCAGCGAGCGTCATCCTCCCTGTCGCGCGGCCCGCTGCACATCAGGATTGCGCCTGCGACAGCTTGCCTCATCGGCGACGCAGGCGCAACGACGTGAACACGCGAGAATGCGGGTCTGCGCCGCCACGACCTAATGCGCCTGACCCATGTGTCCGTGATCGAATTCGCCCTTCGCCATCGCGACGTGATGCGGCTGATGCTGGGAGCCGCTGACCATGAGGCCGATGAACCCGAGGCCGCGGATATGCTGGACCTCCTTCTGATCGGCGGCGGTGACCCTGAGCAATTCGCCGTTCGGCAGCGCGGAAGCCGCGGTGTTCCAGCCGTGCTCGCCGTTCATCGTGTGCGCCCAGGCCGGAACCATGCGCTGGATCGCGACGAGCGTGCGGCCGCTGCTGCCGGTGACCGCGATCTCCAGGCCGCCCTCGACCTGCCTGGCGGCGGCATCGGCCCGCAGCGTGACCTCGTTCATGTCGATCAGATGCTGGCGCAGCGCCTCAAGATCAACCTTCGACCAATCGGTCTTCGGGTTGGCGTCCAGCATATGCACGATTTCCTGGATGGCCCCGAAGGCATCCTGACCCGGCATTGTCGGCACCGCGGACTGATGTGGCGTCGTCTGGGTAATTCTCGCCGGCGCCATATGGTGCTCCCCGGATTGGGCGAGCGCGACGCCGGTTGCCAAGACCACAACGGCCGCGGCAACCGCTATAAGCCTCCAAATGGCCAGCATCGACAACAACCTCGCGTAACTCCGCTTACGCCTGCGCGACGCGGCGCGGCGCCAGATGGGCGACCTTGGGCATGACCTCGTTGGCCAGCAGCTCCATCGAGTGACGCCAGGCCTCGGGGCTGTCGCTGTAATCGAAGCAGAACAGCAGCAGGTGGCCGAAGCCGCCGACCTCGTCATACATCCGTTCGATCTTCTCGACGACGGTCTTGGGCGAGCCGATCAGCCAGTTCTGCCGAGCGCAATATTCCGGCGTTACGTCGCTGTCGGCGACATTGTCGTCGTGCTTCAGGTATTGGATGACGCCAACGTTCGTTAAGAGCGGCAGGAAATATTCGCGCATCATGCGCCCCATCTGCGCCCCGACCGACAGGCGCCACGCCTCTGCATCGCTGTCGGCGACGAAGATCTCGCGCACCAGCCGCCAATCGGCGCGGCTTGGCGTACGGCCGGTGCGCCGCGCGCCCTCCTCGACCGAGGCCCAGTGGCTCGCGACGTAGGACTGGTTGAGGTTGAGGCTCATCGGCAGGAAGCCGCGTTCGCCGGCCACCTTCAGCGTATCGGAGCCGGGGCTGACCCCGGCCACCCCAATCGGCGGATAGGGCTTCTGAAAAGGCCGGATATGCGGAATGAGGCTTTCCAGCATCCGGTCGGTGCGGCTGACATGCCAGTACTTGCCGACATAATCGAACGGCTCCTCGGCGGTCCACAATTTGAGGATGATGTCGAGCGCCTCGCGCGTCATCTCGCGGTGCTGGCCGGCATTGCCGTCGACGTTGAACATTGCCCAGTCACTGGGCAGGCCGCTCGCGGCGACCCCGAAATTCAGCCTGCCCTGCGCCATGTGGTCGAGCATCGCGACGCGGTGGGCGAGTTCGGCCGGGTGGTGGTAGGGCAACAGGAACCCGCCGGGCGCGAGGCGGATGCGGCTCGTCTCCATCAGCGCCTGCGCGATCAAGAGGTCCGGCGCCGGATGCGGCTCCCAGGGCGCGGTGTGGTGCTCGCCGATCCAGGCTTCCGAAAAGCCGAGCTCGTCGGCCCAGCGCAAGGTCTGCAAATCCCAGCGATGGCCCTCATACAGGCCGCGCTCCGGCGGGTGCGAGGGCATCGTGAAAAGACCGTATTGCATCGTCTCTCCTTTCGGGTTGGCGGCGACTGGCTGTCAGGGTCCCACGGTGTCGCTGACGCCCGAGAGGCTCGCGACCTCCTGCACCAGCTTGCTCAGCACCGCATTGGCGAAGCTGTCAAAATCCTTGGCCACCATGACGAACGACGAGGGGCCGCCGATCACGTTGTGGCGATAATAGTCATCGAGCCAGGGCTCCTCGGTCAGGATCGCCAGGCCGTTGATGGTGATGCCGCGCTTGACGAGCTCGTCGCGGACGGTGGCCGGCGGTTCGCCGAAATTGGCCATGCCGTCGCCGGAGATATCGATGACGCGGCGATTCGCGGGCTCCGGCATATGGTCGAAGGCGGCGGCGGCGGCGCGCATCGCCGAGCCGATCGCGGTCAAGCCGTTCGAGGTGCGGCTGGTGGCCCGCAGCGAGGCGGCAAAGGCCGCGGCTGTTTCACGGTTGGCGATGTGCGTCCAGCCGACCGTGATCGCAATCTTCTCGGGGTCCGACCACTCGAGGACCAGCGCCTCGATACCGCCGGGTTGGGCGGCAATGGCGTCGATCAGCCGCGGCGTCTCGAACGCGCGGGCGATGCCTTCGTGCTGCAGCACATAACGCTCGCTCGACACGCTTCCCGACACGTCGATCGCGAGGACCAGCGCAACCGCCGCCGCCCGCGCCGGCGCCGTGCCGGCCAGGGCGAGCATCAGGACGGCGAAGGCGAGCCGCATCGGTCCCTACGGCGCAAATCACGGCGCGGGTCGCGGCCGGAAGCCGTGGCGCCGCGAACAGCTTAGCGCCGACCGCGGCTGCGGGCTATAAGCTGAGCGTGGCGACCGGCAGGACGCCCGGAGATTCTGCAATGCCCCGGCGTTGCGAAGAGCCGCGGCTGGTCCGGGAATGAGGTCCGGATGCGATCCGGCGATCCCGGCCCGGATCGGCCCCCACCCCTGGAAGCCCGGACCTGCCGTTCCTCTATCAAGAAGCGTGCCAATCGCACCGCCCCGCGCAAGCTGAACCGACCCGTCAATCCTCGACGAGGCGCTTAGCTTTCCGTCGGGGCCGATTGCCGAATATACAGTCACCGGCCACAAGCATAGGCAGTACCGCAGCCTATCCCCGGCCAGTGGACGAGACGCTTGCGGCCCGCCGCGTCAGTGCTGCTCCCTCGTCGCGGTAAACCGCAGCGCTGGCCATTCCTCGATTGTCGTGCGCAAGTCCCAGGCGTTTCGGGCGAGGAACACGGGCACGCCGTCGTGATCCTCGGCGAGCGCGGCGCCGTTGCGGTCGCGGAAGCGCTCAAGCTCGACGCGCTCGCCGTCGAGCCAGCGCGCCGTCTCGTAGGGGGCGCCGTCGAGCCGGGTCGCGAGACCGTATTCAGCAGCGAGCCGCGCCTGCAGTACGTCAAGCTGCAAGGCACCGACGACGCCGATGATCCAGTCGCTGCCGCTGAGCGGCTTGAAGACGCGCGTCACGCCCTCGTCGGCGAGCTGCTCCAGGGCGTGGCGCAGGTGCTTCTGCTTCATCGGGTCCTCGATCTTGACCCGGCGCAGGATTTCCGGCGCGAAGCTCGGCAGGCCGGTGACCCGGATGTCGACCCCCTCAGTCAGCGTGTCGCCGACGCGCAGGGTGCCGTGATTGGGGATGCCAATGATGTCGCCGGGCCAGGCTTCCTCGGCGAGGTTGCGGTCGCGCGCCAGAAAGAACACCGGGTTCTGCACCGTGATCGGGCGGAAGGTGCGCGAATTCTTCAGCTTCATGCCGCGGTGAAAATGCCCCGAGCACAGCCGCACGAAGGCGATGCGGTCGCGGTGCTGCGGGTCGATATTGGCCTGCACCTTGAAGACGAACCCGGCGACCGCCTCCTCCTCGGGCTGCACCGGCTTTGGCCCATCGGCGTCCATCGCCGGTTGCGGGCGCGGCGGCGGCGCCAGGTCGGCGACGCCGCGGAGCAATTCGCGCACCCCGAAATTGTTGAGCGCACTGCCGAAGAACACCGGCGTCAGATGCCCCTGCCGAAACGATTCGAGGCTGAACGGCTTGCACAGACCGCGCGCCATCTCGACCTGCTCGCGCAATGCCGAAATGGCCGGCGCCGGCAGACGCTGCACCAGCGCCGGGTCGTCGACCCCGGAACAGCGGATCGGCTCGACGACGCGGTCTTCCATACCGCGCTCGAACAGCAGCAGCGCGTCGCGGAAGAGGTCGTAGGTGCCGAGAAAATCGCGCCCCATGCCGATCGGCCAGCTCGCCGGCGTCGCGTCGAGCGCGAGCGTCTGCTCGATCTCGTCAATAAGGTCGAACGGGTCGCGGCTCTCGCGGTCGAGCTTATTGATGAAGGTGATGATCGGCACGTCGCGCAGGCGGCACACCTCGAACAATTTGCGCGTTTGCTCCTCGATGCCGCGCGCCGCGTCGATCACCATGACCGCGCTGTCGACCGCGGTCAGCGTGCGGTAGGTATCCTCGCTGAAATCTTGGTGGCCCGGGGTGTCGAGCAGGTTGAAGACGATGCCGTCATGCTCGAAGGTCATCACCGCCGACGACACCGAGATGCCGCGCTCGCGCTCGATCGCCATCCAGTCGGAGCGCGCCCGCCGCCGCTCGCCGCGCGCCCTGACTTCGCCGGCAAGCTGGATCGCGCCGCCGAACAACAGCAGCTTTTCGGTCAGCGTCGTCTTGCCGGCGTCGGGATGCGAGATGATCGCAAAGGTGCGCCGGCGGGCGATCTCGTCGGAGAGGCTGGCCATCAAAGCAAAGCGGCTGCTGCGGGATGCGCGTTATATGTTGCGCGACGCGCCGTTTGCCAACCGCGCCGGCAATGCGCCCGGCGACAGCGCGTCTACCGTGCCCGTCGGTCTCAATCCAAAGGGTCAGTCGTTCAACCGACCAAGCTTCGAATAGTAGCTTTGGTACTGCGAGATCAGCGCGGCTTCGTCCATAAAATGGGGGTTATTTAGCTTGATTGAGGCAAACTCGGCGTAGGCTCGTTCTTGACAAAAAAGAGTCAAGCAGTCGAGCATTGCACCACCACCCCAATTAATTATCTCCTGTATGAGAATTTTTCCGCCACTTTGACTAACTAACTCTGCCACGTTTTCATTGGACACCGAAAGCCCGCGACCGTGCTCCCAACCCAACTCGCCAACCGACGCTGCGTTAGAGTGATGCAGGAACGCGACCCCCGTTGCGGTAAGCTTGCTCAAAATATGGGACGTGTAGCCGGCAAGAACCTGCAACTCAGCATGGACCAGAGAATCGAACGAGAACACGAGGTCAATACTTCCATCGGGAACGCTGTCCAGCGACACGCCATCATTTAGGATAAACGCGGCGTGCGTTGCTGTTGAGAACGATAGGGTACAGGCGTCGATGCACTTCTCCGATATATCGACCCCTGTGTAATGCGCGCAGAGCGGCAGCAGAAATTTGGTCCATCGACCATAACCCGGGCCGATTTCCACGATGGCGTGTGCCGGCAGAAAGCGGTGTAGCCGCGGATAAATGGCGCCGAACCATTGGGCTTCGCTGCCGCCCCACGTGGCGCTCCATTCCTCGCCGCGGCTGCTCCAATCGTACCTCTGCGACCAATAGGTTGCGTGCGGATCCAGGCTCGGCATTCCTCTGGTCCCTTTCGACGCCGCTCAGCGATTCTAGTCGACTTTGAAGGCTTACGACACCAGCTTGCGCAGCCGCGCCGCCATTTGCTCGGCGGTGCTGTCGAGCGTCAAGGTCGAGTTGAAGCGGCCCTGCGGATCCATCACGTAGATCAGCGCGCTGTGGTCCATCTCGTAATCGCCGCCGGGCAGCGGATGTTTGGCGTAATAGACCCGGTAGTCCTGGGCCGCTTGCTTGACCTCGGCGGCGCTGCCGGTCAGACCGACGACCGGCGCGCCGAAGCTCTCAAGGTAGGATTTGAGGATTTTCGGCGTGTCGCGTTCCGGATCGACCGAAATGAATACGACCCCGACATTAGCGCGCTGCTCTGTCGTCAGTTTGTCGAAGGCCAAGGACAGTTCGTTGAGGGTTGTCGGGCAGATATCGGGGCAATGCGTGTAGCCGAAAAACACGAGATGCCACTTGCCCTTGAGGTCGGCGTCGGTGAACGGCTTACCGTTCTGATCGACGAGCTGGAAGGGGCCGCCGATCGCGCCGCCAAGGAAGCCGCCCGACCCCTTCGGGCTTTGATGCAGGGCGATCCCGAGCAGTGTACCGGATGCCACTACGAGGACCCCGGCCAGAACCGCCGCGATCAAGACAAAACGCGGCGAACCGGGTGATTTCGGCGCAGTACCAGCCATCGCCGCGAACCTCCGCTCAGCGCTGGCCGGGCATCGCCATCGGCGGCATTGCCGTGCCGGTTCCAGCCCCCATTCCCATCGCCCCGGCCTTCTCGACGGCGACGCTCACCTCGCGCGTGCCGGCTTTCGCGAAATGCAACGTCAGTGCGAACGACTGACCCGCCCGCAGCGGCGCCTTCAGCCCAAGCAGCATGATGTGCATCGCGCCGGGCTTGAGGGTGATCTTCTGCCCGGCCGGCAGATCGATTGCGGCGAGCGGACGCATCTCCATCACGCCGCCATTCATCTTCATCACGTGCAGCTCAGCCTTTTCGGCGGCCGGTGTCGTGACGCCAGTCAGGCGGTCGTCGGCCGGCGATTGCAGCGTCAGATAGGCCGCGCCGGTATCCGCCATCCCCGGGGTGGCGCGCGCCCAGGCGTCCGTGACCTCGACGGCGCTGGTCTGTGCAGCGGCGGTGCCGGCCAGCAAGAGGCCAGCGACGAACAGCAGCAGCGATATCCTCGACATCGCGGATTTCCTTTGCGGCAAGTCGGGCGGGCGACGCCGGGCAACGGTGGGATTTTGGCACCGCGCCGCAGCGCCGCCCTCCCGCTATTGCGACAGCAGCGCCTCGATTTCCTCGATCAGATGGCGCAGGTGAAACGGTTTCGCCACGATCCGCGGGCGGTGCGGCGCGAGGCGGTCGTCCTGAAAGGCGACGGCGGCAAATCCGGTGATGAACATAACGCGGATCGCGGGTTGCCTTGTGGTCATCCGGCGGGCGAGTTCGATGCCGTCGATCCCCGGCATGACCACGTCCGCCAGCAGCAAATCGTAGTCCACGCCATGGGCGCGCGCGAGCGCCGCATCGCCGTCGGCGACCGCATCGACCGCATGGCCGGCGCGGCGCAGCCCGCGGCTCAGGAAGGCGCGCATCTGGTCGTCGTCTTCGGCAAGGAGGATGCGCGCCATTGCACCGCAGTATGGTCGGCGGACGAGCCCGCTCGGCAGCCGATTAACCATAAGCTGCGATCTCGGCGCAAGCACAGGCAGGGCGACGCACCGGCCCCGCCCGCCATCATGGTGATCGCTGTCCGCGGTGGTGATGACAGCGGCGCGGCGCTTCACTAAGCTTGGCCCATGGAGCAACGGGGCCGGCGGTACGTGACTGATGGAGGCGCGCTCGATTTGCAGCGCCCGGAGCGGCATGCCGTGCCGCTCGTCGTCGCCTCGCCGCACAGCGGCGCCGAGTATCCCGAGGATCTGATCGCTTCGTCGCGGCTCGACCCGCTGACCTTGCGGCGCTCAGAGGACAGTTTTGTCGACGAGATCTTCGCGGCCGCCCCACGGCTTGGCGCGCCGCTGCTCGCGGCCCGTTTCCCGCGGGCCTATCTTGACGTCAACCGCGAGGCCTGGGAACTCGACCCGACGATGTTTGCCGATGTGCTGCCGAACTTTGTCAACGGGCGCTCGCCGCGGGTCCGCATGGGGCTCGGCACGATCGCCCGGATCGTCGCCAGCGGCGAAGAAATCTACGCCCGCAAGCTGCGTTTTGCCGAGGCGAGGCAGCGCGTCGAGGCGCTTTATCACCCCTATCACCATGCGTTGCGCCAGCTGGTCGAGGAAACCGAGGCGGCTTTCGGCGGGTGCCTGTTGCTCGATTGCCATTCGATGCCGTCGGCGGCGAGCGCGGTCGGCGGCCGCGACGGCGCCGAAATCGTGCTCGGCGACTGCCACGGCGCCGCCTGCGCGCCGCACATCGTCGAGGCGGCGCGCATGTTTCTGATGCAGCGCCGCTTTACCGTCGCGATCAACGCGCCCTATGCCGGCGGCTTCACGACCGATCACTACGGCAGCCCGCGGCGCGGGCGCCACGCACTGCAGATCGAGCTGAGCCGGGCGCTTTACATGGACGAGCGCAGCTACGAGCGAAAGCCCGGCTTCGCCCGGCTGGCGGCCGAGATGACGGCGCTGATGCAGCATCTCGCCCGCGTCATCGAAGAGCATCTCGGCAAGCTCCCCCGCGCCGCCGCCGAATAGGCGCGCAGGCGCGTGGTTGCGTGTGCAATTGACGCGGCCGGGCGGCGTTCATAAATCGAGGAAAGGCAATCGTGCCGATGGCGCGGAGCGCGCGATGGGCGAGGTGCGGGATTACCTGATCGAGCAGAACTGGGCGGGCTACGGCGCCGAGGAGCACGCGATCTGGCGACTGCTGTTCGAGCGCCAGCAGCATGTGCTGATCGGCCGCGCCTGCCGGAAATATCTCGAGGGACTGGGATGTCTCGGCGTCGCGGCGGGCGGCATCCCGGATTTCCGCCACCTCAGCGACATCCTTGAATCGGCGACCGGATGGCGCATCGTCGCGGTACCCGGGCTCGTTTCCGATGATGTGTTTTTCGGGTTGCTGGCGCGCCGGCGCTTTCCGTCGACATGCTTCATTCGGCGACGCGACCAGCTCGATTACCTGCAGGAGCGGATGTCTTTCATGACATCTGCGGCCACCTGCCGATGCTGATGAACCCCGTATTTGCCGATTACCTGCAGGCCTACGGCGAAAGCGGGCTGAAGGCCCAGCGCCTCGGCCATTTGGAGGCTCTGGCCCGGCTTTACTGGTACACCGTCGAATTTGGGCTGATCGCGACGCCGGAGGGGCTGCGCATCTACGGCTCGGGGATACTCTCCTCCGCGGGCGAATCGGTGTATTGCCTCGATGACCCGCGGCCCCACCGGCTGCATTTCGAGCTGCGCCGGGTGATGCGGACGCGATATCGCATCGACCGCTACCAGCAGACCTACTTTGTCATTAACGATTTTGCCGAGTTGTTCGCCGCGACCCGTCCTGATTTCGCGCCGATCTATCGCGAGATCGCGGCGTTGCCGCCGCTGGCCGCGGACGCCGTGCTCCCGGGCGAAACCGACCATCCCCAACTCCCAAAAAGAAGGGCCGCACCTGAGTGCGGCCCGAGTTTAGGGAGGAAACGCCTAGAAGACGTACGGCAGAACCACAAGTGATCCATACCGCAGCGCACAATTTAGTTAAGCGGCGCCAAGAGTCAACCCCTCTCGCAAAAAATGGCAACCAGCGGCGGGATTTCGCGCCGGCCGCCGCCGGCGATCGGCATGCCATCGTGTGTGCGCCGCACAAGCGACGTCGTCGTCCCGGCAGCTGGACGAAGCAATGAGGCCGCCGCCGCTCGATCGCGCATCCGCCCTGTTTGTCGATGTCGACGGCACCTTGCTCGAGATCGCACCGCGGCCGGAACTGGTGCAGGTGCCGCACGCCCTGCCGGAGCTGCTCGCGCGCCTCGCCGCCGAGCGGGGCGGCGCGATGGCGCTGGTCAGCGGCCGCCGGCTCGCCGACCTCAACCGGCTGTTCAGCCCGTGGCGGGGCGCCGCGGCCGGTTTGCACGGAGCCGAAATCCGCCGCCCGGACGGCCGCTGCCTGCGCGGCGAGAACGCCGGCGATGCCGCGGCGGCGGCGATCGACCGGCTGCGGCCGCGCCTCGCCGACTGGGCAGGCCGGCGGCCGGGCATCGCGCTCGAGGACAAGGGCCGGACGCTCGCGCTGCACTACCGCGGGGCTCCGGCAAGAGCGGCCGAGGTCAGCGAATTTGCTGCCGGATTGCTGCGCGAGGTTGGCGGCTCCCTGCGACTGATCGCCGGCAAGATGGTGGTCGAACTACTGCCGCGCGGCTGCGGCAAGGATGGCGCGATCGCGGCGTTCCTCGCCGAGCCGCCGTTTTGCGGCCGCCGGCCGGTGTTCCTCGGCGACGATGTAACCGACGAAGACGGCTTCGCCGAGATCAACCGTCGCGGCGGGCTATCGGTTCGGGTCGGCGCGCGAGGGCCCGAGACCGCGGCCGCATATGCGTTGCCCTCGGTTGCCGCAACGTTACGGTGGCTCGCCGCCGCCGGCCTGAATTAGGCGGAACGTACCTGTCGCGAGGCCGTTTCTCAACCGTAGGTGATCGGGGAAGCGGCATTTGATTGGGTCGGGGGCGCGGATCGCGAATGACGACAGACGAAGAGGGCGGGACGATCGCGGATGCGCCGCTCGGCGAAGCGGCGTCTGAAAGCGGGCGCGCCGCGCGCACCGGTCATGCCACCCGTCGCCTTGTTGTTGTCTCGAACCGTGTCGGCCCAATCGCGCCGGGTAAGGTCAGCCAGGGCGGGCTGGCGGTGGCGCTGCGCGCCGCCCTCGAACGCGCCGGCGGCATCTGGTTTGGCTTCAGTGGGACGGTCAGCGAGGACCCGAGCGGCGCGCCGATGCGTGAAACCGCCGGCAACATCACCGCAGCGACGCTCGATCTGACGCGGTGCGACTTCGAGGAATATTACATCGGCTACGCCAATCGGGTGCTGTGGCCGCTGTTCCACTATCGGCCGTCGCTGCTCGGCTACTCGCGGCGAGACCTCGCCGGCTACATGCGGGTCAACCGCAGCTTCGCGCGCGCCCTGCTGCCGCTGCTGGCGCCGGACGACCTCGTTTGGGTGCACGACTACCACCTGATCCCGTTTGGCGAGGCGCTGCGCCAGCTCGGCTGCCGGCAGCCGATCGGCTTTTTTTTGCATACTCCGTTCCCGGCGGCGGAATTGATGCGGCTATTGCCCAACCATCGCGAACTTGTCGCCGCGCTGTGCGCCTATGACCTGATCGGCTTTCAGACCGAGTCGGACCTGCAGAGCTTTAGCGATTGCCTGCTGCGCTGGGGCGACGGCGAGAACTTCGGCGGCGGCGTCTTCCAAGGCTTTGGCCGGGTCTTCCGGGCCGCGGTGTTTCCGGTCGGGATCGATGTCGAGGCGATCGCGGCGCAGGCGGCGGCAGCCGAGAGCTCGCGCCACTTCCGTCGGCTGCGCGATAGCCTGCGCGAGCGGGCGCTGCTGATCGGCGTCGACCGGCTCGATTACTCGAAAGGGCTGCCGGCGCGCTTTGCCGCCTATGCGCACCTGCTCGAACATTATCCGCAGGCCCGCGGCCACACCGTCTTCCTGCAGATCGCGCCGCCGTCACGCTCCGACGTGCCGGAATACCGCGAGATTCGCCGCACCCTCGAAGGCGCCGCCGGCAACATCAACGGCCGCTACGCCGAATTCGACTGGACGCCGCTGCGCTACCTCAACAAGAGCTTCAACCATCGCATCCTGACCGGGTTCTACCGAGCGGCGCGGATCGCCCTGGTCACCCCGTTCCGCGACGGCATGAACCTCGTGGTCAAGGAATATCTCGCCGCGCAATCTCCAGACGACCCGGGGGTGCCGGTGCTATCCTCGTTCGCCGGGGCTGCGCGCGAGCTCGACGCGGCGATCATTGTCAATCCTTATGACCGCGAGGGGATGGCAGAGGCAATGTGGCAGGGGCTGGAGATGCCGCTCGGCGAGCGCCGCGAGCGCTGGAGCGCGATGATGAGGATATTGCGGCGCAATGACGCTAACGCCTGGCGGCAGCGCTTTCTCGATGCGTTGGCGGCCGGCCTGACGGGTGGGGCGGCAGGCTGATGGCCGGCTCGCAAGCCGAAACCTGGCTGGTCGGAGACATCGGAGGAACCAACGCGCGGTTCGGGCTGGTCTCGCCCGACGGCGCGATCCTGCATTCAAGCACCTTCGCGTGCGCCGATTTTGCAGCGATCGAAGACGCGATCCTCGCCTACCTGGCGCAGCGCGGCGGTTTTGCGATGCCGCGGAGCGGCGCCTTGGCGATCGCCGCCGCGGTGACCGGCGACGAAATCCGCATGACCAACCATCCATGGCGCTTCTCGGTCGCGAGCCTGCGCGACCGGCTCGGCTTCGCCCGGCTCATCGTCATCAACGATTTCACCGCGGCGGCGTTGTCGCTGCCCCGGTTGGCGGCGGGCGACCGGCTGCCCGTCGGCGGCGGCGCGCCGGTCGCGGAAGCGGCGATCGGTGTGCTGGGGCCGGGCTCCGGCCTCGGGGTGTCCGGCCTCGTGCGGGCGGGCTCGGGCTGGCGGGCGCTGACCGGTGAGGGCGGCCACGCGACAATGGCACCAACAAGCGAGCGCGAGAGCGCCGTCATCGGACTGCTGCGCCAGCGCTTCGACCACGTTTCGGCCGAGCGCTGCCTGTCGGGGCCGGGCCTCGTCAACCTCTACCATAGCCTCGCGGCGCTCGACGGCGTGCCGGCGGCGCAATACACCGCGGCGCAGATCACCGACCCCGAAACCGGCGCGCGCGACCCGCTATGCGCGGAAGCAACCGCGATGTTCTGCGCGATGCTCGGCACCGTCGCCGGCAATCTCGCGCTGACCTTGGGAGCCCAGGGCGGCGTCTACATCGCGGGCGGCATCGTGCCGCGGCTCGGCCAGCGCTTCGTCGCGAGCGGCTTTCGCGAACGGTTTGAGGCGATGGGCCGCATGCGCCCCTATCTGGCGGCAATCCCGTGCTACGTCGTGACCCACCACCTTCCGGCGTTCCTCGGCTGCGCCGCGGCGCTCGCCCAGGAATAGGTTCGCTCGGCTTAACCTCCGTCGCGCGGCGCGGCGGCACGGCGCAGTCGGTCGTTGATCGCGCGGCCGAGCCCCGCGTCGGGGATCGGCATCACCGCGATGCCGGTGAAATCGAGCCGGTCGAGCCGGCGCAGCATCGCGAACAGATTGGCCGCCGCTTCGGCGAGATCGCCCGATCGCGACAGAAACAGCACCTCGGCGAAGCCCGACGGCGCGGCGCCGAACGCGAGCAACGCCTCGCCGTCGTGGGGGCTTGTCGCGTCGAGCCGCAACGGCAGACGCGGCGCGTAATGGCTCGCCAGGCGGCCGGGCGACCGAGGCGCCGCTTCGCCGCCTTCAGGCACCGCGATAGCACCGAAAAACGGGATCAGCGCTTCGAGCGGCACTCCGCCCGGCCGCAGCACCGCCGGCGCGGTGCCGGTCAGGTCGAGCACCGTCGACTCGATCCCGACCGGGCACGCCCCGCCATCGAGGATCAGCGCGACCTGATCTCCGAATTCGGCCGCGACATGCTGTGCGGTTGTCGGGCTGACGCGGCCGGAGCGGTTAGCCGACGGCGCCGCGATCGGTCGCCCGGCGGCGGTAAGCAGATCTCGATCGACCCCATGTGTCGGGACCCTCAGCGCCACCGTGTCGAGCCCCGCTGTCGCCAGCAGCGACAATCCACAATCCGCGCGTCGCGGCAGAACGAGGGTTAGCGGCCCCGGCCAAAAATGCCGCGCCGCGAGGCGCGCGCGCTCGTCGAAATGAGCCAGCCGCTCGGCCACGGCCAGCCCAGCGACATGCATGATCAGCGGATTGAATGACGGCCGGCGCTTGACCTCGTAGATTTTTGCCACCGCGGCATCGCTGGTCGCGTCGGCTCCCAGCCCGTAAACCGTCTCGGTCGGGAAGGCGACGAGTTCGCCGGCGCGCAGCAGCTGTGCGGCGCGCTCGATCGCTTCAGCGCTGGCGGGCACGAGATTATCCGGCACAGCGCCATAGGTGCGCGCCCCGTCCCGCTCGCGCAACCCCTGCTACGCCCGCCCGCGCACTCGCGGCATAACGAGGGTCGGCCAGGGATCGGGCATTTCGCCGACCGGCACCTCGATGACGGTCGGACCGCGCCGCTTCAGGGCGGCCGCCAGCTCGCGGCGCAGCGCCTCGGGGCTCATCGCGCGCACCCCAGCGATGCCATAGCTCTCGGCCATCTTCGGGAAGTTCGGGTTCAAGAGCTCGGTCGCGATCAGCTTGTTGCCGTAGTCGTTTTTCTGCATGCGGCGAACATTGCCATAAGCGCCGTCGGCGAAGACGATCGCGACCACGTCGATATTGTGCAAGGCTGCGGTCGCCAGTTCCTGGACATTGTACATGAAGCCGCCGTCGCCCGAGATCGAGACGACCGGCCGGTCGGAGCAGGCCACCTTGGCGCCTAAAGCCGTCGCATAGCTGAAGCCGAGCGTACCCTGGTAGCCACTGTGGATGTAGGTGCGCGGCTGGTAGACCGGGAAGGCGAGCCGGCCGACATAGCCGACCTGGGTCAGATCCTCGACATAAATGCCCTCGTCGGGCAGTTCGGCGCGGATCGCCGAGAGGTATTCGCATTGCGGCCCGAGCGTCTCCGCAAGCCGCGCCGCGGTCTTCGCCTTGAGGGCCTCCATTTCGTCGCGGCGCGAGGCGCGCTCCTTGCCGGCGAGCGCCTTGACGAGCGCGGCGAGTGCGTCCCGGGCGTCGGCGACGATGCCGATCGCCGGGCGCGCGATGCGGGTGATCTCCACCGGGTCGAGGTCGATGCGGATGACCTTGATATCGCCGTCGAGGCCCCAGCGGGTCTGCGGTTGGTTGAACCGGGTGCCGACCGCCAGCACGACATCGACACCGCGCCATAATTCGTGCCCGGCGAGCAGGTTCTGCGCCAGGTAATGCCGGTCGCTGAGGATGCCCTTGCCGCCGGTGTAGGTGACGACCGGCGCCTGCAGCCGCTCGGCCAGCGCCAGTACTTCGGTGCTCGCCGCAGCGGAGCCGCTGCCGACATAGATCATCGGCTGCTTGGCGCCGGCGAGCAGCAACGCCGCCTTGGCGATCAGCTCGGCGTCGGGCACCAGCGGCGGTGGCGCAGCCGCGATCGCCGGCAGCGCGACTTCGCTTTCGAGCGCCATGATGTCGAGCGGCATTTCCAGCGCGACGGGGCGCGGCCGGTCGTCGGCGAGCTGGCGGAAGGCTTCGTTGACGAGCTTGCCCGCTTCGCTCGGGTGGTTGATGCGCTCGGCCCATTTGGTCAGCCCGCGCAGGATCGCCAGCTGGTCCGGCACCTCGTGCAGGAGGCCGAAGCCGCGGCCGATCAGGTTGGACGGGATCTGCCCACTGATGCACAGCACCGGAGTGTTGGTGGCGTAGGCGGTGGCCAGCGCGGCCGTCGTGTTGAGGAGTCCCGGTCCCGGCACCACCGCATAGGCGCCGACCTTGCCGCTCGCCCGCGCATAGCCGAACGCCATGTAGGCCGCGGCCTGCTCGTGGCGCGGATGGATGACCCGCAGCCGGTCGCCGGCGTCGTACAACGCGACGAACAGCGCATCGTTCTGCACGCCCGGCAGCGCGAACAGCGTGTCGATCCCGTGGCGGCACAGCATCTCAACCAGTGCCCCGCCGCCCGTCATTCGCGTCATTGCGCCCTCCCCGCTAGCGCCGGTCCACCGCCAGCCGATCCATCAAGGCCAGCAGCACGCCCGACACGACGAAAGCTAGCAGCATTGCGATTTCCCACAGGATGCTGGCTTTGTCCGTCGGCTCAACATTGAGGAAGCTTTCCAACAGGTCGATCGCGGCGATCGCGCTGATCGAGGCGAACAACCTCAACTTGATCCCGGCAAAATCGACGGCCCCAACAAAATGACGGCGCCTCTCATTCTCCGCGGCCGGCAGTAGAACCTCGACGCCGGCGTTGATGATCATCACAACGAGGTTGGCGATCAGCACCAGGTCGACAAGCTTGAGGACCGCGAGGATCACCGCGGCACCGCTGAGGCCGGCGAAACCGGCGCCGACATGCGCCAATTCGCGGAAAAACTGCGCCAGCACAAGCAGCAGCGCGGCGATCAGCCCGAGGCAGAACGGCGCCATCGCCCACCGGCTGCCGAGCTGCATGGTCCGCAGAATCAGGTTGAAACGCTCGGGCATAGTTGCCCTTATCGGCCGGAACGCAGACTGTCAATCAACCAGAGGCCACGGCAGGCGAGGAACCGATGATCGAGCGGACCCTTGACATCGCGACCGCGGACGGCGCGATGGAGACGTTCATCTGCCATCCCGAGCGCGGCGGCCCCTTCCCCGCCGTGCTCTTGCTGATGGATGCGCATGGGGTGCGCGAGGAATTGCGCGACATGGCGCGCCGGCTCGCCACGGTCGGCTATTGCGTGCTGCTGCCCAACCTCTACTACCGCGCCGGACGCAACACGATCTATGGCCCGAGCGTGCGCGAAACCGGCAGCGCCGAACACACGCGCATGCGCGCGGTGCGCACCCGGATGACGATACCGCCGGTCATGGAGGATATCGGCGCGATGCTCGATTTTCTCGGCCGCCAGGACGCGGCGCGGCCTGGCCCGGTTGGGGTGCACGGCTATTGCATGAGCGGCCCCTACGCGCTCGCCGCCGCCGCGCGCTACCCCAAGCGCATCGCCGCCGCCGCTTCGTTTTACGGCACCTGGCTGGTCAACGACGCGGAGGAGAGCCCGCACCGCAATCTCGGCAAGGTCACGGGCGAACTCTACATCGCCTGCGCCGAGCACGACGATCTGGCGCCGCTGCCGATGGTCGACGAGTTGCGCGGTCTTTTCCAGCGCGCCAGCACGGCGGGCGAGATCGAGCTCTATCCCAGCGTCCATCACGGCTTCGCCTTCCCCGAGGGAAGGGTCTACGACAAGCCGGCCGCCGAGCGGCACTGGGAGCGGCTGATCGCGCTCTACCGCCGCCGCCTGGGCTAGAGACCTCGCTACCGCGTGCGGTTGTATTCGTAATCCTCGCGCTCGCCGGCGCCGACCCGCAGCCCCGCCGGCAGCGGCGGGCGGGCGGCTTGCAGCTTGGCGTGGGCATCGAGCGCCGCCTGGTTCTCCCACAGCTCGATCAGGGTGAACTTGTCGGGGTCGAAGACGCTCTGGAAGATCTCGAACTGCAAGCAGCCTGCATCCTTTCGGGATTCGACGCAGCGCGGCTTGAAGGCGCGGGCGAATTCGGCGCCCTTGCCTGGCGCGGCGGTGATCGTGACGACGAGGCGGACGGCCATGGCCTCTTCCCTCCGTGGATGGATCGCGAAGCGGCGAGGCTAGCACAGAGCGTCGGCGGGCTGGCAACATGCCGCGGCGGCGGGATCGGCCCGGCGCCGCGCCCGTTCACTTGCCCGACGCGTCTCTCCCAGAAGGCACGGCACTGCGATGACCCGAGCGTGTTGCGCGGCGATAGCGTTCGGTCTGCTGCTGGCGGCGAGCGGCGAGGCGGCGGCGCAGCCTGGCGCCGCGCTCGAGCCGGTGGCTCAGGCGGTCTGCCGGCTGATCGAGAATGCCGCCCGCGCCAACCGCCTGCCGGTCGGCTTTATGACCCGGGTGATCTGGCGCGAGAGCAGCTTTCGATCGGGTGTCGTCAGTCCGGCCGGGGCCGAGGGGATCGCGCAGTTCATGCCGCAGACGGCGCAGGAACGCGGCCTCGCCGACCCGTTCGACCCGGAACAGGCGATCCCCAAAGCGGCCCGCCTGCTCGCCGATTTGCGCCGGCAGTTCGGCAATCTCGGGATCGCCGCCGCGGCGTACAACGCCGGCGCGGCGCGGGTCGCGCTGTGGCTGCAGGGGCAGGCCGGGCTGCCGGCGGAAACGCGCGCCTATGTCCGCTTCGTGACCGAGCGCAACGCCGAGGAATGGACCGGTGCGGCCGACAGCCGGTCGGCTAGCGCGACGGCCAGCGACCCGGCTGGCGCGACGGCCGGCGCGACGGCGCGATCTTGCGTCGCGCTCGTTGAGGTGCTGGGGCGCGAGCGCGGCGGCGCGGACGTGGATCTCGGATTTGCGCCGCTGGCGCTGTGGGGGGTGCAGCTCGCCGGCAATTTCTCGAAGGCGAGGGCGCTGGCCTCGTTCGAGCGCGCGGCGCAACGCTACGCGCGCGTCATCGGCGACGAGCGCCCAATGATCATCGGCCGGCTGCTGCGCAGCCGCGGCACGCGGCGGTTCTATCAGGTCCGTCTGCCGGCCGCCTCGCGCGCCGCCGCCGAGGCGCTGTGCCGGCGCATCCTTTCGGTCGGTGGCGCCTGCGTCGCGATGCGCAGCAGCTGACGGGCGGCACTCGGCCGGCGCTACCGCAGGAAATTCTTTTCGGCCGCCTTCATCGCGGCGACGCGCTGCAGCGCGAAGATGTCGTCGACCGAGGCGATGCGCTTATCGACCTGATGGATGCCGCCGTCGCGGCGGATCGCGGCAAACACCTCGCGCATCGCGCTGACGGCGGCGCGCACCGCGTGATTGGCATAGATGACGAGCGCGATCTTGCCGAGCGCGCGCACCTTGGCTTCGGTCAAATCGGGGTAGGCGGTCGGCACGATGACGAGCGGCACCACGCCGGACCAGCGTTCGGTGAAGGCGACGATCTCGTCGGGCGTCCGCTGCTTCGAGTGGATCAGCACGAGATCGGCGCCGGCCTCGGCATAGGCGGCGCCGCGCTTCAGCGCCTCCTCGATGCCGAGATCGGCAATCAGCGCCTCGGTGCGGGCGATGACGAGGAGGCCGTGCCCGGCTCCGGCGGCGCGCGCCGCCTCGATCTTGCCCTGGAACTCCGCGGTCCGCACCAGCTCCTGGCGGGCGCCGGCGAGGAGGCTCGTGTCTTTCGGAAAGGTCTTGTCTTCGATCACGACGGCGGCGGCGCCGGCCCGCGCATAGGCGCCGACGACGTGGGCGACATTGATCGCGTTGCCATAGCCGGTGTCGAGGTCGGCGATCAGCGGGACGCCCACCTGCTCGATGATCGCCCGCGTCATGTCGAGGTGCTGGGAAAACGACAGGAGGCTCGCGTCCGGCACGCCATAGGCCGCCGACAATTCGAAGCCGCTGGCCCAGATCGCGTCGAACCCGGCCTCCTCGGCAAGCCGCGCCGACAGCGGGTTGTGCGCCGACATTGCGGTCACCAGCGCGCCGCCGGCAAGCTTGTCCTTCAATGCGTTGGGCATGATCCTTCCAGCGACTATTTTTCGCGGCGACCGCGCTTTTCGGCGATGCCCGAGACACCTTCGCGCCGCGCCAGTTCGGCGGCGACATCGGCGGGACTGATCCCCATGTCGGCCCACAGCACCAGGAGGTGGTAGAGCACATCGGCGCTCTCGCCGATCAGCGCCGATGCGTCGCCACGGACCGCCTCGATCACCGCCTCGACCGCTTCCTCGCCGAGTTTCTGCGCGATCTTCGCGCGGCCGCGGGAGAACAGCTTTGCCGTATAGGAGGTGTCGGGATCGGCACCGCGGCGGGCTTCGATGACCCGCCACAGCCGCTCCAAAGCCTCGCCGAGCGCATCCGCCATTGGCTACAGCCTGACCGGGATGCCGCGGGCGGCGAGGTGCGCTTTCGCCTCGCCGATGCGGAACGTGCCGAAGTGGAAGATCGAGGCGGCGAGCACCGCGGTCGCGTGGCCGTCGCGGATGCCTTCGACCAGGTGATCGAGCGTGCCGACTCCGCCCGAGGCGATGACCGGCACTCGCACGGCGTCGGCGACCGCGCGGGTCAGCGCGATGTCGAAGCCCGATTTGGTGCCGTCGCGGTCCATCGAGGTGAGGAGGATTTCGCCGGCGCCGTAATCGGCGAGCCGGCAGGCCCATTCGACTGCGTCGAGCCCGGTCGGCCGCCGCCCGCCATGAGTAAAGACGCCCCATTTGCCGGGCGCGGTGGCCTTGGCGTCGATCGCCGCGACGATGCATTGGCTGCCGAATTTCTCGGCCGCCTCGCGCACGAATTCGGGCCGGGCGACGGCGGCGGTGTTGATCGACACCTTATCGGCGCCCGCCAGGAGCAGCTTCCTGATGTCATCGACCGTGCGCACCCCGCCGCCGACCGTCAGCGGCATGAAGCACTGCTCGGCGGTGCGGCGCACCACGTCGTAGAGCGTGTCGCGCCCCTCATGGCTCGCGGTGATGTCGAGGAAGCACAATTCGTCGGCGCCTTCGCGGTCGTAGAGGCGGGCCTGCTCGACCGGATCGCCGGCATCGGTCAAATCGACGAAGTTGACGCCCTTGACGACCCGCCCGTCCTTGACGTCGAGGCACGGGATGACGCGCATCTTCAACATTGTTGTGCTACCCGCAGCGCCGCCTTCGCGTCGAGCCGGCCATCATAGAGCGCGCGGCCGCAGATCGCGCCGGCGATGCCATCCCCCGCGCGGGCGGCGAGCGCCACAATGTCGGCCAGCGCGGCGACGCCGCCCGACGCGATGACCGGCAGCCCTGCTTCTCGCGCAAACGCTGCGATCGCGGCGGCATCGACCCCGGTTAGCGCGCCGTCGCGGGCGATGTCGGTATAGACGATCGCGGCGACCCCGGCATCGGCGAAGCGTTGCGCCAGTTCAACGGCGCCGACTTTGCTGGTTGCGGCCCAACCCTCGACCGCGACCATGCCGTCGCGCGCATCGATGCCGACGACGATGCGCCCGGCGTATGCCGCGGCGGCGCGGCGCACGAGATCGGGGTCGCGCAGCGCCACCGTCCCCAGAACGACGCGGTCGATGCCGAGTTCGAGCCAGTAATCGATCGCGGCGCGGTCGCGGATGCCGCCGCCGAGCTGGATCTTGAGGTCGACCGCGCGGCGGACCGCCCGCACCGTCGCGCCGTTGACCGAATGGCCGGCGAACGCGCCGTCGAGATCGACGACGTGCAGCCAGGTAAACCCGACATCGGCAAAATGGCGGGCCTGCGCCGCCGGGTCTTCATTGAACACGGTAGCGCTCGCCATCTCGCCGCGCAGCAAGCGGACGCAGGCGCCGCCTTTCAAATCGATGGCCGGATAGAGGATCATGCGACGGTCACGGGGCCGGCTCGTCGAGGCGCTTATAGTAGTAATGCCCGAGGACGATGCGGCCCTCGACCCGGGCGTAGCACGGGTGGGTGCCCCAACGCAGGTAGCCAAGGCTCTCGTAGAGCCCGATCGCGGCGCGCTGCGTATCGCGCAGGTCGAGATTGAGCACGACGAGGCCGAGTTCGCGGCCCAGCCCCTCGATCTGCGCGACGATCCGCCGGGCGATGCCGCGGCCGCGCGCCCAGGGCGCGACAAAGGCGGCCGTGATGGTGCCGGCGAAGGCCTGCGCCTCGTTGTTGCGCGGCGCCCGCGACAGCTGCACCGAGCCGGCGACGACCCCGTCGAGCCGGCCGACCACCAGCCGCCGCTCCGGCACCAGCAGCACGCCTTTCCAATAATTCTCCAATACCTGGCGCGGCGGCACCTTGAGCCAGCCAAAGCCGCCGCCTTCCTCGATCGCGCTCTCGGTCGCCTCGCACAGATCGTCGAGATCGGTGCCGGTATATTGCGTCAGGTGCTCGACCGTGACCTTGCCGGCAGGCCCGGTTATGCCAGCCTCGCCGCTCACGGTCGCCACGCGAGAAAATTGGCGATCAGCCGCAGCCCCGCCATCTGGCTCTTCTCTGGGTGGAATTGCGTGCCGACCAGATTGTCGCGCCCGACGAGGGCGGCGATGGGGCCGCCGTAATCGGTCTCGGCGAGGAGATCGGCCGGATCGGCCGGGCGAAACTGATAGCTGTGCACGAAATAGGCGTGCGTGCCGTCGGGCAGCCCCTCCAGCAGCGGATGCGCCGCGCGGGCGGTCAGTTCGTTCCAGCCCATGTGCGGGATTTTGAGCGGCCGGTCGCCAGGGGGGCTGCGCGGGTCGATCGCGACGACCTCGCCGCGCAGCCAGCCGAGCCCCTCAACCGTCTCGAACTCGCGGCCGCGCTCGGCCATCAGTTGCATGCCGACGCAAATCCCGAGAAACGGCCGGCCATGCCGCATCACCGCCTCCTCGAGCGCCGCTTCGAGCCCCGGTACCGCGGCGAGCCCGCGCCGGCAATCGGCGAAGGCGCCAACCCCCGGCAAGACGATCCGCTCGGCGCCGGCGACCTCGTCGGGTCGGCTGGTGACGCGGATCGCGCCCGGAATCGCATGCTCGGCGGCGGCGCGCTCGAACGCCTTCGCCGCCGAGCGCAGATTGCCCGAGCCGTAATCGATGATCGCGGTGGTCATCTCAGCCAAGATTTAAGCCAGACTGCCGCCGAGCGTGCCCTTGGTCGAGGGCACCGCTCCGGCGCGGCGGGGATCGATCTCGACCGCCTGACGCAACGCGCGTGCCAGCCCCTTGAAGCAGGATTCGACGATGTGATGATTGTTCTCGCCGTAAAGATTCTCGATGTGCAGCGTCACGCCGGCCGATTGCGCGAAGGCCTGAAACCACTCCTTGAAGAGTTCGGTGTCCATCTCGCCGAGCTTGGGCCGCGAGAACTCGACCTTCCAGATCAAATAGGGTCGGTTGGACGCATCGAGGCTGACCCGGGTCAGCGTCTCGTCGAACGGGATGACGGCGTTGCCGTACCGCTGGATGCCGGCGCGGTCGCCCAGCGCCTTCGACACTGCTTCGCCGACGACGTAGCCCGAATCCTCGGTCGTGTGGTGGAAATCGATGTGCAAATCGCCCTTGGCGTGCAGCGAGAGGTCGATCAGGCCGTGCTTCGCCAGCTGCTCCAGCATGTGGTCGAGAAAGCCGATGCCGGTCTTGATGTCGGCGGCGCCGCTGCCGTCGAGATCGACCCGGCCCTTGATCCGCGTTTCCTTGGTATTGCGCTCGACTGTCGCGACCCGCACGGCACTTCTCCCGATGGCGCGCCCTTTTATCAAGAACGGCGCGGCGCTGCCAGCACCGCGGCCGGGCAGCCAGTGCCGAGGGCGCTTGCGGTTAGCGCGCCATCTGCGAGCGCTGGCGGCGCACCAGTGGCATCAGCACAAGCCCGACGACGAACATGCTGCCGAGCAGCAGGATCGCATCGTTGAAGGTGAGGACCAGGGCTTCACGCTCGACCAGCCTGCCGAGCAGCGTGACCGCCGCCTGGTGCGGGTCGCCCGGGTTCAGCGTTGCGAAGCGATTGGTCTGCGCGTCAAGGAATTGCTGCACCACCGGGCGCGCCGGATTGATGTCCTCGATCAGCCGGTTCCAATGGAAATGCAGCCGGTTGTTCATGATCGTGCCGATCGTCGCCAGCACGATCGCGCCGCCGAGGTCGCGGGTCAGGTTGTAGAGGCTGGCGCCGCTCTTCAACTTGTCCTGCGGCAGAGCGCCCAACGAGATCATGTTGGCCGGCAGATAGCAGAACATCAGCGCAAACCCGCGCAACGCCTGCGGAAAGGCCAATTCCCAGAAGCCGGCCTGGTTGGTCAGGCCGGCGGTGAGGTAAATCGCCACCGCGAACAACGCCATGCCGATTGCCAGCATCAGCCGCAAATCGATGGCGCGCGCGATGCGGGCGGTGAACGGCGACATCACCATCTGCGCGAGGCCGGTGACGACGACCGTCTCGCCGATCTGCAACGCATTGAAGCCGCGGACCTGCGCCAAAAACAGCGGGATCAGGTAGGTCGCGCCATAGAGACCGGTGCCGATTACGAAGGTGTAGAAGGCGCCCAGTGAAAAATTGCGGTTGACGAAGGTGCGCAGTTCGACGATCGGCTGGTGAAAGCTCAGCACGCGCCAGAAGAAAAACACCGACGCGATGGCCGACGCGATGCCGGCGGCGAAGATCGTGTCGTCGGCAAACCAGTCCCAGCGCGGCCCCTCCTCGAGCACGTATTCGAGACAGCCGAGGAAGATCGCCATCAGCACCATGCCGATCACATCGAAATTGCGCAGCATCGACAGTTCGGGCCGGTCGATGTCGATCGTCAGCCACACCACGATGACGACGCCAATACCGGGCGCGATGTTGACGAGGAACAGCCAATGCCACGAGAAGGTATCGGTCAGAAAGCCGCCGATCGTCGGCCCCAAGGTCGACGACAGGTTGAGGATCAGCGAGATGAACACCATGATCGAGGCCAGCTGGCGGCCGTGGAACTTAGTGTAGACGACCGGAAACACCGCGGGCCCGATGGCGCCGCCGCAGAACCCTTGCATCGCGCGATAGAGGATCATCTGGCTGAGCGTCGTCGCGGTGGCGCACAGACCGCTTGCGACGGTGAAGCCGAGCGTCGCGATGACGAAGACAATGCGGGTCGACAGCATCCGCGACAGAGTGCCCGACATCGGGACCATCACGACATCGGCGATCAGATAAGCAGTCTGTACCCAGGCGATCTCGTCCGCGCTGGCCGAAAGACCGCCCTGGATCTGGGTCAAGGAGCTGGTGACGATCTGCACGTCCATGATCGCCATGAACTGGCCGACGACCATCGCCAGAACGCCGATCCAGTCGCGCAGCCGCGGTTCTGCCGCGGCGCCGCCGGGGCTCGGGGCCGGCGGCGGGAGGCTCGCCGGGCGCGGCGCCGCTGGGGCCGGCGCGGCGGCGCGGGCGGGCGCAGCCGCAAGGCGCCCCCGCCGCAGCGGCAGGTTCAACGTCCAGGTCATTCGGCGCGGGACTCGGGCGGTTTTGCCGTGTCGCCGCCGGCGAGGGCCGGTTCGCCGGTCGCTGCGACATCTTTCGCGGGCCTGGCGTGGGTATCGACCGTCACCGTGACCGAGAGGCCGGGCCGCAGCAGACGGGCGAGCGGCCCGCCGGCCGGCAGTGCGATGCGCACCGGCACGCGCTGCACGATCTTGGTAAAGTTGCCGGTGGCGTTGTCCGGCGGCAGCAGGCTGAACTGGGCGCCGCTGGCTGGTGCGAAGCTCTCGACGCGGCCCTCTAGGCGCACGTCGGGATAGGCGTCGACCGCGATTTCGGCCGGCTGCCCCGGCCGCATGCGGGTCAGCTGGGTCTCCTTGAAATTGGCCGTGACGTAGACGTAAGGCAAGGGCACCAGCGACAGGAGCTGGGTCCCGGGCTTGACGTACTGACCGACCTGGCCGGCACGGTTGCCGGCGACGCCGGCGACCGGCGCCCGGATCACGGTGTTGGCGAGGTCGTTCCTGGCCAGTTGCAGGTTGGCGCGGGCCTGCTGTCGCCGCGCTTTTTCCTCGTCGCGCTGCGCCCGCAGCACGTTCAGCTGATCCTGCGCCGCGGCCAGCGCCGCGCGCTTTTGCGAAACCGCCGCGGCGGCCTTGCGGTCGTCGGCCTCGGCCGCTTCCAGGCGCTGCCGGCTGGCGAAATCGGTCGCCGCCAGTTGGGTATAGCGTTGATAATCGCGCTGGGTGCGGGCCCGGTCGGCCTCGGCCGAGACGATCTCCGCCTTCGCCTGCTCGATCATCGATCGCTGCAGGTCCATCCGGCTGTCATAGGTCATGACCGAGGCTTCTTCGGTGGCGACCGCCGCCTCCGCCTGCGCCATCTTGGCGGCGAAATCCTGGTCGTCGATGACGAACAGCGCCTCGCCGGCCCGCACTCGCTGGTTTTCCGCGACGCCAACCTCCTTGATGTAGCCTTCGACCTTGGGGCTGATCACCGTGATGTCGCTCTGGACGTAGGCATCGTCGGTCGATTGCTCGAAGCGCCAGACGTTCCACCAGCGCCAACCGCCAACAGCGGCGAGCACCAGAACGACCGGCAGAAGCAGGATCAGCGCGGCTTTGCGCATGGCTTGGCTGAGAAAACTAGACTGAACCGTTCAGTTCAATCTAATCTGCATGGAAAAGCGCCGCTAGCCGCTTTCGACGGCGACGCACGCAAAACAGGCAGCAGCAATGAGCATGGCACAGCGTCTTGCGGCGCGCCCGGAGCCGCGGGGCAAGGCCGAGGCGATCCTCGCCGCCGCCGAGCGCGCCTTTCTCGCCGCCGGCTTCGGCGCCGTCACGATGGACGCGATCGCCCGCGCGGCCGGCGTTTCCAAGGCGACCGTCTATGCCCATTTCACCGGCAAGGAAGAGCTGTTCGGCGCGGTCGTCGCGCATCTGAGCGAGCGCCGTTTCCATGGCTTCTCGGCCGAGGCGCTCGATCCGCGCGACATCGCCGCGTCGCTGACGACGATCGCCTCGCGCTTCCTCGACCTCGTTCTCTCGCCCGAGGCGATCGCGCTCAACCGCATCATCATCGGCGAGGTCACCCGGTTTCCAGTGCTGGGGCAGGTCTTCTGGGAGGCCGGGCCGGCTCGCACCCGGGTGCAGATCGAGGCCTTCCTGCGCCGCGCCGCCGCGGCCGGCACCCTCGACCTCGCCGACCCGCGGCTCGCCGCCGAGCAGTTCATCGCCCTGGCGCGCGGCGAAATCCACCTGCGCAGCCTGCTGCGGCTCGAGGACCCCGACGACCCGGCGGCGCTCGCCGCCGCGGTCGCCAGCACCGTCCAAAGCTTCCTGCGCGCCTTTCGCCCTGTCTAATCGAGCCGCTTGGCGAGTTCGCGCAGCCGCTGGAGGCAGGCCGCGCGGTCGGCGGCGAAATCGCCTTCTTCCCACCAGGCGCGCACCGCAGCGAGCCGCGCGCCAACGCGCGGCCCGGCCGGGATGCCGAGCGCCGTCACGTCGCGCCCGGCCAATGGGAAGCGCGGCGGCTTCCAGCGTTCGCCGAACAGCAGCAGTTCGTCGACGCGCTCGCCGCTGACCCCCTCGTCCTCGGCCGCGACAAGCAGGACGAGATCGCGATAACGCTCTTCGCCGAGCCGATAGCGCGCCAGACGCTGCGCCCGGTCGTCCGCGCCGGGATCGAGCGGCCATGGCGGCGCCATGCCTACGAGCCGGTCATGCTGGGCGTTCGACAGCCGCAGCCGCTCGACCAACGCGGCCGCGCCATCGGCGTCGACCGCGACCAGGGCGGCGAGGCGGCGCAACGGGTCCGGTGGCACCGGTTCAAAGCGAATCAATCGCTGCAACCGCTCGATGCGGGTCGCCTCGGGCAGCGCCGCGGCGAGGACGCCGTCTTCCCCCATCATCCGCAGCACCGGCACCGGATCGGCCACCGCTAGCAGCCGCAGCAGTTCCTGCGCAACCCGCTCGGCCGACAGCCGCCGCAGCAGTGCCGCCGCCGCACGGCAGGCGGCGCGCGCCGCGGGATCGCCGCGCTTCTTCCCGGAGCCAACCCCGAAGCGCGCCTCGAAGCGGTAATAGCGCAAGATGCGCAACACATCCTCAGAGATGCGCCGCGCCGGCTCGCCGACAAAACGCACGCGACGGGCCTCGAGGTCGGCGATCCCGCCGACCGGATCGTGCAGCGTCCCATCCGGGTCGAGGTAGATCGCGTTGATCGTGAAGTCGCGGCGCGCCGCGTCCTCGGCCCAATCGGCGTCGAAGGCGACGCGGGCACGACGCCCGTCGGTCTCGACGTCGCGGCGCAACGTCGTGATCTCGTAGTGGCGCGGCGGCACCACCGCGGTCAGGGTGCCGTGGGCGATGCCGGTCGGCACCGTCTTGATGCCGGCAGCGGCCAGCGCCGCGGCGACCTCTTCGGGGCGCGCCGGGGTCGCGAGGTCGATGTCGGCGATTTCGTCTGGTGGGCGGCCGAGCAGCGCATCGCGTACGCAGCCGCCGACAAAGCGCACCGCGATGCCGGCCCCGGCCAAGGCAGCCAGGAGCGCGCGGGTCGCCGGCTCCTGCAGCCAATCCTGCGGCGCGATTTGGGTCATCGGCTGGGCCCGGGCGCTATATGGCCCGGGACGATACGCCCGTTCTCCCAGCGCGGCGGCACATAGACACCTGACGGCGGGCTCCCGAAACCCTCGGTCAGCAGCACCAGCGCCGCGGCGAGCAGCAGCACGCCGCCGCCGACGAGCCACACCCAGGGCAAGTCGCCCCACAGCATGCCGCCGCCACGCGCCGCGCCGCGAGCGATCCACAACCACGCCAGATAGAGCGCCGTCGGCAGGACGAGAGGCAGCACGATCGAGACGAAGACGCGCAGCATGGCCCGATCAATCTGCCAGCGCCTCGGCCAAATTGACCAGGATCCCGGCGGTGGCGCCCCAGATGTTGCGGCCCTCGTAGGGCAGCACGAAAAAGCAGCGGCGCCGCCCGGCGGATTCGCGCTCGATGCGCTGGTGGTTGCGCCGATCGAGAATGAAGGCGAGCGGCACCTCGAAGGCCTCGGCGACCTCATAGGGGTCGATCGCCAGCGCAAACGGCGGCGCAAGCAGCCCGACGATCGGGGTGATCTCGAAGCCGGTGCCGGTGATGTAGGTGTCGAGCCGGCCGATCACGTCGACCCGCTCGGGCGGCAGACCGACCTCCTCGTGCGTCTCGCGCAGCGCCGCGGCGACGGCGTCAGGGTCGTGTTGCTCGATGCGGCCGCCGGGAAACGAGATCTGCCCGGCATGGGCGGAGAGATGCGCGGTGCGCTGTGTCAGCAGCACCGACATGCCGTGCGAATGGTCGACCAGCGGCACCAGCACGGCGGCCGGGCGCAAGGCCGTGCTGGGCGGGCTCATGCCCGGGTTGAGGTCGTGGTCGCCGCGCAAGACCTCGCGAAACGCCGCCGCCTCGTAGGGGTCGTCGCTACCGCCGAAGCCGCGCCGCCCCGCCGGCCGACCAGCCAGAAGCTGCATTATCTGGTTGCGGTTCATGCGTCTGCTTCAACCTCTCTCGCGCTCCCGGCCCGCGGATGCAGCTATAAGGTCAATTCTGCCCAACCTTCCTCGCCCGGGTCGCCGAGCGAGAAGAAGATGCCGCCGCTCCACACCCCGAATTGCCGCTCGCCGGCGACCCACTCCTCGCCCGCCAGTTCGGCCAACTCATAAAACACCGGCCGCGCGAGGCGCGCCTCGAGCCCGCGCCGCACCAGAATATAGGGTGCCGGCGTGCCGTCGGCAGCGGTCTCGACGCGCAACTCGTGGCCCGGCCCCGCCGTCACAATCTCGTCCAGATTGGTCCGGAAGATCAGGCGCTGGTCGCGGCCTTCGCCGTCGCGCTCGACGGCGACCGCGATGAACGGCGCATCTTCGACGGTGACGCGGCCGCGCTCGGCCGGCGTCACCAGCCAATAGCCGCCATCACCCTCGCGGCGCAGCACGGAGGCGAAGAGCTTGACGAGCGGCGGCCGGTTGATCGGGGACCCGCGGTAAAACCATGTGCCGTCACGCGCGATCCGCATGTCGAGATCGCCAAGCTCGACCGGAGGCCGCTTTTGGCGCGGCGAAGTCTCAGGGGATTTGCCGAATTTGCCGGCGGCGGGGTTTTCCATCAGAGTCGGCGACAGCGCCGCGCGCAACAAAGGACCGGACAGCTTGAACGCAACCACATCGCTGGACGCCGCCCCACAGGATCTTGTCGCCGAGGTCGAAGCGCTCGGCGAGCGCTTCCGTCTGGTGCGCGAGCGCATCGGCGAAGTCATCTTTGGCCAAGCCGAGGTCGTCGAGCAAGCGTTGATAACACTTCTGTCGGGGGGGCACGCGCTCTTGATCGGGGTGCCCGGGCTGGCGAAGACGCGGCTCGTCGACACGCTCGGCACCGTGCTCGGGCTCGACGACAAGCGCATCCAGTGCACCCCCGACCTGATGCCGGCCGACATCCTCGGCTCCGAGGTGCTGGAAGAGAGCGAGAGCGGGCGCCGCTCGTTCCGCTTCATCCCCGGCCCGGTGTTCTGCCAGCTCTTGATGGCCGACGAGATCAACCGCGCCAGCCCACGCACCCAGTCGGCCCTCTTGCAGGCGATGCAGGAGGGACGGGTGTCGATCGCCGGGCAATACCATCCGCTGCCGCGGCCGTTTCATGTGCTGGCGACGCAGAACCCGCTGGAGCAGGAAGGCACCTACCCACTGCCCGAGGCGCAGCTCGACCGGTTCCTCTTACAGATCGACGTCGACTATCCCGATCGCGAGGCCGAGCGGCGCATGCTGATCGCGACGACCGGCGTCGCCGAGCAGCCGCCGCGCCAGGCGATGACGGTCGAGGACCTGCTCGCGGCGCAGCGCGTGGTGCGGCGCATCCCGGTCGGCGACAGCGTTGTCGAGGCGATCCTCAACCTGGTGGCCGCCGGCCGGCCAGACCCGGCGGCCGCGGGACCGCGGCGCTTTGTCGCCTGGGGGGCGGGGCCGCGCGCCAGTCAGGCGCTGATGCTGGCCTGCCGCGCCCGCGCCGTGATCGACGGCCGCTATGCACCCTCGGTCGACGATGTGCTGGCGCTGGCGCCGCCGGTGCTGCGCCACCGCATGGCGGTCAGCTTTGCTGGGCGCGCCGAGGGGATCACCGTCACCCAGGTGATCGACCAAATGACGCTGCCGCTCAGGTGATCTCCGAGGGGGCAACCGGGCTGGCGGCGCGGCGCGCGGCGGCGGTGCCGCTGCGCGAGCGTGCCGAGCAGGCTGCCGCCGGGCTGCCGCCGCTGCTGGTCGCGGCCGAGCGCGTCGCCGCGACCGTCGCGCAAGGGGTGCACGGGCGCCGCCGCGTCGGCCAGGGCGAGACCTTCTGGCAATTCCGCCAGTACCAGCCGGGCGACGCGGCGTCCCGCGTCGACTGGCGGGAAAGCGCCAAATCGCAGCGGCTCTACGTCCGCGAGACCGAGTGGGAGGCGGCCCAGACGGTCTGGCTGTGGCGCGATCCGTCGGCCTCGATGGATTACACCTCGGCCGGCTATATCGCCGGCGCCGCGTGGCCGAAGAAGCGCGACCGCGCCGATTTGCTGCTCGTCGCGCTGGCGAGCCTCCTGGTGCGCGGCGGCGAGCGGTTGAGCCTGCTCGGCAGCGGGGTCGCGCCGATGAGCGGACGCGTCGCGGTGAGTCGGCTGGCGCAGCTGATCGAGCAGCCGCCGCCCTCCCCCGGCCGAACATCGGCCGCCGCCGGCCTGCCCGCCTTCGAGCCGCTGCCGCGCGCCGCGCAGCTCCTCCTGATCGGCGATTTCCTCGCCCCGCTCGAAGCGGTGCATGCCTGCGTCGGGCAATTCGCCGGGGCGAACCTCAGCGGCCACCTATTGCAAATCGCCGATCCGGCGGAGGAGGAGCTGCCGTTTGCCGGCCGCGTCCGCTTTGAGGGCGTCGCGGCCGAGGACGACATCGTCATCAGCCGGGTCGAGACCGTGCGCGAGGATTACGGCGAGCGCTTCCGCCGCCACCGCGACGGCCTCGCCGAGATCGCCCGGGCGGTCGGCTGGACGCTCGGCTATCACCGCACCGACCGGCCGCCGCATCTCGCGCTGCTCGCGCTGTACGCGGCCCTGTCGGCGGATTACCGGCGCTAGCGATGCTCGAGTTCGGCGCGCTCGCCTTTGCTTCTCCCTGGCTCCTGGCGGCGCTCGCTGCGCTGCCGGTGATCTGGTGGCTGCTTAGGGTGACGCCGCCGACGCCGCGCCGCATCGTCTTTCCGGCGATCCGGCTGCTGCTCGGGCTAAGGCAGCGCGAGGAGACGCCGGCGCGCACGCCGTGGTGGCTCATTCTGCTGCGCACGACCATCGCCGCGCTGGTCATCGTCGCGCTCGCCCATCCGGTGCTCAACCCGCAGACCCGCCTCGCCGGCAGCGGGCCGCTGGCGCTGGTCATCGACGACGGCTGGACGGCGGCGCGCGATTGGAGCCGGCGCCAGGCGGCGGCGCTCGAGGTGCTCGCCGAGGCGCAGCGCGAGCAGCGGCAGATCGTGCTGGTGACGACCGCACCGTCGGCCTCGGGCGAGCCGGCGCCGCCGCTCGCGCCGATCCGCGCCGCCGACGCGCGCGCCGCGGTCGAGGCGCTGCGGCCGAAGCCCTGGCCGGGCGACCGGCAGACGGCGCTGACCCGCCTGAGAGCGCTGACGCTGCCGCAGGGCAGCCCGACCGTATGGATCAGCGACGGCGTCGCCGACGGCGGCGCCAAGGCGCTCGCCGCCTATCTTGAAGACCGCGGCGGCGTGCGCTATGTCGCGGCCGCCGACGGCGACACGCCGCGCCTGCTGGTGGCCAACAGCGGCCCCGGCGAGGCGGCGGACGGCGACCTCGCGGTCACCGTGCGCTCGCTGCCCGGGCCGGCGCCGCGCCCGCTCGCGGTGCGCGCCAGCGACGAGAAGGGCGCACTCTTGGCGCGCGAGGCGGCGACGATCGCGGCCGGCGCCGACAGCGTCGCGGTGCGTCTGGCGATGCCGACCGAATTGCGCAACCGGGTCGCCCGGATCGAGGTCGAGGGCGAGGAATCCGCCGGCGCCGTCCTCTTGATCGACGAGCGCTGGCGGCGCCGTCCGGTCGGCATCGCCGGGCCGCCGGACACCGCCGGCCAGCCGCTGCTCAGCGAGGATTTCTACCTCGAACGCGCTCTGGCGCCGTTCACCGAAGTGCGCCGCGGCCATGCCGTCGACCTGCTGAAGCGCGACCTCGCCGTGCTGATCTATTCCGACGCCGGCCCAAATTCCTCGGCCGAAGAGGCGGTTGTGCGCAAATGGGTCGAGGGCGGCGGCGTGCTGCTGCGCTTTGCCGGGCCGCATCTGGCCGAGCAGGGCGACCATCTGCTGCCGGTGCGGCTGCGCCGCGGCGGGCGGACGATCGGCGGCGCGCTGTCGTGGGAAAAGCCGGCCAAGCTCGCGCCCTTCGCCGCCGCCGGCCCGTTTGCCGGCCTGGCGATCCCGGGCGACGTCACCGTGTCGCGCCAGGTGCTGGCCGAGCCCGACCTCGACCTCGCCGGCAAGACCTGGGCGCGGCTCGCCGACGGCACCCCGCTGGTGACCGGCGAGAAACTCGGCAAGGGCTGGTCCGTGCTGGTCCACACGACGGCCAATCCCGACTGGTCGAACCTGGCGTTGTCCGGCCTCTTCGTTGAGATGCTGCGGCGCCTCGTCGCGATGAGCCAGGGCGTCTCGGCGGCGGCCGAGGGCGCCCTGCCGCCGGTCGAGACGCTCGACGGGTTCGGCCGGCTGCAGCACCCGCCGCCCAGCGCCCGGCCGATCTCCGGCAAGGAGATCGCGACCGCCAAGGCATCGCCGCAACATCCGCCCGGCTTCTACGGCACGATCGACGCGCGGCGCGCGCTCAACCTGTCGGCCGGGGTCGCCGCGCTGCGGCCGATCGCGGACCTGCCCGGCGGCGTCGCCCGCGAGACCTTCGGGACTAAGAGCGCAGAGGTGGACATCCGGCCGCCGCTGTTGACCGCGGCTTTCCTGCTGGTTTTGATCGACCTGGTGATCGCCTATGCGCTGCGCGGCCTGTTGCGGCGGCGGCCGGCGCGGGCGGCGGCGGTCGTGCTGGCTCTCATATTGCTGCCGCAAGCGGCGGCGCGGGCCGATGACGCGTTTGTCGTCCGCGCCACCTCGGCGCTGCGCCTCGCCTATGTCACGACCGGCAGCGACGCGGTCGACGCGGTCAGCCGCGCCGGCATGGTCGGGCTGACCCAGACGCTCAACCGGCGCACCGCGGTCGAGACCACCAACCCGATGGCGGTCGACATCGAGAAGGATGATCTGATCTTTTTTCCGCTCCTCTATTGGCCGGTGACGGCCGAGCAGCCGCCGCCCTCGCCGCGCGCCGCCGAGCGCATCAACCGCTATCTCGAAACCGGCGGCACGATCCTCTTCGACACGCGCAATTCCGGCGAGGAGACCCCCGGACCATTCGGCAGTGAAGCGGCGTCGCAGGGCATGCTGCGCCGCCTCGCCGCCGGGGTCAAAATCCCCCCGCTGGTGCCGGTGCCGCCCGACCACGTGCTGACCAAGTCGTTCTATCTGCTACACGAGTTTCCCGGCCGCTGGAACAGCGGCCAGGTGTGGCTCGAACCGGTCGAGGACCGCGTCAACGACGGGGTGGCGAGCGTCATCGTCGGCGGCAACGACTGGGCCGGCGCCTGGGCGGTCGACGATCAGGGGCGGCCGGCCTTTCCCTGCGTGCCCGGCGGCGAGCAGCAGCGCGAGATGGCGCTGCGCTTCGGCGTCAACCTCGTCATGTACGTGCTGACCGGCAACTACAAGACCGACCAGGTTCACGTGCCGGCGATCCTCGAGCGCCTCGGCCAATGACCATGCTAATTTTGCTGCCGACGGCCCCCACCCCTACCCTCCCCCGCTTGCGGGGGAGGGAGAGGATCGCAACGCCTCCCTTCAACCCTCCCCCGCAAGCGGGGGAGGGCAGGGTGGGGGTCCGGCCGCGAGAGCCGCAAACCGAGGCTTTGCGATGAACCTCGCGATCGGCGGCAGCGCCTATACGTTGGCGGCGGCGCCGCTCCTTCCGTGGTGGGCGATCGCGGCGCTCGCCGCCGCCGCGGCGCTGGCGCTCGGGCTGGGGATCTGGCGGCGCGCCCGGGGCACCCTGTGGCGCGCCGCCGCGCTGGCGATACTGCTGGCGATCCTCGTCAACCCCTCGCTCGTCGAAGAGCAGCGCTCGCCGCTGCGCGATGTCGCCGTCGTCGTCGTCGACGAATCGCCGAGCCAGGCGATCGGCGAGCGCCGAGCGACCACCGAGACGGCGCTGGCGGCGCTTACCGAACGGCTGCGGCACGAGCGCGACCTCGACGTTCGGGTGATCCGCGCCGGCCAGCCGCACCCCGGCGGCGACGACGGCACGCGGCTCTTCACCGCGCTCAGGCGGGCGATGTCGGACATCCCGCGGCAGCGCCTCGCGGCAATCGTCATGCTGACCGACGGGCAGGTTCACGACGTGCCGACGGGTGACCTGCCGGCTGCCGCCAAGGAACTCGGGGCGCCGCTGCAGGTGCTGCTTACCGGGCGGCGCAACGAGGGCGACCGCCGCCTCGTCGTCGCGCAGGCGCCGAGCTTCGGGCTGGTCGGCAAGGACACGCCGCTGACCGTGCGCGTCGAGGATTTGCCGGCGCCGCCAGCCGACGCGCCCGAGCGGCCGGCGCAGCTGACTTGGCGCAAGGATGGCGGAGCGACGCATGCCTTGACGGTGCCGGTCGGCCGCGACACCAAGCTGTCGATCCCGATCGACCATGGCGGCCCCAACGTCGTCGAGCTGGCGGTCGAACCGGGGCCGCACGAATTGACCCTCGCCAACAACCGCGCCGTCGTCGTCGTCAACGGCGTGCGCGACCGGCTCAAGGTGCTGCTGGTGTCGGGCGAGCCGCATGCCGGCGAGCGGGTGTGGCGCAACATCCTCAAATCCGACCCGTCGGTTGACCTCGTGCATTTCACGATCCTGCGGCCGCCGGAAAAGCAGGACGGCACGCCGATCCGCGAGCTCTCGCTGATCGCCTTTCCGATCCGCGAATTGTTCGACGTGAAGCTGCACGAATTCGACCTGATCATCTTCGACCGCTACAGCCGGCGCGGCATCATCCCGCAGGCCTACATCGAAAACGTCGCGAGCTACGTCAGGAACGGCGGCGCTTTCCTGGAGGCGGCCGGCCCCAATTTCGGCACGCCGATGAGCCTCTTCCGCACGCCCTTGGGCGAGATACTGCCGACCGAGCCCACCGGCAACGTCGACGAGGAGGGCTTCAAGCCCGAATTGACTGCGCTCGGCCGCCGCCATCCGGTGACCGAGGACCTGCCGGGCGCCGGCAAGCCCGGCGAGCAGCCGAGCTGGGGCCGCTGGTTCCGCCAGGTCGAGGCGACGGTGCATCACGGCAGCGTCGTCATGAAGGGCGACCACGGCGAGCCGCTCCTGGTGCTCGACCGGGTCGGCAAGGGGCGCGTCGCGCAGCTGCTCTCCGACCAGATGTGGCTGTGGGCGCGCGGCTTCGAGGGCGGCGGCCCGCAGGCCGAATTGTTGCGCCGGCTGGCCTACTGGCTGATGAAGGAACCCGACCTCGAGGAAAACGATTTGCGCGCGGTGGTCGAGAACGACCAGCTCAAGGTAACGCGGCAATCGCTCGAAGCCGATAACCGACCGGTGACAGTGACCGCCCCCGACGGCACGACCACGACGCTCGCCCTCGCCCCGAGCGAGGGCGGGCGCAGCACCGGCACGCTGGCGATCGCGCAGATGGGCCTCTACCACGTCAGCGACGGCACGCGCACGGCGCTCGCCGCGGCCGGGCCGCTCAACCCGATAGAATTCGCCGACGTGCGCACCACCGCCAGTAAGCTCGCTCCCCTGGCGCAGGCGACCGGCGGCGGAGTCTTCTGGGTCGCCGATGACGGCATGCCGCAGATCCGCCGGGTGTCGCCCGGCCGGCCGGCCTCGGGCGCCAACTGGCTGGGGCTGCGGCAAAACGACGATTATGCCGTGACCGGCTTCAGCGAGATGCCGCTCCTCCCCGCGATCGCCGCGCTCTTCCTGGCGATCGGCCTCCTCATCGCGGCCTGGCGCCGCGAGGGGCGGTGAGCATGCCACTACTATCCTCCCCCGCATCGCGGGAGAGGGGGGACCGCTCGCGCAGCGAGTGGTGGGTGAGGGTTTATCGCCCGCGACGCCCTCACCCGGCTCCCCGCGGGTCAAGCCCGCGGGTTCGCCACCCTCTCCCGCCGTGCGGGAGAGGGGCGATCTGCCGCAACTGAAATGCTCCGTCGCACCCTCGACCCCATTCATCCCGACGGCTGGAAATTTATCGCCGCGGCGGCGCTGGCGACGATCATTCTTTTCCTGGTCTGGCGGCCGGCTGGCTGGATGGGGTTCGTCGTCACGCTGTGGATCGCGTATTTCTTCCGCGACCCGTGGCGGGTGACGCCGACGCGGCCGGGCCTCATCGTCAGCCCGGCCGACGGCATCGTCATCGCGCTCGGCTCGGCGCCGCCGCCGCCCGAGCTTGAGATGGGCGCCGCGCCGGTGCCGCGCATCGGCATCTTCCTCAACCTGTTCGACGTCCACGTCGCTCGCGCCCCGGTCGGCGGCCGGATCGCGGCGCGGCGCTACACCAAGGGCCGCTTCCTCAACGCCAGCCTCGACAAGGCGAGCCTCGACAACGAGCGCCTCGCGATCCGCATCGCCGCGGTCGATGCGACCGACGACGCGCCCGACATCGCCTTCGTCTTGATCGCCGGGCTGGTGGCGCGGCGCATCGTCTGCCCGGCCTACGAGGGCCAGCGCATCGCGTCCGGCGAGCGGGTCGGCCTCATCCGCTTCGGCTCGCGGGTCGACGTCTACTGCCCGCCGCCCTATCGGCCGCTCGTCCTCCTCGGCCAGCGCATGGTCGCCGGCGAAACCGTGCTCGCCGACCGGCGCGAAGCGGCACCGGCTGCCGCCGGGCACAATCACTGAGAGCCTGACCTCTCGCCCGCCGATTGGTGTAGAGTGGCGCTGCCGGTGGCAGCGAAAGGATCTACGGCGATGCGTTCGCCCAGGGCGCGGGTGCGGCGGGTGCGGGTGCGGCGGGCGCGGCTCTCCGAGCTGTCGGTCAACCGCATGGTGCCGAATATTCTGACCTTGCTGGCGCTGTGCGCCGGGATGAGCGCGATCCGCTTCGCGATCAACGGCAACTTCGAGTACGCGGTCTTCACCATCATCGCGGCCGGCATCTTTGACGGGCTCGACGGCCGCCTCGCGCGGCTTCTGAAGGCGACCTCGCGGTTCGGCGCCGAACTCGACAGCCTGTCGGACTTCATTGCTTTCGGGGTCGCCCCCGCGGCGATGCTCTATTTGTGGACGATGGCGCAATGGCACAGTTTGGGCTGGGTCATCGTGTTGTTTTACGCGGTGTGCTGCGCGCTGCGCCTGGCGCGCTTCAACACGCAATTGGCGGCCGAGCCGCCACCCTGGGCCGCGAATTTCTTCAGCGGCGCGCCGGCCCCGGCCGGCGCCGGCCTCCTGATGCTGCCGATGTTCATCAGCTTCGAGTGGGGCGACTGGATCGCCCGCTCGCCCTATCTCAACGGGGTATGGATCACCGGCGTCGCGCTGATGATGGTAAGCACGATCCCGACCGTGTCGTTGAAGCGCATCCGCATCCCGCACCGCTTCGTCGTGCCGACGCTGCTCGGCATCGGGGTGGCGACCGCCTTCCTGACGACCGCGCCGTGGCCGACCCTGATCGTCGTTGGCACGGTCTATCTCGGCTCGATCCCGCTGACGATCAGCGCGTCGCTGCGGCAGCGCCGCGCCTACGAAGCCCGCCCGCCGCAAGCCGCCGAGGCGCCGCCCGTGCTGCCAGCGACGGCGACGCCGCTGCCGCGCGCCGAGGCGCCGCCGCCGGCCAACGAATGGCGCCACTAAAGCCAAAGGAGCACTGGGGCCATGCACGCCTTCAATCTGAAGACCGAGGAGAAATTCGACCCCAAGAAACACGTCGAGCGGGTGCTCGGGCGGGTCGGGGAGGGCGACGTCACGGTCGCCTGCTGGGAGCCGGGGCAGACCAGCCCCTACCACTGCCACCCGCACGCCACCGAAATCTATTTCTGCTTCGAGGGCGGCGGCACGATGAAGACGCCGGAAGGCACCGTCGAAGTGGTGCCGGGTTCGTTCGTCGTGCATCCGCCGGGCGAACTGCACGAATGGATCACTGGCCCCCTGCGCACCCTCCTCTTCCGGGTGCGCTACGGCGGCGACATGGCCGGGCGCACCAAGGAATGGCCGAGCAACCCCGACTGGCGCCCTCGGCCCGAAGACGTCGAATACTTCAAGGCCGGCTGAACCGACTGGCTGGGGCATGCCGTCGATTACAATCGATGAACGGAGAATACCCCACATATTCCGCAATGCGCGGGGCCATTTCGGCGAGGACACGCCGGTGAACCGGCGAATCTTGCTTGATGTCGCCAATCGCCCGGAAAATTTCCTTGGCACTGACGTATTCGGGACGGACTGGTTCATGACAACGCTTGGCGACGGCACTCAAATTTGGGTGCATGTCCGTGATGGCAAAATCACGAATGGCGGGCTTAACCCAAGCCCAATCGAATTCCTGGGGACACTGTGATGCGGAAGAAAATGCTGTCGCCCGAGCAGGCGTTCCGCGCCATGTTCATTTTTCTTAAGGAATATCACGACCGTACGGGAGGGCAGAGCGAACTCGGGTCGGTCTTGAGCGACATCCAGATGAACCTGTGGGCAGATGGTCTGCCAGCCGATCCTGCCGCGTGGGGCGACTGGCTTGCGGCGATAGAAGCGGTTCTCGAGAAGGCGAAATAGGGAAGATGCAATGAGCGAGCTTGAGGAGGAGGGGTTCGGGTTCGCGCCCGAGCACGATGCGCCGATCCCCTATCGGCAGCGCATCGGCGATTATTACCAGGCGCTCGGCTACGGGGCGCCCTATCGCTGGGCGCATTACGCCGAGGTGCCGTTCGCGCCGCTGACGAAGCCGCTTGGCGAAAGCCGCATCGGCCTCGTCACGACGGCGGCGCCCTACCAGCCGGGGAAGGGCGACCAGGGGCCGGGCGCGCCCTACAACGCCGCCGCCAAGTTCTACCGGGTCTATTCCGGCGACAGCGCCCAGGACCACGATCTGCGGATCTCGCATATCGGCTACGACCGCGCCCATACGACGGCCGCGGATCCCAACACCTGGTTCCCACTGCCGGCGCTGCGGCGGCTCGCGGCGGAAGGGAGGATCGGCGAGGTCGCGCCGCGCTTCCACGGCGCGCCCACCGACCGCAGCCACCGCGCGACCTTGGAGCGCGACTGCCCCGAACTCTTGGCGCGGCTTCGCGAGGACCGGGTTGACGCGGCGATCCTCGTCGCGGTTTGACCGGTGTGTCACCAGACCGTGAGTCTGGCCGCCCGTCATCTCGAAGCCAACGGCATCCCGACCGTGGTCATGGGATGCGCCAAGGACATTGTTGAGTACGCCGGCGTGCCGCGCTTTCTCTTCAGCGATTTCCCGCTCGGCAACCCCTGCGGGCGGCCGCACGACCCGGCATCGCAGGCGCTGACGCTTGACCTCGCGCTGCGCGTCCTCGAAGCGGCGCCGGCGCCGCGCACCACCGTGCAGTCGCCGCTGCGCTGGAGCGATAATCCCGACTGGAAGCTCGATTTCTCCAATATCGCACTGCTCTCGGCTGAGGAGATCGCCCGCCGCCGCGCCGAGTTCGATCGCCAGAAAGACATCGCCAAAACCGTCCGCAGCAAACCGCAGGCAGCCGAATAATGCCCCACCTCACCACCGACGACGGCGTCCGCCTCTATTACGAGGAAACCGGCGCCGGCCACCCGATCATCTTCGTCCACGAATTCGCCGGCGACATCCGCAGCTACGAGACGCAGCTGCGCTATTTCGCGCGGCGCTACCGCTGCATCGCGTTCAACGCGCGCGGCTATCCGCCCTCCGACGTGCCGGAGGACTGGCATCAGTATTCGCAAGAGCGGGCGCGCGACGACATCCGCGCCGTGCTCGACGCTCTCAACATTTCGAAGGCGCACATCGTCGGCATCTCGATGGGCGGCTTTGCCGTGCTGCATTTCGGTTTCGCCTATCCCGACCGCGCCACCTCCCTGGTCGTCGCCGGCTGCGGCTACGGCGCGCAACCCGACAAGCGCCAGCAATTCCGCGACGAAACCAGCCGCACCGCGGCGAAAATCGAGTCGGACGGCATGCCCGAAGTCGCCAAGACCTACGGCGCCGGGCCGACCCGCGTGCAGTACCTCAACAAGGACCCGCGCGGCTATGCCGAGTTCCTCGCCCAACTCGCCGAGCATTCGACCCGCGGCGCCGCCAACACGATGCGCGGCGTCCAGGCGCGCCGCCCCTCGCTGTGGGACCTGACCGACGAGATGAAAAAGCTCGCGGTGCCGACGCTCGTCGCGACCGGCGACGAGGACGACCCCTGCCTCGAACCCGGCCTCCTGATGAAGCGGCTGATCCCCAGCGCTGCGCTCGTCGTCTTTCCCAATACCGGGCACGCCCTCAACATCGAGGAGCCCGGCCTCTTCAACCAAGCCCTCGGCGATTTCTTCCACCAGGTCGAAAGCGGCCGCTGGCCCCGCCGCGACCCGCGCTCGCTCACCGGCTCGATCCTCGGGATGTAAGACCCCGGTCTCAACCTCGATTTTTGCTGATTCTGCAGCGGATTTACAGCCAGCTCGTCGCGCCGCGCCCTCCCCGGGTGAGCCGAGGGCGGCCCACAAAACACACGCTACCATGCAATTGTGGCAATTTTAGCGTTGCGGTTCAGTCGCGCGGCGGCGGGCCCGGGTAGCGCGCGCCATCGGCGGGCGGCGCGCCGGGGGTTGCCGGCGACGGCGCGGCGAGCCAGCCGAGCAGCCGGTCGATTGGTGACTCCTCGGCCGGCGATTGCCCGGCCGGCGCCTCCTCGGCGGCGGCGGACTGCGGTCCGGGCAGCGGCCGGTCGGGCATCCCGCCGGTCGCCGCCAGCATAAATTGCCGCCACGCGGCGGCCGGCAGAGAGCCGCCGGTCACCCGCTTCATCGCCGTGTCGTCGTCGTTGCCGAACCATACCCCGGCGACGAGATCGGCGGTGTAGCCGATGAACCAGGCGTCGCGGTAATCCTGCGTCGTGCCGGTCTTGCCGGCGGCGGGGCGCGGCAGCGCCGCGGCGCGGCCGGTGCCGTGCGCGATGACCCCTTCGAGCATCGCGTTCATCATGCCGACATACTGCGGCGCGACCACCGGGCCCGGCCCCGAACCGCTGCGGCGATAGAGCAGCTTGCCGTCGCTGTCGCGGATTTCGCCGACGCCGTAGGGCAGGACGCCCGAGCCGCCATTGGCGAAGGGCGCGTAGGCCGAGACCAGCTCCAATAAATTAACTTCGCCGGTGCCCAGCGCGATGCTGGCGTCGGGCGGCAGGTCGGAGACGATGCCGAGCCGGCCGGCGGTCGCGACCACCCGGCCGATCCCGGCGCGCTCGGCGACCTGCACCGCGATCGAGTTGATCGATTGCGCCAGCGCGTCGGCGAGGCTCATCTCGCCCTGGTAGTGGTTGGTATAGTCGCGCGGCCGCCAATTGCCGATGCGGATCGGCGCGTCGAGGAAGCGGTCGTCGGGGCGCAAGCCGGCTTCGAGCCCGGCGAGGTAGACGAACGGCTTGAAGGCTGAGCCCGGCTGGCGCTGCGCCTGGGTGGCGCGGTTGAACTGGCTCTCGCCATAGTCGCGCCCGCCGACCATCGCGCGCACCGCGCCGTCCGGCGCCAGCGCGACGAGCGCGCCCTGGCTGACCTTGTCGCGCGCGCCGTGGCGCGCCAGCGTGTCGCCGATCGCGGCCTCGGCCGCCGCCTGGAGGCGCGGGTCGAGGGTGGTGCGGACGACGAGGTCGCGGTCGGCGGCGCCGGAGAAGTCGCGGATCTGGTCGGCCACCCAATCGGCGAAATAGCGCGAGCCGGGCCGCCCGGCCGCCAGCGCGGCGCCCTGCCGCCGCGCGGCGCCGGCGTCGGCCGCGCTGATGAAGCCCGCTTCGACCATGTTGTCGAGCACCTGCGCGGCGCGCGCGGCGGCGGCGGCGCGGTCGCGCGCCGGGCTGAAGCGGGTCGGCGCCTTCAGGAGCCCGGCGATGACCGCGCTCTCGAACAGGCTGAGCCGGGTCGCGGATTTGCCGAAATAGCGGTGCGCCGCGGCGTCGACCCCATAGGTGCCGGCGCCGAGATAGACCCGGTTGAGGTAGATTTCGAGGATCTCGTTCTTGCTGAATTGACGCTCGAGCCACAGCGCCAAGAGCGTCTCGCGGATCTTGCGGGCAAAGCTGCGCTGCGGCGTCAGGAAGAGGATCTTGGCGAGCTGCTGGGTGATCGTGCTGCCGCCCTCGACGACGTGCCCGGCGCGCAGATCGGCGAACGCGGCGCGCAGGATGCCGACGGGGTCGACGCCGAAATGGCTGTAGAAGCGGCGGTCCTCGGTGGCGATCACGGCCTTCGGCAGAAAAGGCGTCATCTCGCCGAGGGTCAACGGCTGGCCGAAGAGGTCGCCGAAGCTCGCGATCGGGCTGCCGTCGGCGGCGAGGATTGTGATGTTGGGCCGGCGCTCGCTGACCGTGAGGCGGCTGGTGTCGGGTAGCGTCAGGGCGAAATAGGCGAGCGCGCCGACGGCGGCGACCAGCCCCCACAAAAAGAGCAGCACCGCGAGGCGCGTGACCCGGCCGGTCCAGGGCCGCCGTGGGCCGCCGCCACGGCCACGGCGCGAACCCGGGCGCGGCCGACGCGGCGCCGCCGGCGGAACCAGCCGCTCATCGGGATCGAGGCGCAGGCGCGGCTCAGGCATCGCCCGGGCGCATCGAATTTGTTCCCCCACCCAAGCAGCGGCGCAAAGCGCTGCCCCAACGCGCGATTATGCCGCGAAAGTGTGGCGGAGGTTCGGCAATCCGCGCCGCACGCGAGCGCCGGAACCGCGCCGCCGCGGCGCTCGTTGGCGCGGCAGGCGCTAGGCGATGGAGGCAGCATGACCGCGAACGCAACCGATCGGCCGCCGGAGATCAATATCGGCGGCGCCGAGCGAATCGGCTCGGCCGTCGCCGGGGCGATGCTGGTGCTGCGCGCCCTCGCCCGCCCGACGCCCGGCCGCATCGTGCTGGGGCTGGGCGGCGGCGCGCTGCTGCTGCGCGGCCTCGGCGGCCACTGCCCGGCCTATCGCAGTCTCGGCGTCAGCACGGCGTGGCAGCCGCCCATGATCCGCGACCGGCGGTTGCTCGACCCGGTGCAGGACCCTCCGAAGACAGCTTCCCGGCGAGCGACCCGCCCGCCTGGATAGGGGTCAGCGGCACCGGGGGCCGGCGCTAGTGTCCTGATCGCAAAGTTCGACGGACAATGTTTTCCTCAATATTCCCCCATCCCGGCGCAGGCCGGGACCCATGCGTCAACCATCGCGGCGGCTGAGCGATGGGTCCCGGCCTGCGCCGGGATGGCGGAGATGGGGTTGATTGATCGGCAAAACCTCGGGATCGGGACACTAGCCGGCGCGGCGCTAATTCAGGCGGGCGATCAGCTCGGCCCAGCGGTCGAGCAGCGGCAGGATCGTGGCGGCCTTTTCGGCGGCCAATTGCACGACGCCGCGGCTGACGCCCTGGTCCTGGTAGCGCCGCATCCGGTCGAAATCGGGCGGCACGCCCCACACCGTGATCGGCACGCCGGCGAGGTCGCGCCCGGCTTCGAGCGCCATCTGGCGGAACTGCGGCAGGTAATCGGTGACGTCCTCGTAGTGCGGGCGGCGCAGATGCGGGATCCAGCCGTCGCCGTAGCGCAGCGCGCGGCGCGCCGCGACCGGGAACATGCCGCCGACGATGACCGGCGGGTGCGGACGCTGGAGCGGCTTCGGCCGCGCGATCATCGGCGCGAAATCGACGAATTCGCCGTGATACTCGGCCGCGTCGTTGGTCCAGATCGCGCGCATCGCCTCGATCCGCTCGCGCATCAGCTTGAAGCGGCTGGGGAAGGCGGTGCCGTGGTCGGCCATCTCCTCGGCGTTCCAGCCGCCGCCGACCCCGAAGAGGAAGCGTCCGCCCGATACCTGGTCCAATGAGGCGACGAGCTTGGCGGTCTGGATCGGGTCGCGCTGGATCACGAGACAGACGCCGGTGCCGAGCTTCAAGGTGCCGGTGACCGCGGCCGCCGCGGCCAGCGTCACGAACGGGTCCATCACGTCGTAATACTGCTGCGGCAGCTCGCCGCCGCCGGCGAACGGTGTCTTGCGCGAGGTTGGGATGTGCGAGTGCTCGGGCGCCCACATCGATTCGAAGCCGCGCGCCTCCAGTTCGCGCGCGAGCTCGGTGGCGCTCATCGAGTAGTCGGTGAAGAACATCGCCGCGCCGATCTGCATCGCCCGCCTCCCTCTTTTCCTCGTGCGCCCAGAGGCGACGATAGCCCCGGGCCGCCGCGCTGTCATCCGCCGGCGGCTCAAGGAGTGTCTCAGTTTCAACGCAACGGCCGTTGACGGGGTGTCGCGCTGGCCGCTCCGTTCCCATATGCGTACTGGACAGCACGGAGCAGGGCGCAGGCGGATCGGTTAGGTCGGATGACGTTAGACGAAATTCGGATGTTCTTGCCCTTCGCGGTCAAATGGTACGCCTTCGGCATGTTCATCTCGGCCACCCTATTTGGGGCCGTCGTCATAATTGAGCGCGGAGAAGGCAAAGGCGGTTGGGGCTATCGCTACCGGCGGTGGAACCTGCATTTCACCATTGCGACGGTGGCTATCGTCTCGATTGTTCGTCGCTCCGTCGCCTCCAGCTTGCAAACGCTGTTACATTCAAACTGAGGCAGGCGGCTCCGCGCAAATCGCGCCGGCGTGCTAAGCTGCGGCGATGCCGTCCGACGTCGTCGATCTGAGGGATTTCTACCGCAGCGCGCTGGGCCAGGTGGCGCGCCGGATGATCCGCCGCGCGGTGCAGCGGGTGTGGCCCGATTTGCGCGGCATGCGGCTCTTGGGCATCGGTTACGGGACCCCGTTTCTATCGGCGCTGTCGGCCGAGACCGAGCGCACGATCGCGCTGATGCCGGCTTCCCTCGGGGTGCTGCGCTGGCCGGCCGAGGGCGCCAATTTGGTGACGCTGGCCGACGAGGGCGAGCTGCCGTTCGCCGATTATTCGGTCGACCGGGTGCTCCTGGTGCACGCGCTGGAGACCAGCGAAGAAGTCCGCGCGATGCTGAAGGAGATCTGGCGGGTGCTCGCCGGCGGCGGCCGGGTGTTGATCGTCGTGCCCAACCGGCGCGGCATCTGGGCCCGGCTCGACCGCACCCCGTTCGGCTCGGGCCGGCCCTATACCCTCTCGCAGCTGTCGCAAGTACTGCGCGACGAAGAGTTCACCCCGGTCGGCGCCGACGCAGCGCTTTTCATCCCGCCCTCGGCGCACCGCATGATGCTGCGCTCGGCGCCGGCCTGGGAGCGCATCGGCAAGCGCTGGTTTCCGACCTTCGCCGGGGTACTGCTGGTCGAGGCGACCAAGCAGATCTACGCCAAGCCGGGCGCGGTCCGGGTGCCCCGCCGCCGCCTCGTCTACACGCCGGTGGCGCACGGGCTATAGACCCGACAGCTGCGACGAACTGCCACATTCTTGCATAGGCGCAATTCGCCCAGCGCGCGGCCCGCCGCATGACGGCGGTTTCTTTTCCGGGCATCGCTGCTAGCATCCCAAGTGCTTGAAAAGCCGTCCGCTCGCCAAAGAGCGGCGGCAACACATGGGGGAGGATGAAGGCCGTGAGCGCAACCGAAGCCAAACTCGCCGGCATGTCCGACGACGAACACCGCCGGCAATTGCGCCGCGCCGTGATCGCCAGCACGGTCGGCACGACGATCGAATGGTACGATTTCCTGCTCTACGGCACCGCCAGCGCATTGGTGTTCGGGCCGATCTTCTTCCCTAAGGAAGACCCGCTCGCCGGCGTGCTGGCGTCGTTTGCGATCTTCTTTATCGGCTTTGTCGGGCGGCCGATCGGCGCGGCGATTTTCGGCCACTACGGCGACCGGATCGGCCGCAAGGCGACCCTGATCGCGACGCTGCTGATTACCGGCATCGCGACCACCGCTGTCGGCCTCGTCCCGGCGTACAGCAGCATCGGCATCTGGGGCGCGGTGCTGTTGACCGTGATCCGCCTGGTCCAGGGGATCGGGGTCGGCGGCGAGTGGGGCGGCTCGGTGCTGCTGTCGATGGAATGGGCTCGCACCTCCAAAAACCGCGGCTTTCTCTCGGCGTGGCCGCAATTCGGCGCGCCGTGCGGGTTGTTCCTCGCCAATTCGGCGGTCCTCGGGTTCAGCTATCTGTCCGGCGACCAGTTCAACGTCTGGGGCTGGCGCATTCCGTTCCTGATCAGCATCATCATGGTTGCGATCGGCATGTGGATCAGGCTCGGCATCAGCGAGACGCCGGTCTTCCAGAAAGTGATCGCCGACGAACGCATCGAACGCGTGCCGGTGCTCGAAGTGCTGAAGCGCCAGCCCAAGCAGGTCATCCTGACCGCCCTCTTGCGGCTGCCCGAACAGGCGCCGGGCTACATCGTCGGCGCGTTTGTCTTCACCTATGGCACGACGGTGCTGCACCAGAGCCGCAATTTCCTGCTGACGGCGGTGATCACCCAGACGATCCTCGGCTTCCTGTGGGTCGTCTTCGCCGGCGCCCTGTCGGACAAGGTCGGCCGCAAGAACATGTTCATGCTCGGCGCGCTTTCGATGGGGATTTTCGGCTTCATCTACTTCGCGATGCTGGATACCGGCGTGCCGTGGATCATCTTTCTGGCGATCGCGCTATCGCTGCTGCCGGTCATGACGCAATACGGCCCCGAGGCGGCGTTGATCGCCGAAAGCTTCTCGCCGCGGCTGCGCTACAGCGGTTCTTCGCTCGGCTACCAGCTCGCCTCGATCATCGCCGGCGGCCCCTCGCCGTTCATCGCGACATGGCTGTTCGCGACCTATCACTCGAGCCTGCCGATCGCGTTGTATATTGCCTTGTGCGCCGTCATCGGCATCGCCGCGACCGCGATGCTGACGGATTACACCAACAAGGACATTTCCGCCGAATACGCCGGCGTCTAAGCCGGCGGGCCGCGCTGGGCCACCCCTACCCGGAAGCGACCGGGTGGGGGCTGGCCCATTCGCCGAGGATTGCGGTGTGGGTGACGAGCCCCTCGCTTGCGTCCCAGATGTGCAGCTGGTAGCCGGGCGGCTCGAAGACGAAGCTGATGCGCGTATCGGGCACGAGGTTGAGGCGGATCTGGTGCGCCGTGCTCGGCGCGGTGCCGGCGACGGTGCCGGCAAAGCGGCGGTCGATCGCGCGGTGCAGATGGCCGCACAGGATGCGCTCGACATGGCTGTGGCGCATGACGATCTCGGCCAAGCCCGCGGCGTTGTCGAGGCCGAAGCCGTCCATGTAGGTGATGCGCGTCGCAAACGGCGGGTGATGCATCAGGATCGCGGTCGGGCGCCGCGGCTGCGCCGCCAGCGCGCGGTCGAGCCAGCCCAGCCGCTCGGCGCAGAGCCGCCCGCCGGGCTCTCCGGGGACCAGCGTGTCGAGCGCGACGAGGCGCAGCGGATAATCCTCGATCGCGTATTGCAGATGACCCTCGGGGGGCAGGTAGCCGTCGCCGCGGAAGGCCTCGCGCAGCGGCTCGCGCGCGTCGTGATTGCCGGGGATCACAAAATAAGGCATCGCGAGCGGCGCCAGCAGCGCACGCAGCTGGTCGTATTCGGCGGGCTCGCCATGGTCGACCAGATCGCCGGTCACCACCACGATGTCGGGGCGCGGCGCCAGCGCGTTGAGCGCCGCGACCGCGCGCGCCAGGTAGGGCGCGGTGTCGAATTCGCACGACACCCGCTGGCGACCGGGCGCGGCGCCTAGCACCGGGCAGCGGAAGAGCTTGCCGGCCGCGACGATATGCGGGTCGGAGAGCTGTGCGATGATCATCGGCCCGCCGCCTTCCCGCCCCCGGGCTTATTCCGCGTGCCGGACAGCACAAACACTCCCTGCTCGGCCAGGAGGTTGGCGAGGCTGCCGCGCGGATCGAGCGAATAGGGGTTGCCGTGGCGGTCGAGGGTCAGGCTGCGCTCGATCGTGGCGCCGAGCTCGTCGCACAGCGCGACGAAGTCGCGGATCGTGCACAAATGGATGTTGGGCGTCTCGTACCACGCGTGATGCAAGACCTCGGTCACCGGCATGCGGCCGCGAAACAACAGCGCGAGGCGGCTGCGCCAGAACCCGAAATTGGGGAACGACACGATCGCCCGCTGGCCGATCCGCAGCAGCTCTTCGACGACGTAGCGCGGCTGGCGGGTCGCCTGCAGCGTCTGGCTCAATACGACGACGTCGAAGGCGCCGCGCGGGAAGGCTTCGAGATCGCGGTCGGCGTCGCCCTGGATCACCGAGAGGCCGTGCCGCACGCAGGCGTTGACTCCGGATTGGCTGAGCTCGATGCCGCGCGCGTCGACCGCCTTGTCGTGGGCCAGATAGGCGAGCAGCGCGCCGTCGCCGCAGCCGATGTCGAGCACCCGCGCGTGCGGCTCGATCATGTCGGCGATCAGCCGCAGATCGCGCCGCAGCGTCGCGAAGGCCGGCGCCGTCGGGGCCGCCTCGGCGGCGGGAAGCGGCAGCGCGTCGCTGACGCTCATGTCCAGAAGCGGGTCAGGCCGCGGTGCTCGGCGCAGCCGGTGAGGAAGCCGCGCAGCGTCGCGAAGAGTTCGGGCTCGTGCAGCAGAAAGGCGTCGTGCCCCTTGTCGGTCTCGACTTCGACAAAGCTGACATTGGCGGCGACCGCGTTGAGGGCATGGACCAGCGCCCGGCTCTCCGACGTCGGAAACAGCCAGTCGCTGGTGAACGAGATGATGCAGAAGCGCGGCTGGCTGCCGGCGAAGGCGGCCGGCAGCGAGCCGCCATGCTCGGCCGCGAGGTCGAAATAATCCATCGCCCGGGTGATGTAGAGATAGGCGTTGGCGTCGAACCGGTCGACAAAGGTGCTGCCCTGGTGGCGCAGGTAGCTCTCGACCTGGAAATCGGCGTCGAACCCGTAGGTGACGCTCTTGCGGTCCTGCAGGTTGCGGCCGAATTTGCGGTGCAGCGCGGCCTCCGACAAGTACGTGATGTGCGCCGCCATGCGCGCCACCGCGAGGCCGCGCGCCGGGTTGCGGCCAAGCGAGAGATAGCGCCCGCCGCACCATTCGGGATCGGCCATGATCGCCTGCCGGCCGACTTCGTGGAACGCGATGTTCTGCGCCGAATGGCGCGCCGCCGCGGCGATCGGCACGGCGCAGAACACCGCATCGGGAAAGCTCGAGGCCCATTCCAGCGCCTGCATGCCGCCCATCGAGCCGCCGATGACGCAAAACAATTGCGCGATGCCGAGATGCTCGATTAGGAGCTTTTGCGCCCGCACCATGTCGCGGATCGTGATCACCGGGAAATCGATCGCCCAGGCTTCACCGGTCGCCGGGTTGGTGTCGCGCGGGCCGGTGGTGCCCATGCAGCCGCCGAGCACGTTGGCGCAGATCACGAAATAGCGCTCGGTGTCGAGGACGCCACCCGGCCCGACCAGCGTCGTCCACCAGCCCGGGTTGCCGGTCAAGGGATGCGGGTCGGCGACGTACTGGTCGCCCGTCAGCGCGTGGCATACCAGGATCGCGTTGCTGCGCTCGGGGTTGAGCCGCCCATAGGTCTGGTAGGCGATGGTGAAGGGGCCGAGCTCGGCGCCGCAATCGAGGCGCAGCTTCTCCGCGACCTCAAGACTATAGCCGGGCCAGTCTGTGCCGGGGCGCTGTAGCCGGGGTGCGGTCAGAAGCGACAAGGGATGCTCTAGGTAAAAATCAGCCGCGATCGCGCCCGACGCCGCGCCGCCGCGCACGGCCGCCGAGGCCGGACGGAAGGCGCCTAGCTATGGAGCGACGGCCAGCCATGTCAACGTTTTCTTTGATTTTAGCAGTACACAACTCTACTACTATCCACGTCCCGGCAGCGATCGAAACCATGTCAGACATCCCGTCCGATCTCGACCATTTGCGGCGGCGCATCGACGAGATTGATGACAGGTTGCAGGACCTCTTGATCGAGCGGATAGAGATCGTGACGCGGGTCGCCGCGCACAAGCGCCGCAACGACGGCCTTGCCCCGCACCAGCCGGCGCGCGAAGCCGAAATCGTGCGGCGGCTCGTCGCGCGCAACGAGGGCGCCTTCCCGCCGGCGACGCTGGTGCGCATGTGGCGCGAATTGCTGGCGGCGACGGTGCGCCTCCAGGGCGCTTTCGCGATCGCGGTATGCGCGCCGCCCGAGGCGCCGGGCCTGTGGGACATCGCGCGCGACCATTACGGCAGCCACACGCCGATGCAGGCCTACCGCTCGCCCGGCCAGGTCATCCATGCGGTGACCGAGGGCCAGGCGGCGATCGGCGTGCTCGCGATGCCGGAGGAAAGCGAACCCGACCCGTGGTGGCGGCATCTGTTGTCGACCGACGACAGCACGCCGCACGTCGTCGCGCGGCTGCCGTTCGGGGCGCGCGGCAACGCCCGCTCGAACGGCGGCGACGCCCTGGCGATCGGCAGTGGCGAGCAGCACCCGACGGGCCGCGACCGCACCCTCTTCGTCGCCGAGAACGCGCCCGGCATCAGCCGCGGCCGGATGTTCGCGACGCTGTCCGGGCTCGGCCTCGCCTGCACCTTCATGGCGTCCTGCGAGCATGCCGAGGGGGCCAACAGCCTCATTGAGATCGACGGCTTTGTGCCGCTGTCCGATGCGCGCCTCGGTGAATTTCGCGCGCAGCTCGGCGCCGACCTCTTCCGGCTGTTGCGGTTCGGCGGCTACGCCGTGCCGCTCGCCGCGGCCGAACTGGCGCCGGCGCCGGCGGCGGACGCCACGACAGGTGCGCCCGCCGCTGCCGCCGCCAGAGGCTAGACCCCAAGAGGCTTGCGCCATGACGGTTCCCAGCGCCCCGGTCCCCGGACCGGGCATTCTCGACATCGCTCCCTATATCGGCGGCGAGTCGAAGGCCCCCGGCAACCTGCGGCCGATCCGCCTCGCCTCCAACGAAAGCGCGCTGGGCCCGAGCCCCAAGGCGATCGCCGCCTACCGCGCGCTCTGTGACGACATCCACCGCTATCCCGACGGCAGCGCCGCCGAACTGCGCGCGGCGATCGGGCGGCATCACGGGCTCGATCCCGAACGCATCGTGTGCGGCGCCGGCTCCGACGAACTGATCGGGATGCTGATGCGCGCCTACGCCGGCGCCGGCGACGAGGTCATGTACAGCCGGCACGGCTTTCTGATGTACCCGATCGGCGCCCAATCGGTCGGCGCCAGCCCGGTCGCGGTGCCGGAGCGCGAGCTGACCGCCGATGTCGACGCCTTCCTCGCGCGCGTCACCGAGCGCACCCGCATCGTCTTCCTGGCCAACCCCAACAACCCGACCGGCACCTACCTCTCCGCGGACGAACTGGCGCGCCTCCACGCGGGGCTGCCGCGCCATGTCGTGCTGGCGATCGACGCGGCCTATGCCGAATTCGTCAACCGCAACGACTACGAACCCGGGGTCGCGCTGGTCAACCGGGCCGACAACGTCGTGATGCTGCGGACCTTCTCGAAGATCTACGCGCTGGCCGGGCTGCGGCTCGGCTGGGCCTATTGCCCGCCGGCGATCGCCGACGTGCTGAACCGCATCCGCGGTCCCTTCAACGTCGCCGCGCCGGCGCTGGCGGCCGGGGTGGCGGCGGTCGAGGATGTCGGCGCGCTGGCCCGCGCCCGCGCCCATAACGAGCGCTGGCTGCCGTGGCTGTCGCAGCGGCTGGCCGCGCTCGGCCTGACGCTGACCCCGAGCGTCGGCAATTTCGTGCTGGCGCGCTTTCCCGACGAGCCGGGCCGCAACGCCGACGCCGCCTTCGCGTTTTTGCAATCGCGCGGCATCCTGGTGCGCCAGATGGGCGGCTACGGGCTGCCGCAGCATTTGCGCATCACGATCGGCACCGGCGAGGAGATGGAGATCGTGGCGGCTTCCTTGGCCGAATTCATGGCGGCGCGATGAAGGAGCTTCTGTTCGAGCGGGTCGCGATCATCGGCATCGGGCTGATCGGCTCCTCGCTGGCGCGCCTGTTGCGCCTGGAGAGCCCGACAACCCACATCGTCGCCTGCGCCCGCAGCGCCGAGACGCTGGCGACGGTGCGCCGCCTCGGCATCGCCGACGAGGCGACCGACGATCCGGCCGCGGCGGTCGCCGGCGCCGACCTCGTGGTGATCGCGACGCCGCTCTCGGCCTATGGCGAGATCGCCCGGCGTATCGCGCCGGCGTTGCGCGACGGCGCGATCGTCACCGATGTCGGCTCGGTCAAGGGCGCCGCGATCGCCGCGCTGCAGCCGCTGTTGCCGGGCCGGGTGCAGTTCGTCCCCGGCCATCCGGTCGCCGGCACCGAGCATTCCGGCCCCGAATCCGGGTTTGCCGAACTCTTCCGCGACCGCTGGTGCATCCTGACCCCGACCCCAGAGACCGCCCCCGAGGCGGTCGCCCGGATCACCGCGCTCTGGCAGCTCGCCGGCATGCGCGTGGCGACGATGGCGGCCGAACATCACGACAAGGTGCTGGCGGTGACCTCGCACCTGCCGCACCTCATTGCCTATACGATCGTCGGCACCGCGACCGAGCTCGGGCAGGATCTGCAATCCGAGGTCGTCGCCTATTCGGCCGGCGGCTTCCGCGACTTCACCCGCATCGCGGCCTCCGACCCGGTGATGTGGCGCGACATCTTTCTGGAAAACCGCGAGGCGGTGCTGGAGCTGCTGCAGCGCTTCACCGAGGATTTGACGGCGCTGCAGCGCGCGATCCGCCGCGGCGACGGCGACACGCTGCACGATTGGTTCACCCGCACCCGCGCGATCCGCCGCTCGATCATCGAAGCCAAGCAGGCCTGACGCGATGCATGCGGTGATCTTCGAGGTCGAGCCGGCGGCGGGGCGACGCCAGGATTATCTCGACATCGCCGCGCGGCTGCGCCCGGAACTGGAAAAGATCGACGGCTTCCTCTCGATCGAGCGCTTCGAGAGCCTGACCAACCCGGGCAAGATCCTGTCATTGTCGTTCTGGCGCGACGAGGCGGCGGTCGCCCTCTGGCGCCGCCACGAGGAGCACCGCGAGGCGCAGCGCGCCGGCCGCGGCGGCATCTTCCGCAATTACCGGCTGCGCGTCGCGGCGGTCATCCGCGACTACGGCATGTCGGAGCGCGCCGAAGCGCCGCAGCCGCCGCCCGAAAGCCTGCCGTAAAGCATGGTCCGATAGGATCGAAACATGTCCCCGTGACCCCCGCGCAAGCGGGGGTCCAGAGCAGGCGGCGGTCAGTTGCCCTGGATTCCCGCTTGCGCGGGAATGACGATGCGGATTTGGTCGGGTAACGCTCTAAGCCCCTCTCACTGCCAGTCGATCCGCGGCGCCCGCCCGAGCTTTGCCGGGCCGAGATACATCTCGCCGTTCTGAATCGTGAACGAGGTCGCGATTTCCGGCCTGCCGTCGGGTCCGGCGCGCGACAGCATCGCGAGCGCGAGGCCGGCGAGCCGCGCGTCGCCGGCCCGCATCCGCCCGGCGCCGACGAGCGCCGTCATCAGCTGCGGATAGCCCTCGACCGCGCCGGAAAACCCGCCGATCGGCTGCAGCTCGGAATCGAGCGCCAGGGTGCCCGAGCCGGTGACCCTGAGCGCGTCCCAGCTGAGCGCCAGATGGTCGAGGTCGAGGGTGCCGCCGGCGTCGCGCCAGGCCGCCGCCGCCTGGCGCAGCGTGCCGGCCGGATAGCCGCCGCGCAGCGTCAGCCCGAGCGAGACTTCGTCGAGCGGGTTGTGGAACGGCGGCGGCACCACCGGCAGCGTCAATTCGCGGACCTCGAGCGCGACGCCGACCGCCGGGTCGCCATGGGATTGCGGCGGGTGCGGCGGCAGGTTCAGCCACACCGTCGCCTCGCGCGCCGCGAGGTGCACGCCGGCGTCGGCCGCGGGCTCGCTGAGCGCGAACCACAGCGTCGCGCCGCCCGTTGCGGCGACGACGATGACGCCGGTTGCCCGGCGCGCCGCCAGCGTCGCTTCCGGGTGGTCGCCGCCGCTCGCGGCGCTGAGGCCCTGCGGCGCGGCGAGCCGGAACACATGAAAATTCCACGGCGAGGCGCTCGCCGTCAGCAGCGGCACGTGCAGCTCCGGGCCTGGCGCCGCGGTGTGCTGGCGCAGGCTCGCCGCGCTCAATTCGAGGCGAAAGCGGAACGGGAAGCCGCCGACCCTTGCGCTGCGCCACGCCAGATCGAGGTTTTGCGCGCGCAGCGAATCCGCCCAGCGCCCGACCCCCTCCTCGATCCGGCCGGCGGCGATGAACCAATAGGCGCAATAGGCGCCGAGCGCGGCGACGAGCGCGATGGCGGCCGCGAAGCCGAGGCGGATCGAACGGCGCATGCCCCGTTTATAGCGAGCGAGCGCCAAGCCTGCCAACGGTCTGCCTCGGCGAGTTGACGCGGGCGCGGCGGAGCGCGTAAGTGAGGCTCTGGAATCGCTCTGACAAGGAAACGCGCCATGCCGGACGTCGCACCATTGAAGGCGTTCTGGCAGCCGGGTTGAACCAGCTGCCTGAGACTCAAGGAGTTTCTCTCGGTCCGTGGGATCGAGTTCCAGTCGATCAACGTGTTGGAAGACGCCGCCGGCCGGGCCGAGCTGCAGCGCCTGGGGGCGCGCTCGATCCCGGTATTGTCGCGCGGCGACAAATTCGTCTTCGCGCAGAATATCGCGCAGGTCGTCGAGTTTCTGCGGCTCGACGAGAAGGCCGGGCCGGTATTGTCGCCGGCGCAATTGGTCGAGCGCATGCAGCGCTTTATCGACGCGGCGCTGCGCATCGTTCAGCAGATGCCGGAGGGCGAACTCGCGACGCTGACGCCCAACCGGCCGCGCACCTACGCGCGGCTGGCGCACCACATGTTCCGCATCCCCGATGCGTTTGTCGAAGTGGCGGGCGGCGCCTTCTTCAGCCACTCGCTGCCCGGCGAGGTCACCCGGCCCGAGGAGATGGCGTCGACCGCGGCCCTGGCCGATTACGGCCGCCGGGTGCGCAGCCGCGTCGCGCGGTGGTGGCAGGACACGGCCGACAAAGCGGCGCAGGCGACGGTCGAGACCTATTACGGCCCGCAACAGCTGCACGAGGTCATGGAGCGCGCGACCTGGCATATCGGCCAGCACACGCGCCAATGGGTCATGCTATTGGGGATGCACGGGATCGCCGCCGACCGGCCGCTGACGGACGATGATTTCGCCGACCTGCCGATGCCGAAACAGGTGTGGGACGACTGACGGCGCGGTGTGGTGTGCCGCACCCCCTGCCATCTTCCCGGCGCAGGCCGGGACCCACGGTTCCCAGCCCGAGCGCCTGATGGGTGGGTCCCGGCCTCCGCCGGGAAGACGGTAATTTGTGACGATGAGCGGCGAATTCGCTAACGGCTACGTCTCGATCTATCCGGTCGATCCGATGCCGGCGGAAATCGCGGCGCTGCGGCAGGGCGAGGAGGCGGTCTGGGTCTTCGCCTACGGCTCCTTGATGTGGAACCCGGAATTCGCCTTCGCCGAGGCGCGGCCGGGGCTGCTCCACGGCTATCACCGCCGCTTCTGCCTCTATTCGCGCGACTATCGCGGCACCCCGGAGCGGCCCGGGCTGGTGCTCGGGCTCGACCGCGGCGGCTCGTGCCACGGCGTCGCCTACCGCCTGCCGCCCGAGCGATTGGGCGAGACGCTCGACCGCATCTGGGCCCGCGAGATGACCGGCGGGGTCTACCGGATGCGCCGGGTCGCGGTGCGCACGCCGGGTGGCGCGGTCGCGGCGCATGCCTGCATCGTGCGCCGCCAATCGCCCGATTATGCCGGCCGGCTGTCGCTCGACGAGATGGCGCGGCTGCTGGCGAGCGCGGTCGGCGGCCGGGGCAGCGGGCGCGACTATCTCGCCGGCACGGCGCGCCACCTGGAAGCGCTCGGCATCCGCGACACGCTGTTGCGCCGCATCGAGGCGCGGGTCGCCCGGCTCGGCCCCGAGGCGCCCGCCCCCTGACGGCTGGAGCTATGCGGGAACGGTGCCCCGGGCGTGGCGGCCGGCCGCGGTCGCGGCCGCCTGCATCGCCGCGGTGACCTTGTCGGGGCGGGTGAAGGCGAGGTATTCGCGGGCGAATTCCGGCGGCAATATCTCGACCATGATGCGGTTCTCGACCCACACCTCGATGACGTGGAAGGGCCCGCGGTTGCAGGTGAAGCACTGCCAGCCGGCGCGCCGCGCGATTTCTTCGACCTTGCCGGAATCGGTCGCGACGCTGAGCGCGAAATGGGTCGAGCCGTAACCCGGCGGGGTCTTGGTGTTCTTGACGAAGCTGCCGCCGACCGGGCCGTTCGGCTCGAGCTCGGTGCCGGCCGGGTAGACCTCGACGCCGGAGCCGTGGTCGTCGAGCTGAAGCGCGAAAAAACTCCCCGGATTGGGCGGAAACGGCACGGCGGTGCCGCCCATCAGCTCCGCCAGAACCCCGGCCACCTGCTGCGGCTCGCGCGCCGCGATCGAAAGATGATGGATCATCGCACCCTCGCCAAATTGCGCAAATTCGCCGCCCGAGGCATAGCACGGCGCGCGCGGCGGCGCGATAGGGTCGGCACCGGGGGTGAGGCCGCCGTGCGGGCCTAGCGAAAGCGCGGCATGACTTCCTGGCACAACAGGCGGATCGCGTTCAGCACCCGTGCGTGCGGGATCAGGCCGCCGCAATTCAGTTCGGCGAGGATGCCGTCGAAGCCGACTTCCTGCTGCAGGTGCTTGAGGCGCGCCGCGACGCTGTCCGGCGTGCCGACGATGACGTTGTCGCGCAGCGCGTCCTCGTAGGTCAGGTTGCGCAGCATCTCGGCGCGCTCGATGAATTGCTGGCGGCCCGAGCGGCGCGCCGATTCGGCGATCAGCTCGTATTGCAGCCGGTAGAAATGCTCGACGCTTGGGCGGGCCTCGGCGCGCGCCCGCTCTTCGGTTTCGGCGATATAGATCGGCCCCGAGACGTAGACCTCGCCCCTCCCCTGGCGGCCGGCGGCGCGCCAGCCCTCCTGGTAGCTCTGGACCTGCGGTTTCAAATCGCTCCAGGTGGTGTGGCGCACGCTGGCGAACACCGGATAGCCCTGCGCCGCGATCGCCGGAAAGGTATCGGGGGTGCTGGCGGCGATCCGGATCGGCGGCAATCTGCCGCCGTAGGGGTGCGGCACGCAGGCGACGTTGTCGAAATTGTAGAACTTGCCGGCATAGGAAAACCGGGATTCGCTCCACGCCCGCTTGACGATCTCGAAGATCTCGGCGAAGCGCTCGCGGCTCTCGCCGTAGGGCACCTGGTAGGCGTCGTAGGTGCTGACGACGCCGCTGCGGCCGACCCCGAAAATCAGCCGGCCGCGGCTCACCTGGTCGACCGTCGCGGCCTCCTCGGCGAGGCGCAGCGGGTGGCACAGCGGCAGGACCTGCACCGCGATGCCGATCTTCATGCGGCTGGTGCGCGCCGCGATCGCGCTGGCGATCGCGAGCGGCGCGGCGAGATAGGTGCGCTCGGGCGCGAAGTGAATTTCCGCCAGCCACATCACGTCGAGGCCCCAGCGCTCGGCCGCGTCGACCTGCGCCATCGCCTCGTCGAAGGCCTCCGTCTCGCCGCGCCCCGGCAGCGACGGAAACTCGTGGAACATGCCGAATTCCATGCCCGCCTCCAGTTACCGGCCACGACTGTTCATCGCCGGCACGGCGTTGCTTGATTTACCCGATAGGTGCAGGCGGGAGCCGCGGGACGGTCGGCGCCGGCCCGCGGCAAACCCGGTGGCAAATCCCGTGACCGCGATGCCTCACACGGTCTGCAGGATTTTGTCCTTGGTGATGTCGGGGGCCAGGATCTCGTGCCAGTCGGCGTCGCGCGGCAGCACTTCCTCGCCGGCGCGGACATGGTAGTAGCTGGTGCCGGTGCCGTCGGGGGTGCCGCCGGCTTCGACCGTCTTGACCGCCTGGCGCAGCATGCGCCGTGCCTGGCCGATCGCCTTGTCGGCCGGGCCCAGATGCTCCTTCGAGCGGTCGACGATGCGCCCCATGGTCTCCTGCAGCGCGCGGTCCTGCTGGTTGATGCCGTCGATGCCGGTGTAGCTCTCGGTCTTCTGCACCTCGCGGTCGAGCCCGTAATTGTTCGCGCGGTTCTGCTTGGAGCGGAACGTCTTCGGGTCGACGAAATCCGGCCCGTTGCCGATGCCGCGCTCGCGGCGGTCCTCGTCGGTCAGCGGCGCGTCGGTGGTCGAATACATCCAGTTGTAGACCATGCAGTTCTCGTCATCCATCGGCACCCAGATGTGGCCGGCGTCGAGCGGCAGCCCGGATTCCGAGCGCGACGGGCGGATCTGGTGGAACGGCATGACGAAATGATAGGTGCGGATGTGCACCTCCGCATCGCCCAATGGCCGGATGCCGGCGTAGAGATAGCCGTAATCGGTGACGTCGACGACGAGGTTGGGCGCCTTGCCGCGGACAAACGGGGAGGATGGCTTGATGCCGCCGCGGGTCGAGTTGTCGGTCAAGAGCCGGTGCAGGATCGGCGCGTGCGAGGTGTCGATGCCGCCCTCCAGCGCCTGCAGCCAGTTGCATTCCTCGATGACCTTCGAAACGTGGCGGCGGGCTTCCGGCACCTGGGTCCAGGCGAATTTGGGCGCCGGCGGCATCTTCTCGATGGGCCCGAGATAGGCCCACACGATGCCGCCCAATTCGGCCGTCGGATAGGCGGTCAGGTGGATATGCTGCTTGAACTGGTGCTCCGGCGGCTCGTTCAGCTGGTCGAGGCAGTTGCCCTCGACGTCGAATTTCCAGCCGTGATAGACGCAGCGCAAGCCGCATTCCTCGTTGCGCCCGAAATAGAGCGAGACGCGCCGATGCGGGCAGAATTCGTCGACAAGGCCGATGCGGCCGTCGCTGTCGCGAAACGCGACGAGATCCTCACCGAGGAGGCGCACGCGCACCGGCGCGCAGTCGGGCTCGGCGATCTCGCTCGTCATGCAGGCGGGAATCCAGTACCGCCGCATCGCGTTGCCCATCGGGGTGCCGGCCCCGACGCGGGTGATCAGTTCGTTTTCCTTCGGTGGCAGCATTAGGGGATCTCCTCCTGGCTCCGCGCCGTGACCGCAACCGCGCAAAGTCCATGCCGGGCGCGCCTTCCAAGAATACCCGATTCTCGCGCCGGCGGCAGAGGTTTCGCACGCCATTCGGCCGGCAGCCGCCGGAGCGTACCGCCGCCGCAGCACGAAACCGCCGCCAAACCAACTGGATGCGCCGCCGCGCGATCTCAGATAAACTGAGGATCGCTGCGATGCTGTGCGGCGTCGCCGCGCGAACGGGAGGCGTCCGCTGTTCAAGAACCTGAAGCTCGGGCACACGATCTACGGCGTCGTGCTGCTGCTGACGATCGTCGCGGAACTGATCAGCATTGTCGGCGTCACCGGCATGCAGACCTACAACACGCGGATACATCAGATGCGACGGATCGCCCACGCGGCGGTTTTCGGCGAGCAGATCGGCGGCCTGGTCTTGTCGGTGGTGATGGATTCGCACGGCGTCGAGGCGGCGACGGACCCCGCCGCCGCGGCGAAGTTCGCTCCGCCGATCGAGAAAAACCTCGCGCTGATCCAGCAGGCGGCGCCGCGCTGGATCGAGGTCGCGCCGCCCGAAGACCGCGCCGTGATGGAGCGCGCCCGGGCAGAACTCGACCAATTCGTCAAATCCCATCTCGAAATGCTGCGGCTGCTGCGCGCGGGTTCGCTGCCCGAGGCGCGCGCCGCCGAGAACAGCGACCAGAACCGGGCCAACCGCGCCGCCCTCAACACCGCGCTGGAGGGGCTGGCGACGATGCAGGCGGGGCGCATCGGCGAATTGGCGGACGCCGCGCAAAGCTTCTACGCCTCGCGAGTGGTCATGCTGATCGGGCTGGCCGCGGTCGCCCTCGCCCTCGCCGGGCTGGCGCTGCTGATCGTCATCAGCCGCATCACCCGGCCGATATCGCAGCTGACCGAGCGCGTCACCGAGAACATCCGCAAGGTGGCGATCGCCGCGACGCAGGCGAGCAGCGCGGTCAGCCAGGTGTCGGACGGCTCCAACGTGCAGCTCAGCGCGTTGAAGCAATCGGCCTCCGCGCTCGGGCAAAGCACCGAAGCCATTGCCGAGGTCGCGCGCTCGACGCAACTCGCCAGCGAGCAGGCCAAGGAAGCCGCCAACCTCGTCGCCGACGGCATCCGCCAGGTCGACCGCATGGTCGAGGTCGTCAACGCGATCTCCGACAACAGCACCCAGGTCAGCCAGATCGCCGGCGCGATCTCGCAGATCGCCAGCCAGACCAACATGCTGGCGCTCAACGCGGCGATCGAGGCGGCGCGGGCCGGCGAGCACGGCAAGGGCTTCGCGGTCGTCGCCGAGGAAGTGCGCAAGCTGGCCGAGAATTCGGGCAGCCTCGCCCAGGAGATCACCAGCCTCGTCAAGCACGCCACCGACGCGGCCGAGCGCGGCGTCATCATGGCGCGCGAAGCCAGCGACAACATGCACCAGATCGCCAACGGGGTGCAGCAGAGCGACCGCCTGGTCGGCGCCATCGCCACCGCGATGGAAGAGCAGCAGGCGACCGTCAGCGGGATCAACACCAATGTCACCGAACTCACCCGCATCGGCCAGTCGAACGCGACCGCGGCGGAGGAGATCACCGCGACGATGCTCGACCTCTCCAAGCTCGCCGAGCGCTCGCGCGGCGATGTCGACAATTTCAAGGCGGTCGGGTTGTAGGGGTCGGGCTGTAGCGGCCGAGCGGGCCAGCCGGCGGTGCGCAACCCTCGTGGGTGGTGCCTCGCATCCCCATATCGCGAAATGCCCGCAATTTGGCGAAGTTGATGCCGGCGCAGCCGGCTTCCGCTATGCTTGGATAGCGCAACAGCTTGTCAGGATGGATCCGGGACCGCATGGAAGAGGTGCTGCGCGATCTCCAACTGGCCATGGCGGCGCACCGCACGGCGCTGGCGCGAAACCGCGCGTCCCGCCCTGACACGAGCGAGGCGCGGCTGCGGGTGATGCACCGCCTGGCGCGCGACATCGAGCGCGTCTCGGGGCTGGAGGTCACCGAGCTGACGCAGGCCAAGCTCGCGCGCGTGCTGGCGTCGGTCGCGATCGACGAATTGGAAGCCTGGGTCAGCCGGCTGCACCTCCTGCGCGCCGACGACACCGAATGGCTGAGCCTCATCGAAAGCCTGACCGTTCACGAGACCTTCTTCCATCGTGACCGGGCGCAACTCGACCTGCTCCGCCAAATCCTGCCCGAATTGGTCGCCGCCGCCGCGCGCAGCGGCCGCCATCGGCTGCGCCTGTGGTCGGCCGGCTGCGCCACCGGCGAGGAAGCCTATACGCTGGCGATCCTCGGGCTAATGGCGCTGCGCGACGCCGGGTTCGCCGAAGCGGCGCCGAATGGCGCGATCGTCTGCCGCGAGCCCTGGCAGCTCGACGTCCTGGGCACCGACATTTCCCGGCTCGTGCTGTCGCAGGCCAAGGCGGCGGTTTACTCGACCGAGGGGCTCAGCGCCTTTCGCAGCCTGCCGCGGCAGCTGCAGCGCTTCTTTCCGATCCTGCCGAAAAGCCCGCAGACCGGCGCCGTCAAATTGCGCGGCGTACTGCCGGCGGTCAGGCAGCATGTCCGCTTTCGCCACTTCAACCTGCTCGCCCGCACCCCGCCGGAGACCGGCTTCGATGTCGTGCTGTGCCGCAACGTCCTCCTCTACCTGACGATGGCGGCGCGCGGCGAAGCGCAGGCGACGCTCAGGCAGGCGCTGCGGCCCGGCGGCTATCTGCTGCTCGGCCCGACCGACGCGCTGGCCGACCCCTCGGCCTTCGCGGTTCGCTGGGGCGCTGGCGCGGTCGCCTATCAGTTGAAGCCGGGCAATGGATGACCGGCTAAGCTATCGGCCGGACGCGGGGTCCGATCTTGCCAGCGGCTGGGTCGCCTTCAGCCTTGCCGGCGAGCGCTTCGCGCTGCCGATGGCGGCGGTCGAGGCGGTGGAGCCGCCGCCCAGACTGGCCCGCATACCGCACGCCGACCGGGCCGTGCTGGGGGCGGGAAATTTTGCCGGGCAGATCGTGCCGGTCCTCGACCTTGCCCGTTTAATCGATCGCCAGCTGCTCGATCGCCAGCCGTTCAGGCGCGAGCGCGCCTATGACGGCAGCGGCGAAATCCTGCGGTTGCGCCTGGCGGAGGGCGGCATCGGGCTGTGGATCGACCGCGTCGAGCGCCTGATGCGCGTCGAAGCCGGGGAGCCCGCGCCGGAAGGGGTCGCGCTGCTCGACCCCGAGCACCTGTTCGATGCGGCCCTCGCGCCGCTGGCGCTCGAGCTCGGCGCGGCGGCGCCGCTGGGCGACGTCGGCGAGCTGGCCGCGCCCGCCGCGATAGCCGCGCCGGGCGAGGCCTTCATTCTCGTCCAGGTCGCGGGAAAAACCGTGCACCTCGCGCGCGATGCGGTCGTCGAGCTGATCGAAACGGTCTCGTGGACCCCCCTGCCGCGGGCGCCGGCGGGACTGTTGGGGATCGGCGTCTTGCGCGGCAGCGCGCTGCCGATCCTGTCGCTGGCGAGCCTGCTCGGGCTGCCGCAGGATCGTCCGGCGGGTGGCTACGCCGTCGCCGAGATCGAGCGGCATCGCATGCTCTTGGCGACCGACCGGATCATCGGTTTGCGCTATGCCGCGACCGGTTCGCCGATCGACGTCGCGGCCGCGGTCCCCGAGGAATTGCGGCGGATCGTCTGCGGCTTCGCGGCCGGCGACGGCGCCTTGTCGGCCGCTTCCGCGGGCGACGGCGAAACCGGCGAGTATTTGTCGTTTACCGTGGCCGGGCAGGATTTTGCCGTGGCGGTCGGCTGCGTCGACCGGATCGTCGGGGCGCGGCCCTTGATCGCGCTGCCCCGACCGGCAGCCGGTTCCGCTTCCGATCGGGACGCAGGCGCGCCGATCATCGGCGTCATCGAGTTGTCCGGCCGGGTGGTTCCGGTCGCGGCGCTGCAGCCTCGGCTCGAGCGCGCGCTGGGCGGACTGCCGGCGAATTGGGCGCCGAGCGCCTACGTCATCCTGCGCGATCCGGAGGGGCTCGGCGCGATCGGGGTCGATCGGGTGAAGCAGGTGGTGCGGCTGCGCCTGGACGACATCTCGACGCCGCCGGGCGAACACGGCCTGATCGAGGCCTTCGCCGCCTCCGCCGACGGCGAGCCCTTGCACATCATCGCCGCCGCGCAGCTGTGGGGTGCAGGATGACGGCCATTCCTCTGCCACCCTCGACCCACGCCGCGCTGCGGGTGCTGGTGGTCGACGATGTCGGGTTTATGCGGATCGCGCTGCGCCAGATCATCGAGACCGATGGCGACATGCTGGTGGTCGGGGAAGCGCGCAACGGCGAGGAAGCGCTCGCGCTGGCCCGCGACCTCAAACCCGACATCGTGACGATGGACGTCGAGATGCCGGTGATGGACGGGATCGAAGCGACCCGCCGCATCCTCGCCGAGGTTGCGCCGAAGCCGATCGTCATCATGGTCAGCAGCTATACCCAGGCCGGCGCCGCGGCGACGGTCAAGGCGCTGCGCAACGGCGCCGCCGATTTCGTGTCCAAGGAGTCGGCGTTCTCCAAAACCGATCTCGGGCACATCGACGCGAAATTGCGCGAGAAGATCCGGGTGCTGGCGAAACAGCGCATCTGGGCTGGCGACGACGGGTTTCCCGGCTGGACTGCCGGCGCCGCCGCCGAGCGCGACAACCAGCGCGGGCGGGAACGCGACCAGGAACGCGACCAAGAGAAAATCGCGCGCGAGCGACGTCAGCCGAGCGGCCCGGTCGATCTCATCGCGATCGGCGCGTCGACCGGCGGGCCCGAGGCGCTCGGGGTCTTGCTGGGGGCGCTCGGGCCAATCGCGCCGCCGATCGTGATCGCGCAGCACATGCCGGAATTCTTCACCGCCTGTCTCGCCGAGTCGCTGTCGCGCGATACTGGCCTTACGGTGCGCGAGGGCGAGCACCGCAAGGCGGTGCCGCCGGGCGAGGTCACGATCCTGCCCGGCGGCCGCGACGCGATCGTCGCGCCGCAGCTAGGCGGCGGCTTCGAATTGCGCCTGACCCAGTCGGCTTCCGTTGTCCACCCGTCGGCCGATCTGCTGTTCGAATCGGTGGCGATGGCGGCGCGCAATCCGGTCGCGGTGATCCTGACCGGCATGGGCGACGACGGCACCCGCGGCGCCGGCCGGTTCGCGCGCCGCGGCCTGCCCGTCTTGGTGCAGCGTCCCGACAGCTGCGTCATCGGCGGCATGCCCGGCGCCGCGATCGAAGCGGGCGTCGCCAGCGGTTCCTTCAGCCTCATCGACCTCGCCCGCAACCTGCGCCACTGGGCGTCGGCGGGGTTTCATCCGCGCAAAGCTGAAATGGCAAAGCCATGAACAAAAAGAAGATTCTCGTCGTCGACGACTCGTTTATCATGCGCACGATCATCAAGGACATCGTCGACAGCGACCCCGATCTCGAGGTCGCCGGCTTTGCCGAGAACGGCAAGGTGGGCCTGCAACGCGTGCGCGAACTGAAGCCCGACGCGATCCTGCTCGACCTCGAAATGCCCGAGATGTCGGGCATCGACATGCTGAAGCGCCTGGTCCTGCTCGGCAAGGCCAAGGTCATCGTGGTGTCCTCGGTCGGGCAGACCGGCTCGCCGCAGGCCCTGGAGGCGCGCCGGCTCGGCGCGATCGACGTCATCGCCAAGCCCTCGGGGGCAATGAGCCTCGATCTGCAGGCCAAGAAGGGCCACGAGATCGTCCAGGCGCTGCGCCGCGCCCTGGTGCTCGATCCGGCCGGCGGCGACTGACGCGGCGGCGGGCGGACGCGGGCGATGGACAATTTTGCCGACACGCTGTGGCGCGAATTCGTCGTCGAGAGCGAGGAGCATCTGCAGGCGGTCGAGCCGATGCTGGCGCGCGCCGACCCGCAACAGTCGAGCGCCGCCGACATCGCCCAGCTGTTCCGCTCGTTCCATTCGGTCAAGGGCCTGGCGCGGGCGATGGACGTGCTCGGCATGGAGGGGGTCGCGCATCACGCCGAGAATCTGCTCGGGCTGGTGCGCGAGGGCCGCGCCGCGCTGAAGCCGGAACTGGCCGATCTGCTGCTGCAATCGGTCGATGCGCTGAAACGGATGCGCGACGTCGTGGTCGAGGGGCGGCGCGACGTGCCGCCCGATCCCGATCTGCTCGCCCGCCTGGCTAGCGCCTTCGCCGAGGCGGGCGGCACGGCCGTGGCCGCTGCGCCGCAGCCCGCGGCGGCGGCCGCGGCCGACGGCCCGCCGCTGCACGAAGACCCGGAGATGCTCGCGATCTTCGTCGAGATGGTGAAGGCGCGCGGTCCCGAGCTGTGCGCTGCGCTGGCGGCCGGAGCCACGGAACGGGCGAGCGCGCTCGACGCCGCCGAGACTCTGGCGCACGCCGCCGAAGTAATGAATTTCGACGCGCTGGCCGACAGCTTCGGCGGGTTGCGCGACGTGCTGGAAGGGCTGTCGTCGGAGGGTGCGGGCGTCGATGCGGCGCGCCCGGATTTGTTGTCGCGCCTTGGCGACATCCGGCTGCAGATCGAGCTGACCGGCGAGATCACCGGCCAGGATGCCGGGGCGGACGCCTATGCCGCCGCCCTCGCCGAGCGTGTCGGCGGCGAGCGCCACCGGCTGACCGCGGCGATCGCGGCGCTCAACCGGCGTCTGCGCGAGGATGCCGCCGAGGGCGAGCGCGCCGCCGCCGAAGCGGACGCGGCCGCGATCGCGCGGCTGGCGCGCAGCCTGCGCGGCGTCACGGCAACGCTGTCCTTGCCGCGCACCGGCGAGATCGCGCTGCTCGTCGAAGACCTTTACGGCCGGGTCGCGAACGGCGAGGTCGTCGCTTACGACACGCTGGCGGATGCCGCCGACGAGGTGTTCTCCGAACTGGTCGAGCGCGCCACGGCCGGAGAAATCGCCGATCTCAGCGACAGCGACGCGGCGCGGCTCGGCGACCGGTTGCGGGCGCCCTCGACCGCCGCGGCGCAGCGCATGCTGCGCGACGACGGCCAGGACCAGCTGATCGCCGGCCTCGCGGTGCCGAGCGAGCTGCTCGCCATCCTCTCGGACGACAACCTCGCCGAGCTCCAGCGCGGCATCGCCGAGGATGGGCTCTTGCCCTACGAAATCCTGGTGCATCTGGAGGACGACCCCGAGACCGCGGAGCGCCTGACCGGGTGGCTGATCGGCGAGGCGCGGCCGATCACCAACCGCACGGTGGTATCCGGCGGCGAGAGCTGGTTCGAGTTTCTCGCGCTGTCGCCGCTCGAACCGGCCGCGCTCGCGGCGACGCTGCAGGTGCTCGACCCCGAGCGGCGCTGCGTCAAGCGGGTGCGCCGGCTGACCGACGCCGCCGGCGGCGAACTGGTGCTCGACCAATCGGGTTCGGCTCAGCCAACCCCAGGGGCGGTGACGGTCGCGACAACGGGGACGGGCGCGGGTGGGGCGGCGGCGGCAAGGCCCAGCGCAACCGCCAACCTGATCCGGGTCCGCGGCGAGACCCTCGACACCTTCCTCGACGAACTGGGCGAGATGCGGGCCTTGGTCGGCACGCTGTCGCACCTCAGCCGCGACGCCGACACCCGCGCCATCCTCGCCCGCTCCCGGGTCATCGCCGATGATCTGCCGGCGGAGCTGCGCGACGAATTGCGCGCGACGCTCGACGGCCTGCGCGAGCGCGACCGGCGGCTGCTGCAAGCCGAGGAAGCGATCTCCACCCTGCTGAGCCGGCTGCATCTGAGCGCCCTCGAATTGCGGGTGGTGCCGGTCGACGTCGTGCTAACCGG
>Ga0209579_10000212_pt1 | contig 77292 bp, 77 predicted proteins | sample Coa_R1_2_FD_187152 | JGI IMG/M metagenome (GOLD analysis project Ga0209579, IMG submission 187152) | Surface soil microbial communities from Centralia Pennsylvania, which are recovering from an underground coalmine fire - Coalmine... | ecosystem: Environmental > Terrestrial > Soil >... | reverse complement strand
TATCGTTGGCGCGTCTATCGGCCGTTTTTGCGTCGTTCCTGCCGATGTACCTCTGGCGTTTACAACTAAGCACATCCAAGCACTGACACTCGACTCGACCAAAGCTGACCCTGCTTTCGCGTCGTGGATGCTCAATTTTCACCGGCGCTGTCGCAATTCCTTGTTTGCCCAAGTCGAAGGTTCGGCTCAGCCGAGCCTAAATGCAGGGAAGATCCTCGCAACCGCATTGCCTTTGCCCTCGCTCGTAGAGCAACGCCGAATAGTGGCCAATCTGGAGAACTTGCAGGCCCGTGTTGACGATCTAAAACATCTGCACGCGGAGACCACTGCCGAACTCAACGCCTTGCTGCCCTCCGTACTTGATCGCGCCTTTAAAGGTGAGCTCTGATGGCACGAGAGCTCCGCTTCACCGACCCAGCCTTTCGTTGTGAAGTAGTGCTTTCCGGCACCGCGATGGCGCTCTATGAAGCGGCGCAGCCCCAGTTTGAGCGCCTTAAGGGCATCAAAAGCCTCGGCCTCACGGCGCATGTGAACGATGTGGCGATGCATACACGCCACCAGCATCTTGTTGGACTGATGCGCATCTTTGGCAAGCTCTGTCAGCAGCCGAAAGACAAGGGCTTGCCTAAGAGCTTTCTTTGGTCATTTTGGTGCAGGCTTTGTTTTGCACAGACAGGCCACGCGGCGCTTAGCTATGACGCCGAGAAGGCGGTACTCCTAGCCTGCCATCTTGATTCGAACCTCAAAGCGAAGTTTCGTGCGCTAGTTCAGCCAGTGATCGACAAGCTAGGTCCGTGCTCGAAGTGCACACGTATGACATGCCGGGTGCGGGACAAGGGCAGCGCCGATGCCAGTCATTGGTTCGACGAGATGATCGCGCGCAATCGTTGGCAGCAACTGTACCTCTGGATTGCGGCTCTGAAATTATTGCAGGAGGCCAAGCTTCTGCCAATCCTCTCTGGCCAAGGCGACGGAGCAGGAAATACATTGGGGTTCTCCGAGCCTGAAGCGATCAAGATGCTTGTCGCACCTGGCTGCGAATGGGATCAGTCGGTCCGAAACCTCAGTCGGCTGGACTTCATTGTCCGAGACCTCGCCTTTGCTGGAACTTTGGGCATTCAACTCGATGTCGACAATTTGGTCGCGGCCGCCAATGCACCCCACCCCGATTGGCAATTGCTCAATAGCCTCAGCACCTACATGTCGGACACGCTGTATGAAAGCGTGCCAGCGCAGACAGCATCGGTTCTACTTCAGCGTGCTCTGGCCTCTTTACTCATAAATGGCACTGTGACGCTGGAAGCACTCTTTGGGATCGACCTAACCACCGCCCTTTCAGATGATGCCTTGAAGACCGTGATCGGGCGAAAACCGGCCGGTCGTGAGGTACTTGACGCTACAACGCGAAACGCTTGGCGGGCGTGGCCGATCAACACCTATATCGATCCGCAGCGAATGCCTTGCGAACTGGAGAAAGGGATTACTGGGCACAATCAAAGCCACTTGACGCGCCACACGGCCTCCCGGGCTACGTGCTTGAAGCTTCGACAACCGCACACGCTTGCCCTCGCAATACGTCACCAGAGCCTAGCGGACCGCCCCGAGGCAAAAGCATTTGTGAAACTCTGCCGAAGCGTACTAAACCATCAGTATCCAAAACTCGTTCCAGAACAGCTCACATCTGCGCTCTTCGATGGACTGGTTGATCGTCATTGTGAACACGGTCTTGAGAATGCGGTTGAGAAGTTAAGCAAGCTGGCGATTGGGCTTCCGGCACTCCGCAAGGCAGCGGATGTAGTAAACGTCAGAGCGTCTGGCAAGTCTGCCGTCGCGGGGGATGTAAGCTTCAAGATCGGTGGCTACGAGTACCCGTTCCGTGGTGATCCGCAGGAAATGCAGATCAACACAATGCACGCGGCACTCTCAGGCTCGGATCAGGTGCGAACCAATCTCGGGATGTCAGTTCCGGATGCCGCAGAGATACTTTGGGATGAATTGACTGGCTGGCAGTCAATATATTTCGGGATGAAACCAACAAAAAAGGTCTCGGACGCTGTCAAGGAGGCGCAGGACATTCTAGCAAAGCAGGTCGTAGCGGCGGGCGTCGGTGCGGAGACTGATCTGGAGCTCTACGCATTGCTGGAGGCGCTTAAGCATCCGGGAGAAAGTGTGTCATTTCGGATCGCACTGCCGAATCTCAAGCTCATGAAGGAGGACGGCACAATCGAGAACGAGTATGACGTGGTGTCGGTGGCCCTAAAAGGCGACAAGGATGTGGAAGTCTGGGTATGGGGCGTTACGACGTCGGCTGATCTAGGACCGAAGCGGGCCGCCGATTTAGAGAAGATCCAGAAGCTCAAGGACCTCCTAGGCGGGCGATGGGAGGCCGATGTGCGTATCGTCACCTGCTACGTGCATCGGGACGGCAACGACATTTGCCTAGAAATCGACGGCGTCCAGTCAAAGCGCACCGTCCCTGCACCCTAGCGTCAACTCTGACGTAATTTACCCGCGTTGACGGACATGCATCCTCGGCGCGGTATTTGTGGACCACCACCAATGAAAATAACGGTCTGAGGGTGGTACAGGTCCAAAAAGTGTGTACACGGCTGTGTACATATCAGTGGTAAAGCTATGGGGTCGGCAATCGGATTACGGTTGTAACCCATTGATTTTACTTGGTCGGGGCGAGAGGATTTGAACCTCCGACCACCTGCACCCCATGCAGGTACGCTACCAGGCTGCGCTACGCCCCGAGAACATTTATTTTAACTCAGGCGGCGGTCTTCTCAACCGCGGCAACGACGAAATCCGGTCCTTGCTCGAGGATGCGCGCGACCTTGCAGTTCAACTGCCCCGCTTCCGTGGTCACGACGAGCATTTCATCCGCTGCACACGCACCCTCGGGAGCAACGAGCAGGTTGGCGGGTTCGGGAAACAGGATAGCGTCGCGCATGCCAAGGCCGCGCAACGCCGTATCTGCGGTCGCATTCGCGGCTGGCGATTCCGTTTTTGACTGTGCAATGCGCGCGGTCACGGCGGCACCGCGCAGGCGCTCGAGGCCGAGCGAAAGCCGAGCGCCGCGCACCAGTCGCCTCACGACCGCCACTTCCCATTGCAGGCTGTCGGGCGCGCGGTAGCCGACCAGCACTCCGACCCGCGCCCACGGCGCGCGGCCGGGAAGCGCGACGCCGATGCCGGATTCGCTGGTATCGGCGAGCGCGGAATTCTCCGGCGCCGGCCGCCCTTCGGCGCGCTCGCGCTTCTCCAGCACCTGCTGGGGCATCACCAGCTGCTTGCGCAGCAGCTTGCCGGTGGTGGTTTTGTCCGGATTGACCGAACCGAAGCGAATGCGGTCGAAATATTTGTCGTCGCGCATCGGCTCGCCCATCAGTTCCGGCGTGCCTTCGCGCGCGACCTTGACCGCTTCCTCGCTCGCGGCTACCGCGCGCCGGGTGTCGTCGAAGCCGTTCACCAGGAACACGTTGGCATTCACCGCGACGCGCCGTTCGCGCCGCTGCGGCGGCTTGTCCGACCAGTGCTTGGCGAGCATGGCGAGCATCAGCCGGTAGGCGTCCGGCGTGCAGCCGCTCGCTTCTGCCCACGGCGGCAGCTTGTCGGTGCCGGCCGCGTCCGCAGCAAGCGCGCCGATCTTTGCCAGACTGTCGCCGGCGCCGAAGAAGCGCATGCTCTGCCGCGCCGGCAGTCCCGGCAGCCAGCGCTGCGGCGGCTGCGGCCGCGCAAGATCGACATAGAACGGAACGTCGGCCGCCGGCGCGTCGCGCTCGACGAAACTGGATGAATACTTCTGCAGCACCAGGTCGAGGCATTCCATCTGCGCCGGCGACATGCTGGCGTTGGGCGCCATGTCGAGCATCAGTCCCGTCAGGCGTTCGCGCCTGACGCTCGAAGGCCCGCCCGCCTCCAGATAGGGTTCGGTCTCGGTGTCGAGCAGCCGGCGCATGTGGGCGAACAGGTAGAGCTGGTTGCCGAGGTTCCAGAATTCCTCGTCCGGGAAGCGGTAGGACATGCGCAGCAGCTTCTTGCGCAGCGCCCAGAGGCGCATCGCGCGCACCGCGATCAGCGCGTCGTTGCCCGGGCCCTGCGCGGTCATGGTCTCGCCTTCCGGGGCGTCGAGCGCGCGGTCGCAGAGCGCGCCGATGCGCCGGCAGTACTTGATCACGGCGGCGGCCGGCAGTTCGGGGATCTGCCCGCCGCCAGAACCGCGCAGCACCGCCCGCAGCAGATCGGCCACGGTTTTCTGGGCACCGCCGTCCAGCATGCGCAGCGCGCGCCGCAGGGCCTTGTGGTCCAGCTTGGCGTCGAAGCCCGCTTCCAGCGCATCGCAGATATGGTCGAGCAGCGCAGCCGGCTGCGCGCTGGCGAGCGTCTTCTGCAGTTCGCGGATGCCGGCTTCGCTCTCCAGCGGATGGGCTTCCCCCGCCGTTTCGTCGGGCTTATTGCCGCCCTTCGAAATCCAGTCGGTGAGACCCATGCAGCGGCGTTACTGGGTGCGCAGCGAGTCGAGAACTTCGCGCAGCTCGCGTTTGAGGGCGGCGGTATCCGGAGAGGGAAGCGCAGCGGAGGAGGCCGGCGCCGCGGCCGGGGCACCGGCGCGGGGCCGCGCCTCGTGCCTGTCGTCGCCGCGCCTTTCGTCCCCCCGCTTTTCATCCCCCAACAACGCGTTGTCCAGGCGGTTGCGCGCGCCGCTGATGGTGAAGCCCTCCTCGTAGAGCAGCTCGCGGATGCGGCGGATCAGCAGGACTTCGTGGTGCTGGTAGTAGCGCCGGTTGCCGCGGCGCTTGACGGGTTTGAGCTGGGTGAACTCCTGCTCCCAGTAGCGCAGGACGTGCGGCTTCACCCCGCAAAGATCGCTTACCTCACCGATGGTGAAGTAGCGCTTGGCAGGGATCGACGGTAGATCAACTTTCCTGCGGCTTGGCTCCATGGCGCGACTTCTCGACCATGGCTTTCAGTTTCTGGCTGGCGTGGAAGGTGACGACGCGGCGCGCGCTGATCGGGATCTCCTCGCCGGTCTTGGGATTGCGGCCCGGACGCTGCGGCTTGTCGCGCAACTGGAAGTTGCCGAAACCCGATAGCTTGACGCTCTCGCCCCGCTCCAGCGCTCCCCGGATCTCCTCGAAGAACGCCTCCACCATGTCCTTTGCCTCGCGCTTGTTCAGCCCGACCTTTTCGAACAAAAGATCGGCCAATTCGGCCTTGGTCAAAGTCATTACAACTCCCTGATAGAACTATGATTTTCTTATATTATGCACGCAAAGTGGCGCCGAAACGCCGTCCCCACAGCTCAACCAGCGCATCGCGCGCCGAATCGGCCTCCGCATCCGTGAGGGTTCGTTCAGTATCTTGCATAACTACCCGGAACGCAAGGCTTTTCTTCCCCGGCGGCAGGCTCGAACCCTGGTAAAGGTCGAACACCCCCAGCGCCTGGACGATGGCGGGTTTTTCGGCTGCGGCGGCATCCAGAAGCGCCTGGGCGGCGACCCCGGCGTCGACCAGCAGCGCAATGTCGCGCACCACGGGCGGGAACCTGGAGGGCTGGGAAGGCCGCGGCAGGGGCGCTTCGACGAGGATCGCGGCCTCCAGTTCGAACAGCACCGCCGGCTGCGGCAGTTCGTACTTCCGCTGCCAGCGCGGATGCAGCTCGCCCAGCCAGCCGGCCGGGATTCCGTCGATCAGAACCCGTGCCGAACGCCCCGGATGCAGCGCCGGATGCGTCGCGGGCTCGAAGCGCAGGCGCCGCGGTGCGCAGATCGCCTCCAGGTCCGCCTTGACGTCGAAGAAATCCACCGCGCGCGCCGGGATTGCCCATTGCTCGTCGCATGCCTGGCCGAATGCCGCGCCCGCGACGCGTACCGGCTGGCGCAATCCGGCTACCGAGAGCGGCCCGTCCGCGGCGGCGCTGTCGCGCAGGTAGACGCGGCCCACCTCGAAAACGCGGATGCGTTCGACTTTCCTGGCGTGGTTGGCGCGCAGGTTGGCGATCAGCGATCCGAATAGCGTGGTGCGCATCACGGAGGCCTGGCTCGCGATGGGATTGAGCAGCCGCACCGGGTTCGCCTCGCCCGCGAAGTCGGCCTCCCAGGCCGGCTCGACGAAGGCGAAATTGATCACTTCCACATAGTCGCAGGCCGCGATGCGCTCGCGCACGGCATGCAGCGGTCGCAGGGCCTCCGGCTGCGCGCGCATCTTCGCCGGCGCGCGCGGCGGCTGCGCCGGGATGTTGTCGAAGCCGTGCACCCGCGCCACTTCCTCGATCAGGTCCTCTTCGATTTTGATATCGAAACGGTACGAAGGCGGCGCAACGGCGAAAATTTTGTTTTTGTTCTTGAAATCAAAACCCAGACGGCGGAAAACCGACGCCATCTCCTGTTCCGGGATCGTCATGCCGATCACCTTCTGCGCCCGCGCGGCGCGCATGCGCACCGGCTTGCGCTTCGGCAGGCGCCTTACCAGGTCCACGGTCGGGCCCGGCTCGCCGCCGCAGATCTCCAGGATCAGCTGTGTCGCGCGCTCGATGCCGTCGGCGTTGTTGGCGAAGTCCACGCCGCGCTCGAAGCGGTGCGAAGCGTCGCTCGCGAAGTTGTAGCGGCGCGCGCGCCCGGCGATCGCGTCCGGAAAGAAGAACGCGGATTCGAGGAACAGATTCCGCGTCGTCGCCTCGGCCTTGGTGGACTCCCCGCCCATGATGCCGGCGAGCCCGACAGGGCCCGAGTCGTCGGTGATGCACAGCACCGACGGGTCGACCGCGACTTCCTGTCCATTGAGCAGCAGCACTTTCTCGCCCGGGCGGCCCCAGCGCACGTCGATGGCGCCGCGCAGCTTGTCCTGGTCGTAGGCATGCAGCGGGCGGCCAAGCTCCAGCATGACGTAGTTCGTCACATCCACCAGAGCCGAGATCGAGCGCTGGCCGGCGCGCTCCAGGCGCTCGCGCATCCAGGCGGGCGTCGGCGCGGCAGCATTGACGCCGCGAATCGAACGCCCGGCAAAACGTCCGCAGCCCTCGGCGTCGGTGATCCTGAACGGATGGGCGGCCTTGCTCTTCGCGGCGACCTTCTTGATCGCCGGGTTTTTCAGCTTTGCGCCGGTCAGCGCTGCGACTTCCCTCGCGATTCCCAGAACCGACAGGCAATCGGCCCGGTTGGGCGTGAGCTTGAAGGTCAGCACCTGTTCATCGAGCCCGAGCGTCTTGTAGACGTCCCGGCCCGGTTTCGCACCGGCATCGAGTTCGAGCAGTCCCGAGTGATCCTCGGAGAGCCCCAGCTCTCTTGCGGAACACAGCATCCCTTCGCTGTCGACGCCGCGAAGATTGGACTTCTTGATTTCCAGCTTTCCCAGGAGCGCGCCAATCATGGCGAGCGGCGCCTTCATTCCCGCCCGCACATTCGGCGCACCACAAACCACTTTCAATTTTCCCTTTCCGGTATTGACCGTACACACCGTCAGCTTGTCGGCGTTCGGATGGCGCTCCACGGCAAGGATTTCGCCGACCACCACGCCGCCGAACGGCTGCGCCACTCGCGCGCAGGACTCGACCTCGAGGCCCGACATGGTGAGCAGATGGGCCAGTTTCTCCGTCTTCAGTTTCGGATCGCAGAAACTGCGCAGCCAGTTCTCGGGGACGTTCATCTTACGTTCGCACTCGTGCTCAGGCGAACTGCCTCAGGAAACGCAGGTCGCCGTCGAAGAACAGGCGCAGATCGTCGATGCCATAGCGCAGCATCGTGAGGCGCTCGAGGCCCGAGCCGAACGCAAATCCCATGTACCGCTCCGGGTCGAGCCCGAAGTTGCGCACTACCTGCGGATGCACCTGGCCCGCGCCCGAAAGTTCAAGCCAGCGCCCCTGCAGCGGTCCCGAGGCGAACTGCAGATCGATCTCGGCGGATGGCTCCGTGAACGGGAAGTAGGACGGCCGGAAGCGAACCTGCAGCTCGTCCGACTCGAAGAAGCGGCGCAGGAAATCCACGTACACGCCCTTCAGATCGGCGAAGCTGACATCCTCGGCTATCCACAGCCCCTCGACTTGGTGGAACATCGGCGAGTGCGTGGCGTCCGAATCCACGCGGTAGGTACGGCCCGGCGCGATTACCTTGATCGGCGGTTTGTGCATCCTGGCATAGCGCACCTGCATGGGACTCGTATGCGTTCGCAGCAGCAGCGGCAGGCCCTTCTCGTCGTTCATATCGACGTAGAAGGTGTCCTGCATCGAGCGCGCCGGATGGTTCTCCGGGTTGTTGAGCGCCGTGAAGTTGTACCAGTCGGTCTCGATCTCCGGGCCGTCGGCGACGTCGAAGCCGATGGAGCCGAAAATCTCCTCGACGCGCCGCCAGGTGCGGCTGATCGGGTGCAGGCCGCCGCGGCCGCGGCCGCGGCCGGGCAGCGTGACGTCCAGCGATTCCTCGGAGAGACGCGATTCGAGCTTCGCCAGGGCTAGCTGCCCGCGCCGTTTCTCAAGCGCCGACTCGAGGCATTGCTTGGCGGCGTTTATGCTTTGCCCGAAGGATTTTTTCTCCTCGGGCGCAAGAGAACCCAGCCGCTTCAACAGCGCGGTCAACTCCCCGGCCCTGCCGAGATACTTCGCCTTGACGTTCTCAAGCGACGCAGGGTCGGCGGAGGCGGCGAACTCCGCGAGCGCGCGACTAACTATTTCTTCTAGATTGTTCAGTGCGCAAGGCTTGCCTTGATCTGGCCCGCGATTTTGGCGAACGCGGGCTTGTCGAGCACTGCGAGGTCGGCGAGCACCTTGCGGTCGATCTCGATCCTGGCTTTCTTCATCCCGGCCATGAACGCGCTGTAGCTCATGCCCAGCTCCCGGACCGCGGCATTGATGCGCGTGATCCAGAGCGCGCGGATGTCGCGCTTGCGGTTGCGGCGGTCGCGGTAGGCGTACTGCCCCGCCTTCATCACCGCTTCCTTGGCGACGCGGAATACGTTGCCGCGGCGGCCGCGGAATCCCTTCGCCTTCTGGAGGACCTTCTTGTGGCGCGCGCGCGCCGTTACACCGCGTTTTACCCTTGGCATGGCGCGCTCCTCAACCCGAGTACGGCAGCATCGCGCGGACGGCCCGCTTGTTGCTGTCGTGTACGTTGGTGGTGCCGCGCAGCTGGCGCTTCCTCTTGGTCGACTTCTTGGTGAGGATATGGCGCATGAAAGCCTGCGAGCGCTTGATCGAGCCGCCCGGGCGCACCTTGAACCGCTTCGCGGCGGACTTCTTCGTCTTCATCTTCGGCACAGCATTGCTCCTGTTGATTACCCCGCCGTAGCGGGCTTCGCTTCTTCCTTCTTCTCTTCCTTGGCCGGCTTGGCTTCCTTCGGCGCTTTCGGCGCCGAGGGCTTCCTGGCCTTGACCGGCACCACTTTCTTCTTCGGCGCCAGCACCATCACCATCTGCCGGCCCTCGAGGCGGGGAAACTGCTCGATGATCGCAACCGGCTCCAGGTCCTTCCTTACCCGCTCCAGCAACCGCACGCCGAATTCTTGGTGCGCCATTTCGCGCCCGCGGAAGCGCAGGGTCACCTTCGCCTTGTCGCCTTCCTCGAGGAACTGGACCAGCTTGCCGACCTTGATCTTGTAGTCGCCCTCATCGGTGCCGGGGCGGAACTTGATTTCCTTGACCTGGATCTGCTTCTGCTTGAGCTTGGCCTCGTGGGCCTTCTTCTGCTCGCGGTAGCGGAACTTGCCGTAGTCCATCAGCTTGCAGACCGGCGGCACCGCCAGCGGCGCGATCTCTACCAAGTCCACGTTCTGCTCTTCCGCCATTTTCAGGGCGTCCGCGACTGCCACTATGCCCAGTTGATCGCCGTTTTCCGCCACGAGCCTCAACTGCGGCGCGGTGATCTCCCCGTTGATGCGTTGCGATCTCTCGAGTGCGATGGGTGAAAACTCCTCTTCTCGTCAAAAAAAGCGGCTGTGCCGCTACGCGCGCGCCTCGTTGCCGAGGCGCTCGATGAAGGCGTCGAGGGGCATGGCCCCCAGATCCTCACCGCCGCGCGTGCGCACAGCCACGCTTCCAGCCTGCTTTTCCTTTTCGCCGACCACCAGTTGGTAGGGCAGCTTTTGCAGGCTATGTTCCCGAATTTTATAGGAAATTTTCTCGTTTCGCAAATCGCTTTTGACGCGAAAACCAGCCTCGCGCAGGCGCGCGGCGACCGATTCCGCGTAGGCGGCCTGGTCCCCGGTAATGCACAGGACCACAGCCTGCTCCGGGGCCAGCCAGACGGGGAAAGCGCCACCGAAATGCTCGATCAGGATGCCGAGGAACCGTTCCATGGAGCCGACCGTCGCCCGGTGCAGCATGACCGGGGTCCTGCGGGTGTTGTCGGAGGTGACGTATTCCGCCCCAAGCCGCCCGGGCATGAAGAAATCCACCTGCATGGTGCCGCACTGCCAGACCCGGCCGATGGCGTCCTTGAGGGAATACTCGATCTTCGGGCCGTAGAAAGCGCCCTCGCCGGGCGAGATTTCATAGTCGCATTTCGATTCGTTCAATGACTGGATCAGCGCCGCCTCGGCGCGGTCCCACTGCGCGTCCTCGCCGATGCGCTTTTCGGGCCTTGTGGCGATCTTGTAGATGATGTCCGTGAAGCCGAAGTGCGCGTAGACCTTCTGCAGCAGCGCGGTATAGGCCACGCACTCGGCGAGGATCTGCTCCTCGGTGCAGAAAATGTGGCCGTCGTCCTGCGTGAAGCCGCGCAGGCGCATCAGGCCGTGCAGCGCACCGCTCGGCTCGTTGCGGTGGCAGGAGCCGAATTCGCCGTAACGCAGCGGCAGGTCGCGGTAGCTCTTCACGCCTTTGTTGAATATCAGGATGTGGCCCGGGCAGTTCATCGGCTTCACGGCGTAGTCGCGCTTTTCCGACTCGGTGGTGAACATGTTATCGCGATAGTTTTCCCAGTGGCCGGTCAGCTCCCACAGGCGGCGATGCAGGATCATCGGCCCGCGCACTTCCAGGTAGCCATTGTCGCGATAAACCCTGCGCATGTACTGCTCGACTTGCTGCCAGAGGGTCCAGCCCTTGGGATGCCAGAACACCATGCCAGGCGCCTCCTCCTCCATGTGGAAGAGGTCGAGCTGGGTGCCCAGGCGCCGGTGGTCGCGCTTCTCGGCCTCCTCGAGCATCTTGAGGTAGGCGTCCTGGGCTTCCTTCGATCCCCAGGCGGTGCCGTAGATGCGCTGGAGCATCTCGTTCTTCGAGTCGCCGCGCCAGTAGGCGCCCGCGACGCGCATCAGTTTGAAGACCTTCAGCTTGCCGGTCGAAGGCACGTGCGGCCCTCGGCACAGGTCGACCCAGTCGCCCTGGCCGTAGAGCGAGATCGGCTGGTCCGCCGGGATCGAGGCGATGATCTCGGCCTTGTACTTCTCGCCGATGGAGGAGAAAAACTTCACCGCCTCGTCGCGCGGCATTTCCTTGCGATGCACGGGGAGATCGCGCCTGGCGATTTCCGACATCTTTTTCTCTATCAGGACCAGGTCTTCAGGGGTAAACGGCCGCTTGAACGAAAAGTCGTAGTAGAAGCCGTTCTCGATCACCGGCCCGATGGTCACCTGCGCCTCGGGAAACAATTCCTTCACCGCATGCGCGAGCAGGTGGGCGGTGGAATGGCGCAGGACCCCCACGCCCTCCGGATTCTTCTCCGTGACGATCGCAAGCTCGGCGTCGGACTCGATGCGGTAGCTCGTGTCGACGAGCCGGCCGTTCACCTTTCCGGCGAGCGCGGCGCGCGCGAGGCCCGCGCCTATGGATTGGGCCACTTCGGCAACGGTGACCGGACCTGGGAAGTCCTTCACCGCGCCGTCGGGCAATTTAATTTTTATCAAGAAGTTGGTAGGCGCGATTGGACTCGAACCAACGACCCCTACCATGTCAAGGTAGTGCTCTAACCAGCTGAGCTACGCGCCTGCAAAAAGCGGATTTTACAGGATTCATCCCCGCGCCACCCTGATGACCCCGGATACTTCCTTCACGGTCGCGATCGCGCGCCTGAGCTGCGCGATATCCGACACCTCGAAGCTGAAGCGCATGTGGGCGAGGTCGGCCCGGCTCTGCGTGCGCACTGCGGTAACGTTGATGCGCTCGCGCGCGAGCGCCTCGCCGATGTCGCGCAGCAATCCCTGGCGGTCGGAAGCGATCACCAGCACATCCACTGAATAGGCGCCTCCGGACTTGCTGCCCCACTGCGCCTCGATCAGGCGTTCCGGGCTGCGCTCGGCCAGGCGCCTGAAGCTCGGGCAGTCCTCGCGGTGCACCGATATGCCCTTGCCGCGCGTGACGAAACCGCGCACCGGGTCCGGCGGCACGGGCTTGCAGCATCTCGCCAGCTGCGTCAGCAGGCGGTCCACGCCGACGATGAGGATGCCGCCGCTTTGCGGAGACTTCGCCTTGGTTTTCTTCGCCGGCTGAATTTCCGTCTTCGGAACGGAAACCGACCCGGTCAATTCGCGCAATGCCGCCTGCAATTGCCGCAGATTGACCTCGTCGCGGGCGACCGCGGCGAACAGTTCATCGGGCTTCGCAAAACCGAGCTTCTGCGCCAGCTGCTCGAGGCTGGCCTGCATCGCGCCCTCGCGCCGCTGCTCCTTTTCCACCGCGGCGCGGCCCTGAGCGACGGTTTCGGCGAGCGACTGCGCGTTGAACCATTGGCGCACCTTGCCGCGCGCGCGGTGGCTCTTCAGGAAACCGAGCGCCGGGTTCAGCCAGTCCCGTGAAGGACCGACCCCGTGCGGCCCGCCGCCTTTCGCGGCGATGATTTCCACGCGCTGGCCGCTCTCGAGCGGCGTATCCAGCGGCACCATGTGGCCGTCCACCCTGGCGCCGCGGCAGCGGTGTCCCAGGTCGGTGTGCAGCATGTAGGCGAAATCCACCGCTGTCGCGCCCGAGGGCAGGTCGATGACCTTGCCCTGGGGGGTGATGACGTAGATGGTGTCGTCGAACGACGCCTTCCTCGTCTTCTCTGCCCAGGTCGCGCTGTCGGCGACTTCGTCGCGCCAGGCGAGCAGCTCGCGCAGCCAGGCGATCTTGTTGTCGAAAGCGATATCGGTCCTCGCGGGGGCGTGCGTCTTCGACGCTTTCGCGCTCTCTTTGTAACGCCAGTGCGCCGCGATGCCGAACTCCGCCTGGCGGTGCATTTCCTCGGTGCGGATCTGCACTTCCAGCGTGCGCCCGCCCGGTCCGATCACCGCCGTGTGCAGCGACTGGTAATTGTTGCCCTTGGGCCGCGAGATGTAGTCGTCGAACTCCTTGGGGATCGGCTCCCACAGGTCGTGCACCACCCCCAGCGCGCTGTAGCAGTCGGCAGGCGTCGGCACGATCACGCGCAGCGCGCGCACGTCGTGCACGTCGGAGAAGTCGAGCTGCTTGGCGCGCATCTTGTTCCAGATGGAATAGATGTGTTTCGGCCGCCCCGTGACCTCGGCCTGCAGGCCGATTTTCTTCAGTTCATTGCCGAGAACTTCCATGGCGCTCGCGATGTACCGTTCTCGCTCGACGCGCTTCTGGTCCAGCATCTGCGCGATCTTCTTGTAGAGCTCGGGCTCGATGTAGCGGAACGACAGGTCCTCCAGCTCCCACTTGAGCTGCCAGACGCCGAGCCGGTTGGCGAGCGGCGAATAGATGTCGAGCGATTCGCGCGCGTAGGCCTTCCTCTCGTCGGAAGGGTTTTTTGCGAACCAGCGCAGGGTCTGGGTGCGCGAGGCGAGCCTGATCAGCACCACGCGGATGTCCTCCACCATGCCGAGCACCATCTTGCGCAGGATTTCGTTCTGCTCGCCCGCGGAGGCGCGCGTCAACACGCGCAGCTTGTAGAGCTTTTCGACGCCCGTGGCCAGACCGGCGATCTCCTCGCCGAATTCCGCTTTCAGGCGTTCGGGATCGTCGAGCAGCTTCGGCGCCGCGAAAAGTACGCCCGCCGCCTGCGCCGCCGGATCGACGCCGATCGACGCGAGGCTCGCCGCCAGGCCGAGCGCGTGCGGCCACACCGGCTCGCCGGTGGACAGCGTCTGCCCCTCATAGAGCGGCCGGGCGAACGCGTACGCGCGCTCCACGAGCGCGTCTTGTACGCGCCCGTTCGGCGCGTCCTGGGGGCGTAGCTGTACGACTGAAACCATGCTGCTATTGTAATGGCGTTGGTTGGTTTGAATGGATGCTCCATGGGCTGGCTCCGCGACTGGAAACGCAAACGCATCCTCGATCGTCACCGCATCGACGACGCCCTCTGGCGGCGCGCGCAGAAGCACCTCCCCTTCCTGCGCGGCCTGTCGGCGGACGATGCGCGGCGGCTGCGCGAGCTCGCGGTGCTGTTCCTTGCCGAAAAGCAGCTGACGCCGGTGCGCGGCCTCGAGCTGTCGGATGAAGATCGCGTCGAAATCGCGCTGCAAGCCTGCCTGCCGGTGCTGGAACTCGGCCTCGACTGGTACGACGGCTGGGTCGGGATCGTGGTGCATCCTTCGGATTTCAAGGTCAAGCGCGCGCAGACCGGGGACGACGGCGTGGTGCACGAATGGAACGACGAGCTGGCGGGTGAATCCTGGCCCGGCGGCCCGGTGGTGCTGTCCTGGGAGGCGCTCGACGACTCGGGCTCGGTCGCCGAGGGCGGCGCAAACGTCGTGATCCACGAGTTTGCGCACAAGCTCGACATGATGAGCGGCGAGGCAGACGGCGTACCGCCGCTGCCCTCGCGCAGGGCAAGGGAGCAGTGGATCGAGGTGTTCAACGCCGAATTCGACCGCTTCTGCGCCGACGTGGACCGCGGCAGGGAAACCTTCCTCGACCCCTACGCGGCGGAGCACGAGGCGGAATTCTTCGCCGTCGCGAGCGAGGCCTTCTTCGAATCGCCCAATGCGCTGAAGCGGGATTTGCCGCGGCTCTACGATCTGTTCATGGGGTTCTACCGGCAGGATCCCGCGAAACGGCTGGACGCGTGAAGACCCTGCTCATCGTCTATCACACCGGCGGCGTGAAGACCGCGAAGATGGCCGAGGCGGTGGAGCGCGGCGCGCGCGCCGAAGCCGGCGTGAACGTCGTCGTCAAGCGCTGCGCCGAGGCGGGGCCCGATGACGTGCTGGCGGCCGACGCGCTGATCCTCGGCACGCCGGAGAATTTCGGCTACATGTCGGGGATGATGAAGGACTTCCTCGAGCGCGTGTTCTACCCCTGCGAGGGCAAGGTGAGCGGCCGGCCCTACGCCCTCTTCGTCGGCGCCGGGCAGGACGGCTCGGGCGCGGTGAATTCCGTGGAGAGGATCGTGACCGGCCTGAGATTGGAAAAGAAATCAGAACCGGTGATCGGATTGAAAGAGCTTACGCCCGAAGTTCTCTCCAGATGCGAAGAGCTCGGCGCGGCATTCGCCGCCGCGCTCGCACTCGGCGTCTTCTAAAAAATCGGGGTCAGGAACCGATTTTCCTTATAGCACCAGGTCCTCACCCTCGGCGGGCGCTTCGCAGAGCACCTTCGAGCCGAGCCGCACCAGTTCCGCGCGGGTTTCATCGAGCTTGGCGTCGATGTCGGTGTCGGTCTGGTCGGGATCGTGGTGGAACAGGTGCAGGCGCTTGACCTCGGCGCGCGCGGCAAAATCGGCCACCTGGCTGACGCAGGAATGGCCCCAGTCCACCTTGGAGTGGTATTCGTGGTCGCGATAGGTGGTATCGGTGATCAGGACATCGGCGCCATGAACGAATTCTGCCAGCCGCTCTACATAGCGCGCGTCGTGGCGCGGATTGGTCGGCAGGTAGAGCTCGTTGTCGGTGATGTAGCAGATGGTGCGCTCGCGGCAGCGCAGCTTGTAGCCCAGGCAGTAGCCCGGATGGCGCAGCAGCATGGTGTCGATCTGCACCGCGCCGAAGTCGAGGTGTTCCTCGCGCAGGTCGCGGAACACGATGCGGGCGCCGAACTCGCGGATGGTGACCGGGAAATAGACGCTTTCCATCTGCGCGCTGATGGCGCGTTCGATGGTGAGGTCTCCCTGGTAGGGGCCGTGGATCTCGATCTGGTTGCCGCGCAGGTAGAGCGGGGCGAAGAACGGCACCGTGTTGATGTGGTCCCAGTGCGTGTGGGAAATGAACACGCGCGCGGAAAACCGTTCCGAGGCGTGCGTCATGACGCGGTCCGACAGCTTCTTGATCCCCGAGCCGCAGTCGAAGACGTAAAGCGGCTCGCCGCCGCCGATCTCCACGCTGACGCAGGGCGTGTTGCCGCCATAGCGCGTGTAGGCGGGGCCAGGCACGGGGAGCGTGCCGTGCACGCCCCAGTAGTGCACCACGACCCGGTTGGAGATGAATTCGTCGACCGACTGCATGAAGGTTTCGCGGTTGATCGGCTTGGTGATGTAGCCGTCCGCGCCCATCTCCTTCGCGCGCCGCCGGTCGAAGTCGTAGCTCTTGGCCGACAGGATCAGGATCTTCATGCCGGCCAGCACCGGCTTCGCGCGAAGCTCGCGCATCAGCTCGAAGCCGTCCATCACCGGCATCATCACGTCGGTGATGACGCAGTCGGGCATCGCTTCGGGGATGTCCTTGAGCGCGCCCATGCTGGACGCGCGCACGACCACCTCGTGTCCCGCGTCTGTCAGCAGGCGCGACACGAGCGCCAGCGTGTCGGGGTCGTCGTCTACGATGAAGAATTTCATGCCAGGGTGGATGTTAGCAGTCGCCATGATAGCGGCAATGCCATCGCGGAGTCAGGCCGCGTACCAAAGCACCGCGATGAAGTGGCATGCGGTGCCCGCGACCACGAACAGGTGCCACACGAAGTGGAAGTACCTGATCCGTTCGGCAAGGAAGAACGCGGCACCCGCCGTGTAGGCGATGCCGCCCGCGACCAGCCAGAAAATGCCCCACCCGGGGACGAGGACCCACACCTTGTCGGCCGCAATGACGACCAGCCAGCCCATCGCGATGTAGACGAATGTCGAGACCGTGTTGTACCGGACGCCGCCGAACGCCTTCAGCACGATGCCGGCGGCGGCCATGCTCCAGACCAGCCCGAACAGGATCCAGCCCCAGGTACCGTGCAGCACGCCAAGCGTGAATGGCGTGTAAGTGCCGGCGATCAGCAGGAAGATCGCCGAATGATCCAGCACCTGGAAGATCCGCTTGGCGCGACTCTGCCGGAAGGCATGGAACAGCATCGACGTGGAATACAGCAGCACCATCGTGATCCCGAACACTGTTGCACCCACGACTTCCACCGTGTCCCCGCGCCTCAGCGTGGCGACGACCAGAACCGGGAATCCGGCCAGCACCAGCAGCAGTCCGACGCCGTGGCTTACGCTGTTCGCGATCTCCTCGCCGGGCGACTGCGGCCGCTCGTGAAAGACAATGGGATCGTCCAGGTTCAGCATGCAGGGATTCTCTTCAGCGACGACTTGAGGTTCGAACCGAAGCCGCTGCCGAAGGCGAAATGGGCGTGATAGTAAAGATCTTCGACCAGCCAGCGCCCGGCTCCGTTCCTGAGCACCAGCACGTCGTTCCACCTCACCCTGCTTTTGCCTTCGGCGTAGGTAAAGCTCACGCTCACCTGGCGGCCCTGGTTGCGCGGCCTGCTGTCCGCGACGCTGAACGAGGTGAAGCCCTCGAAATTCGAGGAAAAAATGTCGCCCTCGATCCACGGCGGCTTGTCGCCGGGAAACCTGTCCTTGCACCGTTTCTGCTCGCGCAGCGCGGCGCTGAACAGTCCGCGCAGCGCCGGCGTGATGAGCGGGGAAAGCTTCGCCAGCTGCGCTTCGTTCGGGATCCCGGTCATGCCTTCGGTTTTGCGCAGCTGGGCATAGGCGCGGTAGAAGCTGGCGGTGGCCTCCTTTGCCTCGTCGGCGGCCAGCGCCTCCCCGCCCGCAAGCAGCAATGCCGCCAGCGCCATTGCACGCGTAATGCTATTTCGAATGGGGCTCAAGCAGCTCTATGCGATTGCCGAACGGGTCCAACGCAAACGCGCGATCAAAACCTTCGAGCGGTTCGTCGTCTTTCACCTCGTATCCCGCGCCTTTCAGCGCGCCCAGCAGCGCCGCGAGATCTTCAACGAGCAGCGCGGGATGCGCTTTCTTCGCCGCCCGAAAGCCGGCGTCCACGCCTAGATGGAGCTGAATCGTGCCGCAGCGGAACCACAGGCCGCCGCGCGCGGCGAGATCCGCCGGCTTGGGAATTTCTGCCAGCCCGAGCAGCCCGCCGTAGAATTTCCGCGCCAAGTCCTCGCCGCCGCCTGGCATGGCAATCTGAACATGGTCGATTCCGCGGACTTTCACCGGCGTCCCCCCGCGACGTCCTTCCAGCCGATACTATTGCACATGGCCGACAACGTACTCGAGCAGGCGGTGAAAGGCTGGGCGCGCACGGCGCCTGCCCGCACCACGGAACTGTCCTCCGACAAGGCCGGCTTCGGCCATTTCTGGCAGCGCTCGACGGAGCTGCTGGCGCGGCTGCCGGCGAAGCCCAGGCGCAACGCGGACGAAGCGGCGGCGGCGGCGGAGATCCTTGGCATTGCGCGCGACTCGCGGACGAAGTTCATGCGGGCGCATGCACGCGGCGTCTACGATGCGCTGACTTCGAAGCGCAGCGTGTTCGTGCGTGTGGACGATCTGTGCGCGCGCGCGGCGACCGAATTTCCTGGACTGGTGCCGGGCGAGAAGGAACTGGCGCGCGATTCGGGCATCGCGCAGGGCGAAAAGGACGGCCTGGAGGTCGACCAGGGCATCTTCCTTTCGCAGGTGCTGAACGATCCACTGGCGGGCGCGCACCTGTGCCACGCGATGCTGCTGCCGAGGGCGGAGTCGCAGACGCTTCTCCCGGAATTTCTTAAAACGGGGAAGATCGGGTTCGACGGGGCGCATCTCGAGCGCCAGGGCAAGGCGTCGGTCCTGACGATGCGCAATCCGCAATACCTGAACGCCGAGGACGAAGGCACGATCGCGGGCCTGGAGACCGCAGTGGACCTCGCGCTGCTCGACCCGCAAACCGAAGTCTGCGTGCTGCGCGGCGACACGGTCACGCACACCAAGCACGCGGGCAAGCGCCTGTTCGGCGCCGGCATCAACCTCACGCACCTCTACCAGGGAAAGATCCGCTTCATGTGGTACCTGATCCGCGACCTGGGGCTCGTCAACAAGTTCTACCGCGGACTCGCGCGGCCGGAAGTATCGCCGGAGGAGGATTCGATCGAAAAACTGTGGATCGCGGCGGTCGAGGGCTTCGCCATCGGCGGCCACTGCCAGATCCTGCTCACCATGGACCAGGTGATCGCGACGAAGGATGCCTACATGACGCTGCCCGCACGCAAGGAAGGCATCATCCCTGGCGCCGCCAACCTGCGCCTCGCGCGCCATGTCGGCGACCGCGTCGCGCGGCAGGCGATCCTCGCCGAGCGGCGCATCGACTGCGCCAGCCCTGAAGGCCGCCTCGTCTGCGACTACATCGCCGCGCCCGATGCCATGGATTTCGAGATCGGGCGCCTCGTGGGACACGTCGCCGGCTCGGGGATGGTCAGCGCCGCCGGCAACCGGCGCGCGCTGCGCATCGCCGAAGAGCCGCTGGATGCGTTCCGGCGCTACATGGCGGTGTACGCGCGCGAGCAGGCGCACTGCCACTTCAGCCCGGCGCTGATCTCCAACCTGGAAAAATTCTGGATTACGGCGACAGGAAGCCGCGCACGATCCTGATCTGGTCTTCGTGCATCAGCGTCGGCGCGTGGCCGACGCCGGGAATTTCCACCACTGTCGCCTTAGGCCCGCGCTGCGTCATCTTGTCGCAGGTATCGCGCGCCAGCAGGTCGGACTGCGCGCCGCGCAGCACGAACGTCGGGCAGCGGATGGCGTCCCACAGCGGCCACAGTTCGAGGTCCTTCTCGGGCATGCTGGCGCGGAACGGCTCGGCCAGCTTCGGGTCGTAGTGCAGGCGCAGGCTGCCGTCGGCGTTCTTGCGCAGCACCACCTCGGTGAGGAAGCGCCACTCGGCATCCGTGTGCGGTCCGAACGTCGCGCTGACGGCGCGGATGTATCTGTCCGCCGCATCCATATCCGGAAACACCGGCGCCATGCCGACGTAGGTCGCGATGCGCTCCAGCGACACCTTGGAAATCACGGGCCCCGCGTCGTTGATCACAAGCCTTGTCACCGGCGTGTCCGGCTGCGCCGCGAGCGCCATGCCGATCAGGCCGCCCATCGAGGTGCCGACCCAGTGCACGTTCTCGACACCCAGCCGCGCGATCAGAGTCACCATGTCGGCGAGATATTGCGGCAGCTGGTAGAGCATCGGGTCGGGCAGCCAGCCCGAATCGCCCCGTCCCGCGACATCCGGGCAGACCACGCGGTAGCGGTCGCTCATCGCCGCGGCGAGAGCGTCGAAGTCGCGCGCGCAGCGCGTCAAACCATGGACGCAGACGAGCACGCGCTCGTTCTTCGGGTCGCCCCACTCCAGGTAGGCAATGCGGTGCAGCCCCTTGGGAGAGGCGCACCGTACCGCCCTTTGCCGCGGGGCAGCCAACGCTCAGGCCCCGTACTTAAACGAGAGGGAAAGGCGCGTGCGGAACTGCGTGACCTTGCCGTCCACGACTTTGACGTCGAGCTTGGTCACTTCTGCGATGCGCAGGTCGCGCAGCGACTTGGATGCGGTCTTCACTGCAGTGCGCGCGGCGTCTTCCCAGGAAACCGGGCTCGTGCCGATGACGTCCGTGACTCTGTAGACAGCGTTCTTGTCCTTCTTGGCCATGATCTTCCCTCCGTGGTGGTCGGTGCGGGGAATCCGCGCGGCCATTATCGCCCTAGGGCGGCGCATCGTGCCAGTACCTGCGGCGCTGCTGCCTTTCGCCCTTGATGTCGAAATCCCCGTTTGAAAACCGCACCGTAACGGCTCCGTCGAGGTCGGTTCGGTAGATTTTCGCACTCAAACGCTGCAAAACATCCGGGTTCGGATGGCGGAAGCGGTTGCGGTAGCCCACAGGCACGATCGCCGCCTCCGGGCGCACCGCGGCGAGGAACGCCGCGCTCGAGGACGTCCGGCTGCCGTGGTGCGGCACCAGCAGCACGTCGGCGGACAACGCGGCGGGATTCCTGTTCAGCATTTCCATTTCGGCGGGCTTTTCGATGTCGCCGGTGAGCAGCATCGAGCGCCCGCCCGCGCTCACCTTCAGCACGCAGCTAAGGTCGTTGGTTTTTTTTCCCGGCGCCTCCACGCCTTCCGGGTGCAGGAATTCAAAGCGCACGCCATCCCAGGTCCAGGCCTGCCCCGCCGCGCAGCGCGCGGAACCGGGCACCAGGCCGAGCAGCGGATGCCCTGCAGGCAGCGACGACAGCATCGCATCCACCTCGAAGTTTTCGATTACCGAGGCCGCTCCACCCGAGTGATCGGCGTCGTTATGGGTCACGACCATCGCGTTCAGCCGCCCGATGCCCGCGGCGCGCAGATACGGCGCGATCACGCGCTCGCCGCTGTCGGCCTCGGCACCGAACGCAGGTCCCGCATCATAGAGCAGCGCCCGGTTCGCGGTGCGCACCAGCACGGCGAGCCCCTGCCCTACATCGAGCGTCGTGATCCAGGCCGCGCCTTCGGGCGGCGCGGGCGGCGGCAACGCGATCGCCGGCAGCATCAGCGCGAGCCCGGCCGCGCGCCAGGGCAGGCCGCGCGGCGCGAGCAGCCACAGCACGCCCGCCAGCGCAAGCAGCACGCTCCAGAGCGGCGGCGCATGCTGCTGCCACAGCGCCGCCGGCAACGACGCGCACCATTCCAGGAACTGCAGCATCCAGACCATGAGCAACTCGGAGAATTGGAGCAGGCCGTCCCAGGGCAGCACGGCGGCGGCGAGCGCGAGCGGGGTCACCACGGCCGAAACCACGGGAATCGCGACCGCATTGGCGAGCGGCCCGACGATGGACGCCTGGGCGAAGAGGAACAGCGCGGCGGGCGCGAGGCCCAGCGTGATCGCGTACTGCACGCGAAACCATTGCATCGCCTTGCGGTCCCTGTCATTGGCGACAAAAAATATGAGCGCGACGGCGCCGAAGGAAAGCCAGAAGCCCGCGGAAAACACCGCCCAGGGATCGAACAGCAGCACCGCGCCAAGCGCCAGCGCGAGCGTGCGGACGGGCGAGGCGATGCGCCCCGACCAGAGTGCGATCGCGACCACGGTGACCATCCAGAAGGTGCGTTGCGCCGGCACCGCGAAACCGGCGATCAGCGTATAGCCGAGAGCGCCGGCGATCGCCGCGGCGGCCGCCGCCTTGCGCGCCGGCAGCCGCAGCATCAGGTACGCAGAGCGTCGCCACAACCAGCCCGCCAGCCAGGCGAACAGCCCCGAGACCAGCGTCACATGCAGGCCGGAGATGCTCATCAGGTGCGTGACGCCGGTGCGGTTGAACAACCGCCATTCCTCCGCCGGGATCGAACGCTGGTCGCCGACCGCGAGCGCGGCGAGGATGCCGCTCGCCGGCGATTCGCCGAGCACGCGCCCGAAGCGGTCCCGCACGCTTTCGCGAATGCTTTCGATGCGATCCGGAATCGAATTTCTAGTGCCTAAGTGTAAGGGCGACGTTCCCGGCCTCACATATCCGGTCGCCCCCACACCCCGCTCGAGCAGCCAGGCTTCGTAGTCGAAGCCGTGCGGATTGAGCTGGCCGTGCGGACGACGCAACCGCACCGTGAAGCGCCAGCGCTCCCCCGGATGCACCGGGTCCGTGAAGGACGGCAGCTGCGCCGCCGTAGCGATCGCCGGCTGTTCTTCGTAGAGGGGGCTGCGATACCAGGACAGCAGGATCTTCCCCGGCAGCTTTACGTCCGCGGACTCCGGCTCGAACTCGAAACGAACGCCGCGTTCGCCCGCTGCGGGCAGACCGGAGACAATGCCGACGACCTCTATGTCTCTGCCCTCGAGTTCCGGCGCCAGACGGTCACCTGTTCTCAGCTGCGCCATGCCCAGCGCCCAGCAAAATCCGACCGCGAACGCGGCCGGCAAGCGGAGGATCTCCGCTTTCGGGAGAAAGAAAATAAGGAACGCGCACAGGCCGAACCATGCCCTGCCCTGCAGTTCGGGCTGCAACTGCAGCAATAGAACGCCCGAAGCGAAACTCAGGATGACAAGCGTCATCTAAAATCAAACGCAGCAAGCGGCGCGGCCGCCGACCATGCCCAGAAAATTCTTCCGCAGGTTCCTGCCCGACAGCGACGCGGTCCGCGCCAGCAGGTACCTGGCGTGGTGCCGCAACTGGCTGCACCACCCGAACCTCTGGTGTCTGAACCGCGGCTCGGTGGCGGGCGGTTTCGCCATCGGCCTGTTCGCGGGCCTGGTGCCCGGGCCGCTGCAGATGCTGACCGCCGCGCTGATCGCGATCCCCCTGAAAAAAAACCTGCCGGTCGCGCTGGCGACGACGCTCTACACCAATCCCTTTACCATCGCCCCGCTGTATCTCGTCGCCTACGGCTACGGCAGGCTGCTGCTGGGCTCGGGCAATCCCCCGCTGGAGGTGCGGCCCTACGACTGGGACTGGGCGCGCTGGCTGGATTCGCTGCTGGCGCTGGCGCACTGGGCGCTCGGGCTCGGCCCGCCGCTCGCCGTCGGCCTGGTCGCGCTTGCGCTGACGCTGGCCGCGGCGGGATACTGCGCCGTGCAACTCTCCTGGCGCGCCTACGTGATCCACGCCTGGCGCTCGCGCAGGAAACGCCGCGCGCAAAACCGATGATCCGCCTGAGCCAGACCAGCCTGCCGGTACGCGCCTATCTCGCATTCCGCTATCCGTTCCTGCTGTTCCTGGTGGTCGAGCTGGTCGGCTCGTTCGGGTTCTGGATGATCTCGGACTACAAGGCCTCGCTGCTCGACTGCGTCTACATGACCTTCATCACGGTCGCGACGATCGGCTTCGGCGAGACCATCGACCTGTCGCACGCCTACTACGGCCGCGTCTTCCTGATGGCGATCGCCACTGTCGGCATCGCCAACGTCACCTACGCGACCTCGAAGCTCACCGCCTTCATCCTCGAAAACGACATCAACGAAGCCCTCAGGAGACGCCGCATGCAGGACAGAATCGACGCGCTAAACAGGCACTACATCATCTGCGGCGTCGGCCGCGTCGGCAGCAACGTGGCCAACGAGCTGATCGTCACCGGTCGCCCGTTCGTCGGCGTCGAGGAAGCCCCGGCCGCGATCGAGCTGTTCAACGAAAAGCACCCGAAGTCCATGATCCTGCACGGCGATTGCTCCGACGACGACATCCTGCTGCGCGCGGGCATCAAGCGCGCCGCCGGCGTGTTCGCGGTGACCGGGGACGACGGCAAGAACCTGCTCATCACGCTGTCGGCCAAGCAGCTCAACCCGGAGGCCCGCGTCGTCGCCCGCATCCACGACGTGCGCAACAGCGACAAACTCAAGCGCGTCGGCGCGGACGCGATCGTCTCGCCGGATTTCACCGGCGGCATGCGCATCGCCTCCAGCATGCTGCGGCCGGCCGTGGTGAGCTTCCTGGACGAAATGTTGCGTACCGACGACAAGCTGCGGGTCGAGGAGATCGTCCTGCCCGCGGACTTCGAGCGGCGCAGCGTCGCCGACGCGGTGCCGGCGAGCGCGGAATACGTGGTGCTGGCGGTGCGCGCCGCGGGCGGGTGGCAGTTCAACCCGCCTGCCGGGTACCACCTGCATGCGGGCAACGCGCTGGTCGTGATGACCACGCCCGACGGCCGCCAGCAGCTCGAGCGAGCGCTCGCCGCCTAGAACCGCTGTTCTTCGTAGTCGAGCTCTTCCTCGAAGTGGTGCAGGATATCGTCGCTGATTTCACCCGCCCGCCAGATACGGATCAGCTCCTGGCGCTCCGCACGCACCGCCGTGAGCCGCAGGCTACGGCCCAAGCCGAAAGCGCCGTCGTGGCCGTGCGGCATCGCCGCTCCGATGCGGTCGCTGAATTCGGCGCGCACGCGCGACACCAGGTCGCCCGGCATCTTTGCGTTCGCGGCGACGGCGTCGATCGCAGACAGCGCCGCCTTGCCCAGGGCGACGCGCGCGCGCATGTGCTCTTCGTACACCGAGGGATCGCTGCCCAGCTTGAGCCGGCGGATCAGCGGCGTCAGCGTCAGGCCCTGCACCACCAGCGTCACCGAGATCGCCACGAAGGTGAAGAAAATGATCAGGTCGCGGTAGGGAAACAGCTCGCCCGATTGCACGTGCACCGGCAGCGCCAGCGCCGCGGCCAGCGAAACGATGCCGCGCATGCCGCACCAGCTCATGATGAAGGTTTCGCCGCGCTGAGGCGCGGCCTCGGCGGCGCGCAGGCGCGCGCTCAGCCAGCGCGGCACGTAGGTCGCGGGATACACCCAGGCGAAGCGCACCGCGATCGCCACCAGCGTGACGCTGACGGCGTCGATCGCGAGGTCCGTGGCCCGGTAGCTCGCCAGCCGGCCCATGACTCCCGAAAGCGCCATGCCGATCAGCATGAAGATCAGGCTGTTCATCATGAAGACGAGGATGTTCCACACCGAGCGGGCGAGGATGCGCATCTCGGCCGATACGATCGCCGGCGTGAAGCGGCCGCGCACCAGGCCCGCCACGACCACGGCGAGCACGCCGGAACAATGCAGCGCCTCGGCCACGACATAGACGGTATAGGGAATCGAAAGCGACACCAGCACTTCCGTGAACGCATCTCCGATCAGGCGGTGCAGCCCGACGAAGGCGAGACCGAGGACGATGCCGATGGCGATGCCGCCGGCAGATACCGTCACGAACGCCACGCTGGCGCCGAAAAATGAGAACGTGCCGGTGAGCACCGCGGCCACCGCAAGCTTGTAGAGCACCAGTCCGGAGGCGTCGTTCACCATGCTCTCGCCCTCGAGCACCACGACGATGCGCCGCGGCATGTTGAGGCGCGACAGGATCGCGGTCGCAGCCACCGCGTCCGGCGGCGACACGATGGCGCCGAAGACAAAGGCGACGGCCCACGGGATATCCGGCATCAGGAGCTTCAGCATGGCACCGACCGCCAGCGTGGTGGCGATCACCAATCCGATGGCGAGCAGGCCGATCGACCGGAGGTTGGCCTTGAAATCCCGCCACGAGGTCAGCAGCGCCGCCTGGTAGAGGATCGGGGGCAGCACCAGCACCAGCAGGAACTGCGGGTCGATGTCGAGCTGCGGCAACCCCGGGATAAAGCTGAGCACGCCGCCGCCCAGCACCAGCGCGATCGGATAGGGCACTCCCGCCCGCCGCGACAGCCAGCCCAGCACCACCGAGCACAGCAGCAGGAAAACGACTACCTGGATCAGGCCCATCTCTAGGCCCCGAGCAGGCCGCCGCGCAGTTCGAGCGCCCGGCCGGTGCGCGCGGCGAGCGCCGCATCGTGCGTCACGAGCACGAACGCCGTGCCGTGCGAGGCCGAGAGCTGCACCATGGCCTCGAACACTTCGTCCGCGGTCTGCGCATCCAGGTTGCCGGTGGGCTCGTCCGCCAGCACGCAGGCGGGCGCGGTCACCATGGCGCGCGCGAACGCGCAGCGCTGGCGCTCGCCGCCCGAAAGTTCGCCGGGCTGGTGCTCCAGGCGCGCGCCCAGGCCCACCTGTCGCAACACCGCGGCCGCTCTTTCGCGCGCCTCCGGCATGGGCGTACGGCGAATCAGCAAGGGCATGGCCACGTTGTCCACTGCGCTGAATTCCGGCAGCAGGTGGTGGAACTGGTACACGAAACCGAGCGCCGCGTTGCGGAAGCGCCCGCGCTCCGCCTCCGCCATCGAGCTCAGCGTTTTCCCCCGGATCGTCACCGTCCCCGAGGTCGGCAGGTCCAGCCCGCCGAGCAGGTGCAGCAGCGTGGACTTGCCCGATCCGGACCGGCCCATGATCGCGATGCGCTCGCCCGCGCGCACCTCGAGCTCCACGCCGAGCAGAACCTGGACCGGCGCCGGCCCTTGATATGTTTTCGTCAAATTTCTGCAACTCAAGACCAATTCACTCATAGCGCAATGCCTCCGCCGGGTTGACGCGCGATGCGCGCCAGCTCGGATACAGCGTGGCGACGAAGGACAGCAGCAGCGAAACGATGCCGATGGTCGTCACGTCGCCCAGCTGGACGTCGGAGGGCAGCTCGGAGATGTAGTACACGTCCTTCGCCAGGAACTTGAAGCCGAGCACGTGCTCGATGGCCGGCACCACGGTATCGACGTTGTAGCCGACCAGCAGCCCGACCACCACGCCGGCGATGGTGCCGATGACGCCGATCAGCGCGCCCTGCACCATGAAAATCTGCACGATCGAGGCGGGCGATGCCCCCAGCGTGCGCAGGATCGCGATGTCGGCCTGCTTGTCGGTCACCAGCATCACCAGCGTGGAGACGATGTTGAACGCCGCCACCGCCACGATCAGCAGCAGGATGATGAACATCACGCGCTTCTCGATCTCGACGGCGCGGAAAAAATTGGCGTGGCTGCGCGTCCAGTCCGTGGCGTAGATGTCGCTGGGAAACCGGGACATGAGGTCGCGCGCCACCGAGCGCGCCGCGAACAGGTCGTCAAGCCTGAGACGGACGCCGGAGACCGCGTCGCCCATCTGGTAGAGCTTCTGCGCGTCCTGCATGTCGATCAGCGCGAGGCCCGAGTCGTACTCGAACATGCCGATCTCGAACACGCCCACTACGGTGAACTGCTTCAGGCGCGGGATCACGCCGGCCGGCGTCACCAGTCCCTGCGGCGCGATCAGCGCCACCTTGTCGCCCGGCAGCACCGCCAGCGCGCGCGCGAGCTCCGAGCCGAGCACGATGCCGAACCCGCCGGGCCTGAGCGCCTCCAGCTTGCCGGCCCGCATGTGCATGCCGAGGTCGGCCACCCGCTCCTCGCGATCCGGCAGGATGCCGCGCACCACGCTGCCGCGCACCGCCTGACCGGCGACGAGCATCCCCTGCGCGTCGACGAACGGCGCGGATGCCACGACCCGCGGGTCCTGCTCCGCGATCCCGGCGACCGCCTGCCAGTCGGCGAGCTGGTTGCCCGCGCCGCTGATCTGCACATGCGAGGCGACGCCGAGGATGCGCGTGCGCAGCTCCTTCTGGAACCCGTTCATCACCGAGAGCACCACGATCAACGCCGCGACGCCTAGCGCGATGCCAGCCATCGAGATCGCGGAGATGAAGCTGATGAAGTGGTTGCGGCGCTTTGCGCGGGTATAGCGCAGGCCGACGAGGAGTTCGTAACGCACGATGAGCGAGAATACTACAATCGCTCAGATGACAAACCCCGCGGAATTCTCTTCCGAACTCGCCGCGCTGCTCCGGCGCGAGCGCCTCGCGCACCTCGCCACGCTCAGGCAGGGCGCGCCGATGGCGTCAATGACGCTCTACCTGCCGGACGAGGGCTTCACGGCGTTCCACGTCCACGTCAGCCGCCTCGCCTGGCACACGCAGGACATGGCGCAGGATGCGCGCGTCGCGCTGTCGATCGCCGAAACCGACGACGGCCGTGCCGATCCTTTTACCTTGAAGAGGGTTTCGATCAGAGGCGAGGCCGTTCAGATCCAGAACGGGACATCGGAGTCCGGCAGTCTGAAAACCGCCTGGCTGGCCCGCTTTCCGGAGCAGGCCATCAACTTCGAACTGGCGGACTTCTCCTTCTGGCGCATCGCGCCGCGCGACGCGCGCTTCGTCGCTGGCTTCGGAAGGATTCACAACCTGTCGGCGGCGGAACTGGCCCGCTGTTCGGTGCCATGAAGATTTTCGGCGTCGATTTTACGTCCGCCCCGCGCAAGGCGAAGGCAATCACCGTCGCCCATGGTTTTCTCGGGAAAAATCTCCTGAGCATCGAAAAAATCGAGAGGCTGGAAAGCTTCGACGCGTTCGAGGCCCTGCTGCGCTACCCCGGACCATGGATCGGCGGCTTCGACTTCCCGTTCGGCCTGCCGCGGGAACTGGTGCGCGACCTCGGCTGGCCGCGGAACTGGCGCAGGCTGGTCGCGTTCTGCGCCGGCCTGTCGCGGCGCGAATGGCGCGGCATCCTCGACGGCTACCGGGCGACGCGCCCCGCGGGGCGCAAATACGCCCATCGCGCCACCGATCTGCCGGCCGGATCGTCGAGCCCGATGAAACTCGTCAACCCGCCGGTGGCGCTGATGTTCCACGAAGGCGCGCCGCGCATCGCCGAAGCGGGCGCGCACGTTCCGGGACTTGCCTCGGGCGACCGCTCGCGCATAGCGCTGGAAGCCTATCCAGGATTGTTCGCGAGGCGGATTTTAGGGAGCGTCTCCTACAAGAATGACAGCAAGGCGAAGCAAACAATCGGGCGCCTGACCGCACGGAAAAAACTGTTGGAAAAAATTCCCGTGGAAACAAGCGAGCAAATTCGCCGCCAACTGGTCGATGACGCCTCCGGGGACTCGCTCGATGCCGTGATCTGCGCGCTGCAGGCCGCGTGGGGTTGGCAGCGGCGGCGCAGGAATTTCGGCCTGCCCGCGCGGATCGAGCCCTGCGAAGGATGGATCGTTTCGGCATGATCCTGTTCCTGAAGAGCCTGCTGTTCGGCTTCCTGCTCGCGGCGACCGTCGGGCCGATGTGGGTGCTGTGCCTGCGCCGCACGCTGGCCCAGGGCGCGCTCGCCGGCCTCGCCTCGGGCATGGGCATCGCGCTTGCCGACGGCTTCTACGGCGCGGTCGCCGCCTTCGGCCTCACCGCGGTTTCGGGCGTGCTGCTCAAATACAGTTTCTGGATCGGCCTGGTCGGCGGAATTTTTCTCCTCTACCTCGGCATCAAATGCCTGACGGCAAAGCCCGCGCCGATCCAGGAAAATTCGCAGGAAAAAACCAACCTCCCGCAGGCCTTTCTCTCCACCCTCGGCCTCACGCTCGCCAATCCGCCGACGATTCTCGCTTTCGTCGCGATCTTCGCCGGCCTGGGGCTGGTAGCCAGCGACTACGGCGTCGCCGCGCTGATGGTGCTGGGCGTGTTCCTCGGCTCGGCATCATGGTGGGCGATACTCGCCGCAGGCGCGGGCTGGCTGCGCGGCCGCATCGGACCCCGCCTGATCCGCGCGATCAATGTCTTTTCCGGGCTGACCATCCTCGGTTTCGCGGCGTGGCGACTGACCGCGGTTTTGGAATGACCGCTTTCGACCCAAAGCGGTCATTGCCCGGTCGGCATAAACTGCCAATATCGTATGAAGAACCTGTCGTACGAGGCAGGATGTGGTTCCGTACACCGTGTTTGTCGGGAGGCAATATGAACGTCAATAACAAATCGAAGCTGCGTGGTGCGAACGTTGGTTTGCTTGGGTTGCTGCTGCTCGGCGGGTGCGCAATGATCACGCCGAAGGAGAAGCAGCAGCTCGCGCCACCGCTTGGGTCCACGTGGGTGATGGCGCGCAGTGACAGCGGAAGCTTCGGATCGGAGAAAGTTCGGGTTGCGTTCAAACGCGGGGAGCGGATCTGGAATGGGGAGCATGTCATCACATTCGACAGCCCGGGATCTACATCGCTTGCCCATGACAACGGGAGGTTGGTCGCCTTGGTGAGTGGCGACAAGTTATTGATGAGCTTTGAGCCTGACCTGGGCTTCGCCAGGCCGCTCGAGGTAGGACACGCGTCGATCGGGAGTTACCGCATGACAATACCCGGACAGGAGCAATCCGTTCACTTGCTGGTAACGCAAAAAGTAGTAGCCTACGAAGAGGTGAAAGTACCGGCTGGTACGTTCAAGACTTACAAAATCATTTGGTCCGAATCCAACGGGAACGAAGACACATACTGGATGAGTCCGGAATTGGGAATTTGCGTGAAATCAATCCTCAGGAGAACCGCCGAGCACACTGCCGGACCGGGAACGCGTGAGGACGAGCTCGTCTCCTATTCAATTGCGAAATAGAGAAAATCGATAAATACCAATAAACCGCTGCTGGACGCGCCGCTCGCGATCGTCGACGTCGAGACCACCGGCGCGCACCCTGCATGGGACCGCGTCACCGAGATCGCGGTAGTCGAGATCGAGGACGGCGAAGTGGTGTCTGAATGGTCCACGCTGGTGAATCCGGGCGAAAACATCCCGCCCGCGATCCAGGCGCTCACCGGCATCACCAACGCGATGGTCGCGGACGCGCCGGCGTTCGAGGACCTTGCCTCCGACCTGTACGAGCGCCTCGACGGGCGCGTGTTGGTCGCGCACAACGCGCGCTTCGACTACGGCTTCCTGCGCCGTGAGTTCGAGCGGGCCGGGCTGCGCTTCCAGGCGCGCACCCTCTGCACCGTCAAGCTGTCGCGGCGGCTGTATCCGGGGCAGGCGCGCCACAACCTCGACAGCCTGATCGACCGCCACAAGCTGCAGTGCGGCGCGCGCCACCGCGCCATGGGCGACGCGCAGGCGGTGTGGCAATTCCTGCAGATCGCCGCGCGGGAACACGGCGCCGAGGCGATGGCAGGCGCAGCGCAGCTGCTGGCGAAGCTGCCGGCGCTGCCCGCCCACATCGAGCGCGCGGCGGTGGATGCGATCCCGGAATCGCCCGGCGTGTACCTGTTCTACGGCGAGCGCGACACGCCGCTCTACATCGGCAAGAGCGTCGCCATGCGCAGCCGCGTGCTGCAGCATTTCTCCGACGACGTGCGCTCGCCGCGGGAGGCGCAGATCGCGCGCGAGATCCGGCGCATAGAGTGGCGTCGCACCTGCGGCGAACTGGGCGCGCTGCTGCGCGAGGCGGCGCTGGTGAAGGAACTGCTGCCGGTGTTTAACAGGCAGCTCAGGCGCGCGAACGAACTGTGCGGATTTTTGTTTTCCTCGAATAAATTGGTTCTCGTGAAAAAAGAAGAAATAAACTCCGAAACCATCCCGTTTCTCTGCGGTGTATTCCGCTCCAGGCGCTCGGCGCTGGACGCGCTCAGGGAACTCGCCAACGAGCACCGGCTGTGCCTGCGGACGCTCGGCTTCGAAAAAGCAGGCAAGGGCGCCTGCTTCCGCCACCAGATCGGGCGCTGCGCCGGCGTCTGTGCGGCGCGCGAAAGCGTGCATGCGCACCTGGCACGCACCGCCGCCGCGCTCGCAGGATTGAAAACGGCAGCGTGGCCCTGGCGTGGCCCGATCGGCATCGTCGAGGAAGACCGCGAACGCGAGGCTGCCGAGGTTCACGTGGTGGACAACTGGTGCCTGCTCGGCACCGCGAATACGGAGTCTGAAGTCGCCGAACTGCTGCAGGGGCCAATGCGGCCGCGCTTCGACCTCGACCAGTACAAGATTCTCGCGCGCCATCTCGCGGCGGGCCGCGCCAAAGTCATCGAGCTGGGCGCGCAGGTCCACTAGGCTGCGGATGCACCTCGAGCTCATGGTTCCCGCGCTGTTCCGCGCGCATGGCGCGCCATCGCTGCCTGCGCTCGAATTGCTGCTGGCGCGCGGGCGCAGCACGCATGGCGAGGCCGGAAATCCGGAAGCCTGGCTGGGTAACGCCTTCGGGCTTGAAGAAGAAGACGCCCCCGCGGGCGCGCTTACGGCGTTCGCGGGCGGGATCGCACCGGGCGCGCAAACCTGGCTGCGCGCGGATCCCGTCCACCTGCGCGCGGATCGCGATCGCCTGATCCTGGTTCCGAGCCACGCATTTTCGATCACCGCCGCGGAAGCGGAAGCTCTGGCCGGCGCGCTCGCGCCGCTGCTGGCGGGAAAATTCACGCTGTTTCCGCTGCAACCCGGGCAATGGTGCCTGCGCATCGAGCGCGAGGGAGAGTCCGCGGGCAGCAGCAACGCGCCGATAGAAATCGCCGGGGCCGACGTCGATCCGCACCTGCCGCCCAGGCAGTGGCATCCGCTGCTGACGGAAATCCAGATGGCGCTCTACGGCCACCCGGTGAACACGGCGCGCGAAGCGCGCGGCGTACCCGTGATCAACAGCGTCTGGCTCTGGGGCGCGGGCAAACTGCCGGCCGCCAGCGGTCCCTGGCAATCCGTGAGCGCGGAAGACCCGGTCGCAATCGGCTTCGGACGCCTCGCCGGCATGCGTCATCGCGCCCCGGGCGCCGGCGCCGAGGAGTGGCTCGCGCGCGCGCCCGAAGACGGCAGGCATCTCGTGATGCTCGACAGCTTGCGCGGCGCGCAGGCGCTGGGCGATCTCGCGGGTGTAGCGCAGCGCCTGCAGGCGCTGGAAGAAAAGTGGTTCGCGCCGCTTCTCGCCGCGCTGAAAAGCGGCCGCCTCGGCATGCTGACGCTGCACGTGCCCGACGCGGGCGCGTCGTTCGAGGCTACGCGCGGCGACCTGCGCCATTTCTGGCGCCGGCCGCGATCGCTGAATTCCTACACCGTCGCATGAAAATCGTCACGCGTCCCTACGCGGAAAACGATCGCCAGCGGCTGCTCGAATCCGGCGTGCATCCGCTGCTGGCCCGGTTGTTCGCCGCGCGCCGCATCGGTTCGAAGGACGGCCTGGAGCAGGATTTTTCGCGCCTGATTCCCCCGGCCTCGCTGACCAACGCCGGCCGCGCCGCGCGACTGCTGGCCGATGCCATCGGGCAGCGGAAGAAACTGCTGATCGTCGCCGACTACGATGCCGACGGCGCCACCGCCTGCGCCGTGGGCGTGCGGGCGCTGCGCAGCTTCGGTGCGCGCGTCGAATATCTGGTGCCGAACCGCCTGGAACTGGGGTACGGACTGTCGCCGGAACTCGTGGACATCGCCGCGAAGCTCGATCCCGACCTGCTGATCACGGTGGACAACGGCATCGCCAGCGTCGAAGGCGTCGCGCGCGCGAACGCGCTCGGCATCCGCACGCTGATCACCGACCACCACCTTCCCGGCGACACGCTGCCCGCGGCCGAGTGCATCGTCAATCCCAACCAGCCGGGCTGCGGTTTCCCGTCGAAGGCGATCGCGGGCGTCGGCGTCATGTTCTACGTGATGCTGGCGCTCAGGGCCGAACTGAGAAACCGGAAGGCCTTCGAAAACAAAACCGAGCCGAATCTCGCCGCGCTGACCGACCTGGTCGCGCTGGGCACCATCGCCGATGTCGTTCCGCTGGACGCGAACAACCGCATCCTCGTCGCGCAGGGGCTCAAGCGCATGCGCGCCGAGCAAGGCAAGGCGGGACTGGCCGCGCTCGCTCGCGCCGGCGGGCGCGAACTGCGCAACGCGAACTGCTTCGACCTCGGCTTCATCCTCGGCCCGCGCCTGAACGCCGCCGGGCGGCTCGCCGACATGGGCCTGGGCATCGAATGCCTGTTGACCGACGACGAGGCGCGCGCGGCCAACTGCGCGCAGCAGCTCGACCGCCTGAACCGCGAGCGGCGCAAGATCGAAGGCGAGATGCTGGACGAGGCGAGCGCGGCGCTGGACGGGATCGGCGAGCCGCAGGGGGCTACGGTGACGATGTTCGAGGCCGGCTGGCACCAGGGCGTGGTGGGCCTGATCGCCTCGCGCGTACGCGAGCGCGTGCATCGGCCGACGGTCTGCTTCGCGAAAGCGAATTCGAACGAACTGCGCGGCTCGGGCCGCTCCATTCCCGGCTTCCACCTGCGCGACGCGCTCGACCTGGTCGCCAAGCGCGCGCCGGGGCTGATCCTGCGCTTCGGCGGCCATGCCCAGGCCGCCGGCCTGACGATCGAAGAGAAGGGCCTGGAAAAATTCAAGCAAACCTTTGAACAGGTGGCGGGCGAACTGCTGCCGGAAGAGGCGCGGCTGCGCGTCGTCGAGACCGACGGCGAACTGGAGCCCGCCTACCACTCGCTGGAAGTGGCGCAGATGCTGGAAGCGCAGATCTGGGGCCAGGGCTTCCCGCCGCCGCTGTTCTGCGACACCTTCACGGTGGAAGGCCAGCGCGTAGTCGGCGAGCGCCACCTGAAGCTGCGCCTGCTGAAAAACGGGCAGCGGCTGGAAGCGATGTGGTTCAACGCGCTCGGGCCGCGCGCCGCGCCGCTTCACAGCCGAATCCGCGCCGCCTACCGGGTGGGCGTCAACGAATTCAACGGTCTCAAGCGCGCCCAGCTCACGTTCGAGAACGTGGAGCCGGTGCGCTAGCCGCGGGTCAGCCGGTTTTCAGCGGCACGAAAATACGCGTGTCGCCGCGCTGCACCAGCAAGGCGACGACGCCGCCACGCCCTACAGCCGCAGCGCGCAGGTCGCCTGCGCTCTTGACCGGCTTGCCGTCGGCCAGCAGCACGATGTCGCCTGCCTGGATGCCGGCGCGCGCCGCCGGGCCGTTGACGTCCTCGACCAGCACGCCGTCGGCGACCTTTGCTTCCTTGCGCTCTTCCGGCGTAAGCGGGCGCACCGCCAGCCCGAGCTTGTCCTTGCCCTGTCCTTCCGCCGACGCGTTCTTGATCGACTCGTCCTTCGCGGTGCCCAGCGTCGCGGTCAGTTCGCGGGTTTCGCCCTTGCGCCAGATCTCGACGCCCGCCTTGGTGCCCGGCATGGCCTGTCCCACCAGGGCCGAGAGCTCGCTCGCGGCCCCGATCGGCTTGCCGTCGTACTTGAGGATGACGTCGCCCGGCTGGACTCCCGCCCGCTCGGCCGCGCTTCCGGGCAGCACCGAGGCAACCAGCGCCCCCTCGGCGCGCTTCAGGCCGAAGGAATCGGCCAGGGACTGGTTCACTTCCTGCACCGTGACGCCGAGCCGCGCGTGGCTGGCGTGCCCCGTGGCGATGATCTGATCCTTGACGCGCAGCGCGACATCGATCGGGATCGCGAACGACAGTCCCTGGTAGCCGCCCGAGCGGCTGTAGATCTGCGAATTGATGCCGATCACGTCTCCGGCCAGGTTGAACAGCGGCCCGCCGGAATTGCCCGGGTTCACCGCAACGTCGGTCTGGATGAACGGCACGTAGGTGTCGCCGGGAAGCGAGCGGCCTTTGGCCGACACAATGCCCGCGCTGACGCTGTTTTCGAAGCCGAACGGCGAGCCGATCGCCACTACCCAGTCGCCGACGCGCGCGCGCGCCGGATCGCCGAGTTTGACCACCGGCAGATTCTTGGCGTCGATGCGCAGCACCGCGACGTCGGTCGCGGCGTCGGCGCCCAGCACCTTGGCGCTGAACTCGCGCCGGTCGGTGAGCTTGACGGTCACTTCGGATGCGTCGCGCACCACGTGCGCGTTGGTGAGCACGATGCCGTCGGCGCCGACGATGAATCCCGAGCCCTGGCCCTGCATCGGCACTTCCGAGGGCGGCGGGCCGAAGCGGAACGGCAAGCCGCGGAAGAACTGCGACATGGGGTTGTCGTCCTGTTCTTCGTCGTCCTGCTGCCCCGAGAAGCCTGTCTTGCGCGTCCCGGAAACGGTGATGTTGACGACGGCGGGCCCGTATTGCTGCACGATGGTGGCGAAGTCGGGCAGCGCGTTGGCGCGGCCCGCCTGGGGAAGCGCCGGCGCCGCGGGCGCGACCGACTGGGCCATGGCGCTCGACATGCCCGGCTGTACGTAGTGCTGAAAGGAATATGCGCTGGCGGAAATAATGCCGACGGCGGCCAGAGCGGCCGCGATCCTGGTTTTCTTCATGGCGGGTTCCTTCGAATGCGTTGGAAGACCATTCGACCGGCTCCGCCCTGCCGCAGTTCCCTTTCCAGCGGTGACTTTCTGCGCTACAGTCGCCGCCTCCCTTTCTTGCACCAAGCTTTCATGAACGCCCGGGCGCTGTCGGCCGCAACCATCGTTTCCCTCGTGCTCGCCTTGCCGGCCCCTGCCGCCGACAAGACTGCCGTCAATGCCGGCCCCTACGTGCCATCGCCCTCGAGCGTGGTGTCGGACATGCTCAAGCTCGCCGACGTGGGCCCGAAGGACTTCGTCATCGACCTGGGGTCGGGCGACGGGCGCATCGTGCTGACCGCCGCGAAGGTGTTCGGCGCGCGCGGCTTCGGGGTCGACATCAACGAAAAGCTGGTGAAGGAAGCGAATGAGGCCGCGAAGCAGCAGGGCATCGCCGACCGCGCGAGCTTCACGGTCCAGGACCTGTTCAAGACCGACATCCGCAAGGCGACCGTCGTCACCATGTACCTGCTGCCGGACACGGTGAACATGCTGAAGGACAAGCTGTTGAGCGACCTCGCTCCCGGCACGCGCATCCTGTCGCACGACTACGGCCTGGCAGGCTGGATGCCGGACAGGACGATGGAGTTCGACCTGCAGGACAAGGTGATCGTGACCGGCGTCTCGAGGACCATCATCTTCCTGTACACGGTGCCGGCCAGGGTCGAGGGCGACTGGATCGCAAAAGTCCCGCCATTCATCAGCAAGCAGCCGGTCGGTCTCACGTTGACGCCGCATCGCGTGATACGGGTCGCCGGCGAGGCGAAAATCGCCGGCAAGGAGGTCGCGCTGCACGAGGGGATAGTGCACGGCGATAACCTGCAGTTCCGGCTCGTCGCCGGCGGCGCAAGCTACGAATTCACCGGGACGATCAGGGAAAAATCCATCGAGGGGACGCTCGACGGCGGCGGTCTCAAAGGGTCCTGGAGCGCCGAGCGCGCAAAATAGAAAAACCCCTCGATGGAACGCCGCCGCGTCAATTCCTCGAAGCTCCGCTCGGTCGGCTACGACGAGAAGACGATGACGCTGGAGGTCGAACTGTCCAACGGTCAGGTCTACCAGTATCCGAAGGTCTATCCCGAGGTCTACCGCCGCTTCATGGCGGCGCCGAATCCGACGGCCTTTTTCGACGACAAGATCGACGAAGAGTACACGGGGCGGCGGGTATAATTCCCCACCGCGGCTTCATGCCGCGGTCCTTCACGTCATGGAAGCAGAGCGGATCAACCAGATCGCCTCCACGCTCGCCGGACTGCAGACGCAGTCGGCCGAGCTGCGGAGGTATCTTTGACTTCGAGGCGAAGGAAAAGCGCCTGCAGGCGCTGAACAGCGAGCAGGCGGACCCCAAGCTCTGGGAAAACCAGAAGCGGGCGCAGGAAATCGGCAGGGAAAAAAAGGCTCTCGAAGCAGTCGTCGACACGCTCAAGCGCGTCGGCAGCGGCATCACCGACGCGCAGGAACTGTTCGAACTGGCGCGCGCCGAGGGTGATGAAGCGACGCTGCTTGGCGTTTCTTCCGATACGGAAAAGCTGAAAAGCGAGGTCGCGGCGCTGGAGTTCCGGCGCATGTTCTCCAACCCGCTGGATCCGAACAACTGCTTCATGGACATCCAGGCCGGCGCCGGCGGCACCGAGGCGCAGGACTGGGCGTCGATGCTCTTGCGCATGTACCTCAAGTACTGCGACAAGAAGGGTTTCCGCGCCGAAATCCTCGAGCAGTCCGACGGCGAGGTCGCGGGCCTGAAGAACGCGACGCTGAAAATCACGGGCGACTACGCCTACGGCCACCTGCGCACCGAGAACGGCGTGCACCGCCTGGTGCGCAAGTCGCCCTTCGATTCCAACGCGCGCCGCCATACCTCGTTCGCCAACGTATTCGTCTACCCGGAGGTGGACGAGTCGATCGAGGTGGAGATCAACCCGGCCGACTTGCGCATCGACGTCTACCGCGCCTCGGGCGCCGGCGGCCAGCACGTCAACAAGACCGAGTCGGCGGTGCGCATCACCCACCTGCCCACCAACATCGTGGTGCAGAGCCAGAACGACCGCTCGCAGCACCGCAACCGCGCCGAGTGCATGGCGATGCTCAAGTCCCGCCTCTACGAACTGGAGCTGCGCAAGCTGAAAGGCGAGCAGAGCAAGCTGGAAGCCTCGAAGACCGACATCGAGTGGGGCCACCAGATCCGCTCCTACGTGCTCGACCAGTCGCGCATCAAGGACCTGCGCACCGGCGTCGAGAGAGGCGCCACGCAGCAGGTGCTCGACGGCGACCTCGACGAATTCATCACCGCCAGCCTCAAGCAGGGAGTCTAGCCATGCGCCCCATCCTCGCCGCCCTACTCATCTCCTTCGCCGGGGGCGCTGTCGCCCAAGCCGACGCGCCCGTGCTTGCCCAAGCGCGCGCGCAAAGGGAACCGCTGCTCGGTACGCTGAAGGACCTGGTGTCGATCGAGTCCGGCAGCCGCGACTTCGAAGGCCTGGCGAAAATCGCCGAACTGATCGCGGGGCGCCTGCGCGCCCTGGGCGGCGAGGTCGAGCTGGTCGAGCCGACCGAGGTCTACCGCATGGAGGACACGCCGCCCAAGCCGGCGCACATCGTGCGCGCCACCTTCCGCGGCACCGGCACGAACAAGGTCATGCTGATCGCGCACATGGACACGGTCTACCTGCGCGGCATGCTCGCGAAGCAGCCGTTCCGCATCGACGGCGACCGCGCCTACGGCCTCGGCATCTCAGACGACAAGCAGGGCATCGCGCTGATACTGCACACCGTCGCCGCGCTGCAGGCGCTCAACTTCCGCGAGTACGGCATCCTCACCGTGCTGATCAATCCGGACGAGGAGATCAGCTCGCCGGGTGCGCGCGCGCTGCAGACGCGCCTGGGCGCCGAGCACGACGCCACGCTGTCCTTCGAAGCCTCGCGCGCCGATTCCGACAAGCTGTCCCTCGCCACCGCCGGCATCATGTCGGTGAACCTCAAGGTCACCGGCAAGGCCTCGCACGCCGGCAGCGCGCCGCAACTGGGCGTCAACGCGATCTATGAACTTTCGCATCAGATGCTGCAGACGCGCGACCTCTCCGACCCGGCCACCGGCCTGAAGATGAACTGGACCCTCGCCAGGGGCGGCAGCAACCGCAACGTGATCCCGGCCGAGGCCGAGGCGGTGGCCGACGTGCGCGTGCTGCGCGTCGCCGATTACGACCGCATCGAGGCGGCGGTGCGCGAGCGCGCGAAGAAGCAGCTGCTGCCGGAATCGAAGGTCGAGCTGACGTTCGAGCGCCGCCGCCCGCCGCTCGAGGCCTCGCCCGCCTCCGCTGCGATGGCGAAGCGCGCGCAGGCCATCTACAAGGAGCTCGGCATGGACCTGGTGGTCGACGCCGTGGCCGAGGGCGGCGGCACCGACGCGGCCTTCGCCGCACTGAAGACGCAGAATGCCGTCGTCGAGCGCTTCGGCCTGCGCGGCTTCGGCGCGCATTCAAACAGCGACGAGTACATCCTGGTCTCGAGCATCGAGCCGCGCCTGTATCTCGCGGCGCGCCTGATCATGGATCTCTCGCGCGGCGGGGTGCGCTGAACATGGACGAAGACAACAAGCTGATCGACGAGCGCCGGGAGAAGCTCAAGGCGCTGCGCGCGCAGGGCATCGCCTTCCCGAATGATTTCCGCAGGAAGGACCTTGCCGCCGACCTGCAGGCGAAATTCGGCGCGAAAACGAAGGAGGGGCTGGAACCCCTTAAGGCCGAGGCCACGGTCGCCGGCCGCATGGTGCTCAAGCGCGTCATGGGCAAGGCGAGCTTCGCGACCCTCCAGGACCAATCGGGCCGGATTCAGCTCTATATCTCCGATGACGTGGCGGGCAAGGAAAGACACCAGGAGTTCAAGCACTGGGATCTGGGCGACATCGTCGGCGCCACGGGGACCCTGTTCAAGACCAAGACCGGGGAACTGACCATCCAGGCGGGCAGCCTCAAGCTGCTCGCCAAGTCGCTACGGCCGCTGCCCGAAAAATTCCACGGCATCGCCGACCAGGAGCTCAAGTACCGGCAGCGCTACGTCGACCTGATCGTCGCCGAGAAGTCGCGCGACGTGTTTCTCAAGCGCACGAAAATCGTCCAGGCGCTGCGCGACATGATGGTCGCCGACGGCTACATCGAGGTCGAGACGCCGATGATGCAGCCGATTCCGGGCGGCGCCGTGGCGCGGCCGTTCAAGACGCACCACCATGCGCTCGACATGGACATGTACCTGCGCGTCGCGCCGGAGCTGTACCTGAAGCGGCTGGTGGTAGGCGGCATGGAGCGCGTGTTCGAGATCAACCGCAACTTCCGCAACGAAGGCATATCGACGCGCCACAACCCGGAATTCACGATGATGGAGTGGTACTGCGCCTACGAGGACTGCGAGTACATGATGGCGCACACCGAGAAGCTGGTGCGCCACGCAGCGCAAGCGGTCTCTTACCAGAGCAGCGCCGTCGATTTCGGCCAACCGTTCGCTCGCCTGCCGATTCCCGAGGCGATTCGCAGGCGGGGCGTCGAGGGAAACCTGAGGGACAGGTCTTTTCTCGTCTCCAGATTGAAGACCCTGGGAGTAGAAACCCAAAACAGCCAGGGCTGGGGCGCATTGCAGCTCATGCTGTTCGAGGCGCTCGCCGAAAAGCACCTGATCCAGCCGACTTTCGTCACCGAATATCCCGCCGAGGTATCGCCGCTCGCGCGCAGGAACGACAAGGACCCGGAAATCGTCGACCGCTTCGAACTGTTCATCGACGCGAAGGAGATCGCCAACGGTTTTTCCGAGCTCAACGACCCGGAAGACCAGGCCGAACGATTCAAGGAACAAGCGGCTCGCAAAGAGGCCGGCGACGCCGAGGCGATGTATTACGACGCCGACTACATCCGCGCGCTCGAATACGGCATGCCGCCCGCTGCCGGCGGCGGCCTGGGCATCGACCGCCTGGCGATGCTGCTCACCGACAGCCCTTCGATCCGCGATGTGATCCTCTTTCCCCACATGCGACCGGAAGGTTGACTGCAGGCGTGACGCCGGCTCTGCGCGGCATCCTGCTGATGGTGTCGGCCGTCGGCTTTTTCGTCAGCATGGATACCATCGCGAAGTACCTGTCGCAATGGTATCCCGTCCCGGGCATCGTCTGGGCGCGCTACATCATCAATCTCGGCATGCTGCTCGCCTGGCTGGCGGCGCGCGGCGAGCTCGGGCGCATCCGTACCGCGCGGCCCGGCATCCAGCTCGCGCGCGGCATGTTGCTAGCCAGCGCGACCTTCCTCTATTTCACGTCGCTGAGGGTGCTGCCGATCGCGGACGCGGCGGCGATCGGCTTCGTGCTGCCGCTCTTCGTCGCGGTGCTGGCGGTGCCGATGCTGGGCGAGCGGCTCGACCTGCCGCGCGGCGTCGCGGTGCTGGCCGGGCTCGCGGGCGCGCTGATGATCGTGCGCCCGGGCTCCAGCGTCTTCACCTGGTACGCGCTGCTGCCGGTGGCGATGGCGCTCGCCAACGCGCTCTACCAGATCCTCACGCGCAAGGTCGCGGGCGTCGAGCACCCGCTCACCTCGCTCGTCTGGGGCGCCATCGTCGGCGCGGTGCTGCTGTCGGCCGCGGCGCCGTTCTACTGGGAGGCGCCCGGCGAGGCCTGGCATTGGGCGCTGCTGCTGGTGATCGGCCTCTGTGCGTCGATCGGGCACTACCTGCTGATCAAGTCCTACGAATACGCCGGCGCGACGCTGCTCGCCCCCTTCACCTACACCACCATGATCTGGGCGGTGCTGTCGGGATATCTCGTCTTCGGCCAGCTGCCGGACCGCTGGTCGGTCGGCGGCATGGCGGTGATCGTCGTCTCCGGCATGTTCCTCGCCAGCCGAAACCGCCTCACCGTGCGCAGCACCTAATCTAGAATAGCCGGATGCCAAAAGCCACCTGGAACGGAGCGGTGCTCGCCGAAAGCGACGCGGCCGAAACGCAGATCGTCGAAGGTAATGTCTACTTCCCGCCCGAAGCGGTGAACAAGGCGTTCTTCGAGGATTCCCGGACGCACACCGTCTGCCCGTGGAAAGGCACCGCGAGCTACTTCGACATCGTCGTGGACGGGAAAACCAACAAGGACGCGGCCTGGCACTACCCCGAGACCAAGGATGCCGCCAAGCACATCAAGGGCTACGTCGCCTTCTGGAAAGGCGTCGAAGTTACCAACTAGGCCGGCACCGTCGCGTCAAAGGCTGTGGAAAAACCTGTCCATTCTCGGCAGGTAGTAGCGGTCGTAGTCGATCGAGAGGACAACCGTTTTCGCATCCCCGAGGATCTCCTCGCGCGGAATGAATCCGTGGACCCTCGAATCGGCGCTGTTGTCCCGGTTGTCGCCCAGCACCAGGTAGCTGTCCTGCGGAACCCTGACGGGACCGAATGAACTGAAACTGCCGTCCCCCGCAGGCATCAGTTCGATGCGATGCGTCATGCCGTCATAGGACTCGACCTCAAAAATCGCGTCAGCCGTGAAACCGGCGCCGGAATACCGGGCCTCCACGCCGTTGATCGTCAGGCGGTTGTTTCTCATCTGCACGATATCGCCCGGCAGGCCGATGACGCGCTTCACCAGGCGGGTATCGGCGGCTTTCGAGTCGATCACGACGATGTCGCCGCGCGCCGGATCGGCGAACCGGTGCAGAGATATGTGGGTAAACGGGATCCGCAGGTCGTAGGCGAGCCTGTTCACCAATATCCGGTCGCCTTCAACGATGGTCGGTTTCATCGAACCCGTCGGAACGGTGTTCCAGTCGGCCAGGACGCTGCGAAAGATGAGCATGAGGACGACAAACAGCGCCAATCCCTTGTATTCGCGCCACAGCCTCGTGAACCTGGTTTGCATGAACAACTCTCCTGTCTGGACGTCAGGCGCGCTCGAAGATCGCCGCAATGCCCTGGCCGCCGCCGATGCACATGGTGACCAGCGCGTAGCGCTTCTGCGTGCGCTCGAGTTCGTAGAGCGCCTTCACCGTGAGGATCGCGCCGGTGGCGCCGATCGGGTGTCCCAGCGCCACCGCACCGCCGTTCGGGTTCACTTTTGCCGGATCCAATCCCAGGTCCCTGGTCACCGCCATCGCCTGCGCGGCGAAGGCTTCGTTGGATTCGACCACGTCCATGTCCGAAGGTTTCAGCCCCGACTTCTCGAACACGCGTCTCACCGCGGGGATCGGCCCCAGGCCCATGAGGTGCGGTTCGACGCCGGCGTGCGAATAGGCGACGAGCCGCGCCATTGGCTTGAGGTTTTGTTTTTTAGAATATTCGGAACTACACATTACGATCGCCGCAGCAGCATCATTCAGGCCCGAGGCGTTGCCGGCGGTGACGGTGCCGTCCTTCTTAAACGCGGGTTTCAGTTTCTGCATGTCCTCGATCTTGACGTCCTTGCGCACATGTTCATCGGTGGTGAATTGTTCGACGCCTTTGCGGGTTTTGAGTTCAATCGGGACGATCTGGTCCTTGAAATAGCCTTTGGCGAGCGCGTTCGCCGCGCGCTTGTGCGATTCCAGCGCGAATTCGTCCTGCTGCTCGCGCGTGAAGCCGAACTTGGCGGCGATGTTCTCCGCGGTGATGCCCATGTGTCCGTGGCCGAAAGGATCGTGCAGCGCGCCGGTCATCGCATCCAGCACCGCGCCGTCGCCCATGCGCTGGCCCCAGCGGCCGGTGGGCAGGAAATAGGCCGCGCGGCTCATGCTCTCCGCGCCGCCGCCGACCACCGTGTCGACGTCGCCCAGCAGAATGTGCTGCGCCGCCGAGACGATCGCCTGCAGGCCGGAGCCGCACAGGCGGTTCACCGTGAGACAGGGCGTGCCGACCGGCAGCCCGGCGTCGATCGCGGCGACGCGCGACATGTACATATCCCTCGCCTCACCGTGGATTACGTTCCCCACAACCACGTGGCCGACGCTCGCCGGATCGATCCCGGCCCGCGCCACCGCTTCCCTGATGGCGATCGAACCGAGCTTTGTCGGCGGCATGTCCTTGAGCGAACCGCCGTAGCCGCCGATTGCCGTGCGAGTGCCCGCCACAACCATTACTTCCCGGGTTTTCCCATTCATGCTCATGCCAGTCTCCCGTGTAGATCGTGCTCGTCGGAGCGCTCGATGCGGACGTCGACGAACTGTCCTGTTTTGACTTTAGGTGTTTTTTCAAAATAAACCAACCCATCAATCTCCGGCGCATCGGCGCTGGACCGGCCACTGCCGGGCGCGTCGACGATTACCTTCTGCTTCGTGCCGACTTTGCCTTTCAGCTTCGCCTTGCTGATCCCGGCCTGCAGCCGCATGAAGCGCTGCTTGCGCTCTTCCCGCACTTCGGCGGGCACGGGGTCCGGCAGCTCGTTCGCTTTCGCGCCGTCCACCGGCGAATAGGTGAAGCAGCCGACGCGGTCGAGTTGCGCTTCCTTCAGGAACACGAGGAGATCTTCGAACTCTTCCTCTGTCTCGCCTGGAAAACCGGTGATGAAGGTGCTGCGGATCGTGAGATCCGGGCAGGCCCGGCGCCACTCGCGGATACGCGCGAGCACTTTCTCCGCGGCCGCCGGGCGTTTCATGAGCTTGAGGATGCGCGGGCTGGCGTGCTGGAACGGGATGTCGAGGTAGGGAAGGATCTTCCCGTCGGCCATCAAGGGGATGACGTCGTCCACGCTGGGATACGGATAGACGTAGTGCAGGCGCACCCAGACGCCAAGCTCACCGAGGGATTTGGCCAGTTGCAGGAAGTTTGTCTTGATTGGCTTTCCCCCGTGAAAGCCAGTTCTATATCTAACGTCAACACCATAAGCACTCGTGTCCTGCGAGATCACCAGCAGTTCCTTCACGCCCGCGCGCACGAGGCTTTCCGCTTCCTGCATCACCTCGCCTATCGGCCGGGACACCAGGTCGCCGCGCATCGAAGGGATGATGCAGAAAGTGCAGCGGTGGTTGCAACCCTCGGAAATCTTCAGGTAGGCGTAGTGCTTCGGCGTGAGCTTGATGCCCTGGGGCGGGACGAGATCGGTGAACGGATCATGCGGCTTCGGCAGGTGCGCGTGCACCGCGCGCATCACGCCGTCGGTGTCGTGCGGCCCCGTGACAGCCAGGACGGAAGGGTGCGCGTTTTGAACGACGCCTTCTTTCGCCCCCAGGCAGCCAGTGACGATCACCTTGCCGTTCTCCTGCAGCGCCTCGCCGATCGCGCCCAGCGATTCCTCGACCGCGGCGTCGATGAAGCCGCAGGTGTTGACGATGACGAGGTCGGCGCCGGCGTAGTCGGGCGCAGTAACGTAACCCTCGGCCCTGAGCTGGGTGAGGATTCGTTCGGAATCTACGAGCGCCTTGGGGCAGCCTAGGGAGACGAACCCAACCTTCGGTACAGCCACTACTTGTTCGGCTCGTTCTTGTTCGGCGGAGTCGGGAAGCCGGGGAACTGGAAGCCGGAGAACACGTTGCGCGCCTGGTTCTGCATCTGGTCCTGGAATTGCGCGAACATCTTCTGGCTCTGCTCCATGTAGGCCTGCATCAGGGTCTGCATCGCCGGCCCCTGCAGGTTCATGAACTGGCCCCAGAGCTCGTTCGGCGTGCGCGAATTGTCGCCGTAGAGCTTCTGCGACTGCTCCTGCAGCGCCTTCTGCATCTGCTGGAAGCCTTCCAGGTTCTTTTCCAGGTAGGTGCCCATGAAGCCCTGCATCGCGCTGCCGTAGGAGCGGATCATCTGCGACAGCAGATCGGAGGAGAACATCGGCATGCCGCCCGATTCCTCGTCGAGGATGATCTGCAGCAGGATCTGGCGCGACAGGTCCTCGCTCGACTTGGCGTCGACCACCTGGAACTCCTCGTTCTTCAGCACCATCTGCTTCACGTCCGCGAGCGTGATGTAGCTCGAGGTCTTGGTGTCGTAGAGCCGGCGGTTCGGGTACTTCTTGATCAGCCGTACCGGGTGTTCCACGTTTTCCTCGGGATTCGCAGCCATTCGGTCCGCTCCTTAGTACATGTGCTGGCCGCCGTTGATCGAGATGTTGGCCCCGGTCACGTAGGCGGCTTCTTCCGAGCACAGATAGATGATCAATCCGGCAATCTCCTCGGGCTTGCCGAGGCGCCCCACCGGGATCTGCGGCAGGATCTTGGAATCGAGAATCTCCTTCGGGATCGCGGTCACCATCTTGGTGCCGATGTAGCCCGGCGATATCGTGTTCACGGTGACGCCCTTTTTCGCCACTTCCAGCGCCAGCGCCTTGGTGAAGCCGTGGATGCCCGCCTTCGCCGCCGAATAGTTGGTCTGCCCGAAGGCGCCCTTCTGCCCGTTCACCGACGAGACATTGATGACCCGGCCCCAGTTCCGTTCCACCATCCCGTCCATCACTTGCTTGGTCATGTTGAAGCAGGAGTCGAGGTTGGTGCGCATCACCGCGTCCCAGTCGCTCTTGGTCATTTTCTTGAACGTCATGTCGCGGGTGATGCCTGCGTTGTTCACCAGGATGTCGATGTTGCCGCATTCTCTCTGGATCTGGGCGCACTTTGCCGCGCTGTCCTCGTACGAAATCACGTCCACCGGGTAGGCCGAGAAGCTGTAGCCCTTGCCCTTCATCTCATCGAGCCACGACTTGTACTTGGTGTTCGAGGGCGAATAGGTCACCACCACCTTGTAGCCCGCGTCCGCCATCTTGGTAGTGATGGACTCGCCCAGGCCGCCCATGCCTCCCGTCACGACCGCAACTTTCTGCACCATCTTTTCCCCTTCAAGGTTCGCAGCCAGTCTACTACATCATGTGCATGCCGCCGTTGACGGAAATGTTGGCGCCAGTGATGTAGCCCGCTTCTTCCGAAGCAAGGAACGCGACCACCGCGGCGACCTCTTCCGGCCTGGCAAGACGTCCCATCGGGATCGAAGCGATGATCTACTCCCGGACCTCGGCGCGGATCGCCCGCACCAGGTCGGTCTCGACGTAGCCGGGCGAAACGGTATTCACGGTGATGCCTTTCTTCACCACTTCCTGCGCCAGCGCCTTGGAAAAACCTGCCATGCCGGCCTTGGCGGCCGAGTAGTTGGTCTGGCCGAACTGGCCCTTGATCGCATTGACCGAGGAAATATTGATGATGCGTCCCCAGCCGCGCTCGGCCATGCCGTCCACCACCTGGCGCGTGACGTTGAAGACGCTGTTCAGGTTGGTGTTGATGACCTCTATCCATTCGCGCTCGGTCATGCGCTTGAAAATGGAGTCGCGCGTGATGCCCGCGTTGTTGACCAGAATGTCGACATTGCCCACCACCGAGCGCACGTTGTAGAACATGCTGGCGCAGCTCTCGAAATCGGCGACATCGCCTTCGGCTGCGTGCACGCGCAGGCCGTCCCCGCGCATCGCGCCCAGCCACTCGTCCTTGCGTTCGTAGCCGGGCAGGCATCCGGCGACGACGGTGTGCCCGGCGAGCGCGAGGCGCCGGCAGATCGCGCTGCCGATGCCGCCCATGCCGCCGGTGACGAACACCACGCGCTTCGGCAGCGCCTCGGTTTTCAGTACAGCGCTCATCTCTCCACCGCGAGCGCCACGCCCATGCCGCCGCCGATGCATAGCGAGGCCAGCCCCTTCTTCGCGTCGCGCTTCTGCATTTCGTGCAACAGCGTGACCAGGATCCGGGCGCCGGATGCGCCGATCGGGTGGCCGAGCGCGATCGCGCCGCCGTTCACGTTCACTTTCGACGTATCCCAGCCCATCTGGCGGTTGACCGCGATCGCCTGCGCGGCAAACGCTTCGTTGATTTCCAGCAGATCGAGGTCCTTCGCCGCCCAGCCCGCGCGCGACAGGCAGCGCTTCGAGGCCGGCACCGGGCCCATCCCCATGTACTTCGGGTCAACGCCGGCCGAGGCGAAGGCCTTGATGCGCGCAAGGGGCTTCAGTCCCAATTCCTTCGCTTTTTTCGCAGAGGCAAGAACGACGGCCGCGGCGCCGTCATTGATGCCGGAAGCGTTGGCCGCGGTCACCGTGCCGTTCTTGTCGAACGCCGGCTTGAGCCCCCTCATCGCTTCGATGGTCGCGCCATGGCGCGGAAACTCGTCCACGCCGAACACCGTCGGACCTTTTCGAGTGGGCACTTCGTAGGGGACGATCTCGTCGCTGAAGCGGCCGGACTTCTGCGCGGCCTCCGCCTTGTTCTGGCTCTTCACCGCAAACTCGTCCTGCTCCTCTCGCGAGACCACCTGCTCCTTGGCGACGTTCTCCGCGGTGACGCCCATGTGGTACTGGTTGAACACATCCCACAGACCGTCGACGATCATCGAGTCGATCATCTTCGCGTCGCCCATGCGGAAGCCGTCGCGCGAGCCGTTCAGCACGTGCGGGGCCGCGCTCATGTTTTCCTGGCCGCCAGCGACCACGATGTCCGAATCGCCGTTGGCGATGGATTGCGCGCCCAGCATCGCCGCCTTCAGGCCCGAGCCGCAGACCTTGTTGATGGTCATCGCCGGCACCATGTCCGGGAGCCCGGCCCAGATGGACGCCTGGCGGGCCGGGTTCTGTCCCACGCCCGCGGCAAGCACTTGGCCCATGATGACTTCCGAAACCTGGTCGGGCGCGACGCCCGCGCGCTCCAGCACCTTGCGGATGATGTGCGCGCCCAGCCTTGCCGCCGGAACGCCGGCGAGCGAGCCGCCGAACTTGCCGATCGCGGTTCGCGCCGCGCCTACGATGACGATTTCTTCCATGATGGTCTCCTGGTTATGCCTTCTGCTTCACATAGCGCCCCGGTGCGGGCTCGATCGCGGGATATTCCGCACTGCCGGTTTGTGCAGGCGCTTCACGGGTTTTACCTCCCGTGCCGCCCTTGAATCCTTCCAGCCATTGCGACCACTGCGGCCACCAGCTGCCGCGCAGCTCACCCGCCTGCTCGAACCAGTCGTCGGCATCGGCCGGATATTCATCCGAGGTCCAGTAGCTACGCTTGTTGCCGGAGGCGGGATTGACCACGCCGGCGATGTGCCCGCTCGCGCCGAGGACGAATTTCTTTGCTCCGCCCAGCAGTCCGACCGACCGGTAGGCGGCGCGCCACGGAACGATGTGGTCCTCGCGCGTCGCGAGGATGAATGCCGGCCGGTCCACCTTGCCCAGGTCCACGCCGACGCCGCAGTTGCGCAACGCGCCGGGCACGCGCAGTTTGTTCTCGAGGTAGGTGTTGCGCACGTAGCTGCAGTACATCGGTCCCGGCAGGTTGGTGCTGTCGGAATTCCAGTAGAGCAGGTCGAAGGCCGCCGGCGCGCCGCCCATCAGGTAGTTGTTGACCACGTAGGGCCAGACGAGGTCGTTGGCGCGCAGCGCGTTGAAGGTCGAGGCGAGGTCCGCGCCCGGCAGCAGGCCGCCTTTGCCGATCGAGGTCTCTCTCGCCACCACCGCGTTTTCATCGATGAACACGCCGAGCTGCCCGGGCGCCTCGAAATCGAGCATGGTGGCGAGATAAGTGGTGCTTTCGACGAGTTCCTCGCCCTTCGCCGCCGCCACCGCAAGCGCCGTCGCGAGCAACGTGCCGCCGACGCAGAATCCCAGGGCGTTGACGCGGTCGCATTGCGTAATTGCTGTTGAAACTTCAAAAGCTTTAAAAATGGATTTGACGTAGTCGTCCCAGTCAAAGCCGCTCTCGGCCGGGCCGACGTTGCGCCAGGAGACCATGAACACCGTATGGCCCTGCTCCACCGCGTAGCGCACGAAGGAGTTATCGGGCCGCAGGTCGAGGATATAGAACTTGTTGATGCATGGCGGCACCATCACCAGCGGCCGTACTCCCACCTGCGGTGTCGCGGCCTTGTACTGGATCAGCTGGATCAGGTCATTCTCGTAGACCACGTCACCCGGCGTGAGCGCGAGGTTGCGGCCGACTTCGAAGGCCGACTCGTCGGTCTGGCTGATGCGGCCCCGGTTCAGGTCCGCGATCAGGTTGGCGATCCCCCGCGTCACGCTTTCGCCGTTGGAAGCAAGCGCCTGCTGCAGCACCGCGGGATTGGTGGCCGCAAAATTCGCCGGCGACATCGCATCGCACCACTGCTTGACGGCAAATTGCAGCCGTTCCTTGGTTTTCGCGTCCAGCTCCGCGCTCTGGGCGAGCTCCGTGAGAAACCCGGATGCGAGCAGGTAGGACTGCTTCAGATAAGCGTAGTACGGGTTGTCGCGCCATTCCTTCGCCGCGAATCGCCGGTCGCCCGGCTCGGGCGTGACCACCGCTTCGCTGTTGCTGACGAGCAGGGAGGACCACAGCCGCGCCTGTTTCGCGACGTAGTCGGACTGCAATTCAGCGAAGCGCGCCGAATCCTGCATCAGCCGCGCCATTGCACTGGCGGCGTCGGGAACGCCCGGCGGGGTGGACATCAGATGTTGCAGAAAAGACCTTGGGGAACGTCGATATAGCCTTTAATTTTGCGCCGCACAATACCCCAGCGCAAGACCCCCCCGCGGGCATGCGTCCTTGCTACGCCGAGCCCCCGATCAGCGCCCTTGCCAGCGCGATGGAACCGATGCCCAGCCCGATCAGCACTGTCTGCGACAGGGTGGCGCGCAGCTCCGGCCGGCGGTGCAGGCCGGGGATAAGGTCCGCGACCGCGACGTAGATCATGCTGGCCGCGACGATGCCGAGCAGGACCGGCGTCCAGCCCTCCAGCGCCTGCAGCGTGAAGTAGCCCAGCACGCCGCCGACCAGCGTCGCGAACGACGACAGCAGATTCACCCAGAACGCCTTGGCACGCGAATAGCCGGAGTTGAGCAGAATGACGAAATCGCCCACCTCCTGGGGAATCTCGTGGGCAACGATCGCGAGCGCGGTGATCGCGCCAAGCTCCGCACCCTGCAGGAACGCGGCCGCGATCAGGATGCCGTCGAGGAAATTGTGGATCGTGTCGCCGACCATGATCAGCGTGCCCGAGCGGCCATGGTCGTGATCGTGATGCGGCGCCTCGTGCGCGTCGTGCGAATGGCGCCAGAGGAACAGCTTCTCGAGCACGAAGAAGGCGAGAATGCCGCCCAGGATGGACAGCGCGACGCTGTGCGGATCGCCGTGCTCGAAGGCGTGCGGAATCACCTCGAGAAACGCGGCGCCCAGCAGCGCCCCGATGGCGTAGGACACCAGCGATTGAATCCACGCGGCGCGCAGGAATAGCGAGAGCGCCGCCGCGCAAACGGAAAGCGCCCCGCCGGCGATGCTTGCAGCCAGGATCCAGGCGAGCGTCATGCGGGCCGGGATTGTACGCGACTGCGCTAGGGCACGAGCCAGATTGCCGCTGCCATGCGTTCGCCCGCCTTGTCCCTGCGCCAGGAATAGAAACGGACCGGGTCCGAAGCTGTACAGAATCCGCCGCCGAAAACGCGCCCCACGCCGCATGAGGCTAGGCGCTGACGGGCAATGGCATACAGGTCCAGCCGCCAATGGCCGGGACGCGTCGGCCGGAAAGCCGGTACCGTCCGCTGATCGCGCTGCATGAACGCAGCGCGCACTTCTTCGCCGATTTCGTAGGCGTCGGCCCCGATCGCCGGGCCGAGCCATGCAATCACGCGGCTGGCGGGTGCGCCCATCGCCGCAACGGATGCCTCGATCACGCCGGCGCACAGGCCGCGCCAACCCGCGTGCGCGATCCCCACGGCGTTGCCGCCCTCGTCGGCGAGCAGTACCGGCATGCAATCAGCCGCCATCACCGCGCAGACCACGCCTGTGTCATGCGTGACCGACGCATCGGCAGCGGCCCCGGGCTCGGACCTTGCCGCGTCAACGACCGATATGCCGTGAACCTGCCTGAGCCATTTCGGTTCGCCGGGCAAATGGCGCCGGAGGCGCGCGCGCCCCGCCGCGCTTTTCATGTCGCCAAGGGCGCGCGTCGTCATCAATGCGCGCACCTTGGCCGGAGCAGGCCAGTCCGGCAACACGAATTCAGCCTTCATGCCGCAGCTTTTTGACGAGTTTTGCCATGTCACCGGCCAACGGCACGCCCCAGTTCACGAGCTTCCCGCTGCGCGGATGCTTGAGCTCCAGCGCGATCGCGTGCAGCGCCTGGCGCGGAAACGCGATGCCGCGCATTTCACCGGTCTTCGCGCCGCGGCGATAGACGCTGTCGCCGACGATCGGATGCCCGATGTGCTGCAGGTGCACGCGGATCTGGTGCGTGCGGCCGGTTTCGAGGCGGCACTCCAGCAGCGCGGCCCTGGCGAAGCGCTCGACCACCTTGTAATTGGTGCGCGCCTCCCTGCCGCTGCTGTTCACCGCCATGCGCGTGCGCACGCGCGGGTCGCGGCCGATGGGCTCGTCGATCGAGCCGCGCGCCGGCGGCTCGCCGTGCACCAGCGCGAGGTAGGTGCGCTTCACGCTGCGCGCGGCGAGCTGCGCGGCGAGCCGTGCCTGCGCCGTGAGATTTTTCGCCACCACCAGCAGGCCGCTGGTGTCCTTGTCGAGCCGGTGCACGATGCCGGCCCGCGGCACCTGCCGCAGCGCCGGCCTGTAGGCGAGCAGCCCGTTCAGCAGCGTCCCGTCGGGATTGCCGGCGCCGGGGTGGACGATCAGGCCAGCCGGCTTGTTGATCACCAGCAGGTCGTCGTCCTCGAAAACGACATCCAGCGCCATGCGTTGCGCCTTTGGCTTCGCGACGTCGGCTGCGGGCGGGGCCGCTAGCGCGATTTCCTCGCCGCCGATGGTTTTTGCGCTCGCTTCCGCCCGGTTGCCGCCGACGAGGACATGCCCGGCTTTCAGCCAGGCCTGCAGGCGGTTGCGGGAATACTGCGGGAACATTTTTGCCAGCGCGAGATCGATCCGCACTCCGGCGAGCTCCAGGGGAACCGCGGCCGAAAGCACTGGGAGCGGCTCGTCCTCCCATTCGAATTCCCCCGCGGCGGTATAATTTTTCCCCATGAAACGCAGTTTACTTGCTCTGCTCGCGGCCGCCCTTTTGCTCGGCGGCTGCGGCCTGCTGCCCGGGAAAACCGACGAGACCACAGGCTGGTCGGCGCAGAAGCTCTACGGCGAGGCCAAGGAGGCGATGGACGACAAGACCTGGGACAAGGCGATCAAGTACCTCGAGAAGCTGGAAGCCCGCTATCCCTACGGGCGCTACGCGCAGCAGGCGCAGCTCGACGTCGCTTACTGCTACTGGAAGAACAACGAGCGTCCTTCGGCGATCGCGGCGACGGACCGGTTCATCAAACTGTACCCGAACCACGTCAACGTCGACTACGCCTACTACCTCAAGGGCCTGATCAATTTCAACGAGAACACGGGCCTGTTGAGCGCCCTCGATGCCCCCGATTTGAGCGAGCGCGATTCGAAAGGCACGCGCGAATCCTTCGACGCCTTCAAGGAGCTGGTGATCCGCTTTCCGGATTCCAAGTACACGCCGGACGCGCAGGCGCGCATGCGCTACCTGGTGAATTCGCTCGCATCGTACGAGGTGCACGTGGCGCGCTACTACATGAAGCGCGGCGCCTACATCGCCGCCGCCAACCGCGCCCAGTACGCGGTCAAGACCTATCCGCAGGCGCCGGCGCTGGAAGAGGCGGTGTTCATCATGGTCAAGGCCTACGACGCGCTCGGCATGACCGACCTGCGCGACTCGGCCGACCGCGTCATGCACAAGAACTTTCCCGACAGCAAATACCTTACCGGCAAGGCGACGCGCAGCGTCGCCTGGTGGAAGCTCTGGGACCCGGACTGGTGACTAGATCTTAATTTTCTCGTCCGCGATGTAGTCGCGGATCACTGATTCCACGTCTGGATCCGGTTTGAAACCCATCTTGAGCGCGCGTGGCGTGCGGAAATTCACCGGCCAGGTCTTGACGATGGCCTGGATGCGCGCATCGGCCTTGTAGACCACGCGTTTCGCGGCCGCGTCTCCGGCCACTTTGCGCATCGCCTCGACCATCTCCGCGACGCTCGCGGTGATCCCCGGAAGATTCAGCCAGCGCTGCGCGCCCCAGGCTTCCGGCGGCAGTTCCCAGGCGTGGATGAAGGCTTCCACCACCTTCCCGGGCGACAGCAGCCAGACGCCGGTTTCGGGCGCCACCGGACATTCGGAGACCACGCCGTTCAGCGGCTCGCGCAGGATGCCGCTGGCGAACGACGAGGCCGCGGCGTTCGGCTTGCCGGCGCGCACCACGATGGTCGGAAGGCGCAGCGAACGTCCGTCGATGTAGCCCTTGCGCGTGTAGTCGGTGACGAGATATTCGCCGATCACCTTCTGCGCGCCGTAGGAAGTCTGCGGATTGGCGATGGTGGAGTCGTCCAGCACCGCCGGCAGGTCGCCGCCGAAAGCGGCTACCGAGCTGGTGTAGACGAGACGAGGTGGTTTCGCGCATGCACGCATCTGAGCCAGCAATAGCTCCATGCCTTTCAGGTTCACCCGCATGCCGAGGTCGAAGTCAGCTTCCGCCGCGCCGCTGACCACCGCGGCGAGGTGGAACACCGCGTCGATGTCCGGCGGACAAACGCCAGCGATGGTTTCGGCATTCGATACGTCGCCGGTCACGGCTTTTACTTTCTTCAGATTTTCCAAACCAGGAGGAAACGCGCCATCGAGCAAAGTCATGCCTGTGATCGCCCTGCCGCCCAGTTGCCCGCGCGCGAGCAGTGTTTTTGCAAGCTTGAAGCCGAGGAAGCCGCCGCCGCCGGTGATGAGGATTTTCATGCCGGAATTTTAGCGAAGAACGCCTGCACATCGGCCAGTTCGCGCGTCTGTTTCATCGGGGGGAGGCTCCCGCGGATCACCCTGCCGTAGGCTTTGGTGTAAAGGCGCGGATCGCACAGCACCAGCACGCCGCGGTCGGCTTCGTCCCGGATCAGCCGGCCCGCGCCCTGCTTCAGCTGCAGCACCGCCTGCGGCAATTGGAAATCCATGAAGGGATTGCCGCCTTCGGCGCGCAGCGCCTCGATGCGCGCGGCGAGCACGGGGTCGTCGGGCGGCGCGAACGGCAATTTGTCGATCAGCACCATCGACAGGGCCTCGCCGCGCACGTCCACGCCCTCCCAGAACGAGGCTGCGCCCAGCAGCACCGCGTTGCCGAGCGCCCGGAAGCGCACCAGCAGTTCGCTGCGCGGGCCGGTGCCCTGGACGAGAAGCGGGTAATCGATCCTGTCCTTGAGAATCTCATGCGCGCGGCGCAGCGCGCGGTGCGACGTGAACAGCAGGAAGGCGCGGCCGCGGCTCGCTTTCAGCACCGGCAGCGCCGCTTCCACCACCGCCTCGGTGTAGGCAGGATCGTTCGGATCCGCGGGCAGGCCCTTGGGCGAATAGAGCAGCGCCTGGTGCGCGAAATCGAAGGGGCTCGCCCAGGTGCGTGCGGCGGCGTCCTCTATGCCGAGTTCCCTTTTGAAATGCGAGAAATCCTCGCCCATCGCCAGCGTCGCCGAGGTGAAGATCCAGGCCCGTGGATGGTCCAGCATCTGCTTGCGGAACAGCTCCGCCGGCACCAGCGGCGTGACGTGCAGCTGCACCGAATGGCCGAACACTTCCACCCAGCGCACCTCCTTAGCGCTGCCTTCCTCGCGGATGCGCGCCAGCAGCGCGGTCGCCTCTGCGGCGCGCCTCGCGCAGGCGCCCAGCCCTTCGGAGCGCTCGGACTGCTCTGCCAGCGGCTTGCCGAGCGCGGCCAGCGCCCGGGCGAGCGCCTGCACCGCGTCCGGGAAACCCGCCTCGCGCATCGCCTGCGTCCAGCCGAGGCGCGAACCTTCGTTGCGAAAGCACAGGCGCAGGTCACGCGCCGCCTTGTCGAGTTTCGAAGCGAGCCGGTCCAGCTCGGGCGATGCGCCGCCCGCGGCGCGCAGCTCCAGCCGTGCGTCGCGCGCGAGCTCGATCAACTGCGCACTGGACACCGTTTCGCCGAAGAACAGGCGGGCGGTCTCCGGCAGCTGGTGCGCCTCGTCGAATATCACCGTATTGCAGGACGGCAGCAGCTCCGAGATGCCCTCGTCGCGCAGCGCGACGTCCGCGAAGAACAGGTGGTGGTTGACCACCACCACGTCGGCCGACAGCGCGTTCTTGCGGGCGCGCATCACGAAGCAGTCCTTGTACTTCGGGCACTCCTGGCCGAGGCAATTCTCGCGCGTCGAAGTCGCGTGCTGCCACACCGGCGCGTCTTCGGGCACTTCGGCGAGGTCGGCGCGGTCGCCGGTCAGGGTCGTAGCGGCGAAATGCTCGATGCGGCGCAGGCGCACCACGTCCTCTCGGGATTCGAGCCGGCCCTCCGAGACGGCGCGCTCCATGCGGTACAGGCAGACGTAGTTGGCGCGGCCCTTGAGCAGCGCCGCGACGGAGCCCGAGGCGAGCGCGTCGCGCACCGCGGGCAGGTCGCGGTCGTAGAGCTGGTTCTGCAGCGTCTTGGTGCCGGTGGAAACGATCACCTTGCCGCCGGCGAGCAGCGCCGGGACAAGATACGCGAAGGTCTTGCCGGTACCGGTGCCCGCCTCCACCGCCAGCGCGCCACCCGCTTCGATCGCGCCCAGGATTGCCTGCGCCATCTCGAGCTGCTGCGCCCGCGGGCGGTAACTTTCGACCTGCGCGGCAAGCGGGCCGCCAGCGGCAAACACGCGCTGCAGCGCGTTCGAACTCGGGTTGGCAGTTGCGTTCAGATTGGTTATGCCCTAGATTACTTGAATTATGCACCGCAATACACTGTTTTGTATTGCTTTTACGGCCCTGATTTCTGGCTGTGCTTCGTTCACTCCGGCACTGCAGTCGCCGGCTGTCCCGCCTCCCGCCGCTCCCCGCGCACAGAATTCCGAGGCCCTGCTGCAGGCGCTGCTCGCGCTCGGCGTGGACTACCGCTACGGCGGCAGTTCGCCGGTGACCGGTTTCGACTGCAGCGGCCTTGTCGCCCACGTCTATCTCGAGGCCTGGAACATCCGGCTGCCCCACAACACGCTCGCGCAAAGCGAAAAAGGGGTGCCGGTCAGTCTATCGGAACTGCAGGCGGGCGATCTCGTGTTCTACGACACGCTGAAGCGCCCGTATTCCCACGTCGGGATCTATCTCGGCGACGGCAGGTTCGTGCACGCGCCCAAGTCCGGCGCCCGCGTACGGGTCGAATCGATCTACAGCAGCTATTGGGCGCCGCGATTTAGCGGCGCGCGGCGGATAGAGCCGCCACTCTAGCTAGCGGTCCTCGTCCTTGCGGTAGAAATCCACCGCGACATCGAGATGGAAGGCCGTGCCGCCAAGCGCGGGCGGGACCGTCACCCTGGATTGCGCGGCGCGGATCATGGCCTGCGCTTCGTCGTCGAGCACCGCGTGGCCGGCGCTCTTCTTCACCGTGATCGAAGAAATCGAACCGTCCGCGCCGATCGCGACGCGCAGTTCGACTTTTCCCGTCCAATTGTTGTCCTGCGCGATGCGCGGATATTTCTTGTCGAGCGCGACGATTTTCAGGAGATCGATCCGGAATCGGGCGATGGCGCCGGGATCCGGCCCGCTCGCCGCTGCCGCCTGCGACGAAGATTGCGTAGCCGCTGCGGGCGCCGGAACCTGGGCAGGCACAATGAAGGCAGGTTCTGCAGCCTGCTTCACCGGCTCTACGCCGGGTATCGGCGGTGCAGGCGGCTCGAATTTCAGTACGGCAGGCGCGGGTGTTCTGGGCGCATCGAGGCGCGCCGTGAGGGGCGGCGCGGGGATCCGCCGGTGCGCCTCCGTAAGGGCCGGCAGCAGGAGCAACGCCAACGCGTGAAGCGCGAGCGACGCCGCCAGCGCCAGTCCGAGCAGGCGGAGTCCCCAGCCCTCTACCCGCGCGTCCCAAGCGCTCGCCAGACTTTCTCCGCTGTGATCGGCATTTCGATGTGCTGCACTCCGCGCTCGGCAAGCGCATCCAGCACCGCGTGCACCGCTGCCGGCGTCGCGCCGATGGTGCCGAGCTCGCCCACGCCCTTGACGCCGAGCAGGTTGGTCTTGCAGGGCGCGCCCTCCTCGAAGCCGCTGGCCATCGGCGGCATCTGGTCGGCGCGCGGCACGCCGTAGTCCATCAGGGAACCCGTCTGCAGCTGGCCGCCGTCCGCGTCGTAGACCACGCGCTCGTAGAGTGCCTGCCCGATGCCCTGCGCCATGCCGCCGTGCACCTGCCCCTCGACGATCATGTGGTTGATGATGCGCCCGATGTCGTCCACGCTTGTGATCGCGGCGACTTCGGTGACGCCGGTCTCGGGATCGATCTCGAGTTCGCAAACCTGCGCGCCGTTCGGCCAGGAAGGCGCGGACGGCGTCTCGGTGGCCGAGACGCGGATGCGCTTTTCAGGCTGGCGCGCCGCGAGCGCGGCCAGCTCGATCGCGCGGTCGGTGCCGGCGATGGAAAAACGGCCGTCGCGGTATTCGATGTCCGGCGGCGACGCTTCCAGCGCTTCGGCGGCGAGTTCCCTGCCGCGCGCGATGACCACGCGGCCCGCCGCGACCACCGCGGAGCCGCCGACAAAGGCCGAGCGCGAACCCACGCTGCCGACGCCATTGGCGCGGTCAGTGTCACCCTGGACGATGACGATTCTTTCCGGCGCAACACCGAGGATTTCCGTGACCAGTTGCGTGTAGCTCGTCTGCAGGCCCTGTCCCATGGCCATGGTGCCGGAGAACACCGTCACCGTGCCGTCGGCGGCGACTTCGATGTCCACGGTTTCGGTCGGAATGGCGCCGGTCCATTCCAGGTACACGGCCAGCCCGCGCCCGCGCAATTTGCCGTTTTTCCGGCTCAGCTCTTTCCTGGCAGCGAAATTTTCCCAATCCGAGGCTTTCAGAACCTTCTCAAGCACCTGCGCGAACACGCCCGAGTCGTAGACGTCGCCCATGTAGGTCCGGTAAGGCAGCGCCGCGGGCGCGATGAAATTGCGCCGGCGGATTTCCACGGGGTCGAGCCTCATCTCGCGCGCCGCCTGCCCGATCAGGCGCTCCATCAGGAAGTTCGCCTCGGGACGCCCCGCCCCCCTGTATGCGCCGGTGGCCATGGTGTTGGTCAGCACGCCGCGAGCCCTGTAATCCACCGCCGGCACGTCGTAGACGGTGGTGAGCACCTTGGGCCCGATGAACAGCGGAATGATCGCCGTCGAGCCCACCGGCGTAGCGCCGAAATTCGCCGTGACTCGCGCGCGCAGCCCGAGGATCCTGCCCTGCGCGTCCAGCGCCAGCTCGGCCTCGTCGTGCTGGTCGCGGCCCATGTGCGCGGCGAGGAATTCCTCGCTGCGGTCGGCGCGCCACTTCACCGGGCGGCCGAGCTTGCGCGCCGCATAGCAGAGCACCGCGTCCTCGTTGGCGAGGCCGGTCTTCATGCCGAAGCCGCCGCCGATGTCGCCCACCACCACGCGGAACTCGTCGGGCTTCGCCTGGAACACCGCCGCCAGCGATTCGCGCGCGCCGGTCGGCGTCTGGTTCTGCGTATACAACGTCCAGCGCGCGTTCCCGTAGTCCGCGATCGAGCAGCGCGGCTCCAGCGCCATCGCGTTCAGGCGCTGGTTGTGCAGTGAAATCCTGGTGACGTGCGCGGCATGCGCGAAGGCCTCGTCGGTCTTCTTCGCGTCACCGTGCTGCGATTCCGCCGACAGGTTGCCGGCCGCCGCGGGCCAGAGCAGCGGCGCGTTGGCGTCCAGCGCGCGCTTCGCATCCGTGACGCAGGCCAGGTCCTCGTAGTCGATCGCGACGAGCTCGGCTGCATCCAGCGCCTGCTCTCGCGTCTCGGCTGCCACGGCCGCCACCTGCTGGCCGACATAGAAAACCTTGTCTTCCGCGAGCGGCGTGCGCGGCGGCGCCGCCATCGGCGAGCCGTCGGCGCGCTTGAACAGCGGCGGGAACGGGATATGGCCGACGCCGTCGGCGCGCAGGTCCGCCATAGACCATGCGCCTGCGACGCCCGGCGCGGCGCGCACGGCGGACAGGTCCACCGACACGATCTTCGCGTGCGCGTGCGGCGAGCGCGCGAACGCCACCCAGACCTGGCGCGGCAGGTTGCGGTCGTCGCTGAACAGGCCCTTGCCGGCGAGCAGGCGGTCATCCTCGAGCCGTTTTTGCGAGCGCGAGGAGCCAAAACGCGCGGATGCGGGATCGAACTGGGTTGCGGGTGCGCTCATGGGAATAAAAACGCCCCATCCGGGGCGCATTTCGATGCTGGCTGAGTCGGGAGTTTACCGCGAATCGAGGTTCAATTCGGCCCGAAGTTCCTCCGCCCGCGCCGCGCCGAGCGTGCCCGACGCGAGCGCAAGCGGAATGGTGCGCAGCGCCAGCCGGCGGTAGAAGTCGCGTGTGCCGGCGTCCAGCCCGCCGAGCGCATTCAGGTGCCGCACCACGGTCTGCAGATCGCCACGCGCGACAGGCCCTGCCATCGCGCGCGCAAGACCGGAGTGCGAGATCGCGTCGGTACTGCCGCGCACCAGCGGCAGCAGCGCGGCCAACGCATCCTCCTGACCGATCCCGATCCGCCCCCAGATACCGACAGCCTCAGCGAGCAACGCGGCAATGAAAGGGCCGGCATAGTGGGCGCCAGCGTGATAAGCGGCCCTCGCACCGCTCGGCACGCGCAGCGGCCGCGCGCCCAGCGCCTCGACCATACCGGCCAGCGTCCCGGCCAAAGGTTCCGCAGCCTCCACTGCAATCGCGCAACGCGCCAGTCCGTCCGCCGCAACTTCCGGATCGGCGAACATCTGCAGCGGATGAAAGCCGCCGACCGCCGCGCCGGCACCGGCGGCGGCACCCAGCACGGACAATTCGGCGGCACCGCTGCAATGCACAGCGGCAACGCCTTGCCGCCACCTGAGCGCCGCCGCCACGCTGCCGATGGCGTCGTCCGGCACCGTGAGGAAAACGACGTCCGCGCGATCGACCACGTCCTGCCCCGCGGGATTCCCGGCACGGCCCGCAATCCCAGCGACCGGGTAGCCGGCGCGCGCAAGCGCGAGCGACAGGCCCTTGGCGACCCGGCCGCCGCCTATGAAGCCGACACGCGGGCGCGCGGGCGCCTCAGTCACGGTAAGACGGATCGGCCCGGTCGAGCGACCGTAGCAGCGCCGGCCATTCGAGCAGGCCATAGCCCGTGCCTGCCTTCTGCGCATCGCGCGCGATGTTCGGGTTCGCCGCGGCCTCGTTGTCGAGCGTGATTTCCGTTCCCGAGAGCGCCTCGGCGGTGCGCTCGACCACCGCCTGCGACGGCGGATGCAGCGGGCGCTGACAGGAAAGCAGATCGACCTGGATGCGGCAGGCCTGCTCCAGCCAATAGATCAGATTGAATGCCTGCGGAATGCTCGGCCCGCACGCGAGCAGCCCGTGATTGCGCAGGATCATTGCGCTGCGGTCGCCCAGGTGCCCGACCAGCCGCGCTTTTTCGCCCCGGTCGAACGCAGGGCCTTCGTAGTCGTGGTACGCGACCTGGCCATGGAACCGCATCGCGGTCTGGGACAGCGGCAGCAGTCCTTCTTCGAGCGCCGAGACCGAAATTCCGGCGCGCGTGTGTGTATGAATTACGCATTGTGCATCCGGCCGAGCCTCGTGAACCGCGCTGTGGATGATGTAGCCGGCGGCATTCACGGAATAGCCATGATCGGATTTGTCGATCACGTTTCCCGCGAGATCAACCTTGATCAGACTGGAAGCGGTGACTTCCTCGTACAACATGCCGTAAGCATTGATGAGGATGTGGTGCGCGGGCCCCGGCACGCGGGCCGTGATGTGGTTGTAGATCAGGTCGGTCATGCCATAGCGCGCGACCAGCCGGTAGCACGCCGCCAGGTTGACGCGCAGTTCCCACTCGTCGGGACTGACGCATTCGCGCATCGACCGCATCCGCAAGGGAAAGACGCTCGCCATGCCGCCCATTTTGCTGGTGAATTGCGGTTCAAATTGTACGCCGTCGCCCCGAACCCCGCGCCCAGAGTCAGTCTTCGGCTACTGTCGCCGCCCAAGGCTTGCATTGGCGAATGCGACCCGTTGAAATACCATTAAGCCGCTCAGCACGGAGGAGCTTCCACGATGGCGATCATCGATTCCCAGGTCCATGCCTATGAGGCGAATACGCCGAAACGGCCCTGGCGCACTGTGCCGAATTGGCCCGACCACGTCACGGGTGACGAGATGGTGGCGGCGATGGACAAGGTCGGCGTCGACGGCGCGATCTTCATCTCGGCGTTTTCCATGTACGAGTACGACGCCAGCTATGCGGTGGAAGTGCAGCGGGCCCATCCCGGCCGGCTCGCCCTCGTCAAGCCGGTCGACCCGGACAATCCGGCGGTCGCCGATGTCATCGCCGACTGGAAGAAAACGCCGGGCGCGGTCGGCATCCGCATCATGATGACCAAGGAGAGGGGGAACGACCACAACCACCCGGGCATCGACCGGATTCTGCGCGAAGCCGTCCGGCACGATTTTCCGGTCAACATGCTGTGCTGGGGCAACCTCGACGCGGGCAGGGCGTTGATCGACCGCTACCCCGACACGCGATTCATCATCGACCATCTAGGCATCATGCAGCCCCGCACGCCGCCCGCCCCGCCGCAGCCCTGGGCCGACTTGCCGAAGGTGCTGGACCTCGCCAAGCGCCCGAACGCGGTGATCAAGGTAAGTGGCGCCTGCACGCTGTCCCGGAAACCATATCCCTTCCCTGACATTTGGGAGCCGCTCGCCCGCGTGTTCGACGCCTGGGGTTTCCACCGCTGCCTGTGGGGCACCGACTGGACCCGCGCCTTCGCGGTGGTCAGCTACGAACAGGCCGTCGAGCCCTTCCGCCTGACCGACCGCCTGAGCAAGAGTGAAAAGGAAATGCTAATGGGCGGTGCCTGTGCCAAGGCCTATGGTTGGTTACCGAAGAAAGGCTAGGGGATTAGACACTTATGCCAAAAGCTCTTTCTTCCAAGGTAACTGTTCGCCGGGCCGCACCGCGAGACGAGAAGCGTTGGCGCGAGTTGTTCGACGGCTACTGCCTCTTCTACAAACGCACCCCCTCGAAGCCGCTCACCCGCCACACGTGGACGCGGATCCTGGACGACGCGTCGCCGATCCATGCGATCGTTGCCGGGAATCGAAAGGACGGCGTCATCGGCATCGCCAACTACGTGGTCCACGAACACACGCTGGGGCTTACCCCGGTCTGCTATCTGGGAGACTTGTTCGTCGATCCCGCGCAACGCGCGGCCGGGGTCGGCGAGCAGCTGGTCGGCTGGCTGGTGGCTCAAATGAAGCGCGAGGGGTGGTCCAGGCTCTATTGGCACACCAGGTTCAACAACTACCGCGCCCGGGGTCTGTACGACAAGTTCACGCCGCATAGCGACTTCGTTCGCTACACCGTGTATCCGGAAACCTGAGACTTTGGAGCAAGTCACTAGCGCCATGGGGTGCAAACCGAGGATGATTTACGTCCGAACCAAGGGGAGGGGTTTATGAATCGATGGTCGACAATCGCGATGCTCGCGGCCGCGGCATTCTTGGCGCACGGCTGTGCCGGTGGGCTGAGTGGCGACGGGGATGGATTACGCTGATCGACGGCGATCAGGGACTCGCAAACTGGAACCAGGTGGGAGACGCTAACTGGCGGGCCGAGGCAGGCGCCATCGTTGCGGACAAGGGCAAAGGAGGCTTCCTGGTCTCGAAGGTCGCTTACTCCGATTTCGAGATTCGCGCCGAATTCTGGGCGGAAACCGATACAAACAGCGGCATCATGATTCGTTGCTCCGATCCGGCGAAACCGGGAGCGGTCGACTGCTACGAGGTCAACATTTGGGACATACGCCCGGATCCGACGTATGCGACTGGAGCGATCGTCAATGTGGCACGGGTGCCGGCGCCGATTGTCTACAAGGCCGGCGGTAAGTGGAACACCTACGAGATTTACGCGCGGGGCACGCAAATGACGGTCAAACTCAACGATGTCGTCACCGTCAGCGCCCAGAACGGGGAGCACTCCTCGGGCACGTTCGCGCTCCAGTTCGGTGCCGGTGTCAAGGGTGCGCTGGGCGGTCCTATCAAGTGGCGGAAAGTGCAAATCAGGCCGTTGTAGCGGGACGCCCCTACTTTGCAACAAAGGTCGGAGTTTCCTCCGCACTCGCTGCACCGAGTGCGAAGCTACTGGCGTTCCTTATTTTCCGAGGGGGCGCCGACCTGGGTGATCTGATTGCGCACGAAACCGATATGCTGGCGCAAAACATAGAGCTGGTCGGCAAAAGACCCGGGCAATTTGGCGGTGATGACACGCCTTTCGATGTCGTCGAGGCGCTTGAGCAGCTCCGCACGCTGCTCCAACGTGGTCTGCCCGAACGCTGTGCGCTCAAGCGCCATCAGTTCTCCATAGCCTCTGAAAATCCGCGTGTTGATGCGCCATCTGTAGAGTGCAGGCACAACCTTGAGGCCGGGAATCAGAAGCACCGCGACCGGTAGGAGCATGATCAAGGCGCGATCAACCAGGCTTGCCAGCCAGAAAGGCAGATGCTTGTAAGCAAAGCTCTTGCCCGATTGATAGTAACGGACTGCATCGTCGCTTAAGCGATACTCGTGCTCGAGTGGGGCCGGGAATTCGCCCGCTTTCTGCAGCAGCGTCGCCCGGCCATGCACTTCGCGCGCCGCCTCGATCAGCATGTCGGACAGCGCCGGGTGCAAATCGGACCGAGCAATGAGTTCGACGGTCGGTGCGATGATGGTGAGCGGCTTGGAGGGCGCGTTCTTACCCAGATCCAGCGAACCCTGCGGCAGTTCAATCTTGCTGAGGTAGCGGAAACGACGCACATAGCCGTCACCCTGCACAAAGTCGAACAGGCGAATACCGGTCGTGTGAAGCAGATCGCGCATGTTGGCGGACGCGGCGGAATCGCCGGTAAGAAACACTGCGTCCGCTTGGCCCTTAAGCAGAGCTTCCTCCGCGGACTTGCCGTCCAAGGCGAGCAATTTTGTCTGTCCCTTCGCCTCGATTCCGTTCGCCTTCAGGAGCGTCTCCGCCAGCGCGCGCGTTCCGCTGCCTTCGCGGCCGATCGCAACTCGTTTCCCCTGCAGTTCGGACAATCGCCGGAGGGGCCGGCGAGCCCGATAAAAGACGAGCACTGGCTCGTAGAACACACTGCCGAGCGACATAAGCTCGGCAGCGTCACCAAAACTGGCAAGCCCGCCCTGCACGAATCCGATGTCGACATTGAAATTGGGATCGCTCAGGCGCTTGAGGTTTTCCAGTGAACCCTGAGACGGCAGAATCTTCAGCGTCACCCCCTGGCGCGCCAGGATCTTGCGATACCGCTCGGCCGACACCTGGAATATGCTGCCGTCCGGCCCGCTCGTAATGACGATGGTGTCCGGAGGTGCCGGGCGGACAAAGTGAAGCGCAGCCCAGAATCCGACTATCAGAAGCAGGGCGTATGGCCCCAGCGCTATCGCGAGGTCGCGCCACGAGATCTTGGGAATATTGAGGCGGGACATGAACGTAGCTTACCAGTCGCGCCTGACCCTGTGACCTGCGAACTCCGAGTTGCGTACGCTAACGTACAGACAAATTCTCACGTTGAGATAGCGACCGTATAGGAACATACTCGCGCCCGCCTGATTGATGTGGCGCAGGGCGTTCGACAACTGCCGGGCCGGCTGCGCTAGCGACGGGCAGGAGAATGTGAAACGTCTTGCTCATCTGCCGCTATCGACTTTGGCGCTATCCCTAGCTTTGTGCGGTTGCGGACTTCAAGAGTCCAAGCCTGATGAGCATGCATTTCCCGGCGTGATTCCCGGGACTGCGTTGGCCGGCACCGACGCCAAATCTCCACGCGACGTTCCGGAAAAAAATCTGGTCGCCGGCGCAGACGTGACACCTGCGCATGAGATTCCACCATCAGATTCGTTGCCCCGTCTCGATCTGGAGGTATTCGGACTTTCGCATCACACCGATCAGGCAGGCGTGCGCCGCGCGCACCTGAATAACGAACTCAATTACGGGCTCGGGCTCAGCTACGAATTCCACAATGATGAACGGGGCGTGGCTTTTGTCGCGGCGGGGTTTTACAAGGACTCCGGGCGAAACTGGGCGAAGCTCGCGGGGCCGGGTTACCAATTCAAGCTGTGGGATCGCTGGAGGCTCGGCGCTACTCTTGCGGTCATCCAGAGCCGGACCTACAACGACGGCCGCACCTTTGTCGCGCCGATTCCGATGCTTACTTACGATCTGGGCATCGTGAAACTGAACGCGGTCTACGCCCCGAAATTTCAGCAGAACCAGTTCGCCGTCTTCGGCTTTTATCTCAGCGTGCCACTGGGCAAGTGATCGGCCGCGCCGGATGGCGATGCCGCCGCGCTCAGCGCACCAGCTGGTTGATCTCGATGATCGGCAGCAGGATGGCGAGAACGATCATGAGCACCACTCCGCCCATGAACAGGATCATCACCGGTTCGAGCAAGGTAAGGAACACGGCCAGGCGCCGCTCGAGCGCCTGCGTCTCGAGGCGCGCGGCGCGCTCCAGCATCTGCTCCAGCTTCCCGCTGGCCTCCCCGCTGGCAACTAGGTGGACCAGCAGCGGCGGAAACGTACGCGTTTCGCCCAGCGCCCGCGCCAGGGTTGCGCCTTCGCGTACCCGCTCGATGGCGCGCTCGACGGCCTCCCTCATCACCATGTTCGTCATCACGCGCGCGCTGGAAGCGAGTGCCGCCAGCAGCGGCACGCCGCCCCCGGTCAGGATCGCCAGCGTGCTGGCGAAGCGCGAAGCATTGACCCCGCGAACCAGTGCTCCCAGCCAGGGCATGCGCAGCAACATCGCATGCCAGCGGCGCCTCGCGGCCGCGCCGCGCAGCGCCAGCCGCGCGGTCACTACCGCGCCCGCCACGATCGCGACGAGATACGGCCAGGCGGCGCGCAGGAAATCGCTCAAGCCGATCAGGACGCGGGTGAGCAGGGGCAGGCTCTGCCGTGACTGCTGAAATACCTGCACCACCTGCGGCACCACATACACCAGCAGTCCGGTAACGATTGTGATCGCGACGCCGGTCACCAGAATCGGGTAGAGCAACGCGAGACTGGTCTTTTGCCGCAGCGCCTGGCGGGCATCAAGATAGTCGGCCAGATGCTGCAGCACGGTCGGCAACGCGCCCGACTCCTCGCCGCCCTGCACCAGCGCCCGGTAGAAACCGGGAAAACTCTTTTCGTAAACCCCCAGCGCGCCCGCCAGAGAACTGCCGGCGGTGATTTCGGTCTTCACGCCCGCGAGCACCTCGCGAGTCATCGGCGCGGCGGCCTCTTCGATCAGCGCGTTCAGCGACTGCTCCATGGTCAGGCCGGAACCAAGCAATATCGCCATCTGCCTGGTCACCAGGCTCAATTCGACGGGCGAGATTCCGCGCGCCCAGCGCTGCCGCGCGCGGTCGCGCGCGCGCACCTGGCCGACGACGGATGGCAAAAGCCCCTGCGCGCGCAACTGGCTGCGTACCTGCCGCGCCGTGTCGGCCTGCAGGACTCCCGATACCGTGCGGCCGGCGGCGTTCAGCGCCTGATATTGGAATGCCTCCACGAAGGCGCCCCTCTATTCGCCCGTCACGCGCACTACTTCTTCGAGACTGATCGTGCCCTGCCTCGCCCAGCGCATGCCGTCTTCGCGCAGAGAGCGCATGCCGCAGGCTATCGCATGCTCGCGCAACGTCCGCTCCGAGGCGCGGTCGTGGATAAGGCGCCGCAGGTCGTCATCGACAGCCAGCAATTCATAAATGCCGGTACGGCCGCGGTACCCGGTGCGGTTGCACGCCGGACATGCCTGTGGCGAATGGAACGTTTCGCCGTCCTGGATGAAAGGCTTTCGGCATTCCATGCAGAGCAGCCGCACCAGGCGCTGCGCGGCGACTCCGATCAGGCTGGAAGCGAGCAGAAACGGCTCCACGCCCATGTCGACGAGCCGCGTGACCGCGCTCACCGCATCATTGGTGTGCAGCGTGGCAAACACCAGGTGCCCCGTCAGGCTCGCCTGCACGGCAATCTGAGCGGTCTCCAGGTCGCGGATTTCGCCGATCATGACGACGTCGGGATCCTGGCGCAGGATCGTGCGCAACGCCCGCGCGAAGGTCATCTCGATCCTGGCGTTGACCTGCGTCTGGCTGATGCCGTCAAGGTCGTACTCGATCGGATCCTCCACGGTCATGATGTTGAGCGCGGCGGCGTCAAGCCGCGACAGCGCGGCGTAGAGCGTGGTGGTCTTGCCCGAGCCGGTCGGACCCGTGACCAGGACGATGCCGTGCGGCTCACGGATCAGCCGGTCAATCTGCACGAGCGCGGCTTCGTCCATGCCGAGACGCGTGAGATCCAGCCGCCCCGCCTGCTTGTCCAGCAGGCGCAGCACCACACGCTCGCCGTGGCCGGTGGGAATCGTCGAGACCCGCACGTCCACCGGCTTGCCGGCCACCCGCAGCGTGATGCGGCCGTCCTGCGGCAGGCGCTTCTCCGCGATGTCGAGCTGCGCCATGATCTTCACGCGCGAGACGATCGCTGCATGCAGCGCGCGCGCCGGCTCGATCAGGTCGCGCAGCGTGCCGTCGATGCGCAGCCGCACCACCGAGCGCGTCTCGAAGGGCTCGATGTGGATGTCCGAGGCCCCATCGCGCAGCGCCTGGGTCAGCAGCGCGTTGATCAGGCGGATGAGCGGCGCGTCGTCGCGCGCATCGAGCAGATCTTCCACCCTGGGAATTTCCTGCAGCAACCGCGACAGGTCCACGTCCTGCGACAGTTCGCCGGCGAGCGCGGCCGCCTTGGAATTTCCGGCCGACCCGGCGCCGTTGTAGGCCGCGGCAATGAGCTCGTCGAACTCCGCCTCGCCTACCTGCCGCGCCTGCAGCGGCACGCCGAGCGCGCGGCGCAGTTCCGCGAGCGCACCCGCGCGGGCGTCCGCGCGCACTGCGACCTCGGTGGAATCGGCGCCGACGGCGCCGATCACGACGCCGTTGGCTTTTGCGAATGCGTAGGGAATCACCGTGGCGGCAATGTCGGTGGCTCCACGCTGGGAAGAACAGCGTCTGGCGCGGGCCTCGCCCTGCCTTGCTCACCGATAATATAGTCGTAACGTTCGCTCGCGAGCGGTTCCGCGCTCTGGGCGGTCCGCAGTATCGTCGGCCGCAGGAACACCATCAGGTTTGTTTTAACGTGCTCGCGCGTCTTGTACCGGAAAAGCGCGCCGAGCGCGGGAATGTCGCCCAGCACCGGAACTTTCTGGACGACATCCGTGACCGTGTCCTGAATGAGCCCGCCGATCACCACAAGCTGCTTGTCGTCGGCCAGCACCGTCGAGCCGACCGCGCGCTTGTTGGTGATGACGCCGGCGACGTTTGTCGTGTCCGAGATGCTGGAAACCTCCTGATAAATCTGCAGCCGCACGGTGCCGCCTTCGGAAATCTGCGGCTTGATGTGCAGCGTGAGGCCGACGTCGTGGCGCTCGATGGTCTGGAACGGCGTGGGCGTGGCCGCCGCGGCCGACACCGCGTAGGAGCCGGTGATGAAGGGCACGTTCTGCCCGATGACGATCGTGGCCTCCTCGTTGTCCAGCGTAAGCAAGGTCGGCGTGGACAGGATGTTGGCATTGTTGTCCGTCTGCAGCGCGCGCACCAGGAGGGCGAGGTTGAGAATCGGCGTCGTGGTGCCCGGGATCGTGACGGTGCCCTTTATCACGCCGATGTTCAGACCCTGGCCTGCACCGGCTGGATTCGTTGAGATGCCGAGAATGTTTTGGCTGGAGGTGCCGAAATTAGTGCCGCCAAAGGACTGTGTCGCGCCATTGCCCAGCCCATTCAAGTTCTGCCACTGGATGCCGAATTCGGCGGCCTTGTCGAAGGTGATTTCGGCGATCACCGCCTCGACGTAAACCTGCGCGCGGCGCACGTCGAGTTTGTCCAGCGCGGCGCGCAGACCGTTGTAGATCGCGTCGGGCGCATTGATGATGACCGAGTTTGTCGCCGCATCCGCCTGGATGACGCCGGGCGACGCGGCGGCAGGCGCGGAGAGCGGCGGAGCCAGCGGCGCGGTCATTGGCGAAGCGCCGGATGGCGGAGCTGCCGCGGGCATCGCAAAGGAGGCGGCGGGCGCGCGCTGCGCCCCGAGCGCAGTTTCGCCGAGGTAGATCGCCCGCAGCGTTTCGGCGACCTTCACCGCCTCTGCGTTCTTGAGATGGACCACGTGTATGTTGCCGCCCGCGCCAGCGGGCGTGTCGAGCATCGCCACGAAGCTGCGCAACCGCGCGAGCCGCGACGGATTGTCCGAGCGCGCGAGCAGGCTGTTCGAGCGCGTGTCCGCCACTATCATCATTCGCTGGCCGGTGTCGGGGCCGGCCGGGCCGGCGGCAGCCGCCGTCTCCGCGAACAGCCGATTGACGGTCTGCGCGACTTCCAGCGCCGAGGCGTAGAGCAATGGAATCATGATCGGCTCGCTGCCGTTCGGCTGGTCGATCGCGTCGATGATCTTGTCGATCCGCTGCAGATTGCTCGCGTAATCGGTGACGACCAGCGTGTTGTTCCCCGGGTAAGCCGTGATGGTGTTGTTGGGGGCGATCAGCGGGCGCAGTATCGGCACCATCTGGACGGCAGACTCGTACTTCAGCGTGAACACCTGCGTCGCGATCTGGTCTCCTGCCGCCTGGCCGCCCTTGGCGCGCAGCTTGTCCTGGGGACCGAGCGTCGGACTGGACTGCAGCTTGGCATCGCTCTCGGGAACGATCTTGATGATGCCCCGATCCTCGATCGCGGCGAAACCCTGCAGGCGCAGGGCCGACAGGAAAACCTCGTAGACGAGCGCCCTGGACATCGGACGCGCGGAAACGATATTGACGGTGCCCTTGACGCGGGGGTCGAGCACGAAATTCTTTCCGGTGATCTCGCTTACCGCCTTGACCACTCCTTCGATGTCGGTATTGACGAAGTTGATCGTCACCAGATCGGCGTCCGCAGGCCAGACTGACCCGGCGAAGGCCAGGAATGCCAAACACAAAAGTCCGGCGCGGAACATCAATGGACGGCCGCCGGCACGGCAGGCGCCGCGAACCTGCCCGGTTCGGGCCACGCGAGCGCCTCTCGCACCCCGCCGCGCTCCAGCACGACATGATCGGCAAGTACCTCGGCGATGCGTGCGCCCGCTTCGATTTCCCCGCCTTCGCGCACCGCGACCGTCCGCTTTGCGTCCAGCCGCAGGATCGCGTAGCCCGGCATGCCGCCCGACGCGGCAACAACGCCAAGCAGCGTGACCGCGTTTCCGGTCGACAGCGAGCGGCCACCTTCCCGCGGCGCATTGCCGAACAGGTTGTATGCAGCCTGTGCCAGGTCGGCTGGGCGCCCGGCCGCCATGGCTGCCGGTGCGCGCGGCTCGGGACGGGGAGCGAGCCACGCCCAACTCCAGTACGCCAGCACATATCCGAGCAGCGCGAGCGCGAAGAACGTCACCAGCGACACGAATGCCGTCTGCGCAAGATTTGATCTATACGGAAGGATCGCTTGCATCTTTCGCCAAGCGGAAACGTCGATGAAAGGAACAAATCGTAGTGCGAGATCACCCCACCGTATGTGCGCTGGCGTACAGAGAGCGCGCGCGCAATCGCGATAATGGCCAATGAATTCAAGGCACGGCGGCTTCACCCTGCTCGAAGTAATGGTGGTGGTCGTGATCCTCGGCATCCTCGCCGCGTTGGTGGTGCCGAAAATCATCAGCCGCCCCGACGAGGCGCGGGTGATCGCCGCGAAGCAGGACATCGCCAGCGTGATGCAGGCGCTCAAGCTCTACCGTCTCGACAACCAGCGCTACCCCACGACGGAACAGGGGTTGCAGTCGTTGGTGGTCAGGCCGGCGACGGCCCCTGTCCCGCCCAACTGGAAGGCGGGCGGGTATCTGGAGCGCCTGCCGAAGGACCCGTGGGGAAATCCATACCAATACCTCAATCCGGGGCTGCGGGGGGAGATCGATATTTTCAGCTTTGGCGCGGACGGCGCGCCCGGCGGTGAAGGCAACGATGCCGATATCGGATCCTGGAACCTCTAGCACCCGCGGCTTCACGCTCGTCGAGGTACTCGTCGTGCTGATGATCATGGGGCTTTTTGTCGGCCTGGCGGGTGCCATCGTGCACCCGGATGAGCGCGGGCTCCTCCGCGTCGAGGCCGAGCGGCTCGCGCAGTTGCTGGATCTTGCCGCGATGGAATCGCGCTCCACTGGCCAATCCCTTGCCTGGTCGGCTGATGGATACGGTTACCGGTTCTGGCGCATGGCCGAGGATGGTGGGTGGTCGGAAGCGCGCGACAGCGATCTGCTGCGGGCGCGCACGCTGCCGCGAGGCATGATGATCTCCGGGCTGCGGGTCGAGAACGGGCCTGCAGGCAGTGCGATGCGCTTGGAGTTCGCCGCCCAAGGCGCGGCGCCTGCCTTCGCCATCGAGATGTCCTTTGGCGCGGCGCATTACACGGTCGCGGGATCTCCTGTCGGGGAGTTGCAGGTGTTGCCGGGCGCGGGAAATCCTCGTGGCGGATAAGCGCCTCGGCAGGCCGGGCGGCTTCACGCTGGTCGAAGTGCTGGTCGCGCTCGCGATCATTGCCATCGCGCTGCTTGCGGCTTTGCGAGCCGCGGGCCAGAGCACCGCCAACGCCAGCGAACTGCGTGCACGGCTGCTTGGCAGCTGGGTCGCGGAAAATCTCCTGGCGGGGCATCGCGCGCGGGGCGACTGGCTGCCGCTCGGCATACAGCGGGGCCAGGAACGCGAAGGCGGCATCGAGTTCGCCTGGCGCGAGGAAGTCATCGCGACGCCGAACGCCGCGTTCCGCCGGGTCGACGTCTTCGTGTTCGCCTCCGCCGAAGAATCGGACTCGCTCGCGCATCTGAGCGGGTTCGTGGTGAACCCGCCGGGGCAGCCGAGATGAAATCCGCCCGCGGACGCGGTACCGCTGCTCGCGGATTCACCCTGATCGAGCTGCTCACCTCATTACTCATCCTGGCGCTGCTGGCGATGATGTCGTACCGGGGCCTGGGCGCGGTCCTCGATGCTCGCACGCATGTGAGCCAGGAGACTGCCGGCTGGCAGCGAGTGGCGACCTTCTGCGCCCGCTTCGAACAAGACGTGCGGCTGGCGGCGCCCCGGCCGATACGTACCGCATCGGGCAGCGCACCGGCATGGATTGGCAGGGCCGACGCGGCGCCCGGCCCGCTCCTCGAATTCAGCCGTTTTGCATCCGCCGAGGGCGTGGATGCGCCGCGGCGGGTTGCTTACGGGCTGAACGAGAAGCAGGAGATCGAACTTTGGCTGTGGCCTGGCCTTGAGGTCGCGGCCAACGCGCTTCCCGCGCGCTATCCGGTGCTGCGCGGGGTGGCGAAGTTCGACATCCAGTACCTGAACGCCGCGCTGGTCTGGATGGACGCGTGGCCGGCTTCGCCGAATGACCCCGCCATTCCCCGGGCCGTGCGGCTGCGCATCGTGCGCGCCTCGGGCGAGGAAATCGTGCGCGTGTTTGCGCTCGACTCGTGAGGAGGACGCCGCTACGTGTTTTCAGGACGCCGCAACGCGTTTTCAGGACGCCGCAACGCGTTTTCAGGACGCCGCAACGCGGCGTGGCCATCGTGCTTGCCATGAGCGTAGTCGCGCTGGCCGCGCTGGCCGCGACCGCCATGATGGTGTCGCAGAGCACCTGGTCGCGGCAGGTCGAATTGACGGCGGGCCACGCTCAGGCGCAGCTCCTCGTGCAGGCCGGGCTGAACTGGGCCTGCGCCCTGCTGAGCGACGATCGCCGCACCAGCAACATCGATCACCTGGGCGAACCGTGGGCGCTGCAACTGCCGCCGGTTCCGGTGGAGAACGGCACTGTCGCCGGCCGCATCGAGGACGAACAGGGAAAGTTCAATCTCAACAATCTGGCGAGAGGCGGCAGGATCGACCCCGCGCAGCAGGCGCACTTCCGGCGCCTGCTGTCGGTCCTGGCGTTGCCGCCCGCGCTCGCCGCCGCGCTCGCCGACTGGATCGACGCCGACAGCGATCCGCAGTCGCAGGACGGCGCCGAAGACGGGTACTACCTCTCGCTGCAGCCGCCCTATCTCACCGCCAACCGCCCGTTGACCGACATCGCCGAACTCGCGCTGGTGCGCGGCTTCGACGACGGCGTTCGCGTGCGCCTGCGCCCGTTCGTCACGGCGCTGCCCCGCTTTACCGCGATCAACGCGAATACGGCGCCGCCTGAAGTCCTGTCCGCGGTCATCGACGGCCTGACCCTCGACGACGCACGCGCGATCGTCGCTCGGCGCGGGCGTGCTTACTTTCGCGATTTCTCCGACTTCTTCAACCGGCTGCCCGCCGGATTCACCATCCCGACCGAAGATGTCTCGGTGAGCAGCGACTATTTCCTCGCATCCATGCGGGCCACCATTGGCGGAGCGCAGGCGCGCGGTTCGGCGCTGCTCGCGCGCGGCAACGCGGGCTGGCCCGCCATCGTCTGGCGGAAGTATCCGTGAACCTGCTGCGAATCCGCGGTTCGCTTTCCGAGGCGCCGGCGCATTGTCAATGGGCGCTGATCGGTGCCACCAGCGAAGCGCTTACCGGAGAGGGACCGCTCGCGCAGGTGCCGCGGCGCGCCGGGCGCGTCCAGTTGATGATTCCCGCCTCGCAGGTGCTGATCACGCGCGCGCGGCTGCCACATGCGGCCAGGCGTCAACCCGGGTCGGTGCTTGCTTATGCGATCGAGGAGAAGACCGTGGGCGAACCGGACGCCGGCCAGGCGAGCTGGCTCGGCTCGGCGGGGGATGAAGATGTGCTGGCGGTAATGGACAAAGAGGGCCTCAAGCGGTGGCTCGGTGCTCTCGAAGCTGCCGGGATCGCCGACCCGGAAGTCCACTGCGAGACGCTGTTGCTGCCCTGGACCGTGGGTGAGTGGAGCCTTGCCTGGGACGGCCGGGAGGGAATCGTGCGTACCGGGAAGCTCGAAGGCGCGGCCACCGATTGCGGCGATCGGAAATTGCCGCCGCTGTCGCTGCGTCTGAAGTTGGCTGAAGCGCAAGCGCGCGGCGAAAAACCCGCATCGATTGCCGTCTATGCCGCGGCAGCTGCCGCTCCCGATCTCGACGCCTGGCACCGCGAACTCGGGGTCGCCTTGCATCTCGCTGGATCATGGGATTGGCGGACAGCCTCGCAGCAGGCAGGCGTCAGCCTGGCGCGGCAGAGGCGGCGCTGGCGCATGGCGCCGGAAGTCCCGGTGCGCCTGCGGCCCGCGGCATGGATTGCATGCGCCGCGCTCGGGATCGAAGCGGTTGCCCTGGTCGCGGATTGGACCCTGCTTGCCCGCGAGCAGCGGATGTTGCGCCAGGACATGGCGGCACGGTTTCGCAGCACCTTCCCCGACGCGGTCGCCGTCGTTGACCCGGCGCTGCAGATGCGCCGCAAGCTTGCCGAAGCGCGTCACGCGGCGGGGCAACCCGACGGTGGCGACTTTCTGCCGATGATCGGGCGAGTGGCGGCTGCGACGGGCGCGCTTCCGCACGGCGCGATACGCGCCGTATCCTATGAAGGCGGCCGCATGACGCTCGAGTTGTCCGCCGTCGACGAAGCGGGCGTGCACCGCATCGTGGCCAGCCTGCTCCGGTCGGGTCTAAGTGTCGACGTGCCGCCAGCATCATCGTCAACACCGACGCGCGCCGCAAACGCGACCGTTGTCCTGACCGTAAGGACTTCATGAGAGAACAAATGCGAAAGGCGTGGGAATCGCGCGCGCCACGGCACAGGGCTGTGATCCTAGTACTCGCCGTGGTGCTGGGGTCTGCCCTGTACGTGTGGCTCGTTCAGGCAGCTTGGCGGGCGCGCGTACAACTGCGCACGAGCGTCATGACGCTGCGGGCGCAGGCCGCGCGCCTCGACCAGCAGGCGCTCGAGTATGGCCGGCTGCGCGCCGGACCCGCGGCATCGGCTTCGCCGACCGATCTGCGCACCCTGGTGCAAACCCGTGCCGGCGACGCTGGACTGTCGCGCGCGCTGACACAAATCGAGGCAACGGACGCAAACCAGGTGACGGTTGTCTTCGGCGCCTTGCCGTATGCCGAATGGCAGACCTGGGTCGCCAGCCTGCAGGCGCAGCAAGTCCGCCTTGACTCGTGCAGGATCGAAGCCTTGTCGGCGCCGGGCCTGGTGAGCGTGACCGCCACATTCAGCCGTGCCAAACCATAGCCGTACAGCCGGATGGGGCGCGGTCGGTGTAGGCGCGTACGCGGCGGCACTCATAGCCACCGCGCCGGCGACGCTGGCCGACGCCAGGCTGCAAGACGCAAGCGGTGGACGGTTGCGCCTCGCAGAGGCGCAGGGAACGTTGTGGTCGGGCAGCGGCCAGCTGGAGGTCCGCGACGCGAGCGGAGGTATCGGACTAGCGACGCGCCTGGCGTGGCGTCTCCGGCCGACAGAACTGCGCAGCGCGCAACTTGCCTACGAGGTTGAACTGGGCACGGATCTCCGGCCCTTTTCGACGACGATTTCATGGTCGCGAATCGAAGTCGCCGACGCGGACATCAGCATGCCCGTCGCGGCGCTCGGACTCGGCGTGCCCAGGCTTGCGCCGCTCGGCCTGACCGGCGACTTGCTGATCCATATAGCGAACCTGTCCGTTGCGCGCTACGGAGTGGTGGGGGCGGCTACGCTGCGCTGGCGTGACGCCGGGTCGGCCCTGACGCCGGTGTCGCCGCTGGGCGATTATGAAGCGCGCCTGGATGGAGAAGGAATGACGGTCCACGCCTTGCTGCGCACCATCGAGGGACCGATTCAGCTCGACGGCAAGGGATCGTGGACACGCGGCGGAAGCCCCGTGTTCCTGGCCACGGCTCAGATTCCCCCGCAGTACCAGCAACAGCTCGCACCGCTGCTGCGCCTGATCGCGGTCGAGCGTAGCGAAGGACATTTCGAGTTGCAGCTCAATTAAAAACGGCGCCGGAATGCGGCCGGCCACGGGACATTGTCCG
>Ga0209579_10000211_pt1 | contig 78769 bp, 54 predicted proteins | sample Coa_R1_2_FD_187152 | JGI IMG/M metagenome (GOLD analysis project Ga0209579, IMG submission 187152) | Surface soil microbial communities from Centralia Pennsylvania, which are recovering from an underground coalmine fire - Coalmine... | ecosystem: Environmental > Terrestrial > Soil >... | reverse complement strand
CCTCGGGGAAGCCGGCCTTTTTTGGGATGGCTTTCAAAATCAGTGTGGCCGCCTTCGCATGCGAACGGATGATGTCGAAAGCCATCCCAAAAAAGGCCGGCTTCCCCGAGGCCAGTGGTGGCGGAAATAACGGCCATGTTGCCGTCCGAAACTCTAGCGCCTTCGCTCAAGGCAATAAAGTCCGCCGCTTTGAGTGCGTCGATTCCGTAAGCGTAGGCCTCCAGATCGTTAATCAGTCCCACCGAGCTCAACCGAAGCTGGGTGGCCAACTCACGCGAGTCGATGACCCAGGGGAAATTGGGCGGTTTACTTTTGCCATCCCTCACCGGGCCGGCCACGCCGATGCAGGCCAGGTTTACAGGGACCCCTTCCGTTTTTATGAACTCGCCGATGATTTCCGGCAGGCTTTGGTGCTTCTGGGTTTCATAGACCCGTTCGACCACGGACTCCAATTTATTGCCGCCCGAGTTGAAGCCTGCCAGCCGTGTGTGCGTGGCGCCAATATCACCTGCGAGAATCATTTCCGATCTTCCTCCATCGCCGTCCGTCGCGGTCCATCAAGTCATCCGACTCTTTTGGTCCCCAGGCGCCCGCCGGGTAATTGGGGAAACTGCGGGGCGGGAGCGCTTTCCAAACATCGAGCATCGGGTCCACAACGCGCCACCCCGCTTCGACCATGTCGGCCCGTTGAAAGAGCGTGGCGTCGCCCATCATGCAATCGTAAAGAAGCACTTCGTACCCTGAGTACGAATCTTTGCCGAAATAATTGGAGTACTCAAAACTCATGTCCACCGAACCCAGCCTCAGGACAGGGCCGGGAATCTTGGCGCCGAAGCTAAGGGAAATTCCCTCCTCCGGTTGAATCTGGATCACCAGTTGATTGGTCTGAAGCTTGTGCACGGCTGTCTGGCGGAAAAGAATGAAGGGGGCGCGCTTGAACTGGATTGCGATTTCCGTATGCCGCGTCGCCAAGCGTTTGCCGGTTCGAAGATAAAATGGAACTCCCGCCCAGCGCCAATTGTCGATGTTCAGCTTCATGGCCACGAACGTTTCCGTCCTCGACTCGGGAGAAACCCCTGGCTCAGAGCGATAAGCAGGCACTTTATCTTTGCCCGCCGTGCCCTCGCCATATTGGCCACGCACAGTGTAGTGCAACACGTCTTCGGCGCTTAAAGGTTGAATGGCGGTCAGGATCTTCGCCTGCTCGTCGCGCACGGCATCCGCCTGGAAAGAAACCGGAGGCTCCATGGCGGTCAGGCTGATGAGCTGCATCATGTGATTGGGAACCATGTCGCGCAGGGTTCCGGCCGTGTCAAAATAGCCTCCACGCTGCTCCACGCCCACCGTTTCGCCGTTGGTAATCTGAATGTGGTCGATGTAGCGCCGGTTCCAGATGGGTTCAAAGATGCCGTTGCTGAACCGGAACACCAATATATTCTGGACCGTCTCCTTCCCCAGGTAATGATCGATGCGATAGATCTGGTTCTCCGTCAAAACGCTTTTCACATCGCGGTTGAGCGCGCGAGCGGAATCGAGGTCGTGCCCGAAAGGTTTCTCAATCACTACCCGGCGCCAGCGGCCGGTGGACTGATCGGCAAGTCCTACGGCACCAAGGTGCTGAACGATAGGCCCGAAAAACGCGGGCGCGGTGGCCAGGTAGAACAGATAATTCCCCTGGGTGTTATGGTCCTTGTCCACCTGGGTCAGGCGATCCACAAGTTGGCTGAAGGCAGCGCGGTCAGAAAAATCACCGCGCTGATAAAAAAGCCTTTGGGTGAATGACTCCCAAGCCGGGGTCCCCTGATCCTCTGTGGGAAGGAATCGCGTTACTTGCTCCCGAAACTTTTCGTCGCTCAAGTCGTCGCGTGAAAAACCGAGCACGGCAAATTCGGCAGGCAGCAATTGTACTTTGCCCAGATTGTAAAGCGATGGAATGAGTTTGCGCGATGTCAGGTCCCCTGCGGCTCCGCAAATCACGACCACGCAGGGACCGGCAGGCTTGTGCGGCTGTTCCAGATCGTTTTCAAGATTTGCCGTTTCAGGTGTCGCCATCACTCAACTCTTATATTCCTTCATTAAATTTGGCCGCTAGTATCGCTTTTCCCGGCTCTAATTTCCAGTGACTTATTTCTAATTTCGCATATTCCAATTGTGGTTGGCCATTCCGGATTGATCTATTCTAATTTCCTGTGGTGGTGCCATTTGCCCGACGTTGTCGTTAACCGTGCGTCGTCATTCCCGCGAAGGCGGGAATGACGCGCCGCGGCGGGCCTCGAAATGAATCCAGTTCCAAATGACACGACTGCCCGATTTCCTTACCAACATCAAAAAGGGTAGGGCAATCTCGCTAAAGCGGAGCCCGCCTTGGTGACACTACCCCTACTTCTCTTTCGTTCCGCTATGGCCTTATCGGCTGCATATTTGGTCCAAACGCTGCGTAAACTTCTTCCGGAAATTGCGTGCCGCCGGTGGTCGCGGACTCGCCTCCATCCACGGCAAGGGTTTGGCCGGTGACGTAGCTGGAAGCGTCGGAAGCCAGGAACAACAACGGGCCCACCAATTCATTGGGATCGCCGGTTCGGTGCATGGGGCACGAACTCTTGATCCAGTCCATAAAAGCGGGCATAGCGAATACGGCTGCTGTCATTTCGCTGGGAAACCAGCCCGGGGCAAGAGCGTTCACGCGCACGCCTCGATCGGCCCAACTGCAGGCGAGGTTGCGCGTCAGCCCGATCACCGCCGCTTTTGAGGTTACGTAGGCACTGGGGAAATCCTTGCAGGCGCCAATTCCCGCCGTGGAAGAAATATTGATGATCGAACCTCCCTTTCCGTCCGCCAACATTCGTGATGCAACTTCGCGGCTGCAAGTCCAGAGCCCGAGAAGGTTCACGCGAATGGTCTGCTCGAAGATATCGTCGCTAATTCTTTCCGGCACCGAGCCTGCGTCGCTCACCACTCCTGCATTGTTCACCAGAATGTCCACACGCCCCATTTGTTCCCAGGCCTGCGCAACCATCGCGCGCACCTGCTCCGGTTTGCCGACATCGCACGCGATGGCCAGGGGCGAGCCGCCGTGTTCCTTGATCCTGCCCGCTGCCAATTCCAAGCTCTGCTGGTTGCGGGCTGCCAGAGTGACTTTCGCGCCGGCGGCAGAGAGCGCCTCGGCAAATGTCACCCCGAGCCCGTGTGACGCTCCGGTCACAATAGCTGCCTTGCCCGTCAGGTCAAAAAAACTCGTGTCGCTTTTCATTCGGTTTGCTCCCCATATCAGCCGATCGGTTTTCAGGAATTCCTGTTCGCTCGGAAGTTTACACTCGGGGGAACAAGGATTGGAAACTTTTTCCGGCCGCCCCGGTTAATCTGTGGGATTCAAGGCATTATTTCGAAAACATGGAGGGAAAATCTCGCGTTCCTTAGACAAACCGAAGTATACTGTTGGGCATTGCGCCGCACTGGTAGGCGGAACGGATTAACTCGCATCAACCTGATGGAAATGAAAATTAAGTGAACGGCGGACGACCGCACCCCGTTTTTGCATCAAGTGCATGGGCAAGTGACGGATTCGTTCCACTCTGCATCGAATACACAGATATGCCTTCAAACAAGGGAAATGGCGCCGGTTGGATTGTAGGTGTACTGTTCGCGTTCATTTTTTCAGGCACTACTATTGCCCGGGCATTCCCGCAGACCGAGGATTTAAATGGCGAGGTGGTGGATGAAAAGAGCGTGCCGATTATGGGCGCGGTCTGCACGCTCACCAGCGACCGCGCCGGCGTCCTGCCCGAGGCAGGTCTTTCCCAGACAACTTCTGAAAAAGGACTCTTCGCTTTTCCGGGACTCGAGGCCGGCACTTATCATCTGGTCTGTGCAGCGATCGGCCACGAACCAGTGGAACAAAATAATATCTTGATCTCCAACCAGCCCTTGCCTTTGATGCAAATCGCCCTCCCCGTCAAAACTGTGGTCCGCCAACAGGTCGAGGTGCATGACAAGATCTCCTCGGTGGCACAACAATCTTCCTCTCCGCCCGCACGGTTGTCAGCGCCCCAATTGCAGGCACTCCCGCTGGCTCAGCAAAAATTCAAGGCTGCCCTTCCGTTGGTTCCCGGGGTTCTACGCCTGCCTGACGGCCGGATCAGCATTAAAGGCGCCGGTGAGAGCCAGGGCATGCTGCTGGTCGATTCGGCGGACACTGTGGATCCCGTCACGGGCAGCTTTTCCATTGATGTGCCACTCGACGCCGTCGAATCCATGGAGGTTTATAAGAGCGCTTACAATGCCCAATATGGACGATTCTCAGGCGGGTTGACCAGCATTGAAACCAAGCCACCTTCAGGGCAATGGCATTTTGAGGTGAACGATTTTGTTCCCACGCCCCGGATCCGCAGCGGCGAAATCATCGGCATTGCCGACGACAGGCCGCGCGTAACGCTGACCGGCCCTTTGTGGGCCAACCATTTGAATTTCTCCGAATCGTTCACGTATGACATGGGCAAACAGCCCGTACGCGGTTTGGCCTGGCCCAACAATGAAATCAAGACCGAAGGCCTCAGCTCTTTTTCAAGCTTTCAATACATCTTTGCCCCCAATCATCTGATGACCGTCAACGCGAATGTTTTTCCCTTGCGGCGCGAATTCGCCAACATCGACTCATTAATTCCGCAAACTGCTTCATCCAATTACGGCCAGCGAGGGGTAACCTTCGGCGCCACCGACCGTTACCTGCTCGATTCCGGGGCGGTGGCCACCACTCTGGTTCAGGTCACTGAATTTGACAGCTACGCGCACGGCCAGGGCCCCCTCGATATGCTTGTGACCCCCAATGGCTATGGCGGAAATTACTTTAATTCCTGGACGCGGACCAGCCACGAACAGGAGATTTCGGAGATCTACCAGCTTGCGAACCAACAGTGGTTGGGCAAGCACGAATTGAAAGTGGGCGCGGATTACGTCCACCGGAGTTATGACGGGACCACGCAATCGCGCCCGGTGGAACTCCTGCGGACCGACGGATCGGTTGCCGAGCGCATTGATTTTTCGGGGCCGGGAAACCTTTCCGTGAGCGACACCGAGTGGGCCGGATTCGTCCAGGACCATTGGAGTTTCAACAGCCATCTGGGGCTGGACGCGGGATTGCGCTATTCCGGACAGGTCATCGGGACAGCAGCTGCGTTCGCGCCTCGCGTAGGCCTGGTCTACTCCCCGGGCGATTCAGGAAGGACCATATTTCGCGGAGGCGTGGGGGTTTTTTACGATCGCATCCCCCTGCTGGCCGGCGATTTCGTCAACAATCCCACCCGGACCGTCAGCACGTTTAATGATCAAGGGCTGCTTCTTGGGCCGCCCATCACCTACGAGAATGTCTACGTGCGCGTTGATGAGAAAGGACAGCATGTCAGCACCAAAGCCCACCATTTGTCCAGCACCCCATACAATGTTACTTGGAACATGGAAATGGACCGCGAATTGGGACCTCGAGTGCTGACCCGAATCAGTTATCTTTCCAGCCGAACTTATGATGAGTTCATTATCGATCCCGAAAATATTCCCGGCTCAAATCCCGTCCTTCTCCTGACCAATACGGGAGGATCGCGCTACCATGAATTCGAAAGCACAGTTCGCATCCATGCCAGCGAGCGCACCGATTTCAACATCTCCTATATTTACAGCCTGACCCACGGTGATATGAACACCCTGGGCCAGATTTATGTGCCATTCGAACAACCCGTAATTCGCCCCAACGTCTTCGCGACATTGCCCGCCAACGTACCTCATCGGGTGGTGACCTGGGGCCGGTTTAAAATTCCCTGGGCGGTCACGGCCACGCCCTTGCTTGACGTTCACACGGGATTTCCCTACTCCAACGTGGACGTTCTCCAGAACTACGTGGGCATTGCCAATAACCAGCGCTTTCCAGCTTTTTTTTCACTCGACCTGAAACTCAGCAAGGATTTCAATTTGCCCCTCACTTCCTGGCTCAAAAACCACAAATTTCGCGGCGCCTTCCAAATCTACAACCTCACCAATCACTCGAATCCTCTGGACGTTTATTCCAATGTGGCCTCCCCGTATTTCGGCCACTTCGTGGGATTCCAACACCGCCTCTTTGACGTGTCTTTCGATATAGTTTATTGATGTAAATCTGGTAGCGCGGCCTCGGTTCTATCCAGCGCGAATTTCGGAGCCGGGTGAATTCAAACGCGGAATTTCAGAGGTGGGTGGGTCCGAGGAGTTAACCCGATTGTGCGGCCTTTTTCGCGGCGTCCTTGGTGGTATACATTTTCTGGTCGGCTTCTGTGAGGATCTGGTCGAGCGTCTTGCCCGGACTCCATTCCGCCAGGCCCATGCTGAAAGTCATCCTGTAATTTTCGAGATGACCGCCCTCATTCCATTGATTGACATCCTTGGTAATCCGCGCCGTAACCACGCCGGCTCCCGCGGCCTCAGACGTGTCCGCCAGAATCACCAGAAATTCGTCGCCACCGAAGCGGACCACCGCGTCCGACCCGCGCACCGCGCCTTTGAGGAGCGCAGCAATCTCCGCCAGGACAAAGTCCCCGGTCAGGTGGCCGAAGCGGGTGTTTACTTCTTTGAAGCGGTCCACATCAATCACCATAAAGCAGAGCGGCTTCGAGGTGCGCGCTGCGTGGCTCATGAACTTGGCCGCCATTTCGTCCAGCGAGCGCCGATTGTAGACTTCCGTAAGCGGATCGGTGAATGATTGCAGCCGGATCAACTCGTTTTGGAGCGCCCCGGAAATAACCGCCTCCCGCGTCCGGCGCAATTCAATGCGCTTGGTGATGATGTAGGTGTTGAAAAGGATCAGAAGGGTGACCAGTCCGAGAAATAATTCCCTCGAAACTGTAATCTCCATGTGGAGGGAACCTTCCCTCATCAGGGCGGCGGGGAGAGTGAGAGCGATGAGGCCGGTGCCGACGAGGATACCGGTCCCGACCACGATGAGCCATAATTCCCAATCGCGTTTCTCAATGGCCGCAAGTTGGCGGCTCACTTTGGCGAGAACGCTGTCTGTTCCTGCTCCAGGGTTCATGGATTGGATCGAAGCCGCAATAATTTAGAATCCCGCACGGTGGAAAGGTTGCCCAGTATCCGTAGCCAGGACCGGAGGTTGGCGCCCGCCGCAAGGATACCCAACTATGCGTGGACTTGCAATGTTAAATAACCCTGGTGTCAAATAACTCTGGGTAGTGGTGTCATTTGCCCGCCGCGGAGCTCCCGCGCGGCGTCATTCCTGCGAAGGCGAATCCAATTTCCAAAATCATGAGAAATGCGCCCAAGAAAAACTGGATTCGCTTTCGCGGGAATGACGGCCTATCGGAGCGTGCGCGTTTGGCGAATGACACCAATACCTAAATCTGCCCTGACAGTCTGGAAGACGAATCGCTCGGGCAATTGGAGGTCGGTCGCTGGGGTTAAGCCAGTTGGAGCGCCTTTCTGGTACAATGCCGTGCAAAGAATGGAAGAGCGATTACCGGAGGACGGAGCTGAATTATAAAGCGCAGTTGAGCAATGCTTATCAAAATCTGGTCCGCCTGAAGCGGCTCAAGCTGGTGATTTTATTTGTCACATCGGCATGCAACGCCAAATGCCGCACCTGTTTCTATTGGGAAGAGCTGAACCGGCGGGGCGACCTCACGTGGGAAGAGATCAAGAAACTCTCCGCCACCATGCCCCCATTCACGGACCTTTGGTTGTCGGGGGGCGAGCCCATGCTACGCAAAGAGCTGCCCGAAATCCTGCATCTGTTTTATATTAACAACGGTATCCGCTGGACCAACCTGCCCACCAATGGACTTCTCCCCGAACGCACGGCGGAGTGGGTGGCTCGCATCTGTTGTGAAAATCCCGAATTGCAACTCGACTTGAATGTCGCCATGGACGGGCTGCACGCCATGCAGGATTCCATCCGCGCTGTCCCGGGCAATTTTGACAAGACGCTTGAAACTCTGGAGGCCCTCCAACCCTGCCGTCAAAAATTCATCAACCTGCGCGTAAACGTCAACACCGTCATCTGCGCGGAAAACTTCGAAGTGGTGATGGACATCGCCGCCTTTGTGAAAAACCACTGCTCGGTGGATGGCCACTACTTCAACATCATTCGCGGAAGCGCCAAGGACGCAACCCTGAAGAATATTCCCGTCGAGCGCTTGCCCGCCCTTTACAGCGAAATCCAGAGAGTTTACAGCCACTACGCTCCCACCTGGCTGCGCCGGCTGGACGGGATTCAGCAGGCGGCCGGCGAAGTCTATTACCAGGGCACGCTGGCCATGCACAACAAAATCCAGCTTGAGAATATGAATGGCCCGCATCCCTGGCCCATGCCCTGCACGGCCAGCGAGACCTCCATCGTGATTGATTACAACGGCGACGTGCGCGCCTGCGAATTGCGCGCCAAGCTCGCCAACCTGCATGATTTCGATTGCGATTTTGGACGCTTCTGGGCCACGATGGCCCGCAAGCAGGAGTCGGAATCCATCGTTCAAGACCAATGCTGGTGTACCCACGTCTGTTTTATCCACGACAGTCTGCGCCATTCTCCCAAAGCCATGTTGGTTGACGTCCCGCTCAGCTACCTCGAATCCAAATTCTCCCACCGGCTTTAGATCCTCCCTTCCCCGGCGCTACCGGCACGGCAAGCTGGGCGCAAAAAAACACTTGACAGCGGCCAGTTATTACTGTATGTTCTGTAATGACAGAAATAGGAGAAACTCACATGGTGACCCTTTTACCCGCCGTTCAAAAGTTCGTCCTCCACTGGGGAGAGATGGGAACGCGCTGGGGCGTCAACCGGACGGTCGCCCAGGTGCACGCCCTCCTCTACGCCTCGCCCCGCCCGCTTAATGCCGAAGAAATCGCAAAGACGCTTTCCGTGGCGCGCTCCAACGTCAGCACCAGCCTGCGCGAGCTGGAGAGCTGGGGCATCGTTAAACCCGTTCACCTGCTGGGAGACAGGCGGGAGCATTACGTCTCCATGACGGACATTTGGGAGATGGCGCGCGTCATTCTCGATGAGCGCAAACGGCGCGAAATCGATCCCACCCTCATCACCCTGCGCGAGTGCGTGGCTGAACTAAAGAAGGGTGGGACGTCGGAAACCGTCACCCGTGAGCGCCTGCTCGAAATGCTCGATTTCCTGGAAACGTTGGCCGCTCTCTATGAGGAGGTCCATCGCATGCCCACCGGCGCCGTGAGAGGCCTTTTGAAGGTGCGGGGCAAGATGCGAAAGTTATTTAAAGGTCCAGCCGCCACCTAGGCGGTTCAGATGTATCCCGGATCGGAGGTGAATTCCATGAATCCACTCATTCCGCTGGTTTGGACGGCAGGAGCAGTTCAGTTGGTAATGGTCGGGGCCAACGCCATGGTACCCAAGAAATTTCATTATCGCGAAAATCTGGCCAGATTGTCGCCCGTGGTCAGACAGGTTTTCGTTGTCCATTCGATCTACATCGTGCTGGTTCTCCTTAGTTTTTGTGCTGTGTGTTTTCTGTTCGCACCAAGACTTGTGGGTCACGACCCTTTGGGAAGGTCGTTAAGCGCCTTCCTGGCTTTTTTTTGGCTTTTGCGGATTGCCCTTCAGATTTTTTATTACGACGGCGAATTCAGGCGTCAGCATCGTCTGGCGGACGTGGCCTACACCCTGGCCTGCTGCTTCCTGGCCGGCGTGTTTGCCGTGGCAGCAGTGGACATTTTTGTATAAGGAGGTCGCGCCATGAACATCCTTGTGACTGGATCGAACGGTTTGGTGGGGTCGGCTCTGATTCCCGTTTTGACTGCGGAAGGGCATCGCGTCAGCCGATTGGTGCGCTCGAAATCCAATTTGGGAATTCGTGACACCTTCTGGGATCCTGCCGCGGGCGAACTGTATTCACCGCCTCTCGAAGGGTTGGACGGCGTGGTTCATCTTGCCGGCGAAAGCATCGCGGACGGTCGGTGGTCAAAAGCACGCAAGGCGCGCATCCGGGAAAGCCGCGTCCAGGGCACGCGCCTGCTTTCCGGTTCACTGGCGAGGCTTGTCCACCCGCCGAAGGTTCTAATCTCCGCCTCTGCCATAGGATATTATGGTGACCGCGGCCAGGAAATTCTTAGCGAACAAGCGCATCCAGGCTCGGGCTTCCTTGCCGGAGTTTGCCAGGATTGGGAAGCCGCAGTTCAACCTGCCCCCGAGCGCTCGATCCGCGTGGTGACTCTACGCACCGGCATTGTGCTTAGCCCCGTCGGCGGCGCGTTGGCGCGCATGCTCCTGCCCTTCCGGATGGGAGTGGGCGGGGTAGTGGGCAGCGGCAAGCAATACATGAGCTGGATAACAATCGACGACATGATTCGCATCATCCTTTACGCTTTGAAAATCGAAACCCTGCGCGGACCGGTGAATGCCGTTGCGCCCAAACCGGTTACCAACGCCGAATTTACCAGAATTTTGGGCAGGGTTCTCAGCCGTCCCACCGTGTTGCCGATGCCCGGCTTCGCCGCCCGCCTGGCCTTCGGAGAAATCGCGAACGAATTGCTGCTCTCCAGTGCCCGGGTGGTCCCAGCCAAACTGGAGGCGTCAGGATTTGTGTTTCGTCATCCTGATTTGGAGACAGCTCTTTCAAGTTTGCTTGGCGTAGCGAAAGCGGCGTGACCGAACAGGCCGAGGAGCCAGCTGTTAAAACAGCTATCACCTGAGGCGCGCGAGATTCGCTTCGATGGATAATTGAGGTTTGCTTATGAAGCTCCGAATTTCCGACCTTTGGCGATGGGACGGCACCGTGGACCGGGGCCCCTACGCGCTGATCGGGCTTTTGCTGTTCGGGTTGAAGCACAATATCGATCGATTCGTAGCGACCCTGGTCTTTCATCGCCAGTGGAGTCTATTTAATTATTGGATTCCGCCCACTCGTGCGGTTCGCATTACCAGCCTGGCCAGGCCGGACGCACTTATGTTGGGCGCACTTCTACTCCTTGCCCTTCCCTTTATTTGGATAGGTGTCGTCCTAACCTTGCGACGACTGCGAGCGATTGGTCTTCCAATCTGGCTGGTCGTTTGTTTCTTTCTGCCTGTTGTCAACCTGGTGTTCTTCCTTGTGCTCAGCGTGGTGCCCACTCGGTTGCCTGGCGATCGCTACGATGGGCGTCGACCCGACGGGCGCCTCGGCGGCGCGCTTGACCGTCTGATACCGGACAACGCTCTGGGCAGCGCGGCCCTGGCCGTCCTATTGACACTTCCGTTTGAGTTGGGGGCCATTGCGATGTGCGTGAAGGCGCTCGGCACCTACGGCTGGAGTCTATTTGTGGCGCTTCCCTTCTGCCATGGATTGGCCGCTGTCCTTATTTACGGATACCATCGCCCAAGAAGTTATGGAACCTGTCTCGGAGTTTCGGTTCTCTCCATTTTCATCCTGGGTGTTACGCTGTTTGGGTTTGCCATCGAGGGCATCATTTGCCTTGCCATGGCATGTCCTATTGCCGTAACGCTCGCGTGTATGGGCGGGTCCATCGGTTACCTGATTCAACGGCGCCCCGGCCATCGGATTGAAGCTCCGGCAATGTTGATGGTCCTTATCTTGTTCCTGCCCGTCCTGATGGGGGCTGAATACGCGGTCCCTCCTGAGACACCACTCTTCGAAGTCCGCTCTTCGATTGAAATCAATGCGCCGCCGGAATTAGTTTGGAAGAATGTGATTTCGTTTGCCGAACTTCCGCCGCCGAACGAATGGATTTTCCGGACCGGCATCGCCTACCCCATTCGAGCCCGCATCGCCGGCACAGGCGCGGGCGCCATTCGTACCTGCGAATTCTCCACCGGACCCTTTATTGAGCCCATCGAAGTTTGGGATGAGCCGCGCCAGCTTCGCTTTGGCGTGACCTCCAACCCGGCGCCCATGCAAGAGTGGACACTTTATTCAGATATTCATCCCCGCCACCTGAATGGATTTCTGGTCTCCCAAGAAGGTCAATTCCTGCTTACGCCCCTTCCCGGGGGCCGCACTCGCCTGGAAGGAACCACATGGTACCAGCATCACCTCTGGCCGGCAGAGTATTGGCAGCTCTGGTCGGACGCCATTATTCACCGTATCCACCTTCGCGTCCTAAACCACATCAAACAGTTGTCGGAAGATCGCGCTCCATCATGAGGACGGCGCAAACTCAAACGACGCCTTCAAGTTGATTTCCGCCAAGACATCGCATCCTGCCGCTGGGCAGCATGTTACAATTCCGCGCCACAACTCATGACAGGCGACAGCGGAACCCATCTCATTCCCTTGGCTGAATCCGCGGCGGAGCGAATTCCCATCCACATCCGCTATTTCCCCCTGCTCCGGAGCAACCGGAATTTCCGCCGGGTTTGGACGGCCCAACTGGTCAGCGAGTTGGGCGACTGGTTTTACAGTGTCGCAGTTTATGACCTGCTCTTTCAAATGACCCGCAGTGGCCGGGCGGTAGGCTTCGCCATCATCATGCAAACCCTGCCCTGGTTCCTAATGACTCCGGTGGCGGGCGCGATTGTCGATCGCTTTTCGCGGCGCAGGCTGATGATGCTTTGCGATGTCGTCCAAGGATTCGTAGTATTGGGCTTGCTCCTGGTGCGCGGCCCCTCTGATGTATGGTTGGTTTATGCCCTCCTGGGTCTTGAGGTAACATTTGCCTCGATCTTCGAACCTGCGCGCAACGCATTACTGCCCAACATCGCACGCGCCGAAGAACTCCTGGCCGCCAACGCGCTATCCTCGGCCACATGGTCATTCACATTAATGACGGGAGCGGCTTTGGGAGGCTTGATAACGGCTCTCCTGGGACGGCGCGCGGCATTCATCCTCAATTCCATTTCCTATTTCGCGTCAGCATTTCTCCTTTCCCGGGTTCGCTGCGAGGAGACTCACATGGTTCCACACTCCGACCAACCGAACGGTGGTCAGCCCGAGCCGAGACCGAATGCGATCGCGGAAGGCGCACGCTATTTGAATGCGAGGCCACGAGTGATGGCGCTTATTCTGGCGAAAACGGGCGTGGGTTTTCTCGGGGAGGTTTACTGTTGCTGGTGTTTTTTGGAGAGCGAATCTTTCCCATCGCCGGGCACGGCGCCCTGGCTGTGGGTTTGCTTTACGCCGCTCGCGGACTTGGAGCGGGCATTGGACCTATTGTGGGGGATCATTTCATTCGCGAAAAGGAGAGCAGGATGTGGCGTAGCGTCAGCTTGAGCTTTTTCGTGATTGGCGCTGCTTATATCGCCTTCAGCCATGCTCCCAACCTCCCACTCGCATTCACGGCCATCATGGTCGCACATATGGGGGGAAGCAACATCTGGGTGGTCACCACCACGCTCTTGCAGTTGCACACCGACGATCGATTTCGTGGCCGAGTCTTCGCTCTGGACATGGGCATGTTGATGCTCGCTGTCTCCACGTCCAATTACCTTCTTGGGATCGGCCTGGACACCTGGAACTTCACCGCGCCTCAATTGGCCGTTGGCCTGGGCATGGCCCTTGTCATCCCCGGCCTGCTCTGGCTCCCCGTCCAGGCGAAGTGGGCAGACAAGAAGGGTAAAGGTTAAACCGGGGGAGAAGAAAGGTTAAAGGTTGAAGGGTTAAGGTTTAAAAAGCAGCCGTTATCGATATTTGCCCTTGTCCGTTGCCTTGCCACCGCGGCCCAACCTTTCAGATACTCTGGCATAAGCCCCGCGCTTTAGCCTTTACCCTTCATCCTGTAACCTTTAACTCTTACCCTTTAACCTTTCGCTGCTTTCCTGTTGACAATCAACACGAGCTAACCTACATTCCTGTTGGCAGTCTAAAGGAGTGATCGCTATGGAACCGAAGTCGGACATTTTCCCGGGAACGCTTGACCTGCTGGTGCTCAAAACCCTGGAGAGCATGGGGCCTCAACACGGCTACGGCATTGCCCGCCGCATCGAGCAAATCTCGGAAAACCTGTTGCAAATGAATCAGGGGACGCTCTACCCCGCCCTGCTTCGCCTTACTCAAAAGGGTTGGATAAGCGCCAAGTGGGGAGTCTCTGAAAACAATCGCCGCGCCCGATTTTATTCCATCACCAAAACCGGCCAGCGGCAACTCGCCGCTGAAACCGAAAACTGGGAACGAATGTCGGCAATGATAGCGCGTCTTTTGGCAGGCGCGGAAGGGTGAAGAAACAAGTCGTCGGTATCCAGTTCTCAGTTTTCAGTCGGATGAAGACCAGCGGCGCATAACTGATGACCGATGACTGATGGAGAGCGTTTACTGACAACTGAAAACTGAGAGCTGAACACTTGGATATGCTTTCGATTCGCCAATTCGCAATACGCTTCACCGCCCTCTTTCGCCGCACGCGCCTGGAACAGGACATGAACGAAGAGGTGCGCGCGCACCTCGAAATGATGATCGAAGAAAACGTGCGCCGCGGAATGTCGAGAGGAGAGGCGCGCTTCGCGGCGTTGCGCGAATTCGGCGGGATTGATCAAATGAAAGAAGTCTATAGGGAACAGAGGGGGCTGCTCATGTTCGGGACACTTATCCAGGACCTTCGTTACGGGTTGAGGATACTGGGGAAAAGTCCCGCCTTCACTTCGGTGGTGGTCTTATCCCTAGCGCTTGGCATCGGCGCCAACACGGCCATTTTCAGTTTAATCGACGCTGTGATGCTAAAGATGGTGCCCGTCAGCCATCCCGAAGAACTGCTCCAACTTCATTGGTCTTCCAAAGTTTGGCCGGATGCCGTCCTCGACGATCTGGAAGGCAGCACCTTTCAGGACGAATCGGGCAGCCATGTGACCTCCGGGTCGTTTTCCTATGCCGCTTATCGCGCGATTCGCGACGGAAACCATGTGTTCTCGGACACCTTTGCTGTTGCCGCCAACGACATCGAACTGAACGTGGGGATTGGAGGCAGGGCCGAATCCGCCAACGGACGCGCTGTCTCAGGAAATTATTTTACCGCGCTGGGCGTGACCGCGGCGCTTGGCCGCACCCTCATCCCGAGCGACGATTCGGAATCATCTCCCCCGGCGGCGGTCCTTTCCTACGATTTCTGGAACAAAAGATTCGGGCATGATCCAAGCGTGCTGGGGCAGACCGTCATATTGGACGGCATGTCCTTTACCATCGTGGGCGTGACACCACCCGAATTCTTTGGCCTCGAGCCCGGAGCTTCTCCGGATATTTCTGTGCCACTCAGTTTGTACTGGAAACTTTATCGAATCCCGGAATTGGCGAATGATTCACGCGTGTGGTGGATGCTGGTGGATGGGCGGCTGAAGCCCGGCGTGACCTCTGAGCAGGCGCGGGCAGAACTCAGCCTACTCTTCCATCAGAATGTGAGCGCTGCGGGCGCATCCAAGCCCAAAGCCGAAATCCCCTTTCTCTCGATCGATTCCGCCAGCCAGGGGTTGGACACGTTGCGCCGCAAGTTTTCCAAACCGCTCTGGGTGCTGACTGGGTTGGTGGGATTGGTACTCCTAATCGCATGCGCCAACGTGGCCAGCTTATTGTTGGCGCGCGCCACCGCGCGACAAAAAGAAATTGCCGTGCGCCTTAGCCTTGGCTCAGGGCGGGCGCGTCTGATTCGTCAGCTCTTGACGGAGAGCATTATGCTTTCCCTTTGCGGAGGCGCGCTGGGTGTGTTGTTTGCCGTTTGGGGGGACAGTTTGCTGCTGAATCTGATGTCGAGCGGGAGGGATGCGATATCGCTGAACGTCCACCTCAATTTTCGAATTCTAGCATTCACGGCCACCCTCTCCATACTGACTGGCATCGTGTTTGGTTTAGTGCCGGCCTTCCGCGCCACGCGCGTGGATTTGACCCCCGCCCTGAAAGACAATGGAACAACTCTCAACGCTGAACGACACGGCCTGCGACCGGGAAAGGCGCTGGTGGTGGCACAAATCGCAATTTCCCTTTTGCTGCTGGTGGGCGCGGGTCTCTTTGTGCGTACGCTCGGCAAGCTTGAGGCTGCGAATATCGGCTTCAACCGCGAGCACTTGTTGCTCTTCAGCATCCAGCCAGGATTGAATGGTTATGAAGGCGCGCGGCTGGGCAGCTTGTACAAGGAGTTGCAACGCCGCATTGGAGCCGTTCCGGGCGTAAAGTCCGCCAGCCTTTCTCAACATACGCTCATTGGGGCAGGCTCGTCGTCGTCCAACATTTGGATTCCCGGATATGCCGCGCCCGGAACGCGCCTGGACGTGCGCCGAAATCTTGTTGGCCCGCACTTCTTCGAAACATTGGGTATTCCCCTTCTTCTGGGACGCGCAATAGAAGAGAGGGATGACGAAACCAGTCCCAAGATTGCCGTAATTAACCAGAAAGCCGTACGGGATTTTTTCCACGGCGACAATCCCGTCGGGAAGCAAATCGACCTCGGCAGTATGAAGCAGCCGCGACGGATGGAGGTCGTCGGCGTAGTTGGCGATGCCAAGGACAACGAATTGCGCAACGATCCGCCGCCAACAGTCTTTCTCCCCTACCTCCAGAACTTGCGGTCTTCAACCTTTATGAGTTTTGAGGTCCGCACCTCCGGCGACCCCAAGTCTATTGTGGCCGCCATTCGCAACGAAGTGCACGCCACGGACAAGGATCTGCCCATGCTTAAGGTCGTGACCGAAACGGAGCAGATCGAAAAAACCGTTTTCTTGGAACGTCTTTTTGCCCGGCTGACTTCCTTATTTGGCTTGCTTGGACTTAGCCTTGCCTGCGTTGGCCTCTACGGCATCATGGCCTACGCCGTGGCGCGCCGTACCAAGGAAATTGGCATTCGCCTCGCCCTGGGTGCGCAAAGAAATTCCATATTGGCAATGGTTATGCGCGAGACCGCGTTGCTGATTTTTCTCGGGGTGGCCATCGGGATTGCCGGCGCCCTGGCCACTACCCGGATGATTTCGAGCTTCTTATTCGGACTGGAACCCACTGACCCACTCACGATTCTTGCCGCCACTTTTTTGATGTCCGTAGTGGTTGCCCTGGCGGGGTATTTGCCTGCGCGCCGGGCGACAAAGGTAGACCCAATGGTGGCACTTAGATATGAATAGGAGTAATAGATCAATCGCCTGATGATCCGTTGGCATGTGCTGTCAAATACCGGCGTACCAGGCGTACCCACCTTCAGGAGACGCTGAGCCCAATCCTTTGCCGAAACTCTTGAGGCTATCCGTCAGCGTCAGCTTGGTGATGTATTTGACATTCTTATACCCGAGTTGCCGGGGAACACGCATGCGGAGTGGGCCGCCGAACTCGACTGGCAGTTCACGGCCGTTCATACCGAGACAGAGCAGCGTCTGGGGGTGCAAAGCATCCGCCATGTCGAGACTGTCCCACCAGTCGGTTTGGAACGAGCGGTAGACCACGTACCGGACCTCCGGGAGGGCGCCGACAAGGTTGAGGACGTGCGAGAGAGGCACGCCCGTCCACTCGGCAATGTAGGTCCAACCCTCTTCGCATCCATTCATCGTAATCTGGGTGTGCGAAGGAAAGGTCTTAAGCTCCGTGAGCGAGAACGATGCCGGGTGAGCGGCCATTCCGTCCACGGACAGGCGCCAGTCCATAAAGCCGCCGGTCTGAAGGTGCTTGAATTCATCACCCAAGGGATCGACAGGGTTGGCAAACGGATTCGTCGAAATCTGGTTGGGGGCAAACTCGCGCGCCATCGAGTGACGCGTCAACAGGCGCTGGGCCGCGTACGTGAGTGTTTCGCCCGCGCCATAGAGGCCACCCGCATCGGGCGGGATAAGTCCATATCGCGCGGCGAGCTTTGCCGCCACGGCGAGGCCGCCTGCGCCCGCCGCGGTTGCCAATCCGGTCATGATGAGCTTACGTCGGGTGAGCTTGTTCATGTTCGCTCCTTGGATCGGGTGAGCCGACCGGTAATCATCGCGCCCACCCGAGTTCGAAATCCCGCCAGAAAAACCATAAAGACGTGGACCAAAAGGAAGATCACCAGAAGAACCGAAGCGAAAAAATGGAGCGTGCGTGCCGATTGCCTGCCCCCAAAAATAGCTACCACAAACGGAAAAGCAGAATTGAAGGCCGGGGACATGGACAGGCCGGTCAAAATGATTATTGGAAAGAGAACAAAAATGACAAGCAAATATGTGAGGCGCTGAATCAGGTTATACGACCAGGCCGACTCCTTACTCGGGCGCCGGAAATGTAATTGCGCGGCTATAGCCTTTGCAAGTCTCCCTGGAGAAAGGTCAGCGGCGTCGGGGAAGAGATTCCGCCGGAAATGTCCTTTGAAGATTCCATAGGCAACGTAGACCAAGCCGGTCAATACCAAAAGCCAGGCGGATTGGAAGTGGAGATAGCGGCTCCAACCATTCTGGTCAGGCAGCACGTAGCCGTACCCGGTGGGAACCGAACCTCGCGAGGACGGAATGTGGAACGAAAACAGCGGTGTCATATTGACGTTGCCGGTTTCGCCCCAATAAAAACGCGGGTGTGAGATGAGAATTTCCACGCCGGTGACGAGCAGGGCCAGGAAGGCCAGTGTGGTGAGCCAATGAGTGGCGCGAACTGTGGCTGAATGCCTCTGGCTTCGGACTTCGGCCAGCGGCGGGAGTGTACCGATGGCGGCTCCGTTATCTGTGGCAAGCGGGACCCGGGATGATATGGGTAGGATGTCTGACATTTCACCAATCCTTAAAGGTTTCTGGCTTGTGCTATCGAAACTTAGCACGAGCTTCCCAACCATACCGATAAGATACATCCGGCTGATACTGAAATCAATTGCCTACACGGTGCCTAGCACGTTTGCGGCGTCATGTCGGCTGTCTTCAACTTCCTATCTTCTCTAGCCAGGCCTCATTCCCAAATGAAAAATTTCACACAGTTTAATGCGCGATATAAGAGGCCGAAGCCAGACCGCTCATCCCAGGATTATCATGCGTTTTCTTAGCTGTTTATCGATCATGCTTTTGGTTTTGGCCGGGGCGCAGCCGCAGCAGCCCGTGCCGGCCTGGCGCAACCCGGATATTCCCATTCGACAGCGGGTGGCCACTTCACGCCCTTTGTTCAGTGGGTCCTTCGCATGGTGAAAGGCTGATCATTGTTCTTTGGACATCCAATCGCGCCTGCTCCATTTTCACTGGTTAAACCTCAATCGGAGTGGTCGAGTCATTTGGAATTAAATTCCTTTCAAGGCCCACCACAGCGGGTCATTCCCCCTTTCGCGGGAACGACAGCGCATCGGGGTGCTGGCATCCAGCAAGCAACACCGCAACCTCAATCGGCAAATCATTGAAGAGTTTAGCGCCTCCGTGTTAGATTGAAGCGGCACGCATGCGAGATCGTTTTATTATTGGAGTTGCGGGCTCCTGCACAAAAAGGAAAACCAATTGGCCAAGCTTGATTATTCCGCTTACCTTGAAACCCTGAAAGGAATTCTCAACGGCCTGCCCCTGGCCGAAACTCGCCGCGCCGTTGATTGTCTTTTTCGCGCCTACGAAACCGACCAAACTGTATTTACTTTCGGCAACGGAGGGAGCGCCGCGTTGGCCTCCCACCTGGCTGCCGATCTCGGCAAAGGAACTCACGTTCCCGGTCCCCTCGCCCTGACACAGGTGAAACGCCTGAAGGCCCACTCGGTGGCCGATAACGTTCCCATGCTCACGGCCTGGGCGAATGACACAAATTACGCCGACGTTTTTGCCGCCCAAATGGAAAATTTTATTCAGCCGGGCGACATTGCCTTCGGCATCAGCGGCAGCGGCAACTCCCCCAACGTTCTTCGCGCCCTCGAGCTCGCCCGTAGAGTAGGGGCCACCACCCTCGGCCTGACCGGATGCGGCGGCGGAAAAATGAAGGCGTTGCTCGATTGTGCCATCGTCGTCCCATCCAATCACATGCAGCAAGTGGAAGAGTCGCACCTGATTCTCGCCCATTTAATCTTTCTTGATTTGAAGGCGAGGATCGAGGGAACTGCCGCCCCTGGCGGATAATGTTTGCGGTTTGACATTAACCCCCTCACCTTCTACCCCTCCCCCCAAGAGGGCGAGGGGAGAGATCATAAATGTGATTCTGCATCGGTGTTCACATGTTCAATAATCGTAGCCCTCTCCCCCCTAGGGGGAGAGGGTGGGTCGCCGCGGCGACACGGGTGAGGGGGTAATCCTGTGCGAGTTTTGGTGACAGGCGGGGCGGGCTATATCGGTAGTCACACCGCCAAGGCCCTTGCCGCCAGCGGCTTCGAGCCCATTGTGCTCGATGATTTCAGCACGGGGCATCGATGGGCTGCAAAGTGGGGAAAGCTGATTGAAGGCGGCCTGGATAATGCCGATTTTATTTCCCAGATTATTAAAGAACACCGGATCTCAGCCGTCATCCACTTTGCCGCCAGCCTGCTGGTGGGCGAGTCCATGGTCCAACCGCAAAAATATTTCTGGAACAATGTGGTTAACACTCTGAGGCTGCTTGACGCTATGCTCGAAACCGGTGTGAAGCACATTGTTTTTTCATCATCCGCCGCAGTATTTGGAATACCTGAAAAAGTGCCGATCCCTGAGGATCACCCCCTTCGTCCCATCAATCCCTACGGCGAAACCAAGGTGATGACGGAACGCGCCATGCATTGGTATGGCTCCGCCTACGGCCTTCGTTCGGTTGCGCTCCGATACTTTAATGCGGCGGGCGCCGATCCACAGGGCGAGATCGGCGAATACCATCACCCGGAGACCCACCTGATTCCCCTGGTTGTTCAGGCCACGCTTGGGAAGCGTTCTTTTGTGGAAGTTTATGGGACCGACTATGCGACCCCCGACGGCACGGCAATCCGGGACTACATCCACGTGACGGACCTGGCGGAAGCTCATGTACTCGCGCTGCGGTACCTGATGGATGGCGGGGAGAGCACAGCGATGAATCTTGGCACCTCGCGGGGATACTCGGTACGTGAAGTAATTGCGGCGGTTGAGCGCTGCGCCGCGGGACACAAGGTTCCATTTCGCGATGCCCCTCGACGCCAGGGCGATCCACCCTCGCTTGTTGCCGACGCGAGGCGCGCCGGTAAAGTTCTGGGTTGGCAGCCTCGATTTTCTGATATTGATACCATCGTGGAAACCGCGTGGAAATGGCATTCCGCCTGCAGGTTGACGTAATGCGACTCGGGTTTGATTCCAGCAACAATTCATCGACCCTGAAAGTTCAATGCAGGTTGGACGCTCCGAACCCATGCAAGTCGCCTATGTTCAGAGAAGGCGTACCCTGGCTTGCCAACTTGCCTTCCTACCTCTCATAGACATCATGTTTCTGCGGTGCTAAATTGGCCGCCACTAAGAGTGCGCCAAATCGTGGAGGAAATCCGATGCGAAACAAGACGACTACCCCGCCCTTGGCCGACGGGCGTGGCAGCCTGAATCGCCGCCAATTCTTTGCCGGAGTTGGGGGCGCCGCCATGTCCTACAACATGATGAGGGCGGGACTGGCTCGCGGATCGCAAGCGAATTCCAAAATTTCGCTGGGCTTGATTGGCTGCGGCGGCCGCGGGACGTGGATCGCCGATCTTTTCCGAAAGCATGGCGGCTTCGAAATAACCGCCGCGCACGACTACTTTGCGGACCGGGTTGCAGCCTTTGGCGACAAGTACAGCGTGCCCGCGGTCCGGCGATTTACGGGGCTAAAGGGTTTCCAACGATTGCTGGAGGCGAAAGTGGACGCGGTGGCCATCGAGAGCCCGCCCTACTTCCATCACGAGCAAGCCGCAGCCGCGGTGGAGGCCGGTGTGCACGTCTACCTGGCAAAACCCGTCGCCGTGGACGTGCCCGGTTGCCGCAGCATTGAGTGGAGCGCCAAAAAGGCCGAAGAAAAGAAGCTGGCCTTCTTGATCGATTTCCAGACGCGCACTGACCCTTTTTACCAGGAAGCCATCCGCCGTGTTCAGAAAGAAGCGAGCATTGGCCGCATCATCAGCGGCGAAGTTTCATACGTTGCCGGCTCGCCATGGACGCGATTCCTTCCCGACTTGGGCGCGAATCCCCAGGATCCCGAGCGCCGCCTGCGCGCCTGGGGAGTGAGCCGGGCGCTTTCCGGCGACATCATCACCGAACAGAATATCCACTCGCTGGACGTTATGACCTGGGTGCTTGACCAGCATCCGGTGAAAGCGCTGGGCACGGGCGGCCTCAAGTCGCGAACCCTGGGCGACGTGCGGGATCATTTCTCAGTGACTTACTGGTTCCGCGAAGACGTGCTCGTGACGTTCTACTCCAAACAATATGGAGAGGGCGCCGACGATATCCGATGCCAAATGTTTGGCACCGAGGGCACCATCGACACGCACTACGCAGGCGACGTCAGCATCAAAGGCAAATCGAACTACTCAGGAGGCCGCGACGGAAACCTGTTCACGACCGGGGCGGAGAGAAATATCGCGACTTTTTATGACCAAGTCACTTCCGGGCGGCTCGATTACACAACCGTGGCGCCCTCGGTGCGAAGTAACCTGACTACGATCCTTGGCCGAACCGCAGCCTACAAGCAGGCGGAATTTACTTGGGAAGATTTGATGCGGTCGGAGGAGAAACTCGACCCACATTTGGAAGGGTTGAAGGAATAAATGCGTCGCTCCTTGACGAATCAGGCCAATGTTTGCGCAGGAGAAGCCGCGGACCTTAAAAGCGAAGGTCCGTGCTACTACTCCTGTTTACCGCCTACTGGTTGCAGTCTGGTTTATTCCACTGATCATAATGCGGATGTATTCGAGATTCTTCCGCATATCCGCTTCCAAGTCCTTGGAAGGCGAATCGGTTTCCAAGTTGGCGAACCCCGCGAACCCGATATCCCGGATGGCTTGCATGATGGGCGAAAACTGAATATTCCCTTCCCCAAGATAATGCGGATTATCTTTCAGATGCATTTGGCAAATACGATCTTTGCCTAGCCAGCGTATTTCTTTCACGGGATCGAATCCGGCTATGGTGGAGTTCCCGACATCGTAGTACACCAACACGTTTGCGGCGCGCGATCGGTCCATGATGCGGACGTTGTCCTCGGCAGAGATCGTGTCCTCGATTCCGAGGATCACTCCTGCCTTGGCGGCTTCGGGCGCCAGGTCGCGCAGCGCATCGCCCACATTGTCCTTTTCCTGCTGAGTCTCAAGCGCCCAATGGCCGAAGAAAGGCAGCAGAAGCACTTTCGTATTTAAAGCCTTGGTCAGGCGAATGGAATCGAGCACCCACTTGGAAGCCAGAGGGTCACTTTTCAGGCCATTGTCATGCAGTTTGTCGACACAGGTGCCGTCGATGGGAATTTTATATTGCTGAGAAAGGCTGAGGTAGCGGGCAATCGTTTCGGGATTGTCGGTGGGCATCTTGCCATCTACCAACTTTCGGCCGAAAGATATCTGGACTCCATCGAATCCGAACTTGGCCGCCAGCGGCACCGCATCTGGATTGGCGCCCAGCTTCAAGTTCCAATCCGTCACACCAATACGCAGTTTCTCCTTTTTGGCGAAGGCGATTTGAGACGCCACTCCAGCAGCAATGGAGGAACTGAGAAATCGACGTCGAGTAATTTTGCGCACTGGAAACCCCCTTACGAACTCATTAGCATTCGTGGCAGATCACGAGGCTTAATGAGAATTACAAAACATAGCGAAAGCTAATTAATGCCGCGGGACTGTCCTCATCCGCGATCGCCAGTGGGTACACCGGCGCTACAAGAGAGGTCGCCACAACATTTTGTCATTATCAACAGAGTCTAATTATCAGCATCCTGAATGATATCAGTATACCTTCCCCTGCCCGGTCGCAACTGCGCTATTGTGAGTAATGCCCCACAAGTGAAACCGGCAAATTAAAATTCCTCCTCCATTTTGCCTCCACCTCTTTTCTTCCAGCCTACTGCCAACTGCTTTCTGCTTACTGCCTTCTGCTCTCTGCCTATGGTGCTTCCCAATCCAAGGCATAAATTTCCTGGGTGCTGATGTCGCGCAGGGTGATGGGAAAATCATCGGGGCCAACTCCGAACCAGGGGCCAAAGGTTCCCTGAGCTGCTCGGAATCCTTTCAGCCCGGCGACCACTCGTTCGATCCGTCCGTCGCTGAGGCGGATGGTGAAAGCGCCCTCGTCACCGTTCGAGGAGGCGGTAAAGTGGATCGATGAACCGTCGCGCGACCACACTGGATAGGCGGCATCAAGCCGAGCCACCACCTTCCATTTCTGTGTCCTGAAGTCGAAAACCATCACATGATGGGTATCGTAAGTCGAGGCGGCGATGTACCGCCCGTCGGGCGACCAGCGGGGCGAGAAGAAACCCTCCGAACCCGGCAACTTCAATACCTGACCTGTTTTCAAATCAATCACGCGGACCCCGAACGTGGCAAGGTCGGCTTCCCAGAGCGACCCAAACGCCAGGCGCGTACCATCCGACGACCAAGTCGCGTCTCCATCGTTGTGTTCACCGGGGTTGACGGGCTGCGGGCTACCCCCATCTACAGAAACCGTCTTCAAGTTCCACGGCCTTCCGGGCATGGCGGCTGAAAATGCGATGTGTTTACCGTCTGGTGACCAATGCGGCAGTGCGGCGTTCATGGGCGGAGAAGTAAGCTGGAGGCGATCACTGCCATCCGGCCTGCTTCGCCACAACGCGCCGTCCGGATAGCTTAAATACGCAACCCAAGCCCCGTCCCGCGAGAATTCGACCCACTCGGCGGATATCCCACCCAAAAAAGGGGTGAAGTGAGCCGCCTTTGGGTCGTACCGAACCAACTCCCCCCGAGGTAGTGAGGCCACTACGTAAATCTTTTTACCATCCCGGCTTGAATTGGGGGCGTAGGCATCCATTTGTCCGGAGGTCAACTGCACGGGTTCGCCGGTTCCCCTCCGGAAAAAGCCCTTTTCTTCGCGAATCGCCCAGACATTTGTCCTGCCCTCTCGCACGGACTGGAAGAGGAAATATTTTCCGTCCGGGGTCCAACTGCCACAGCATTCCGCCGATGGATTGTTCCACCCAGGCAGCAAAGGACGCAGGCCGGTCCCGTCGGTTGAGACCTCCCATAAGGAGAGCGAGTTGGTTTTTGCGTCGAGCACCGAGAAGCGCAGGAGGCGGTGATCGGGGGACCAGCGCGGCCACGCGGGTTCGCCTGGAAGTGTTGCCAGCTTTCGCGAATCGCCGCCAGCTTCATTCGCAATGTATAGCTCGTTCCGGCGCGTGTAGATAATCTCCTTCCCGTCAGGTGACCAATTCCCATCGCGGGCAGCAAGTTGACCGAGCGACCGGGGGGGACCGCCCCGCAGGGGCAGGATTGCCAGCGGATTTTCAGGCACGCTCCTGAAATCATTGGCAACTAGGAGCTTCGAATCGTCCGGTGAGATGCCGTAGATTTTGGGAAATGGCATGGGCGTCGGGATGGTGGCCGTTGAGCCGCCTGCGACCGATACTTGAGCGAACGCGCTGGATTCAGCGAAGTATTCGACAAAGTAGAGTCGCGCCCCATCAGTCAAGATTGGCGAAGGGATCGAATCGGCTGGGATTTTCACCTGACCGTCGTTCGTGATGCGAACATATTTGAGTACCCGGGGCGCCGGGCGGGAGGTCAACGAAGGGAGGATCAGAACCAGCAGAATGGCGCCGAAAACGAGCGCGTACGTCAGCCGCCGCCACGAGAGTCGGGAGAGCGGACTGGCGGTGAGGGTCCCAGGTGAGGCGACGGCGCCCAAGGTGCCCTCCCCCGAATCCGTCTCCCGCTTCAGGCTCTTGAGGTCCGCCTGGAGGTCGGGGGCGGTTTGATAACGCAACCGGCGGTCCAATTCCAGCGCGCGTTTGATGATGGCATCCAGTTTGGGCGGCAAATCAGGATTCAAAAGGGAGGGAACGACAAAGGGCTGGTCGGGATCGAATCCCAAACGAGTGGAGGAGAAAGCGTGGCGGCCCGTAGCCATTTCATACATAACGGCGCCAAAGCTGAACAAGTCCGTACGCGCATCCAGTTCTTCTCCGCGGATCTGCTCGGGAGACATATAGCCGACGGTTCCGACGGCCACTCCCGCCATGGTCAACCTTTCACCCTCGCCGCCCAAATCCAGGGGCTGCCCCGGAGAGGACATCGAGGCGGGCGGCGTTTCTTCAAGCCGCTGCGGCGCCAGTTTGGCGAGGCCGAAATCCAGCACCTTCACCCGGCCCCGGGCTGTGATGAAAATATTGGCTGGCTTAATGTCGCGATGAATGATCCCATTCGAATGCGCCGCATCCAGCGCGTCGGCAATTTGGATGGAAATATCCAACATTTCGCCGGGGTTCATGGCCTTCCCGGCGACGCGTTGGCCAAGTGTTTGCCCCTCGAGAAACTCCATGACGATGAAGGGCTGGCCATCGTGGTCGTGAATTTCATGGATGGTGCAGATATTGGGATGGTTCAATGCGGACGCGGCGCGTGCTTCGCGCAGGAACCGCTCCAGGGCCTCCTGGTCTTTTGACCAATCGTCAGGAAGGAATTTGAGCGCGACGAACCGGCCCAGAGTGACATCCTCACCCTTATAGACCACACCCATGCCGCCGCTGCCGAGCTTCTCCAAGACGCGATAATGAGAGACAACTTTTCCAATGGAAATAGCACTACCCTCGATTAAGGAGGATAGTGCATGTGAATGAAATAGGTGTCAAGATTGGAAAACACTTACCCGGTGTGATAGCGAAACCCGTAGAACCACTTTTGTCCTCCGTAAAGGCTAAACCGGCGCCGCACTTCCGCCCTCTGCTCGATCTGATTCCCTGCTCCACTGTAAGGGCAAACAACAGTTACGTATTCTCCGAGGGCAAGCACCATCGTCAAGCCCACTCCGATGCCTCCTTTGGAAATATTTTCTGTGCGGCCGAGTTCCATTTGACCCGCTTGGTTTCGCACCATCATCGGAAGTTTCAACGTCAGGCGGCGGAAGATGCGACGCTCGGTCTTCCGGTCCCACTTCTGGAGTGGAGGGACGGCCGGGAGATCTGCTGACGATGGACGCGGAGTGATTCCTGCAACCTCTGCCGGATCCCGAATGGGCATGATTACCAAGTCGGCGCCCGGGGGCATTTTCACGGGCGGATCAACTTTCTGGGCCACGCGAACGTCGGCGCCATATACCCATGCCGTAAGTTCTCCGCATTTCTCACAAAGCTTCTCGATGCTGCCGCTGGAATCGAGAATATTGATTTCGGTAAGACTTAGGACCAGGAAACTTTCCTTGCCACAAATCGTGCATTGAAGGAGCGCGCCACTTTCGGAACCTTTATCTTCCAAGGGCGGGGGGAAATCGATTTCCCAAAGTGTGCGGCCCTTATCAACGCACTCCACTCCCCATTCGGAGAATCGATCCCCTTCCTGGCGCGATAATCCCACCACGCGAAAATCGTCTTCGCGCAAATTCTCGAGATTGATGATTCGAACTGTTTCATTAGGGACGAGGCGATGCTTTAGCACGATCAACGCGCCATCCCGGTTGACCATCAAGGTGCGTGTGTCTTCACAAAAGTCACCACCTCTGCCGCCGAACGAAAACACCCGGATCGGAATTTCCAGCATGATACGCTCGGTCCGCCGAAGACGGGCTCCGGTCTTCGCGCTTTGCGTTTCCGATTGGGGAATGCCGCTCATAAGAGGTTTGCGCAAGTGAAATCTGGAAGTCTTGGTCCAACGCCGGCCAATAAACCCTTCCAATGGTTTATCGGACAAGTGAACTGGCTTCATGAATTTTCTTGGGGAAAGCGGGTTCGAAGAAAAGCAAACGCCCTCGCGCAGAGATGCGAAGGCGCAAAGTCTCGCAGTGGAAGCCTCCTATATTTCCTGGCCGCGCTTTGCGCCTCCGCGCCTTTGCGAGAAATTATTTGGTTTTGCCGCAATTTGGTCAAAGTTAAGAGTGGACGTTCTCACTGCCCCCGGACCCTGCCGAAAGTGGTCCGAAACAAATTGACCGTGGATTTTCCGGCGCGCTGGCTGGAGGGTGGTAGAATATCCAGTCCAGTAAGACGTGATTATCCCGGCCAATCACTTGCCCGCATTCGACCCAAATCGAGCCGCCCCGCGCCCAAAAACATCTCTTGCACACTTTCCCCCAAAATCACTGATGGCCAAATGCGTGCGCCCGGTTGCAGTCGGCAGCGAGCGTTCACGCAAGGAGGATTTATGATTGTCGGGGTACCGAAAGAAAGTTTTCCCGGGGAGCGGCGCGTGGCGCTGGTGCCCGCCGTCCTCGCTAATCTAACCAAGGCGGGATTTGAAGTTTTGATCGAAGCGGGAGCAGGCGAAGGTGCGGGCTACCCGGATGCGGACTACGTTCAAAAAGGGGCCAAGGTCTTGCCGAGTCGGGCCGAAGTATTCCAGGCCGCTGACATATTGGTTCAAGTCCTCGCTCCCGGCTCAAACGACAAGACGGGCGCGGCTGACCTTCCGCTTCTTCGCCAAGGGCAGGTTCTCATCGGGTTTCTGCGGCCACTCGGGTCGCTCGAGGTTCTTCAAACTATCGCCGCCCGCGGCGTCACGGCGTTTTCCGTCGAACTCGTACCACGAATCACCCGCGCGCAAAACATGGACGTCCTTTCTTCCATGGCCACCATCTGCGGTTATAAAGCGGTGCTGCTGGCCGCCGATACGCTGCCACGGATCTTTCCCATGCTCACCACGGCGGCAGGCACCATTACTCCGGCGCGCATATTTATAATCGGGGCGGGCGTGGCCGGACTCCAGGCCATCGCCACCGCCCGCAGGCTGGGCGCGGTGGCATCCGCCTATGACCTTCGTCCAGCCACCAAAGAGCAGGTGCAGAGCCTCGGCGGGAGGTTTGTGGAATTGCCTTTGGACACGAAGGAGGCCGAAGACGCCCGTGGATATGCGAAGGCTCAGGATGAAACCTTCTACCAACGGCAGCGCGAGCTCCTGGGACGCGTGGTGGCGGAGAGTGATGTGGTGATTACGGCTGCCGTGGTTCCAGGCCGCAAGCCTCCCGTGCTGGTGACCACCGAGATGGTGACCCACATGGCTCCCGGCTCGGTCATCATCGACCTGGCGGGAGAACAAGGGGGCAACTGCGAGTCAACGCGGCCGGGTGAGGTGACCATCGTTCACGGTGTTACCGTCATCGGTACAATCAATTTGGCCAGTAAAGTTCCCTACCACGCCAGCTACATGTACGCGCGGAATATTTCGGCTTTCCTCCTGCACCTTTACCAGGGTGGGAAACTCCAGGTGGGCGGAGAAGATGCCATCATCAATCAAACCCTGGTAACCCACGGCGGTGAGATTGTAAATTCCATGGTGCGGGAATTTTTCAAACTTCCGCCCCGAGCCGCCGCCACAAGCTCCGCCTGAGAGGAACTTCGATTCAGCGGCGTGCAATTTCCAGGTATGCGTCATTATGCAAAAACTGCCGATAACCATTAAGGATTCCGAACCGACACGGAGGACCCAGTGAGTTCAGAAATTATTACGGGACTTTATGTATTTTTGCTGGCGGGTTTTGTGGGCTTTGAAGTGATACGCCGGGTCTCGCCCCTTCTCCACACCCCGCTGATGTCGCTCACCAACGCTCTGGACGCCATTGCCGTGGTGGGCGCCATTGTGATTGCTGGCGAGCACAAGAGCACGCTCTCCACTGTGCTCGGATCGCTGGCCGTGGCCGCGTCCATCAGCAACGTGGTGGGTGGTTTTCTGATCACTGACCGCATGTTGAAAATGTTCAAGACCACCAAGACTAAAAAATCATGAACCCACCGCTCATGTCAGAACAGGTTATTCAGGTCATCTACCTCGTGGCCTCCGTGCTTTTCATTCTGTCGCTCAAGTGGATGAGTTCGCCCGCCACCGCCACGCGCGGAGTGCGAGCCGGTGAAATCGGCATGGCGCTCGCCATCGGCGGGACCTTGCTCTACCACGGCATTGTCGATTACCGCTTTGTGGCGATTGCCCTGGTGGTGGGAACGATCATCGGGATTCCGCTGGGACTCGTTCACATGACCGCCGTTCCCCAGCGGACGGCACTGAGCCACGCCTTTGGTGCATTCTCCGTGACCCTGGTGGGCACGGCGGAGTTTTACCTTCGCACGCCCAACGTCTCGCCTTTCATGATGTCCGTGTTGTCGATGGAAGTCATTCTCGGCTCGCTGACTTTTACCGGAAGCTTGATGGCGGCGGGAAAGCTTCAGGAAGTTTTGCCGCAGCGCCCCATTACTTTCAAGGGACAGAATATCGTTAACCTCTCGATACTCGCCGTAGCAGTGGCGGTGGCCGTGGTTCTGGTTTTTCATCCCGAGCGCGCCAGTTTATTTCCCCTGATCATTCTGATGCCGCTCATTTTTGGGGTGATGATGATTGTTCCCATCGGAGGCGCAGACATGCCCACGGTGATTTCCCTGCTCAACTCCTATGCCGGATTATCAGCGGCGGCAATGGGATTTGCTCTCGACAGCAAGCTCCTGATCATCGCCGGCGCGCTCGACGGCTCCTCCGGATTCATTCTCTCCGTGATCATGTCCAAGGCTATGAACCGTTCTTTTACCAATGTGCTATTTGGAGCCTTTGGTCAGGTCCAGGCCTCGGCGGCGGCGCAGGGCGAGGCGCGCACTGTGAAAACCGCGACGGCCGAGGAAGCCGCGGGGATTTTGGGTGCGGCTAACTCGGTGGTGATTGTTCCTGGCTACGGATTGGCTGTGGCCCAAGCACAGCACAAAGTCCGCGAACTGTTCGAGGCGCTCATTAAACGCGGAGTAAACGTGAAATTCGGCATTCATCCCGTCGCTGGCCGCATGCCCGGGCACATGAACGTCCTCCTGGCGGAGGCGGATATTCCCTATGACCGCCTGCTCGATATGGACGCCATCAATCCCGAGTTCCCGGAAACCGATGTGGTGCTGATCATCGGCGCCAATGACGTTACCAATCCCGCCGCGCGCACCGACCAGAGCAGCCCGATATACGGAATGCCGATACTTGATGTGGATAAGGCCCGAACGATTATGGTGATCAAACGCGGCATGAGTCCGGGCTTTGCCGGCATTGACAACGAACTCTATTACATGGATAAGACCCTGATGCTTTTCGGCGACGCCCGTAAGTTTGTGGGCGACATCGTGAGGGAACTGGGCGGCGCGGGCGGGCATGGATAAAAGCGCTGCGGGATTTACCTTCGCGTGTAATGACCGGCCAATTTAGTGCAAGGGAACTACGGATGACTTTACAGCTTCGACCCTTGCCTCACCGGTAAACAAGCCGTACACTCAGACCACTTCACCTTTGTTGAACGTGAAAGAACATTTCTTGGAGGTCGTGCAATGAATCGCTTCCTCATTTCGGTGTGTACCCTCACAGTTTGTTTGTTGGCGGCTGTAGGAATATACGGCCAAACTCGACGGCCATCTGCAATTCAACCTGGGGAGGTCTCAAGTACGGTTCCCACCCCCGCGGAGCCGGACTCTCCCGGGACAGGCTTGGCTTCCACGCCCGGGCCTCAAGCCGCGGTTCCTCGCCTGATGAAATTCAGCGGGGCTCTGCATGATGCCGCGGGCAAGCCTGTTACTGGGACCGTCGATGTGACCTTCTCCTTGTATAGCACCGAAGTGGGCGGCGAGCCCTTGTGGTTTGAAACCCAGAGCGTGCAGGCGGACGACCTCGGCAGTTACACCGCACTGCTCGGCGACATGCACACCGACGGTCTGCCCGTCGATTTGTTCACTTCCGGTGATGCGCGTTGGCTGGGCATTCAAGTGGGCGCCGAAGCCGAACAGCAGCCGCGCGTCTTGCTGGTGAGCGTGCCCTATGCATTGAAAGCGGGCGATGCGGAGACGTTAGGCGGCAAGCCCGCCTCCGCCTACGTGCTCGCCGATGCGCAGAGCGGGACCACGGCGGGCACTACGACGACTTCGGCTGCAGGTGCAACACCCGCTGGATCCAAGGGCGCGACGGACAAGAGCGGCAAATCAAATGTTTCGCCTCTGGTGGCGGTGTGCTCCACGATTACCAGCAATGCCGGGGGCACGGCAAACTTCCTCCCCATGTTCACGGCCCAGTGCAATATCGAGAACTCGGTGATTACCCAGTCCGCCGGCAACGTGGGCATAGGGACGGTGGCGCCGGGGGCGCAACTGGACGTGCAAAATCCGGCAGCTCAAAATAATATCGCCCTGCGAGCGACCAACGCCAACGGCACGATGATGTTTGTCCCTAATTTAGGGGCAGGAGCGTTTAACAGTCTGTCGCAAGCGGGGGACCAGGGCTTGATTTACTACGGCTCCGCACCCGGTGGCGGCAACTTGGTGATAGCTCCCTGGACGGGGACCTTCAACGCGGGAATGCGAATGACGACCGCCGGCAACGTGGGCATCGGGACGCCGAGCCCGCTGACCACGCTTCATGTAGCAACACAAGTTACAAATACAGTTAATACCTCCGATACTAACCAGTACACAGCGGGAATCCTCGTCTCAGGAACGGATTTCACCGTCAATGTAAAGCTTCAACTTGGTTTGGGTGGTGAAAATTTTGGTGATGGAAGCTGGATTCAATCATCTAATTCTGAGAACAACAGCGCGGCGCCTTTGGCATTGAATCCAGTTGGCGGCAACGTCAGCATCGGGACGCCTATGCCGGGGTTTCAGCAGGGGCCGGGGGCGCAGTTGGATGTGCAAAATTCAACCGCTCAAAATAATATCGCCCTGCGAGCGCACAACGCCAATGGCACCGTAATGTTTATCCCTAATCTTGGATATGGCGCGTATAACAATCTGGCGCAAGCGGGGGATCAGGGTATGATTTTCTACGGGACGACCGGCAATACCGGCAACTTGGTCATAGGTCCCTGGGCAGGGGCCGGTTCTCCCGGAATCAGAATTACCACCGCCGGCAACGTGGGCATCGGCACCTCCGCGCCCGCGGCTACGCTGGAAGTGAACGGGACCGCCCAGTTTGACGGGGCCGTAACCTTTGCCGGTGGACAGAGCGTGACGGGCACGGTCGCCGCTACATCTTTTTCGGGCGGCGGTTCAGGGCTAACGGGTCTTACTCCGGCCAATATCGCTGCCGGGACCGCGGCAATTAACATCTCCGGCAATGCTGCTACCGCAACTTCAGCCACGAGTGCGGGTTCCGCGACGACGGCGGGCTCGGCCACCACGGCGACCACGGCCTCCAACGCGCTGGAGCTTGGCGGCGTGCTTCCCAGCGGCTACATCGCCAACGGGACAGGGACGCAGACCGCCAGCCTGACCATCTCCGGGAACGCGACGGCGTCCCAACTGGTTAGCACGGTAGCAAATGGCACCGCACCGCTCACCATCACAAGCAAGACGCTGGTTGCGAACTTGAATGTCAACACCGTGAACGGCACGACGATCACGGCAACACCGATGCAGATGCTGACTGGCACGGTCTCGGTGACGGGCGGGGATACGTCCGCAGGATGTCTTTCCAATACCGTAACCATATCGGGCGCGCAAACGAGCGGGTCCTTCAGCCGCGTGATGGCTTCACCACAGAGCGACCTCGGCTTCGCCGATGCCTCCTGGACGGCCAGGGTGTCGGCGGCCAACACGGTGAAGGTGGTAGTGTGCTCGTATTTCGGAGAGATTTTGAATACGACAACCTTCAACGTCGCCGTGTTCTGATGGATGGCTGCCCCTGGATGAACCAATATCCGGCAGTCGGTTAGAAGTTCTCAATCACCCACGCATTCGTTGATGACGTCCACCCAGCGAAGGCGAGTGACTTGCCGTCTGGGGAGGGGACAGGCTCTTGAGGACGGGTCACTGGGCCCACGGATTTCCAGAGTACGCGCGCGTTCCCTTGGAAATCAATGCTTAAAAGGGATGCGATCGGCCGTGGCCGAGTAAACGCCAAAAAACTCGTTCCATCCGCTGACCATACAACATTCAAAATATCACTCCAGTTTCGCACCTTGATATTCCGCGGGGAACTTTGACTCAATGACACAATTTGGAACCGCCCGCCATTAGGTTCGTTGGCCACAATCGCGATTTGCGACCCATCCGGAGAAAGATCCCAAAAGTAATACATGTTCGGCGTGATAGCCACTTTCTTGAGCTCCACGCCCTTGCCTAAAATAGGATCGAGGGCATAAAAAACAATCTGTCCCTCTGATCTCTCGTCAAGAACGCAGGTGGCGTCGTGTCTAGACGGACATCGGAACCAGGTGGTGCGAGATGCCTTGAGCACGAACTCGCCCGGTCCCCCGGAAATTGGAGCGCGCATCAAACGCCAGGAGTTTGGCTCCCTTTCTGAATACGCCCAGTACAACACCCAACGGCCGTCGGGACTGGTGCGAGGGTAGACTTCCTCATCGGAGCTGGTAACAACCACCCGTGCTTCTCCGCCGGCTAAATCTTGCCCAAAAATTTGGGCATTGCCCTGGCGATTGGAATGGAAAAGAACAGTCCGGCTGTCGGGCGTCCAACTCTGGGGCCAATCGTCTCGATCATCCATGGTCAGACGTCTGGGGGCCACCATGGGGGTCCCATTTTGTTTCAGCGCTCCGACATATACGTCCGGCTGGGTTTGAGCCCTCAGAACAACCAGACTCCTTCCATCCGCGGTTAAAGTCAGGTTCGAAAGTAGAGACCTGGGCCAATTGGTAAGCTGGCGAACGCCGCCTGTTGTTACTCCCGTCTCCGGACTCACCTGCACTTCCCATAGATCGGTATCCCTATCGCGGGACTGCGATTCCGGGAGGGGGAATATGATTCGACCGTCAGGAGACCAGGCGAAATCGAAACGGTCCCCGAATTTTGCCCCCGGCAAAATCTCGGTTTGATGCCCCCCATTAAGGTCGCAGGACTCAATCCTACCCAAGGGATCTCCGATTCGATTCTTGACGTACGCAATCCGATTTCCATTGGGCGCCCAGGCGACAGTTTCGATTGACTCATCCTCGCCCACGGTCACGATCTTTCGAGGCGCTTCCCCGTTTGCACCCATTATCCTGATTTCGAGCGCATTTGGTCCGGCGACGTAAGCAATCAGCGATCCGTCGGGTGACACTGCGCCCCGAGAGCCCTCTCCAAGTTTTCGAGGCGCGCCCCCAAATATGGATACGGCCCACAGACTGAAAGAATTGTCGGGATTTGCCACTCCGCTTACCAGGAGCTGGGTGCCGTCGGGAAACCATTTCAATGGAAACAATGAAGGGGTGAATCCTTTGAGAAACGGGACAGAATGAGTTTCGCCCGTTTTCATGATGCGCAGGTAAATTCCCGTTTGGTCGATGGTGGCCAGGTATTTGCCGTCGGAAGAAATCGCCGCCCCCAGCACTGGTACCTCGACAGGGTTGGATGTGAGTTGCTGGTGCTTGATTTCGGGCCGTGGGGGAGAGGTTTGAAAATTCTTTACGGCTAATCCACCCAGAACAATCGCGGTTGCAACCCCTAGTAAGGCCAGGGCCAGGAATTTGAGTCTGTAATATTTCGAACGCGGAGGGTACGCTGAAAGAGCATATTGAGGCAGGTCCGATCCCGGGTCTCTGACCGCCGCCTCCTGTCCGCCTTCCGTCTCTTCTAAAATGACTCGCGAAACCGTCCTTTTCTCTACAATCAGTTCATCCGTATCATCGCTTGCCCTTCGCACCTCCGCCACAAACCGATAACCCCGGCCGGGTAATGTGATGATGTAGGTGTGGTCGCCGGGGCTCTCGCCCAGTATTTTTCTCAGCGTGGAGATGTGCTGGGCGAGGTTGGCCTCCTCCACAATCGTGTCGGGCCAGAGTTTGCTCATCAACTCGTCTTTCTCCATCACTCGGCCGCTGTTTTCCACCAGCACTATAAGGGTCTCAAGAGCTTTGGGCGTGAGGACTACGGGCTGACTGCCACGCAGCAGGAGGTGCTTCTGCGCGTCCAATCGGAAGGGGCCGAAGTCGTACAACTGGCCGGTTTCCATAAGCATAGCGCCCGTTTAGAAAAATTTAGGAAATTTTAACTGGATTCTAAAGACTTTTCAAGCGGGCATGTCGCAGGATGCCGCCCAAATCAGGTCGGCGTAATTCGTCAAGGCAAGGCCGGCCTAATAACGGGAGGAAATTTGAAATTCAGGCGGACCGCAACCATTCGAATCGAGACCTGTGAAGTCACAACCGTACGACGGCGCGCTCCCACGATTCGTGCCTGGTGCCCGTCCTGCGCCGCCGAGGTCGAGATGTTTTCACTCCAGCGGGCAGGAGAGTGGGCTGCCGTTCCTTCCCTTACGCTTTCCGCTTGGATCAAAACTGAAAAGCTTCACTCAGCCGAGATTGCCCCGGGGGGAATCTACCTTTGCCGAAACGCCCTGGAGCAGCAATTGAAAGAATCGGCAGCCCTCAAGGCAGTAAGAATCCAAGCCAAGTCAAACGCAAAAACAAACGCCAAAGGAGATTGAATTCATTTCTAAAGGAGAATCACGATGATTGACATGAAAAACCTCAGGTGCTTGTGGGCAGTCTCAATGAGTCTGTTTCTTGGAGTCGGAGGCCACGGGCAGACGCAGAAGACTGGCAAGGTGGGGTCTGGGGACGCAGGCGTGATAGCCGCGCAGCCCGTGGAACCGGATTCTACCGGGACTTCTTCTGCGGTTGGGACGGGGCCTCAAGCTAACGGGGTCAACCCCGGAACAATCGTCCCGCGCCTGATCAAGTTCAGCGGCGCGCTGCATGATGCCGCCGGCAAGCCTGTCATTGGAGCCGTCGATGTGACCTTCTCCTTGTACAGCACTGAAGCGGGCGGCGACGCCCTGTGGTTTGAGACGCAGAGTGTGCAGGCGGACGAGCTCGGCCGCTATACGGCTCTGCTCGGCGCCATGCACACCGACGGCCTGCCCGTTGATTTGTTTACTTCCGGCGAAGTTCGTTGGCTTGGTATTCAAGTGGGCGTGGAAGCTGAACAGCAACCGCGCGTCCTGCTCGTGAGCGTGCCTTATGCTCTGAAAGCAGGCGATGCGGAGACCTTGGGCGGCAAGCCCGCCTCCGCCTATGTGCTCGCCGATGGGCAGAACGGGACGGTGGCCGGCGCAGCGACGATTTCGACATCAGGCGCGACACCGGCTGGAACCAAGGGCGCGACGGACAAGAGTGGCAAAACCAACGTTTCGCCTCTGGTAGCGGTGTGCTCCACCATTACCAGCAATGCAGGGGGGACGGCGAACTTCCTCCCCATGTTCACGGCTCAGTGCAATATCGAGAACTCGGTGATCACCCAGTCCGGCAGCAACGTGGGCATTGGGACGGCGAGCCCGGGGGCGCAATTGGACGTACAAAATCCAACCGCTCAAAATAATATCGCCCTGCGAGCCACCAACGCCAATGGCACGATGATGTTCATTCCCAATCTGAGCGCGGGCGCTTATAACGGTATGGTCCAAACGGGAGATCAGGGCTTGATTTTCTACGGCACCGTGCCCGGCGCTGGCGGCTTTGATTTAGCTCCCTGGTCAGGAGGCGGCGGATTGAGAATGACGAGCGCCGGCAATGTGGGCATTGGGACGGCGATCCCCACGGCAACGCTGGAAGTAAACGGCGCAGCCCAGTTCGATAAGGCCGTCACCTTGGCGACGTCACAAACGCTGTCGGGCCCACAGTTGGATGTGCAAACTCCGGTGAATCAAAACACGATCGCCCTGCGAGCGACCAACGCCAAGGGAACGATGATGTTTATTCCCAACCTGGGCGCGGGCGCGTACAACGGTCTGGTGCAAGCGGGGGACCAGGGCCTAATTTTCTACGGCACAGCGCCCAATGCCGGCAATTTTGTGATTGGTCCCTGGTCAGGGGCCGGTTCTCCGGGAATGAGAATCACGGCGGCCGGCAACGTCGGCATCGGGACGACCTCGCCCGCTGCCAAGCTGGATGTCAACGGGACCGCCAACTTCAGCGGTGCAGCGACTTTTGCTGCCGGACAAACAGTGACGGGCAACGTGAGTACAGCCGGTCAGTTGATTTCAACAATAGCGACGGGAACGGCGCCATTGGTGGTGAGTTCAACCACCGTGGTGCCCAACCTAAACGCCAACATGCTGCAAGGGATGCACGCAGGGGACTTTGCGTCGGCCACGGGATCTAACGTGTTTGGCGCAGACCAGTACATGATCATCAACAACGGGTTCCTGGACATAGGGAACGCCGGCTGCTCCTCTGGATTCGTGGGAATCGGATTCGGCAATTATTTGTCGGGTTGCACCAATTACTCACTGCTGGGTAATGGAGTGCACACGATGGTGGGTAGGCCCTCTGGCGGCGGCATTTATTTCCGCGAGGCGAACGTCGACCAAATGGCCATCGTAACTGGTGGAAACGTCGGAATCGGAACGACGACACCGGGGGCGCTATTGGACGTCGTGGCGCCTCCGGCACCTGCAACAGTAAATACGGGCAACGGAGTGAATGGTCGTGACGGGCTCCATCTCACCGCCCAAAATGGGGGCAACACTCTGGACCAAGGAGTAGGAAACGGAGGCAATGGCGGCTCGATTTCCATTACGGCAGGGTCCGGAGGCATTCCAGGTTGCTTTGGTTGCGGTAATTTCGGAGTGGATGGTACGATCACGCTCACCGGGGGTGGCAGCACCGGGCGGATCACCCTCCAACCGGGGGCGGGGATTGACGGCGAGACGGGGTTGCCAATATCAGGGTATGTGCTAATCGATCCCTCCGATTATGGCGCGAGGGTGGGCATCGGCACTTCCACACCGTCGGCGAGCCTCGATGTGGTGGGCAGCATCCATTCGAGCGCCTATATCACGGCGGGCTGGAACATCACTGCGGGAGGCTGCGTAATTGCGGGCGTGACAACCCTAGGCGGGGTTTGCGTCTCAGATGCCCGCCTGAAAACAAACATCAAACCCTTTCCGCTTATTTTAGAGAAACTAACTCAAATTGAGCCCGTACATTTTAACTGGAATAAGTCCAACCCTCCTCAATACCAATTCGGCAGTGGGCGATCCGCGGGGCTGATTGCACAGCAAGTGGCCAAAGTGTTCCCGGAAATGGTGTCTGTGAACAAGGATGGATTCAGGCAGGTTAACTACAGCGAACTACCTTACTTACTGCTCCAAGGCCTGCGCGAATTAAAGGCGCAAAATGATACTTTGAAGAGCGAGATTAGCAAGCAGCAGACCGACCTTCAACAAGCGCATGACCAGAGCACGGCGCAAACGGCGCAGATTCAAAGGCTGAGTGCCGAAGTTCGGCAGTTGCGACAAGGACAAATTATATTAGCTTCGCTTGTGGCGCGAGTGGATCGCCTGGAATCGGCGAAGTCCGCTACCCGCCGGGCCCGGAACCACAAACCGCACAAGGCCGCGCAGTCGGGTGGAGAAGAAGTCGCACGCGTGGGCTTCTGACGGTACGACAATCTTTGGCGCAGCTTGTGAACGTCGGATCAATTGTGAAGGTGACAACGAATGAGTCATGTGCGACTCATGCTGACTAGGGTCATCTTCACGGGCAATCCTTAAGGATTGTTTCCAAACATAACCAATTACCGTCTTCGTTTAAACTGAGAGAAACACTTCTCTTCGCCCGCTGCTCTTCGCCTGCCGTTCTTCCTTGTATTTGCGCCCCGATGTGATTAAATTCAATCACCGGAAATCATTAGGTCTGCCATCAAAGATGGAAAGGAATATTCCATGAGCGAAGAAATCAATCGACGCGATTTTATGAAGCGAACGACCTTGGCCACCGTAGGCACAAGCATCGCCATGACCGGCATGAGCAGGCGGGTGCTGGGCGCGAACGACCGAGTGGTGATCGGACTGATCGGCGCGGGGCGCCAGGGTACCGGCAACATGCGCGCATTCATCCACCACGGTTGCGAGGTGGCCTCGGTGTGCGATGTCTATCAGCCCAATCTGGACAAGGGATTGCAAGCCGCGGGCGCTAACGCCAAAGGCGTAAAGGATTTTCGCCAGGTGCTGGACAATAAGGACATCGACTCGGTCATAATCGGAACCCCCGACCATTGGCATGCTCTGCCCATGGTGGAAGCGTGCAAGGCGGGCAAGGATGTTTATGTGGAGAAGCCCATTTCCGTGGTTGTGGATGAAGGCAAAAAGATGGTGGAGGCGGCGCGAAAATACAAGCGCGTGGTGCAGGTGGGCACCTGGCAACGCTCCAACCTTCACTTCCAAAAAGCAGTGGAGGTGGTGCAGAGCGGAGTGCTGGGCAAAGTGGGTTTTGCCAAAACCTGGAATTACTCCAATACTTATCCCGATGGCATCGGCGCCCCGGCCGATTCGGATCCGCCCGCAGGGCTCGACTGGGACCTCTGGCTTGGACCCGCGCCCATGGTTCATTTCAACCAGAACCGTTTTGGCGTGGATAATACGAAGTGGTCTACGTTCCGCTATTTCTACGATTACGCCAACGGCTGGTTGGGCGATTGGTGCATTCACCTGCTCGATATCGTTCATTGGGCTATGAAGGTCGATGGTCCAACGGCCATTACTGCCTCCGGCTCGAAATTCTTTTTGAAGGACAACAGCGACACGCCCGACATCCTGCAAGTGACGTTTGAGTATCCCGACTTCATCTGTACCTACGAAAACCGCCTGCTCAATCAGAACTCCATGTACGACCACGGCTATGGAATCGAATTCCATGGCACCGATGGAACCATGTTCGTCGACCGGAGCGGGTTCAAAGTTTTCCCGGAAAAAAAGGCATACCGCGGCGAAAAAGCGGGACTGTCCATGCAGATGGACGAAGTCGATGACGGCCTGGCGAACCACGTGGCGAATTTCCTGGAATGTTTGAAGACTCGCAACCGCCCAGCGAGCGACATTGAAATTGGCCATCGCACCAGCAGCGCCTGCCTGCTCGCTAATGTCGCCCTGCGCAGCAAGGAGAGGATAGGCTGGGACGTTGCCAACCAGCACATAACCCAGGGCAGCCCGGAGGCAAAGAAACTTTTGAGCCGGGAATATCGCGCGCCGTGGAAATTGGTTGTTTGATTTGGGACGGTCCACGCTTGAGTGTGCTGGCCCAACGAATTTAAGTGGGGCTACAGCGGCGATTCATTCAAGTAGAAAATTTATCTGGCTTCGGGGCTGGGGCATGCCTTGCCGGTACTTATGCGACGCGTCCGGTTGGCACTCGCTGCCAGTTAAATCCTCCAAATGTCCTTTTTAGACAGCAAAATGCGATATGGAGACCCACTCTTCCAAATGTAGTGCGCACATGTCCTGAAATCTCCTAACTGGCATAATTTCATACCTTTCCCTCCCATTCGAAGGACCGATTCGAGCCTGCGGGGCAAGCTCGGGCGAGTTTTCCTTGTTTGGAAGCTGGCGTGCCCAATTGGCGTCAGGATCAGGAGGGAAAATCTCTTGCGTGTCACGCCCATCGTTCGAGCCGGATTTTCGATTGTCTTTGTCGCGATCATTCTCTGGAGAGTTCCCATAAACACGTTGTGGTACGCCCTTCAAAACTTGAACGGCGTCTGGCTGTGGCCCGCCCTGGCCTCCGCCTTCGTGGCCTTGGGTATTCGAATCTTTAAGTGGCAGCAGTTGCTCAAGGCGGGAGGATCGCGCACGCCACTGCGGGACGTTATGCGATCGCTATTCGGAGGTTTTGCCCTTGGAGTGGTGACGCCGGGCCGATTGGGAGAATTTGCCCGTTGCCTGTTTACCCCGGAGGCCGAGCGGCCCACAGTGATTGCACTCAATGTCCTCGACCGCATTCTCGATTCGTGGTCCGTCGCCACCTATGCGGTAGTCAGCCTATTTCTCATTGGAAGGCCTTTGCCGGGAACCATAGCTCTTGTGGGCTGGGCAGCTTTCATCCCCGCGCTACTCATCTCACCCCGCTTAATTTTCCGTCTGGGTGAATCGCCAAGGTGGAACAAGTTTATTGGCGCAAAACTTCCGCGCGGCGACCCGGTGCTTGAAAAGGGTGTGGTGGCAACTTTCGCAGGTTGGGCGCTCCTCGCTACGTCGATGGACGTCATCACTTTTTATTTCGTGTTGAGAGCATTTCATCCGACGGCATTCATGACGGCGCCCACCACTTATCCCTGGATTATGATGGCGTCAGCAATTCCTCTTACACTGGGCGGACTTGGGTTGCGAGAGGGCGCTGCCGTGGCGTTGCTTCATCATTATGCCATTACGCCAGCTGAGGCGACCGAGGTGGCCCTTTTGCTCTTTGTCTTTCTGAGTTTGTTGCCGGCGCTTTGTGGCGGCCTCTTGATACTTCTGGCGCGCAAGGGGGATAACACTTCAACCGCAACCTTAATCGATCGCCGGCTCAAAAGAAAACTAAGCGAGGATCTGCGAATAGGCGGGAAGTAATAAGAACGAAACAATGTGTTCGAGTTCGATCAGGCCGGCCGGGAGGGAGGAGAGGAAGAGGCATCCTTCACATAGCAAACCCCGTAGAAACGCCCAGCCGGACCTTCCGCCGTCCAAACGATTCTGCTTTTAGTTTCCACTGGAACCTGCTGGTCGGCGAAAGGCAGGGTAATGAACACTTCATCCCGCACAGAAAATATCTGGCTGCTTACAAAACATAGGCCGACTTTGGAAACATCGCGCGTTTGGCAGATATCCGTCACGCCCCACATGTTCCGAACGCGAATGCGCATATTCAGCCGGATTCGCCGCACCTTGCGCATCTCCTGCTGGCCGGTGTGAGGCTTCGCCGGAGTCAGGATCATGTCAGGTGTTAGCACCTGTTCGCTGGGTCTCCATCTCGTAGTTTCCCCGCAACGTTCGCAGTGGCGGGAAATCAAGCCCGTGGCCAACAGAACATCGTACTCAATGGAGGAGAGAGCGCTCTGCGCCGCCTTCTTGCACGCAGCGCATTCAATCAATACCTTTGACCTCAAACCCTCGGCCGGAAGGGAGAACTCCACGCCCCAAATGCCACTCTTGGGGTTGAGCGCTTCCACACCCCATTCCCGGCGATCTCCGAACACTTGCTGGAAAGCTCCGACCACGCGGAACTCCTCTTCAATGTCGTTTTCAAGGTTCTTGATCAGAACCAGGTCATCCAGCAGCAAGGTATGATTGAGGCTGATGCGGGCGCCCTGCTGATTGAAGCTGACCGTGATGGTTTCCTCCACAAAGGAGACCCCGGACATATCGTTCCCAATCACGCGAATGCGCATGGGAGCGAGGATGCGATCGGTGCGACGCCTGGCTACCTCAACCACCGGTTTATCTGTCATTCCACTTTCCATAAGATTTGGGCAAACTTCCTTGAACGTTGGATAGCCACGCCGTCGCGCATATACTGATCAATTTGTCATTATAGCTTATTGGCTCGCACTCCCAACCACCCTTTCGGCCTAGCCTTAGCGCGCTCGAATTAGGCGCGATAGCGCGCAACTTGGACGAAGTATATGCGTAGATCAGTCGGCGGAAGCGGCAGGGCGTTTTTTCCTGACACCTTTGGCCTGCCCTGCATCGGGACTCGGGGCGGCAACCAACACTTCGCAAGCTTTCGCCACCGCGCTGGTTTCATCATCTGCCAGTACAAAGAAAGGCGTGAGGCGAACGCCATCGAGAATCCTTTTCACATGCTGGTTGATGGATGACAGAACAAGGTTCACACCGGCGTTTTGCGCCGTCACCCGGCTGCCGGCCAGGAAGCCCAGACCGGTTGAATCGATGTATGGGACATCGGCAAAATCGATTACCATCTTCCTAGTCCCCGCATCGATCAGGTCCTTTACTTTTTGCCGGAGGAAAGGGCCGTCACTGCCAGCCAGGAACTTACCGCTCAGGCTCACAATGGCCACTTCGTCTTTGAATTTGACTTCAATTCTCACAATTGGACCTCATCGGAACAGGATTAACCCAACGGACTCGCCCCCATAGCGCGCTTGCGGGGTGGCACACCATTTAACTTCTGGAAAAACTGATCGCGCAATCGAACGTCGCGCCTCAATTGGACATGCTAGGGGACAGAACAGTCTCTGTCAAGGTCGCAGTTTGGCAAACCTATTCCGGCCGCTGAACAGCCCTGCCGGCATCATCACAAATGTGCTTCGATGGCATTCACCACGGTTTTTAGGGCCTTTACGCGCGCCCACCATTTCCAATTCCCTTCGATGATGGTCCACGGCGCGTGGTCCGTGTCTGTCTTCTCAAACATCTCTTCCAGGGCGTCCATGTAGGCGTCCCACTTGTCGCGATTTCGCCAGTCCTCATCGGTCAACTTCCAATTCTTCCAGGGATCTTTCTCCCGATTCTTGAACCGCTCAAGTTGTTCCTTTTTGCTGATGTGGAGCCAGAACTTCACCAGGATCAAGCCGTCGTCGGTTAGCGTGCGCTCAAATTCATTAATCTCCTTGTAGGCGCGCTGCCACTCTTCCTTCTTGGCGAATTTCTCCACGCGTTCCACCAGCACCCGCCCGTACCACGTTCGATCGAATACCCCAATGCGGCCCCGTGGAGGCAGGCGAAGCCAGAACCGCCGCAAGTAGTGATGCCCCTTTTCCCCCGCAGTGGGCGCGCTGATGGCGTGCACCTCGTAGCCTCGGGGGTCCAGGGTTTCAATCACGCGCTTGATGTTGCCTCCCTTCCCCGCCGCGTCTGCTCCCTCATAGGCGATGCAAACAGCAATTCCCTTTTCGATGATCTTTCGTTGCAGCTTCAGCATCTTAAACTGATACTCCTCCAAAAGGTCCTCATACTCTTCCTTGGACTCCAGTTTTTTTTCCAGGTCCAGCTTGTCCAGGTATCCCATCGTGCTTCCTCCCCATCGCCCAAGGTGCACCATTCGCTCGGCAGGAGCGCCCCGTCCTGAATCACATCAATGAAGTTCGTCCTGAGCGGAGACGTTTCTTAATGCGGGATTCTAACAGAACCTTTCGCGGGCGGCAAAAATATTCTCCATCCCCATGTAGGGGTGCGCCCGACGCGGCGGACTCCGCTTTAGCGAGCTTGCCTTACCCTCGTGCAAATCACGAGACCTCGGAGGGCAGGGCAAGCCCTCCACCTACATATGCTCTTCATGGATTGATAATAATTCGCCGAAGATTCGTCCTTTGCGCCAATTGATATTACGGCGTTTCTGTGGGGGCGATGGCGTAACGATTCTTGCGCAGGAAATCTTCCACTGCACCCACATCCCTGGCTTCGCAATAGATCAACCGACAAAATACTTCCGCCGTACCAAGGTGGGGCTCCATTTTGGCGGCGCGCACAAAACTGGCCCGTGCCTCCTTTTTGCGATCGAGTTGCCAAAGTTCCAAAGACTCTAGCGCAAGCATAGCGGTGGAATCCGATTCTCCCGCCTGGGCAATGGCGCACTCCGCTAGCGATCCTTCCAAATCGTGCCGCCTCCAAAGCACCAGCGCCATGACGTGGTGGCCCTCAGGCGCTTGTGGGTCTTGGGCCAGCAGGGCCTCTGCTTGCTTGGCCGCGCCCGCCGCGTCTCCCCGCCGCAGAAGGCCGAAGGCAAGCTGTTCGGGCGCGGGAAGAAAATCCGGCCGCAGTTTGGCTACGGTCTGGAGCATTTCCGTGGCCCGAGCGGTATCGCTTCCCTCTAGCAAAAGCACGCCCAAACGATACCGGCTGAACCAGTCGTTCGGGTCCAGGGCCACGGCCTTTTCGAGCAAGCTTCGTGCTTCAGATTTGTGCCCGGAATCAATCAACAGTCCGGCCCAGGCAGCATATGCCGGCCCGGAAGTGGGCGAAAGCTCCGTCGCACGACGGAATTCCTTTTGTGCGTCGTCCAACCTGTGTTGAAGAGCCCGAAGCTGTCCAAGTTCCAAATGCACATTGCCCTCATTGGGATTCAATTCCAAGGCCTTCTTAAACTCCGACTCGGCCTCACTTTCTTCCTTTTCCGCGAGCAGCGATTCACCCAGCACGACGTGAGCCAATGGATTTGAAGGAGCCAGACCAACTGCTTCCTGGGCGTTCGCAAGGGCGTCCTTGGAGCGTGAAATCTCAAGCTGCATTCGGGCAAGACTCAGAAGGATGCCTGCGTCCTTCGGCTTCAATGATGCGGCTGTATTCATCTCCTTGATGGCAAGCGTCTGTAAATCGGAGGGTGAGTTGCTGGCCTGACCGTTTTTGGAATTATCAGGCTGGGCACTCAGCGCCCATGCAAATTTGCCCAATTCGAAATGATCGTCGGAGTTGTCGGGCGCCAGCCGCGTGGCGATGGTCATTTCGCGCAACGCGGCGTCTCCCTTCCCTTCCGCCCACAGGGCCAGCGCCAGGCCTCGGTGGGCTTGGGCAATCTCGGGCCGGGCATCAATAGCCTTCCTGAAAGCCGCCTCCGCGCCCGGGGCGTCGTTTCGCACCAGGTCATCATTCCCTTGCGAAATCAGCGCCGAGGATTCATCACCGGCTTGAACAAAAAGACTGGATGGCCTGGCGAATGACGCCGCAAGAAACACAACGAGTGCAATCGCCGGAAGGATCGATGGCTTTAAAGCAGAAACATTTGTGGAATGAAAGCCGCGAGGCTTAGGGAAGCTCATGAATTTGTTGTGGACTATGAACTATAATTTCAGCCCGGCCCTGGTACGAAGTGATGTTGCCTTGAATTTCAATCTGCCGGCCATTCAACGTTTCCATATCTCCAAATTTATTCTTGTCCGCGGCAAAGATAACGCTGGTAAATGGACAGTCTTTATAACTCTCGCAGAAATCAAGAAAACTGTTCCCCCCCCGTGAAGTGAAAACGCGGAGCAGCCTTCCGGAAATGCAACCTGTCTGACCAACGTGAGAAGCTGCATCGTGGAAATCCACGCAGCCGGTTGAGGTCTGCGGCTTTACGTCCACAGGGGGATTGACTTTGGTAAATACCGGGGGCATTCGGCGCAACGCGGTACGGTAGGCCACCAGCGCGCTGAGTGTGGAGGTGACCAGGACAATCACGATGACCACAATAATTTGCTTGGCATTCATTTGAAGCAATCAAGATTCTTGTTGGGGCCTGAACCCCCGGCGACTTCGCGCAGTATTACGCTCTTGCCCAAAGGTGCTCAGGTAGTATACCAAACCGAACGGACGAATGAGATGGGGGCGGCAAAACCAATTCTCGATTGCGTGACGCCGCAACCCTACCGCAGACAATGGTTTTATGTGGAATAGGATTCATTTCAAGGCACCAGTCATTCCCGCGAAAGCGAATCCAGTTTTTCGCCCGCGCATTCCTAATGATTTAGGGAACTGGATTCGCTTTCGCGGGAATGACGGCGCGCAGGAGCCCTGCGTCGGGCAAATGGCAAAACAGCTTTACCGCGCTTCCTTTTGGCAGGATTCATGTCCCAATGTTATACTGGGTTAACTTCGCACTGAGCCTGCGACAACTGAATTGGGGGTTGAGCGGCGCTCACATGCGATGCAATTGTCGCGGAGAGGTGGCCGAGTGGCTGAAGGCGCACGCTTGGAAAGCGTGTTTGCTAGAAATGGCAACGTGGGTTCGAATCCCACCCTCTCCGCCAATTCTAGCGATTCAATTTCAGCTACTTAGCAACCCCGAATTCTTCGTGTACCTCTTATGTCCCCTTCCCTGCTCAAGGCTGCGCAAATCTATATTGCATCGATGTGAGAAACGGTCGTGAGGGAAAGAGCGCATGGCAATCAGATTTATTGTTCCTCAAGCGGACCGCGAAACCGGACAGGAAACAGAAGGCCAGCGTTTCATTCACTGCGATGCAGAGCAAATCGAAGGTCAATCAAGCGCGCTGTCCAACGGTATATCGCCTCAAGTTACTATAAAGGGTTAAAGGATGTTAGTCATCGTCTCAACGTAGACTCGATCGGGATAGAGTACCCCTACGATTTTGCGGATCACGCGTTGGTGTCTTTCAATAGCCGTAAAATCGTAATCATTTCCGCACGTGAAAATGACAGCTCCGGTTTGTAGCCGAGGCACGAAAAAAGCGAAAGTCTTTACGTCCCCGTCGTTGCCGCTATGGTCGACTATGGTCTCGCCATTGATTGTGACGATGCGCCAGCCCAAACCGGGGCCTGCGGCCACCTTGCAATGGGCAGGGTCCTTGGACTCCTCGCACAGCACCGCTTCGATTTCCGGGGTCACCTGATTTCGCGTGATTTTGAAGCGCTCTGCCGCAATTTCTTTGCTGACGCCTTCGTTGTGCATTACGCTCACTACGAATTTGGCGTAATCCCCGACCGTAGCTCGTAGGAGGTCCGCTGCGTTTAATTGAGTCCGTGGCTTTGACTCGAATGGTTTAGCTAGGCGTCCTTCCCACCACGGTTGTGGTGTATAAGACGTGTCTCTCATTCCGATTGGGTCGAAAACGTACTGCTTGGCTAAGTCTTCGAATGAATCGCCTATTTTCTTTTCCGCATAGCGGGCAACGTATTCGTAGCCCTCACCGGAATACCCTGTTCTTGTGCCGGGTTCCCATTGGAATCTCAGCACATTTTCTGTTTGGTACCGCCAGTTGGGAAACCCTGTCTGGTGAGAGAGGCAGAGGCGAGCCGTCAATAACCTACTCCAGGGATTGTCTTTAACGTCCGGGTCAGTCCAATTCGCTGAGATAGGCTCGTCCAAAGAGAGTTTTCCATCGGATGCCAACCGCAAAATGACTTCTGCCGTAATTGGCTTCGTTAGAGACGCGACGGAATAGAGGGTTTTATCGTTCGCTGGAGGACCTCCCGGGACTTGGTTGCCGTAAATAGAAATCCAAGACACTTTTCCGTTTTCTATGTAGGCGACTGCGATGCTTACGTCGTCGAATACCTTCTGCCATCGCTGGACCTTCTTGTCCAAGGAAAGTTGCAATTCTGATTGTTTTGCTGCCTGAGTTCCTGTCTGAGTGAAGCCGCTTACGGCAATGCATACCGATAAAACTAGAGCCAAAAAGAGGCGCATGGAGGTTCCTTTTGAGCTGATATGGAAAAAACACAGTCACGAAGGTATGGACGAGTCCAGTGGAGAAAAGTTAGGTAGTGATTCGCAAAGGTTATCATTTTCTTTCTGGAGCAGATTATGGATTGTATGCAAAAAAGGTGGGGCGATGGCAGGGACAATGCACCTCGTCAAAGCCACTCCAAAGCTCTCCGATCAAGAACAATGCGGGTCGCGAGCGCGCAGTCTGGAAAAATATTCTAAAACTGGATCCGGCATAGCAACCTTAAAGAAAGCGAATTTTAACCTCCGAAGTCTCTGAGACGTAGGAGGTCCCGCCCTCTCCGCCAACAAATCTTGCGTAGTTAGAATAAGTTGAAAGACATAAAAATATCGCCGGGGTGGCGCGTGAAATATGCTAGCATCGCGAAATGCTGGTACTGTACCGCAGACACTTGAAGTATTGTCCGCACGGGGAGCAGGAACAGAGCGCCTACATTGGATTAGCTTCGAGCGATAAATCAGTTGGCCACTCCGGATAGATGGGGCATAGCGTTGTGCAGACGACGCGCCTGATAGGAAACGACAGCCTATTCCAAAACCGACGACACGGCGAGCATACGCTGCGTATGAACTCACCTACAGTTAAGCGGCGGCATCCTATTGGCGCGGAACCACGCGCGGGTGGCGGCGTGGATTTTCGCGTCTGGGCACCTGCTGCCAAAAATGTACAAGTCTGCCTTGAGGGCGGACCGGGCTCTCCGGCGACCATCGCAATGACGGCCGGTGATGACGGATATTTTTCCTGTTTTATAGATTCGGCCGGCCCGAGCTCATCGTATCGATTTCAGTTGGACGATCAACCGAATCTTCTCCCAGACCCAGCCTCACGCTTCCAGCCGAACGGCCCCCACGGCGCTTCCGAGGTCATTGATCCGTACAGTTTTCAGTGGACCGATAGCGGATGGCCGGGCATCACTCCGCTTGGACAGATTTTGTATGAAATGCACATCGGAACATTTACCAAGGAAGGAACGTGGAAAGCCTCTAGCGAGCAGTTAAAAGAACTTGCTTCCGCCGGCATCACCGTCATCGAGGTGATGCCGATCGCTGATTTCCCTGGTCGCTTTGGATGGGGCTATGATGGCGTGAATCTCTTTGCTCCAACCTGGCTCTACGGAAGGCCCGATGATCTTCAGAGCTTTATCGATGAAGCGCACGCCACGGGACTAGGCGTAATCCTTGACGTGGTTTACAACCACTTCGGGCCAGACGGAAACTACATTACTAACTTCTCACCCTATTACTTCAATTCCAAAAGCACCACGGATTGGGGACAGGCGATTAACTTTGACGGAGAACAGAGCTCCCACGTACGGGCATTCTTTCTTGCCAATGCCGCTCATTGGATTGAAGAATTTCATTTTGACGGGTTGCGCCTGGATGCCACGCAAGATATCCATGACGAAAGTTCACCGCACATCCTGCGAGAGATCGGCGAAATTGCGCGTAGCGCCGCGGGTACTAGGAAAATCATTGTCATCGCAGAAAACGAAACTCAACACACCCGCCTTGTGCGGCCGCCAACGGAACAGGGTTACGGTCTCGATGCTTTATGGAACGACGACTTTCACCACGCAGCCATGGTTGCGCTTACTGGGCGAAGCGAGGCTTATTACACCGACTATAAAGGTACTCCGCAGGAATTCATTTCAGCCGTGAAGTATGGTTATCTCTTTCAGGGGGAGTGGTACGCGTGGCAGAAACAGAGACGCGGCACGCCTGCTCTGGATTTGGAGCCTGCGAATTTTGTGACATTCATCCAGAATCACGATCAAGTGGCCAACACAGCGAGAGGAGAACGGCCGAACCTGCTGGCGACGGCCGGCAAATACAAAGCGGTGACAGCCTTGCTGCTACTCGGACCTGCAACCCCGATGCTTTTCCAGGGACAGGAGTTCGCGGCAACGACGCCGTTTCTCTACTTTTGTGACCATAAGGCGGAACTCTCCAAGCAGGTGCGTGAAGGGCGGGCCCAGTTCCTCTCCCAGTTCCGCAGCCTGGCCCTGCCGGAAATGCAGGATGTATTTGGCGACCCTGGAAATCCATCCACGTTCGAAGCCTCCAAGCTGGACTTTTCGGAACGCCAGAAAAACGTGGCGCTGTATTCTCTTCACAAAGACCTGATTGCATTGCGGCGGCAGGATCCAGTGTTTTGTGCGCCGCGAAAAGGAGCGCTCGATGGCGCTGTTCTATCGTCCGAAGCCTTCGTGTTGCGCTACTTTGGAGGAGAACATGGCGACCGTCTTTTGCTCATTAATTTGGGCCAGGATGAACACTTGGATCCCGCTCCGGAACCCTTGTTGGCGCCTCCGGCCGATTCCACATGGAACGTCGTATGGTCGAGTGAGGATCCGAAGTATGGCGGATATGGCACCTATCCTCCCGACAGCTCTGACAATTGGCGCCTACCTGGCAATTCGGCCATTGTACTTCGTTCCGAACTGAATCGCCGTGACTGATCTTTTACGCGCAGCTCCGTGGCACGAGACTACCGATCCCGATCTGACCAGCGAGTGGCTGGTCACCAACGGGCTGGGAGGCTATGCGTCCGGCACGGTTTTCGGTAAGCCTACGCGACGATATCACGGTCTTCTTATCGCAGCTCTTCCGAATCCGCGAGGCCGGTTCATGATGCTGCAAGTAGTTGACGCGAGCCTTGAATTAAATGACCAGTCACAATTGTTCGCCGGGCCGCAAACTTTTCCGCAAGATCGCCCTGGCGAGCCAATGGGGCTGACTGAGTTCAGGCTGGAAGAACAACTGCCTGTATGGATTTTTCGATGGAAGGGATACTGCCTCGAAAAACGTCTTCTGTTGAATTACGCTCAAAACACAGTGCTCATTAGTTACTTTTTGCGGGAAGGCCCGGCTGGCGCTCATTTATATCTTAGGCCTGGCGTTAACTTCCGGCCATCTGGCGCGCCAGTTAACGCCGAACTGGCGAAACGATATTCCCTGAATGTAGGCGAACGGGACTACGAGATTTCATCTGCCGAATCGCCCTGCTTGCGCTTGTTCTGCGAACCGACTGCCACACTGACGCTGGACAGTATGACAACAGACGGAATTGTATACGCCGCCGAGCTGAATAGCGGATATGAATCAGTTGGCTCCATGTATAGCCCTGGGCATTTTTCTGTTGATCTTGCCGTCGGAGCCGAAGTCACTTTGATCGCGTCGACCGAGACCTGGGAAACTATCGAGACGCTGCATTCAAGCGAGGCTCGACAGTTGTTTCTCCAGCGGCGGAGAGCCCTGTTGCAATCCGCGCCAACGACCTTGCGCACAGGGATTGGCGCGGAATTAGTGCTGGCGGCCGATCAATTTCTCACCAAGCCCGTGGGACGGTTGAAGGACGAGGTGTGGGCACGCGCTGCCGGCGATGAGGTGCGCACCGTCCTGGCCGGCTATCACTGGTTCGCCGATTGGGGTCGCGACACAATGATTAGCCTTGAGGGACTGGCATTGACGACTGGTCGCCACGCCGAGGCTGGATGGATACTGCGGACATTCGCCCATTACATCCGCGACGGGTTAATCCCCAACTTCTTCCCCGAGGGGCAGGAGACCGGCCTATATCATACCGCGGACGCCACGCTCTGGTTCTTTCACGCCCTGGCGCGATACTTGGATTTTACCGGCGATGTCACCACCCTGCGACTCCTTATGCCAAAACTCCAGGAAGTCGTCGCTGCCCATCTAGCGGGAACGAAATTCGGCATCAAGGTCGATTCAGCTGACGGCCTTCTCACCCAGGGCGCGCCCGGTTATCAACTCACATGGATGGACGCAAAAGTGGAAGATTGGGTCGTGACGCCTCGCAGAGGCAAGGCGGTGGAGATCAACGCTCTCTGGTTCAACACGCTTTGCTGCATGACCGAATGGATGGAGCAGTTAGGCCAGAAGGAGGAAAGTCAGCGCTTCTCGGGACTCGCACAGCGCACCCGGATCTCATTCAATCGTCGATTCTGGTGCGAAGAGAAAGGTTATTTGTACGACGTGGTGGATGGTGAAAGCGGCGATGATGCTGCTTGCCGCCCCAATCAGATCTTTGCAGTATCGCTTCCCCACCCAGTCCTGGAGCAGGAGAGGTGGGCGAAGATTCTGGATGTAGTTACGCGTGATCTGTTGACACCGGTCGGGCTTCGTTCACTTAGTCCGTCCGATCCCGGCTATAAACCCAGATATGATGGAAACCTTCGATCTCGCGATGGAGCATACCACCAAGGCTCAGTTTGGGCCTGGCTGATCGGGCCTTATATCGACGCCTGGATAAAGATTCATCCCGGCGAAGAGAAAGTGGCTCGGAAGTTTCTTGACGGATTTATTGAACACCTCGATCACGCCTGTATCGGCTCTATTAGCGAAATATTCGATGGGAATGCGCCATACACCCCTCGCGCTTGCATCGCTCAAGCTTGGAGTGTTGCCGAAGTTTTGCGATGTTGGGCGAAGACTGATTAGAATACGATCCCTGTATCAACAAAAAACATTCGCGTCGTATCGAGGCGATCAGCCGCTCGACGAATCGATTCCACTGGGAAGAACAACTCCACTAAACGCCGTCGCTGTTTCATATAAAGAATCCAGGCTTACAAAAAGCGCGAGCCTCCACGTGTCGGCTACGTGTCAGCATTTGCCCATTCTATCGTTTTGTGCGTTTTATGCTGGTGTTGTATTCCGATATCTTCCGTATTTTCAGTGAACGGAGAAAGTTCGAATCCCACCCTTTCCGCCATCCTACGCTAAAACTTCGGATGGCAAGCCACAAACGTCCTCGTTGTCAACGTCCCGTTGCCTCTATTAGGTCGAGTAGACCATTCACAATCGCGCCCTCCGCGCATCCCGGCTTCAATCGCGAACCGAGCACTTGGAAAGTCAGAGCGCCAAACGCAGTGTCATTGGGGATGTATCCGGAATTGGCCATGCCGTTGGCCAGCGTTACCATCAACGTGTTTGCCACCGGAGACTCCCGCTTCAACCGTTGGCCGATGGGGCTATACAATTCCGCATCCACTGACGCCAGCGCAATATTTCCAATCCGCATCACGCCCAATCGTATTTCCACCGGATCGCCGTTCTCGTACGTCCCGGGTGTTCCCTCCCGAGCCGTATCGGTGCGCTTCCGTCCCGGACAGGTCACTGTTTTCTGCGCGGCGGTTATATTTGGGCTCGCCTCCAATCGGTTGATGTTGGTCATCACCCGAATCACTTCCTCGCCCAACAAGGTTCCCTCGCTATCCATTACATGTTCCAACGCATCCACTACTTTCGGGTCAGGCGGAGCCGCCTTTACTTTTCCATCGCGAATCGGGGCTTCCACCGGCTCGCGGGTAAGGACGTATCCCGTGATTGGCGCGCGGCTTCTCGACGCCAGCACGTTCGTTCCCGCGCGAAGGTATAGCGGATTCTGGTCGCCGGACGCGCCTTGCACAAACACCGCCACTGTCTTGTCACCAAATGCCTGCTCGACGTATCGCGACGCCGCTCCCGCGAAATCTGCGCTCGTCAGCCCGGCAAGAAATCCATTTACCGGATGCATGGCATAGTCCATATAAACCGCAATCGGCTCGCCGGTAGCCCCCAGGAATTCGATTACCGCAACGGTCTTGTCCGATGGGCCCTCCAGATTCGGCGCTTGAGTCCACAAGTGGCTTTCGGCATCCACCGCGTCTCGATTTACGTTCAAGTAGGATTTTCCGGTGCCATATCCCACGCGCGCCGGCTGCAACCTCGCTTTCGCTTGCCGCACCGCATCCAGAATCTGAGCCACAATCGGTGGAGGTGGTTGATTCGCGCCCGCCTCCGCTCTCAGCGCACGCATTCCCGGAAAGCCTCCGGGACCCCACGCACTGTGAGTGTGCGTTGCTGACATCACAATGTCTTCCACCGGGCAGCTCAGCTCCGCCGCGATCTGTTTCGCGGCGGCCTCCCACACTCCTTCAGGCAGCCCGCCTTGATCCGCTCCAATCAGCGCCGCTTTCGTTGTTCCGTTATCGAGTACGATCGCCCGCACATATAGCCTCTCGTGCGCGTACTTTCCGGACGGCGGATTCGCTGGATCCACCGGGGGCGTGATATCCACCCGCGCTGCTCCCGCGCGCAACGTCGCCTGTCCTCTCGCCGTTGCTCCCCAACAGAGAGAATACGCGAGTACAGTCACCAGCCACAGCATCCCCTTCTTGCTCATTTTAGTAATCTCCTCTGACTTGATGAAAAGCCGGCTGCGAATCTCAGTTGTGCCACGGAATCCCATTATCCCACGCCGAGAATATACCCTTCTCGGATTTTGGAAAAGGAACGGATTGCGAATCGGACGCGCCACGACCGCCGGAATGGTTGCTCAGCCACACGCTCGATGATACCTTTTGCGAATGGCGAAGTTCATAAGTCCCAGCTTGCGCGACACTCCCGGGGTGTTATCTCTCGTTCTGGCGATAGTCCGCGATGATTCACCGGAGGTGGCAAAGCTACTTGGAATGTCCCCCATACTGGCGCGAGAACCCCTTGCTGTCGGCGCCACGCGCCAAGCGGCAACTGAGTTCTATTTTAAAGAAATCAACCATTATTTGTTTGCCGGTGACACGCCATTGCACGCAGCTGCTGCTGGATATCGAAACCACATAGCGCAGGAGCTAATCAAGCATGGGGCAAACGTGGCCGCGGAAAACAGGCGGGGAGCAACTCCTTTGCACTATGCGGCTGATGGAGGACCCGTGTCACCCGGATGGAATCCTCAGGCGCAGGCCGAAATGATCGCGTTTTTGATCAAACACGGAGCCAATCCAAACACGCTTAACAAGGATGGCGTAGCACCTCTGCACCGGGCCGTACGTCAACGGTGTCTGAAGGCAGTGGATGCGCTGTTGCGCAATGGCGCCGGCGTTCGGCTCAAAAATAAGAGCGGATCGACGCCTTTGCACCTCGCCGTGCAAAACACGGGTAGGCGCGGCACCGGATCGCCAATGGCGAAAGCCCTGCAACGCGAAATCTTTGAGCTATTGCTAAAAGCTGGAGCGAACCCCGAAGACCGGGATGCGCGAGGCAAGACCGCCAAGCAGTGCTCGCAAAGTGATTGGATGCACGAATTGTTATAGCCCCATGAAGATCAGTTAGACGGTGCGAAAACGCGATTGATCGGCGGCTTGTGCCTCGTCAGCCAGGCACAGTCTACGCCTCGGCTGCGCCCTTCTTATGTGTGCGAGCGTTGATTACGCACGAATGCAAAATAGGATTGCATGACTGAATCCGTCCGGATGTTTAGGCGGATGAAGCAGGACAAAAGTCCCTGCCCCACCCGAAAATCAATTCAGGTGTATTGCCCCCTTGAATCAGGTAATTACCGGGTTGGACTTCTCAAACTTCCACCTTAAACTTTTCATGTGAGAGGGCACACGGATTGAATTGTGTCCACAGAAAGTAGAGTGGAGGTTCACATGCGAAACCTTGCCAACACAACGAAAAAGTTGGGATTAGCTGTATTTTTATTTTCAATTTCTGCTGCAATACCCTTGTGGGGGGATACACTTATTCTCCGCAACGGCAGAACAATTCCAGGCCAAATGACCAGAGCCGATGCCTACATGATTACCTTCACGGGCCAAAATGGCCGGACGATGCGTTATCGTGTGGATGATGTGGAGGCCATTCAGTTTGGTGATGCTCCGTACCGTTCTGACGCCGGTCCGGCCATTTACCAACGGCCGGGGGACGATCACCGCGATTATCCAGGCAATCGCAATGACCAGGCTGACGAAAATCAGGGTGACCGGAACTACGATCAAGCACGCATGGAGCGAGTGATCATTCCAGCGGGCACCGAGGTTGCGGTGAGGACGAACGTGCGCATCGATGCGCGTGATGCCGTGGAAGGCCAAAGTTACCCCGCCCAGATTGAGGAGAATGTTCGCGGCTCGGACGGCTCGATCGCCATTCCGCGAGGGTCAGATGCCTCGCTGATTATCCGGCAGATGGAAAACAATGGCGACCTAATACTCGATGTGGATTCCATCACGGTGGGCGGGCGGCGCTACCGCGTGAGCACTGCGGATGAAGAAATCCGCGCTGGGGCTGGTGCCAGGCGCACGGGCGAGTATGCGGGCGGCGGAGCCATGCTCGGCGCAATCGTCGGAGCGATCGCCGGCGGCGGAAAAGGCGCGGCCATTGGCGCGGCTGCGGGCGCGGGGTCCGGAGCCATCACTGCCCAGATCGTAACGCGAGGGAAAGAAGTGCACGTTCCGGCGGAATCTGTGGTTCGCTTCAGGCTGGATCGCCCACTCAGGTTGCATCTGTGGTCTTGAACGATTGAAGCTGAGTTGGACGGGATCTAGTTTTTTCTCGCCGCCCTTGGTTCCGGCTCGTAGGTGCAAAAGGGGTCCGAGGCGAGGGGGTTGCCCGTAGCTTCAAAGGCGCGCGCGCGTGAGCCGCCGCAGAGCGCGCTGTATTCGCAGAATCCGCAAGGGCCCTCGAATTGTGTCGGATCGTGGAGCGATTTGAACGCGGGCGCGTTCCGGTAAATATCGGCCACACGGTCTTTGCGAACGTTGCCCACCACCAGGGGGAGGAAGCCCGCCGGACAGATATCTCCGGTGCTGGAAACGAACATGATGCCGTGCCCATCGCGAATCCCAAATCCACGGTAAGCCGGGCTCCGCTTGATCTGTTCGCCGGTTAAGCCCTCCGCGCGCATCCGCTCGAGCGCCACGCGCCGGTAGGACGGAGCTTCGGTCGTGGCCACGATAAACGGCGCGGCGCGCGAAGTTTCGTAAATCCATCCCATCAGCTTTTCGCCTTCCGGCGCGGTGAGAGGTTGTAGCACTTTGCCGCGGCCGACCGAAATTAAGAAGAACAGGCTCCAGCGAGCCACCCCAAAAGGCTTCAGGAGTTCGTAAACGGAAGGCACGTCGCCCGCTGTTTCCGCCGACACCAGGGTGTTCACTTGTAGCGGCATTTTAAGTTCCTGGGCCCAACGCAGCGCCTGTAAAGTGCGGTCGAAAGTGCCGGGAACGCCGCGAATGGAGTCATGTCGCTCAGAGGTGGAACCGTCGAGGCTCAGTCCCAATCCTTCTACGTAGTGCTCCTGCAATCTAACCAGGACGTCGCGGGTGAATGCCGGAGTGGCGGCCGGCGTGATGGAAACTCCGATTCCCAACTTGTGGGCTTCGTCAATCAAGTCGTAAAGGTCCTTACGGTCGAGCGGATCCCCGCCCGTCAGGATCAGTTGCGGCAGCGGGTCGCCAAAATCACGGAATTGGCCCAGAAATTTAACACCTTCTTCAAAGGTCAATTCGAATGGGTGAGGATTCGGAACAGCGGAGGCTCGGCAATGCCGGCAAGCCAGGGCGCAAGCCTGCGTCATCTCCCAATAAATGTTGATCGGCGTTTGGCTGTAGTCGCGCGCCCCGTGGCGAGGCGCTGCTCCGTGATGTGGATGCTCTGGCATGACTGAGAGGCAGGGCGCTTTCCAGCTTAGGAAAAATCGTTCCATAAAATCGTACTCGGGGCTGGCAAACTCAGTCAAGCTCAAATCGGCGGTAGTGGCTCAATTTGATCTAAAGGCGGCTCGGGGACCCCACATGGCGAGCCGCAAATGACGAGTAGGGATCCCCGCAACTCGCCGCTTCAAAACCAAGCTGACCCAATGTTCAGCTCGAAGTCGAATTGACATCTATTCGGGAACGGATGATCGTTGTATAATTCAAGAGGGAAATCGAAATCAAAATATCAGGAGAAAAATCATGCTACGCATCAATGATGATGCCCCCAACTTCACCGCAGAATCGTCGCAGGGCACAATCAATTTCCACGATTGGATAGGCAACGGCTGGGCCATATTGTTTTCACATCCCAAAGATTTTACTCCCGTATGCACCACGGAACTGGGGTACATGGCGGGCCTTCAACCGGAATTCGAGAAACGGAACTGCAAGATCGTCGGGTTGAGCGTGGATCCCGTCAGCAGCCACAGCAAATGGGCCGTGGACATCGAAGAGACTCAGGGCCACAAGGTAAATTACCCCATGATCGGGGATCCGGAACTCAAGGTGGCCAAGCTTTATGACATGCTACCAGCCGACGCGGGCAATACTTCTGAGGGCCGGACGGCGGCCACCAACGCCACCGTGCGCACCGTGTTCGTGATCGGTCCGGACAAGAAGATCAAGTTGATGCTCAGCTACCCCATGAGCACCGGCCGCAACTTCGACGAAGTATTGCGGGTACTCGATTCGATCCAACTCACGGCCAAGCACAAGGTCGCCACACCGGTAAATTGGAAACATGGCGACGACGTGATTATCCTCCCTTCCGTGACGGAGGATGAAGCCAAACAGAAGTATCCCGGCGGCTGGAAATCTCCCCGGCCCTACATACGAATCGTTCCCCAGCCCAAGTGATGCACCCAAGCTGAGTGCGTAATGGTCTTCAAACAATTCTATCTGCCCTGCCTGGCGCACGCCTCGTACCTCATCGGAGACGAGGCGAGCGGCACGGCAGTGGTAGTTGATCCGCAGCGCGACACAGACCAATACATTGCCCTGGCCGCTGAACACGCGCTCAAGATCAAGCACGTATTCCTGACTCACCTCCACGCCGATTTTATCGCCGGACATTTGGAGCTCCGGGACCGCGTGGGCGCAACTATCATTCTTGGCGCCGCCGCCAAGGCGTCTTACGCGTTTACTCCTTTTCATAATGGCGATGTTTTGGAATTCGGGCGCGTTCGCCTGAAGGTGCTGGAAACCCCGGGCCACACTCCAGAATCCATCTCCATCCTCGTTTACGACCTGGACTCCAGCGACGCGCAGCCGCATGCCGTGCTGACCGGCGATACTTTGTTTATCGGTGACGTTGGACGCCCTGATTTGCGCGCGGCGCTGGGCTGGTCCGCAACCGATCTTGGCCGCCTCTTGTTCACCTCACTGCACACCAAGCTGCTTGGACTCCCGGATCCCTGCCTGGTATATCCCGCTCATGGCGCTGGTTCGCTGTGCGGGAAAGCACTGAGCAAAGAGACGGTTTCAACCCTGGGAGAACAACGCCGAACCAACTACGCTCTTCAGCCCATGAGCGAAGAAGCGTTCATCCAGGTGGTGACGGCGGATCAACCGGATGCGCCGCCCTACTTCACTTACGACGCAGTGCTCAACAGCGAGGAACGGCCCACTCTGGATGCGACGCTGGCGCGCGAGATGAATCCCATGCCGCTTGATCTTGTGCTCGAAATGCAGTCGGTAGGCGCGCAAATTCTCGATACCCGGGATGCGGCCGAATTCGCATCCGCTCACCTGGCGGGGAGCATCAACGTCGGCCTCATCGGCCAATACGCCACGTGGGCAGGGACGGTGCTCGACCGGGAGCATCCCATTGTCCTGATTGCGAGCCCGGGCCAGGAAAACGAATCCGCGGTTCGCCTGGGACGGATCGGGTTCGATCACGTGTTCGGATATTTGAAGGATGGATTGCGCAGTTTGGAATCGCGGCCGGAACTGACGGTCAAAACGGAGCGCCTTAGCGCGCCTTTCGCCGCGGAGATGCTGTCATCGAATCAGCCACCTCTGGCCATTGACGTTCGCGCCCCGCGCGAGCGCGAACAGAAACACATTGCCGGAAGCCTGAGTCTTCCCCTCAATCATCTGGCGGAGAATTTCGAAAAGCTTCCCAAGGACCGTCCCCTGCTGGTTTATTGCGCGGGCGGCTACCGGTCATCCATCGCCGCCAGCTTGTTGCAACGCGGCGGATTTGGCGATGTCAGTGAAATCGCGGGCGGCCTGGCAGGATGGGAAGCGGCGAAATTGCCCTTGTCCGTTTCTCCGGGGTAAGGTTGCGCGCGCGCCTTCTCCCTTATCCTTTAGCCAATTGTAATCAGGCCCGCCCCATCCGTTCGGCGGCCATCCCGTTTCCCACTCCCGACCCCGGGAACATTTCCATTGATTAGGTGACGGATAAATTCACCGTTGCGCTCCGCTGGACGGTGGTGTTGGAGGTCAACGTTCCAAGAATGGAAATCGTATAGTTTCCGGTTGCCGTGCCCGCATTGTTATTGGGATTGGCCGGGCGACAGCCAGTCAATCCTGAAAGGAAGATCAATGCAAGACTGAGAGCCGAGAGCCTCCACGATAGGGACCGGCGCCGGGTGGCCGTGCCTTGACGGCTTCTCCATACGTAATGGATGGCGGCCAGCAATATCGCGCAGGCGAGCCAATAAACAAGCGGCGGTGGCACGCCCCCGTAAGGCGCGCGGGGCGGAGGCAAATGTGAGGAGACTTTATTGGTGAAAATATTTAAATTTACCGTCGTGGCCGACCCGTTGGGCGTAACCGACGATTGAGAAAACGAACACGTGGCGCCCGGCGGCAGGCTTGGGGTGGCACAACTCAGTGTGACCGCCTGGTTAAATCCGTTGCTTGGAGTTACGCTTACGACATAGTTGGCCGTCCCCCCGGAAACAATGGTATCAAGCGCCGGTGATCCCGCAAGGGTAAAATCGGCCATCAGAACAGTAAGCGTGATGGTTACGCTTTGGGAACCGCTGGTCCCAATCACGCTAAAGTTATAAGGATTGGGTGTGGTGGCGCTCAATCCGCTTGCCGTCAAGGTGGTACTTTGTCCCGGGAGGAAGGAAGTGGGATTAAACACACAAGTTATCCCCGAGGAGCAAGTCGGTGTGATACTTCCTCCAAAGCCGCTGGGTGCCGTGGCTGAAATCGTGTAAGTGGCCGACGTCGTCCCTACCGTCACAGTGGCCGTGCTACTGGCCGCGGCGAGCGAGAAGACGGCGAGGCCATTCCCGGAAAGGGTGACGGCCTGCGGGCTCCCGCTTGCATTGTCGGCGATGGTCAAAGTGCCGGCGCGCGCGCCACTCGACGTGGGCTGGAAGATGACGCTGATCGTGCAGCTCTGGCCCACGTTCAGGATATTCAAAGTGGCCCCACAAGTATTGGTTTGCACAAAATCGCCGGAAGCAGCGATTGTGGAAATGCTGAGGACGGAAGTGCCGGTATTGGTGAGGCTCACAGTTTGAGGCGCGCTGACGGTTCCCACCTTTTGGTCTGCAAACGTCAAGCTGGTAGGCGCAAGCGTGACGGCCGTGGCTGCGGCAACGCCCGTCCCCGAAGCGGTGATGATGTGGGGGCTGCCTACGGCGTTATCTGTAACGGCGATTTCCTGGGTGGAGGCCCCGAGCGTCGACGGCGTATAGGTAACGCTGATGTTGCATGTCCCAGCACTCGAAGAAACAGTGCCAATGCAGTTATCGGATTCCTGATAGTCGCCCCCGGTTGTGATCGCTGTGATGCTGAGGGGCGAGGTGCCTTCGTTAATCACCGAAACAATTTGGGCCGGGCTTCTGACATTTAAGGGTTGATTCCCAAAATTTACCTTGGCGGGCGCCAGGGCCATAGATGGGAGGTTGGCAGACTCGAGTTTGGCCGCGAAAGCGTTTCCTGCCACCCCAGCCAGCGTCCCCTGATAAGCCGTGGCAACGGCGGGGAAATTGGACGAGGCTGTACTTCCGGCGACGTAGACCGCTCCCGTCGTGTCAAGAGCGATCGCCTGTCCAAAGTCGGAACCGTTCCCTCCGAGAAAAGTGGAGCTGGTAAGGGCCGTTCCCGTGGGGTTGATCTGAGTAATGAATGCATCTGAACAAGGATTGGACCCGCATGAACTTCCGCCCGTGATTCCCAATATGGCTTGGACGGCCTGTTGGATGGGAAAGTTGCTGGACTCGGTGAATCCTGTTACATAGGCATTTCCAGTTGAGTCAACCGCAATGCCATTCGCTTGATCGACGCCAGACCCACCCAGGTAAGTCGAGTAAACCAGGGTTGTGCCAGCCGGATTCAGCTTGCTCACGAAAGCATTCTTACTGCCTTTTAGCACGGTTTGAAAAGAACCGGAAGTTGTAGGAAAATTCGCCGATTGGGTGCTCCCCGCCACATAAACATTTCCGGAGGTGTCGAGCCCAACGCCATACGCTCTGTCATCCCCGCTCCCTCCCAAATAAGTTGAAAAAGCCAACGCCGAGCCGGAAGGGTTAAGTTTGGCCACGAAAGCATCCGCTCCACTTCCTGAGATACTTCCCTGTAATGGGTTCAGGGTTGGGAAGTTGAGCGAAAAAGTGTACCCTGCGACGTAGGCATTGCCAGCCGAATCGACTCGAATCGCTTGTGCAACATCAGCGTCCGCTCCTCCCAGATAAGTCGAGTACATCAGAGTTGAGCCGGTAAAATTGACCTTTGCTACAAAAGCGTCGGACCCTCCTCCGGTGGTCGCCTGAAAGGGGCCCACTACCGGGAAGTTGATGGACTGGGTTGAACCTGCAACGTAGGCATTTCCAGAGGAGTCCACGGCTATCGCCTGCCCAAAATCGGCGCCGCCCCCGCCCAAGTAAGACGAATAGACGAGCTTTTCGCCCGTGCTATTCAATTGGGTCACGAAGGCATCGCTGTTGCCACCGTAGGTAACTTGAAAAGCCGTGGAGGAAGTCGGAAAATTCGGCGAGGACGTACTTCCTGTAACAAAGGCATCTCCCGATGCATCCACAAATATGCCCGCACCCGAGTCCGCGCCATTCCCGCCCAAGTAAGTGGAGTAAACAAGCGCCGTCCCGGTGGTATTCAGTTTTGCGACAAAGGCATCTCCGGACCCGGAATTTCCACCCTGTTCACCGTTGAGTGTGGGAAAGTCACTCGAGTTTGTGTTACCCGCCAGAAATGCTTCTCCCGCGCTATCCACGGCTATCCCATAGGCCACATCGCCGCCTGTTCCCCCCAGATAGGTCGAATAAACCAACGTCGGATCGATCACCAGCGCAGTTCCATGATCATATTTTCCCAGCTTGAACTTCACTTCCTGCTTCCCTGCCAACTCATACCGGGCTTCAACAACCTGGCGGCGCCCCTCCACTTCCTGGTAGGCAAGCGGCCGCTTGAATCGCACTTCGCCTTCGCGTGCGTTGACCACCAAATCGCCGTCGGCATCCACACCCAGTTTTCGTGCTCCGTCAATGTCCATGCGGATGCGTTCTGCCTCGCATCCCGGGCTCACCACGAAATCGTTTTCAAGTTGCCCCTGGCTCCCGTAATAGACCAAGTCCACACCCCGATACACCCCGCCATATCGAACCTTGGCGAATGCCGGAATCCCGGTGCGCCACTTATCCGGACTATTTCCGATAAAATAATTACTCTTGCCGGGTAATTCTTCCAGCCCGCTGATCTGCGGTCGAGGATTGGCGCCGGCGAGCTTCATCCGCAGGACAGCCTCTCTCCCTTTCGGGGCATGAGCTGTAGCGACATCCGGCTTCTTAAGCTTCAAAACGGCTTCATTGGAAGTGAGGAACAACGTATAACCCTGCCCACGCGCAAGGAAATCCACCTGGGAATTCACTTGCCCGTCATTACGTTCAAACCTCAAGGGGAGTTTGGAGTATTGCGACAGCACTTCCCTCGAACTGCGCGACATGGTTTCGATTGCTTTCGTCCGCGCCGGTCCACTGGCCCCGGACTTTACAATCCAGAGTCCTATGAGGGCCATGGAAAACAAACAGGTCACCTTTACGACGGCCCTTGTGGGCCTGTGCCAGAACTTAAAGTCGCTACTCATCACGCGCACGTCGCTTCCTCCTAGAAGAAATCACAAATCATTTTCAAGTTTCAATCAGCCGGGATGGCAGCCCACCGCGAGCCGGGAACATAGCCCGGCTGTTCACATTCCGTGGGATGGGTCATGGTCCCACCGTAAGATTGACTGACGTCGATCGCACTATACTATTGTTACTGCCCAACGCACCTGCGATAGCGATGGTGTAGTTGCCATAAGTTGTGCCGCTACCTGCCGCGGTGAAGTTGTCTCCGGTATAAGTGGTGTTGCAACCAGCCCATCCAGCCACCGTGAATAGCGCGAAACTTAAAACGGCACACCGAACGCCAGCGGCCAATCGCCCGGACGCGCTGGGTCCCCGGTGGATTCGATCCCTTAACCCGGCCACCAATAAGGAAATTGCGAAGAGGGAAAGCAACCAGCCCTTAAAGCCCAGCCAGGGCATAAAAGGTGGAACGGGAGCGGAAGGCCGGGGGGGCAGGTAAGTGGAGAGAGCCGTAGTGGTGACGCTGAGATTGGCTGTGAGAGTGGCGCCTTGAAGTGATAATGCCGAAGGCGACCACACGCAAGTGGCCTGCGGAGGCAGGGTGCCGCAGGCCAACAGCACGACTCCACTAAAATTGTTCGTCGGCGTTACCGTGACCGTATAGGCCGCCGTCTTCCCGGCGCTCACCGTGGCAAACGCCGGAGTGGCCGAGATCGAAAAATCGCTGAAGAAGATTGTCAAGGCTACGCTCGCGGTTTGTCCGCCGCTGGTTCCAGTAATGGAGAAATTGAATGGATTGGCAGTTGTCGCCGTCAACCCGCTTACGGTCACCACGCTGCTCTGCCCAGCCGTAATGGTGGCTGGATTAAATGAACAGGTTGCGCCTGCCGTGCACCCCAGCGTGATGGTACCAGTAAAGGTATTGGAGGGTGACGCGGTCACCGTAAAGGTGGTTGATGTCGTTCCGATTTGAAGGGATGTGGATCGGGCATTGGCCGAAAGCGAGTAGACCGGACTGCCTGTTCCCGACAAGGAGACGGTCTGCGAACCGCCGCCTGCATTGCTGGTCACCGTGAGTGTGCCGGTAAGGTTTCCGCTGGAAGCGGGAGAAAAGGTGATGCTGATGGTACATCCGTCACCCACATTCAGGATGCTGGGCAATGACCCGCAGGTGTTGCTCTCGGCATAATTTCCGCTGATGGTAATGCTCGACAGAATGACCGAGGCCTTGCCGGTGTTCGCCAATCGCAATATTTGCGCCGGGCTAGTATTGCCTACGGTGATGGCGGGAAAGGTGACGCTCGAAGGGGTAAATGTTAAGGACCCCATGGAGGACGCCACGCCGTTTCCGGTTACGGTAATCTTCTGAGGACTGCCCCCGGCGTTGTCGGTAATGGTAATTTCATCGGTGCGATTTCCGGTGCTGGTGGGGGTAAACGCAATCTGGATCGAGCAATTGCCGCCCCCGGCGGGCACATTTCCCCCGCAGTTATTGGTCTGGGAAAAATCGCCGCTGGCCGAAATCGCATTGATACTTAATTGCGAGCTGCCCGCATTGATCAAAGTTACGGAGAGCGGATCGCTGGTGGTGTTAAGAGATTGATTTCCGAAGTCTATCGATTGCGGGTTCAACGCCACGGCGGGAATGTCTCCGTTGTTGATCTTGACGATAAAAGCATTGTTGCTTGAGGCGCTTCCGGCATAAGTGCCCTGGGATGCCCCTGCGATGACTGGAAAATTCACAGAGTTAGTGGCGCCGGCTATATACGCCTGGCCTGCTGAATCCACCGCCACGGCTTGCCCGAAGTCTGTCCCGTTTCCTCCCAGGTAAGTGGAGTACACCAGCTCGCCGGAAGATCTGATTTCAGCTGCAAATGCGTCCGTGCAGGGCCCCGACCCGCAAAAGCTGGCGCCCGATATTCCGAGTATGCGTTGTAGTGGATCGGCGGTCAGAAAATCCGTGGAACTGGTAAATCCAGTTACGAATGCGTTTCCGGAGGGATCCAAAGCAATGGAGGTCGCCTGGTCGGTTCCTGTTCCTCCCAAAAATGTCGAGAAGACCAATGACGATGCACCCGGCGTGAACTTGCAAATGAACGCGTCGCCCTGGCCATGATTGTTTGCCTGGAACGCATTAGTCGTAGTGGGAAAATCCGTGGAGGCAGAGTCGCCCGCGATGTAAATGTCGCCGGTCGCATCCAGAGCCATCCCGAATGCCCTATCTACGCCGCTCCCCCCGAAGTAAGTGGAAAAAATCAATCCATTTCCAGTCGCATTTAAAGAAGTGATGAAGGCATCTGCGCCGCCCCGGTTGGCACTTTGAAAAGCATTCTGGGTCGGGAAATCCGTCGAATAGGTATATCCGGCCACATAAACATTGCCGGAAGGATCCACCGCGATGGCCTGACCATTATCAGCATCTGATCCGCCCAAGTAAGTTGAGTAAACCTTGGTGGCACCGGAAGGCGACACCTTGGTTACAAAAGCGTCCGCAGTGCAGAATATGGTTTGATTAACCGTCGAGCACCCGTCATTTCCGATTTGAATGGGGTTAGTGGTGGGAAAGTCGCTGGATTCGGTAGCTCCCGTCAGGTAGGCACTTCCGGAGGAATCGATGGCAATCGCCTGAACCGAGTCGGAAGAACTGCCTCCGAGGAAAGAGGAGTAAATCATCGTCGATCCCGTGGGGCCAATCTTGGTTACAAATCCGTCTCCGCCGCCACCGTAGACGGTTTGGAACGCGCCGGCAGTCACGGGAAAATCAGGCGAGGTGGTCTTGCCTGCAATGTAGGCATTTCCCGCTGAGTCAATGGCAATACTAGTGCCGGTATCCGCTCCCCCGCCACCAAGATATGTGGAATAGAGGACGCTCGTTCCCGCCGCCGTCAATTTAACTACGAAGACATCACCATCGCCCGCGTAGTTGGGCTGGAATGCCGAGGTTACAGGGAAGTTGTTCGATCCGGTTGTGCCGGTAATGAATGCCTCGCCCGCGCTGTCCACTGCAATGCCATAGGCCACGTCCCCGCCCGATCCCCCGAGGTAAGTGGAATAAATCAAAACAGGGTCGATCACCAACGCGCTACCCCGATGGTATTCCCCCAGGTTGAATCTGACTTCTCGCTTCCCGGCCAGCTCATAACGCGCTGCCACCATTTGCCGGCGGCCGTTCAATTCCTGATACGCCACCGGGCGCTTGAAACGCATTTCACCTTCACTTTCCTTTACAACCAAATCCCCGTCAGCGGTCACTTCGAGTTTGCGGGCTCCTTCGATGTTCAAACGAATCAGACTCGGATCGGCTTCCGGGCTCACCACGAAATCCGTTTCCATCGCCCCTTGATTGCCGTAATAGATCTGGTCAACGCCCGGATAAACCTGCTCATAGCGGACCTTGGCAAAATTAGGCACGTGCGTTACCCATCGGGAGGGATCGTTCCCTATGAAATAGTTACTTTCGCCCGGCAGGGGTGAAACCCCAACCGCCCGCGTGTGGCGGTTCGACCCCGCGAGTGTGATTTGCATAAGATCAGAGACCAGCGGCAATGGACGGGAGGTTAACTCCGGTTTCCCACTGCTGCGTGCCGGATCCTGATTTATGGTTGCAGGCTTCTTCAGTTCCAGGAGTGCTCCGCCCGAAGTCAGAAAAAGGGTGTAGCCCTGTCCGCGCGCCAAAAACTTCACTCTGGGATCTTCTTGCCCTTGGTTTTGCTCAAACCGCATAGGCAGTTGTGGATAGCGCGCCCGTATTCGTGCCGCTGAATTGACCTCACCAGCCTTGAGCGTGATGCCCTTCGCCGGCGCCGGTGCGCTGGGATTCAAAAAGCCGAGCGCGGCAGCCAGCATCATGAAAACGATCATCGCGACTTTACTCTCCTTAATAGGCACGCAATGAAATCGACTAAGCGCCGATTGTCGTGCACTCCAGGGCTAATTTCCTGTTTTTCCGGTGATGGTTCTGATCAGTGAGGTCCCGTTAAAATTCACCGTCAAGGTGATCATGTTGTAGCGGTAATGGACGCTGTGCGTAAATCCGGCTTGAAGAGTGACTTTCCGCAATTTGGTGTACTCAATCCAGCCGGAATAGCCATTATCACGATCGATGGCTTGCGTTCCTGTGGTCTCAAACGCGTTGAAATAGTATCGATTGTTGGTCAAAACACCCACCACGGATGACCCGGGGGTAACAAGCCGGCTGAAAACTTTTTGATTTCCGCTGGGAAGCAACCCGTAGCCAGACGCCCCAATCCTGAGCCCATAAGGCAGATTGATATTGGCGCCTGCTTCCCCGTCCCCCATCAATCCAAAAACTTCGTAGGGCCGGCCGGTGCTATAGGGCCGTGGGATGTAGTACCGGTTAATCGTCGAATTTGCCACACCCAGGTTGAGGAAGGGGGTGATTCTCATTATCGGTTTTTCCGGCTCAATATGGTTGAACCAATCAACTCCCGCGCGTCCCGTTGTGTATATCCTCTCCGGGCTGGAGGCCGGTACGGTTCCGGTCAGGACCGTGGTCAAACTGACACCGGACCGAACCAACTTATAATGAAGGTCGATATAGGGGTCGCCGAGGAGAGTTTCGGTATCCCAATCTGTGCTGATCACGAGAGAAAGGGGGCTGCGTACATAAAATATCGGAAGGCCGATATCCGCCCCAAAGTGGTCGGTAAGGTTGTAACCCAAATTGATGTCCACGCTGGAAACTATGCCCTGCCGATTCCCGCCAGCCTGCAATTGCACGTAGGCAGTCGGCCCCGAGCTGTCGTCCTCGGATGCGATCGAAGGCTTTGAAGCGGCGGCGGGGGATTTAGAAGGAGACTCTTCTTTAGTTTTGGGGGTAGAAGACTTTTGTTTGCTCCTGTGGGGTAAATGGGGAACAGGAATTATTTTCAAAAACTTGGCGGAAGCTACACAGGGCGTCAAAAGCACGATGGCCAGAACAAAATGAATTAACTTCAATAGACTCTCCCTCCATTCCTCAAAGTTAAAACGAATTTGAACAGGCTACGTCCCGTTCCCCGCTTGGTTCCGGCCAAAATCGAGGAAGGCGGAAACTCAAACCCGTTTTCAGCTTTTAATTCGGCTTGAACCCTTCTTGAGCCTGCACGACGAACCATCTCACCTATTTGCGGCTAGGGAAGGAGGAGCATTGCTGAGCGCACTCCAAACCATCCTAACTCGCTTCCCTTCCCGGTGAGCAGGTCCAGCCTACTCAGACGCTTATTCCTCCGCTTGAGGTTTTATGGCAAAAGCAACCGCCATGTAAAAACATGCTTACAATTTCCTAACACGTCTCAAATCCATGATTGGGGATGCCGGGAATTCGGAATGCGGATCAAGCCCCCGCGCCAGGGATGGCTTGAGTTGACGCCGCCCTCATGCCTCAATCCACGACTGTGAACTGATTCATTCTGGCTGATGGCACTGTGTTTTGTCTACTGAATTCGTCGCCGATGGCAGCCTGACAAATGGCAATAACCTTCAAGGGGACGCATTTCCAAGACCGGCCCCATCAAAAACGTTCTTGCAGGTTCCACAAAACCCACTTCAGGATGTTTGCATCGAACATGCCTGGTAGCACGAAGTTGAATTCCGCGCCAGAGTGAAAATCCGGACGCCCAGACCAAACTGGAGATTATGATTTATTTCCCGGGTAGGCCCGCCTACTTCGCCAAGGACGGAAAGAAACTCATGCGGCGTTCTTAAAATTGGAACTTAGACGACAAATAATTGGAATCATTGGTGTGTGCGTTTACACAACTGAAATCATCCGGGTTTTGAATTAATGGTGAATGACTTCCAGGTTTGGTAGTGGGTCAGTTTGACGTAGAGGCGGCTTTACGCCGCCACGTGGCGAGGTAAACTCGCCGCTACGACCACAAACTGCCCCACTGCCCCAGGTTTTCCGGCCTGGAAGCAGTTGGCAAGGATAAACCACAGTTCTGATGAATGAGAAAGAAGCCCTCTGCTCCTCAGAATCTTCAAGTCACAACCTGAGCCGGATAGGCCGGCCAGAAGATCAGAGGAAACTTTTGGAGAAACCCCTTGGATGAACGAATCCTTCTAGTGCAGGACCAACCCAAACCCAAAGCGCCCCTGCCAGACCGCCTGCGGCGTCAGGGATGGACCGTCCACAACGTTCGCGACAGTCGTGAAGGAACAGATCTAGCCCTCAATGAAGCCTTCGATTTGATTATTCTCGATTTGACCCGGGCCACTCACAAGGGAATTGACGTTTGCCGCGATCTGCGCCAATACGGCTTGAATACCCCCATCCTGATACTCACGGCCAGAAATCAGCCTGCGGATAAAATCGTCGGCCTCAAAGTGGGTGCGGATGATTGCGTCACCAAGCCCTTCGCCATGATTGAGCTTCTGGCGCGGGTGGAGGCGTTGCTCCGGCGTTCCAAATCCAACTCCTGGGGACATGGGACCATCCACCATTTCGGGCAAGTTCGAGTCGACCTGCGACGAACACAGGTTTGGCGCAACGGAAAAACCGTTCCCCTCTCCGCCCGCGAGTTTCAATTGCTTCGTTATTTTATCGAGCACCGGGAGGCCACACTCTCCCGGCCGGAATTGCTCAAGGAGGTATGGGGATTCGATCCCATGACATCAACCCGCACTGTGGATGTCCACGTCGCGGGACTGCGGCAAAAACTCGAGCGGGATTCCAAACAACCTCAGCTCATCCGGACCATTCAGGGATTGGGCTACAAACTGGTGGCCACCCCGTCCGCTCCAAATCCAGCCATCACCTAGTGAAAACCAACGGTGAGTGAGATGAACAACACCCCGAAATTCTTCTAAGGATCCAGGCGCCGTTCCCCCCACGCGGCGAGTTGATTGACACTGCCTATTTTACCCGGCTTAGACTCGCTGGGAGCAACGGCAAGGAAAATCACCCCTTAATCAACTATAGTCCGCGATGGTGAACCGAACTCGACCGCTACTCCGGCTGAGATCGTAATGCCAACCTGTTGTTTAGCCTCTACGAGCCTGGCCTGGGCCGCCCCCTTTGATTGATCCGCCAGCCAGCCAGGAGAAATTCTACCTCCGCAGGACTGGCGATATCGATTGGCAGGCCTTGCCTCCTTTTGTTATCATTCTACGCATTGCCTGATTTGGCCTGATGGAGCTAATGCATGAGAATCCAAATGTTCCTCTCCCCGGTGCTTGCCGCACTGCTCCCGTTATCTGGCGCAGCCCGCAAGCCCTCCGGGATGATTCACGATTCCCAGGCCTTCGCGCAGGTGCATAACTTTTGCCTGGTCACAAACGGACTCCCCGACTCGGCGCAGACCCAGATTCGGAAATTCGTGGAAAGGGAAAACAAACCTCGGAAAATGTTGGGTAAGCTGTCTTGGAAGTATGTTGAACAATGTTCCAGCGCTGATGCAAGGATTACGTTCTCCTTCTCTCAAACAACAGGTGTGGGTGAGGGCACCAGCCGCGGCACATTGCAGGGCAGTCCCACAAACTCGCTTCAAACAACTTTCACTAGAGTAGAAATTACGGTCTTAGATCGTTCAGCCGAAAATACGATTTACTCGGTGGAGGGGGACGCGGTGGAGGGTGACCTTAGTAATGCCATCGACAGTCCATTTTCAAAACTGGAGCGCGACCTTAAGGATGCTGGCGCGGCGAAGCACTGAGTCTGTGTGAGCGCGACGACAAGTTCACTGCGCGGAAGGAATCAATCCTTAACCTATTTAATTCGACGATGTTCATCTGCCCGGATCTAAACCAGCATAAAAAATAACTCACAACGCAAAAATCAAGAAGCGCGGCACCCCGACGAGTCATCGCTATCAGCGCGAAATGCCGAACCGTTGCTTGGCTTCTTCGAGCATCGCGCGCGTCGCCGTGGCGCCCACGCGACTGACCCCGAGCTCGCGCACGCGCAACAGGTCATCGAGAGTGCGTACGCCGCCGGCTGCCTTGATCTGTACTGAAGGCAGGCAGTGCTGGCGCATCAGTTTCAAGTGATGGTCGGTTGCCCCTTTATAGTTATAGGAACCGTCGGGTTGCTTCACATATCCATAGCCCGTGGAAGTTTTCACAAAGGCTACGCCAGCTTCTGAACAGATCTCACAGAGGCGAACAATGTGGGAGTCCTCCAGGTAGTCATTTTCGAAAATAACTTTCAAGAGAGCGCCGTGCGCCTTAATCGCAAATTGGATGGCCTGGATTTCGTCGCGAACATAATCCCAATCTCCGCCCATTGCCTTCCCAACATTGATGGCCGCGTCGATCTCGACTCCACCCGCGCGGGCGGCGGCTTCCGCCTCCGCCACCTTGATGGCCGTGGTGCTGTTGCCGTGAGGGAAAGCGATCACCGGGCAAACCCCCACGGTTGATCCCGCCAGGATTTCCAGAGCCATCGGGATGGCGTAAGGCTTGACGCAAGCAGTGGCCACATCATATTGCAGCGCCAACCGGCAACCCTCGGCAATCTGCGCATCCGTCATGGTGGGATGAAGCAGAGAGTGATCAATCATCTTCGCCAGCGCTTGAACTGTGATGGAAGCTGTCATAGGCTTGGACCGAGTTTGCTCAATGTGAAGGCATCGGCTCCGACCGCATCCGCTTTACTGGTTCCCAGGCGAGCAAGCCCGACAGCCGTCCTCTGCATGGGGTCGTATTGATTCTTCCCTGTGCCGCCTGGGACCGCAATCTCGCGCGTATCACCACCCAGAAAAATACTTCGTCCTGCATCGTCTTCAGTATTGAAGGCTCGCGGGAATGAGCACAAATTGTAAACCTCAGTGGGCGGGAGGCGAATTGCGTGGCGTAACGGCAGCGAAGGTTTTCTGCGACGCAGCGGCCTCACGAGCTATCAAACCAAACCCTTTTGCCGACGCCTCCAGGTTGAGAATGGCGAGAAGTTCGCGGCCCCGAGTGCGGTTCCCGTATTGAAGCTCGACTTCGCCCAAGGCCGCGCGAGCTTCGAACTGGTACGTCGCTATTCCTGCCTTTGCCGCCTCGGCACTCGCCGCATTGAGAACCTTTATGGCCTCATTCGATTTCCCGCTGGCAGCACGCACGCGAGCGTCGGTGATTGCAATTGGAATTCGGATGGTGACGTCTTCGCTTTTCTGGGAAAGTGTCACGGCGCGCGATACGGCCTGCTGGGCCTCGGCCGTTTTCCCTTGGGCCAAAAGGCATCGAGCAACCAGCGCTTCAGCGCCTGCTTCCCTGTCCCCCGCTTCCTCCTTTTGAAATTCCTCGATGGCGCTACTGAGCAAGGCAGCCCCCTCAGCCGGGCGGCCTTCTTCCATCTGAAGCTTTGCCAGGGCAACCCGGCTGTCGGACTCACTACCTTTCTCGCCGATTTGGTTCCATATCGAGAGGGCGTGCTCCTGTTCCTTGCGGGCGGCAGCGAGGTTTCCCTGCGCCTCAAAAATTAGGCCAAGGAAGGTGTGCCCGTAGGCGACATTGCCTTGATTGGATATCTGGCCGGAAATCCGCAGCGCCTCGCCTGCCGCGCTGGTGGCGCTTTCCAAGTTTCCCTGGAGATAATAGAGATCAGTAAGATTGTTGAGTGAGGTTGCCACTCCAACTTGGTCGCCAATTTCCCGCCGAACTTTGAGGGCTTGCTCGTACATTTTCTGCGCTTCATCCAGGTTCCCCTGGGCCATGATGACGAGGGCGTTGTTGTCCAGGACATTGGCCGCATTCGACTGGTCCTCAATTTCGTTGAAGATGGGAAGGGCTTTGTCGTACATGGCTCTGGCGCCCCGGAGGTCCCCCTTCTTGATCCAGAGCAGGAGCGCAAGGTTATTCAAGACTTTCGCGACGCCAGCCTGGTAACCGATCTCACGGTACTCGTCCATGGCCACTTCGTAGCGCTTCTCGGCCTCGCTAAAATTCCCTTGTTCGTAGAAGAGTACTGCCAGATCATTCAGCACATCCGCCACTCCACGGCGGTCCCCCACCGCGGCATAGGCTTGTCTGGCCTCCTCAAAGGCAGCCGGAGCTTTTTTCAATTGCCCCAGTTTCCAAAGGGCCTCACCTTCCCGCTTGCGCCCTTCCGCCACCACAAAGCGGGCGCTGCGTTCATCTCCCTTCTGAATTGCATGCCCCGCACTCGACTGTTGGCCCTTGAAGTCCGAGAGTGAAAATGCCACAGAAGCTTCCGCCAAATCGATTCGCGGGTCATCGCGTGTCGGAGCGGGCATCTCCCGAAGCGTCTTCACGGTTGCCAATCCTTCCTTACCCTTTCCGGCGGAGGTTTGGGCGTTGACTAATCGCAATCCATAATCCAGGTTGTCCGGAAATAGGATGAAGAGAGATTGGTAAGTCTCAACCGCTTTTCCCCATTCCCCGGTTGCCTGCCGATAGCTGCCCTCCACCAGAAGACGTTGTTCTTTGGAAAGTCCTCCCGACAGGTCCATCGCCTGTTTGGCCTGCTCGCGTGCTTTTGAGTCGTACCCGAGGGCCGCCCAAGCCTCCGCCAGAGCCGAATGAGTCAGAGGATGCTCAGGTTCGATAGTTACTGCCTGTTGAAGCAGGTCACGCGCTGACACAGCTTCGAAAACCCAGAGTTTCGACAAGCCTTCTGAATAGAGGCGCGCCGCTTCCGGATTCGAGGGCAGCGATGCCTGGACTGCGCCCGCTTCAGCTTTTGGGATCTCGCCGGCGCCCAACTTTTCTCGAAGACTTTTTCCAACTTTGGAAACCAATTCGAAGAGATGCGAGGCGGTTCCTGTTTCGGCTACCGAAACGAGCGTGTCCCCTTTTAAAGTATCTTGAACGCGAACGTCCACACGAATGGGGCTGTCGGCTCCGCTGCCCAGCGCAGTGTAGGAGCCCAGAACTACGAAATCGGTCCCGAGATTGGTTCTAATCCGGCCAAGGGTGTCTTTGCCGAGGCTATCGGCGACTTGAATGCCGAGCTCTTTCTTCATTCGAGCCACGTTTTCGCCCGGCACGGTCCGTAACGCCTGCCCCGAAAGTTCGGTGGTCAGGTATTGGACCAAAGCTTGCGACAGCCAACCGGCTTCGTGGTTACCGGTAAGGTTTCTGAAGTCCAAGACAGCGACGGCCCTCCTCGCCCGGACCGGCGGATGGGTCACTGCCTGGGGCGACTCGGTTGCGGCTTTTCGGTTTTGCCGATCGAGATAAAGATACAGGGCGAACGCGCCGCTAAGGATGGCAATGATCGCCATAAAGGCCGCCGCGACGACCCAGGATTTCTGATGCCCGGCAACAGGGGCGGGAAGCAATTCTCGCGCGCCCGTCAAGGCGCTCACAACGTCCGTCGCCGTCCTGAAGCGATTCAGGGGGTTTTGCTCAAGGCAACGGAGGATGGTGGCTTCCCACTGGGCATCCAAGTCAGGCGCAAGACTTCTGGGTGATCGCGGAGGTTCCTGCAAGCGCTTAAACGCCGTCGCCATGGGCGTGTCGCCAACAAAAGGTTGAGCCCCGGTCACCATTTCGTAAATCACAACACCGAGGGCGTAGATGTCTGTGGCGGCGCTGACCGGCTCTCCCTTAAGTTGCTCGGGCGCCATGTATGCCGCAGTGCCCATGATCTCACCGGTCATCGAAAGCGAACTGAGCTCGCTATCGTCAGAGGCAATGCCGCGAGCCAGGCCAAAGTCAGTGACTACCGCGCGCACGGTTGCCCCCTCCTGATCAGGAGGGACCAGCAGCACGTTGGCAGATTTGAAATCACGATGGACCACTCCCACTTGGTGGGCGGCATTCAACGCAGCAGCCATTTGAGAGATAAGAGGGAACGCCTCCGACTCCGCCATCGGCCTCGCCCCCCGGAGCCGGTCGGCCAATGTCTCCCCGCGAAGAAGCACCATGGTCAGGAACGTGACCTCGCCGCCCGTCGGAAGCTCGTGATGCCCTATGTCGAAAATTCGACTGACATTGGGGTGGGTAACTTTTCTCGCTAGTTGAATTTCGCGCTTGAACCGCTCCAGGGCGCCGGGACTTTCCGCGATGGCAGGCCGGACTGTCTTAAGGGCGAAGTGTCCTCGAAGTTCCAAGTCCTCGACTTCATACACCTCGCCCATGCCACCCTGTCCGATGAAGCGAATAATCCTATAGCGCTTGGCAAGAATTTCTTGTGGGGAGAAGGTTGGGTGCGCTGATTCAGGGCCAAGTGCCGGCGGGGCGCTGGAGATGGGTCTATCGGGTCCCTGCGTCTCCTCAGGGTCGATTACAGGTTTGCCCAACCCGGCGGGATTCGGGAGGGGTGTGGTTTGGTCCGGCATATCCGGGTCGTCGGCGGTTCTCTGGACAGAAAGCTGCGAAGCGCCCACATCAGAGAAACCCGGTTGCGAGTCCTGGTCCGACTTCTCCATGCAATAGCTCCCGTTGAGGAAAATTAGGCGGGATTATAGCATGCGTCTGCCGTGGCAAGACTCTACGTTTATTTTGTTCCGCCCGCCGTCAGTTGCCCCGCTGCGGCCGACTTTGTGACCAACGCGCGCAATTCCTCCACTTCCCGGCGAAGCTGAGCGACCGCCTCATCATCCTTCTGCAAACGGGTCCGTCCGGATTGCGCTTTGATCTGTTCCCGCAACTCGTCATTCTCCGCTTTTAATTCGCGCACGGACTGAAGAAGCAGGAAGGGCAGCTCACTGTAATTCACGGTCTTGAAGCCGCGTGAGTCCTCCGCCACCAACTCGGGAAACAGTTTCTCAACATCTTGCGCGACCAGGCCGGAAATGAGGGCCGTTCCAAAATGATACTCAGGGTGTTCAGAAACTCTCCAATGGTAGTGCACGGGTTGCAACTGCGCGACCTTATCGAGCAATGGCGAAAAAGGCTGGATGTCCGTCTTCAGCCGCTCATCGGACGAACATGAACCGCTGAGCGGGGAGCCCGCGAAGTTCTGGACGCAACCATTCGTTCCACTTGTGCCCACGCGAATGTCCCCCACCACTTGAAGGGTGACGGCCGGCGTTTGCGTTCCGATTCCCACGCTGACGCTCGAGGTGGCGCCATTGACGCCGTTAATACTTCCCAGCACCAAAGTATTCGATTGCCCCACTGCGGCGTTTGCGCCGATGGCAGTGGCATTGCTGAGTTGCGTGGAGGTTCCCGGCCCGCTGAGGTAGCCAATATAGGTGTTGTTAGCCCCGGTGACGTTTGCGTTGTTCGTGTTGGACGTGTAGCCAGCCCAAAAGCCTACCGCCGTGTTATTGGAGCCGCTGCAGGTGCCCGAAACGCCAAAACAATTCGCGAGGAGAGCTCCATACCCGACCGCAGTGTTCTGGCTTGCTGTGCTGTTATTGTAGAGGGTTAAGGCTCCCACAGCAGTGTTGGCAATCCCAGTGCTGTCTTGACCAAGCGCCTGGGACCCTGTCGCAACGTTGTTGGCACCTGTCATCAGACTATTGCCGGCACTGGCTCCAACAAGAGTATTGTTGTTGGAGCTGGTATTGAAATTCAATGCTTGAAGGGTGCCAACGGTCATCAAATTACCCGTGGCAGTAATATGCATAATCGGCGTGCCCGGGTCGGTGATCGTGATCGCATCTCCGCTGGTGTTGGCGTTTGAAAATACAGCCGCCCCAGTAGTTGCGTCGTTGGTGGTTACCATCAATGCAGCGCCTGACGTGGTCGCTACGTTCTGGGTCGCCATAAACGTATTGCTGGCGGTTACAAGGGGAAAATTAATCGCCGCCACGCCGCCCAGATTCAGGGCGTTATTTGCGTCCCCACCCTTTGAGGAGCTGGCAGCGTAATTGACTCCAAGTTGGAAGTTCTGGATGCAGCCCCCGCAATTAAGTCCGGTTGCGCTAGGTAGGTTTGTGAGGTTTGAGCCGTCACCCGAAAAGGACGCCGCAGTCACGCTGCCAGTGACGGTTGCATCACCTCCCGAAGTGAAGTCGCTGCTCGCGTTAATGTTCCCAGCCACATCGAGCGTAGCCGCCGGCGCAGCCGTCCCGATTCCAACGTTGCCGGCGCTGGTCATTCGGATTCCCGGAGAACCGATCCCTGACCAGGGCCCGATCACCAGGTTGCCGGCATTGGGCGCTGTCCCGTAGAAAATAATCCCCTGATCCCCTCCTTGCACAAGTCTGTTGTACGCGTAATAGCCCAGATTGGGGATGAACATGATCGTTCCATTGGCGTTGGTCGTTCGTAGGGCGATGTCATTTTGGGCCGCTGCGTTTTGCACGTCCAGCCGCGCTCCTGGGATCGCCGTCCCGATGCCGATTTTGCCGGCCGCCGTCATTCGGATTCCCGGAGTACCAATGCCGGACCAGGGACCGATCACCAGGTTGCCGGCATTGGGCGCTGTTCCGTAGAAAATTATCCCCTGGTCCCCCGATTGCACCAGACCGTTGTACGCACTCGTGCTCAGATTGGGAATCAGCATCATCGTGCCGTTGGCGTTGGTGGCTCGTATGGCGATATTATTTTGAGTGGTTGGATTCTGCACATCCAAC
>Ga0209579_10000209_pt1 | contig 79367 bp, 87 predicted proteins | sample Coa_R1_2_FD_187152 | JGI IMG/M metagenome (GOLD analysis project Ga0209579, IMG submission 187152) | Surface soil microbial communities from Centralia Pennsylvania, which are recovering from an underground coalmine fire - Coalmine... | ecosystem: Environmental > Terrestrial > Soil >... | reverse complement strand
CCCCACTCATCCCTGGGATATCGACCGCCAGCGCCCGAGGTCATCGCATGGCCAACAGCCAAAAAGGTGGCGTTCATGCCAGCGCCAAACTAACATTCAACCCGGACCACTCAGTGGGGGCTGGTCACAGGGACATAGCCACATAGATTTGCCGCACATCCTCCGGGCCCGCCCATTCCTTGCGAGTTATTCTGTTCCGCATAGCTTCCGTTGACAGTGAGCTCGTAAGGGCCGGGGGCCGAATAAAACAACGCCCAAGCGGGATTCATAAAAATACCCATCGACGCGACGGCCAACGCGCCAATCAATATCTTCTTCGATTTCATGATCGAACTCCCCCAGCTAGCGCCACGCAATGAAATCTAGGTCAGCGAGATTCGGCCGTCAATTGCGGATAGCCACGCGCTGAACGGTTTTTGGCTCAAGCACCACCGGCAAATCCACAATGACCCTGGGTCTTCACCGTTGAGCGCCCGACGGTATCATCCCTCACGCCGCGAAAGGGTCTCAACCGGGCGACACGGCACGCGACGGAGGCGACAAAACAGCTTGGATCAGCCCGGGAACGAACCCAAAGCATGACCGTTAATCCGGTGCTGTCTTATGAGAGGAGTTTTTATGCATCGGATCATGGGTGCGGTATTTGTTGTCGCGGCCATCGCCGCCTGTAGCAACAGTCAGGCGCGCGAACATCGGTCAGGGCACGTCGGGAAATACTGCCTAAGTGAATGGTTTGCGGGCGAGAACGTAAATTGCTCGTTCCGAACGTTGGCGCAATGTGAGCAATCAAAGACCAGCTTCGCTGATAGCTGCCAGCCAAGCCCCCATACGCGAAGCACGACTGGTTCCGCGACGCGAGAATAAGGAATATCTGATGTCGGGCCAAGGCTCGACAATCGGGTCCAAGGAGGGCTCGGCGCTTCTAAAGGAGCATTGAGCTCTTTTTATCAGTCACGTCCAGCAGGGCGCGGCCTGGCTTTTTAATTTCGATAGCTCACCAGAGCCTCACCACAGAAACAGCGCGGTCGAGGGATCAGGGATGTTTCGGTGTGATATTGCCCCTGGTTGACCACAACGCCATAGCCGCACGGAACATATTCCGTCACGTATTGCGGCGTTAGGACCACGGCCGGACGGCGCACAATCACTACCGGCTGCTCGTAGTGGCCGGCGTGATTACAAGTCCGACAGCCAGCGGCTGCTTTGCCGGTCATCGACAAGGCTAAGCACACTGGTAGCAAAGCAATTAGCAAAAATCGCTGACGTGTGTGTGTACGCATAACGAACCTCCAGCGCCACGCGAACATCATCGGACAACCGGGGCGCGAGAGCAACAATAGGACGGTGGCGCGAAGCCAGTTCCGGCCGTCTCTACCAGTGCAAAGACTGTTGATCGAATTTTAGGCGAGCAGGCCGAATTTTTCAACACAGCTCGTCCTCCGTTCTTGGCTGAACCTAACGAAAGGCGGCCAGTTGCTTGCCACAACGGACACTCACAAATGGTCGTGACGAGGCCCATTTCGTAAAATTAGGGGTTCATTAACCCTGCGCGACCAACATTGGGCGCACATACGGTCACGCGACATTTCGTGCAGGTTTGCCCGGCAACTTTGATGGGGGATTTCACATGGAATCTCATCGCAGTCGGCTTTTCGCTTTAGCGGCAATCGTCCTTGCTACGCTCGCTGTCCCCGCACTCGCGGATGACGGCGTTACCAAAGACAAGATTCTTTTTGGTCAGGTCGCGGCCCTCAGCGGTCCGGCGCAGGCGCTCGGCCAAGGCATGCGCGAGGGCATTCTTGCCGCGTTTGGCGAAGCCAATCGCGCCGGCGGGGTAGGCGGCCGCAAGCTCGAGCTCAAATCGACAGACGACGGCTACGAACCCGAAAAAACCATCGAAGCCACGAAAGGCATCATCAATAACGACAAGGTCTTCGCTCTGGTCGGGTCAGTCGGGACGCCGACGTCGAAAGCCGGCCAGCCGATTGCAACCGCCGCCAAAGTGCCGTTCATCGGGCCCTTCACCGGCGCCGAATTTCTTCGCAATCCCTACAACCGCTACGTCGTAAATATCCGCGCGTCGTATTTTCAAGAAACAGAAGCCTGGATCGAACACCTGTCCAAAGATTTGGGTATCACCAAAATCGCGATCCTGTACCAGGACGACGCCTTCGGCCTTGCTGGGCTGGAAGGGGTCAAGATGGCCCTCGCGAAACGCAACATGGCGCTGGTTTCTTCGGGAACGTTCAAGCGCAATACCACCGCGGTCAAGTCGGCTCTGCTCGACATTATGAAAGGCGATCCGCAGGCGGTCGTGACAGTCGGCCCGTACAAGCCGATCGCGGAGTTCATCAAGCTCGCGCACCAGGTGAAACTGAACGCGGTCTTTGTCGCGATATCGTTCGTTGGCTCGGATTCACTTGCGGCGGAATTGGGCAATCAGGGTGCCGGGGCTGTCGTCAGTCAGGTCGTTCCGTTCCCGTTCGATAAATCAATGCCTTTGGTTGCTGCCTATCAAACCGCAATCACCGCGACTAATCCCAGTGCTAAGCCCGGCTTTGTGTCCTTGGAAGGCTACATGGTCGGCCGTCTTGTTGTCGCAGCATTGAAGCGAATTCCAGGAGAGCCGACGCGCGAAGCCCTGCTCGACGCGATCGCTAAGTCACCCTTCGACTTGGGCGGAGTCGTGCTCAAATTCGGTCCGGACAACAATCAGGGATCAAACCAGGTTTATTTCACTGTCTTGCAAGCGGACGGTTCATTCAGGCCCGTCTCGAGATTGATCAAGACCGCGGTGCAGTAACCACACGGCGTCCTCGCATGCGCATCAAAGGGCTGCAGCTGTTCTCCAGGCCCAACCACATCGGGAATGGGCACTTTAGCTGGTTCGAGACCGTGCGCGCCCGGCTCTATTTGGCCTTCGGCTTTGCCGCGGCACTGACGGTCATTTGCTCGCTGGTCTCTTTCTATGAGCTCGTGCAGATCGGCGCGACCACGAACGAGATTGTATCCCGTAACCTCCCGGCGACGATCGTATCGTTGAGGCTTGCCGAGGAGGCGAGCAGCCTTGTCGCGTCCGCTCCACGGCTAATATCGTCGAAGGACGACAAAAGCCGTTCCGAAATAGCAAGCCGAATCGGCCAGCAGGCCAAAAATCTCACGCTTGGTATCGAACGCCTGAAAGAGCTTGGCTTCGTCAGCAACGGCGAGATCGAATCGGCTCGCAGCGCGCTCTCGGAGCGGCTGACCGCACTTAATCGTGCGGTGACTGACATGCTAACGATATCGAATGAACGACGGACGCTGGCGGCATCTATCCGCGGCGCACATGAAGCACTGCTCACCGCTTTGGCGCCGGCCATCGACGACGCCAATTTTGACCTCATGACAAAGAACAAGCAGTCCGGGATGGACATGAGGCTTAATGCCACGCTCGACTCGCTGCGCCGGCTCCTCGAAATTCAATCCGAATCAAATCTCTTGGCGGGCCTGCTGACCGAGGCATCTCTTGTCACCGACCCCAGCCGACTCGAGCCGCTGCGCGATCTGATCGCGGCGGCGCAGAGAAAAATCAAAACAAACTTGAGCGCGATGGACGATTCCGTGCAGCAGAAGAATCTTGTCAAACTATTCAATCAGCTCAGCATTATCGGATCGGACGACGGCATTATTGTTTTGCGCACCTACGAACTCAATCGTCAGCACGACGCCGAGATCGCATTCGAGGCCGCGCAATCTGAAGCGGCGAAGCTCAAAAAAGCGGTTGATGCTCTCGTCGAGCAGCAAGACCGCACGGCACACGATATTTCAGTATTCGCCGGCCGACAGATCAGCTCGGGTGAAATCATATTAATCCTGCTGTCGCTTGCCGCCGTGATCGTCGGCGCCTTTATAGCGTGGCTTTATGTCGGCCGAAACGTCGCCCGGCGTCTGGGTCTGCTCAGTAATGCCATGCGGCGTATCGCCGATGGCGATCTGAGCATTCAAGTTCATGATGACCGTGGTGATGAGATTGCCGACATGGCGCGCGCGTTGCTATTTTTCCGGCAAGCAACCGCGGACGCTGCCGCCGCGCGACAAAAGGAAATAGAGCAGGGGCGACACTCCGAATCACGGCGCCTATCGATCGAAGCGGCAACGGAAAAATTCGAACATGTCGTCTCGAATATCGTGCAAACCCTGGATCGCGCCGCGACCACGATGGACAGTTCCGCGCGTGAGATGGCTGAAAGCGCCAGCCACAATCAGCAACAGGCGCTGTCGACGGCCGCGGCCTCCGAACAGGCGACGACGAGTGTCGAGACCGTCGCATCGGCGGCTGGCGAGATCGCCCGCTCGATTGAGCACATTGCCAGCCGGGTCGCCGAATCCGCCACGATTGCACGCCAGGCAACCACCGAAGCACAGGCGATATCCAATGCCGTCGCCAGTCTATCAGCGTCGGTCGACGAGATAGGCGACGTCAGCGAACTCATTCGTAGCATTGCGGCACAAACAAATTTGCTGGCGCTCAACGCAACGATCGAGGCAGCGCGCGCGGGGGACGCCGGCCGCGGTTTCGCGGTTGTCGCTCAAGAGGTAAAGGGCCTTGCCGCACAAACCGGTAAGGCAACTGAGAACATTACCCAGCAAATAAAGTCCATCGAGCAAACAACGACCAGCTCGGTCCTAACGATGAAGGCGATTGCCGCGACGATCATGGAGCTCGACAATCTCGCCAATGACGTATCGGTCGCGGTGCGCCAGCAAGATTCGGTGACCCAGGAAATCGCCCGCAACGCCAGCGCGGCGGCCAAGGGCACCCGCGATGTATCCGCAAATATCACCGAGGTTTCGACCGCCGCGATCAAGACCGGTCAAGAGGCGAACACCGTGCTCGCCGCGGCAGGGGACCTCGCGCGGCAGTCGCAACATTTGCGACAAGAGGTCGAGCACTTCTTAGCTCAGGTTCGAGTCGCCTAGACGGCGGAAAACTAGAGCTCTGGCCCTGCCCAACCTGCGCGTGGCGCAAACACGGCAAGCTATCGAAGTGGGCAATTCGTACCCTCTAAAACAAAGTTGACCCCGACGTTCATTGGACGTCAGAGCCAACCCTGTGGCGCAAGAACCAAAGGGAGGTTCATCACGCGCTGTTACCCTATCTGGTCGTGGGGTTTGCGCCAGCGGCATTGTTAACGCTTCAACCTAAGATTGTATGCACAACCATAGGTTATATTTTGGCAAAACGAACCCAAAACGGGCAAGGGGTCTATCTGTAAGCTGCTGCAATCACGTGGAACTTTGGCACGCCCAACATTCTGAATATAAATAAGAATTAACGCATAGGGCCGGGCGCATATATTGACTTGCCTTAACTTTTGGTAACATAGTTAACTTGTGGCTCAGTTTTTCGTGGGGGTAGTGGCTATGCGTTCCAAGTTACTCGGCCTGGCGGGCCTAGCACTCGCCTGCGCGACGTCGCCTGTTATGGCCGCGACAATCAATCTCAATGCCGATCCAAACCTCGTAAACCCATCGTTTGAAACGGGCACCCTTAGCCCGTGGGTCCAGTCCCAAAATGGTGGCGGCGTTTATGCGCCGACCTCCGCTGATTACACCGCAGGCTCGGATGGGCTCGCTAGTGGCATCGTCCCTGACGGAACGCACGTGGCGTTTGTTCCGGGCTCAGGCGGCAACGGTGCCGGCGTTCTCCAACAGGAGATAAACACGACGTTCGTCAACGGCAACACCTACAACCTGTCGGTTTGGGTGGCCATGCCGCTCGTGGTTCAAGGCACGGCAGGCGCGGTAGGAGTGCAAGGAACAGGGAATTGCACCGGCCTCGGCCCGGGCGGCTGCGCCAATCATACCGATCATACGACGTTCAGCATTGATCTGTATTACGATCCGACTGCGCACAGTGGCTCAATCGCAAACGGCGGTCTGAGCATCGTTACAGCACAAGACGCCGTAACCATCAGCTCGCTCGGTGTGTGGGCGCTGTACACCGTCAGCGTCTCATGCACCAGCTCGACTTGTAACGGCAAAGATATCGTTGTTCAGCTGCGCGACGATTCAACGAGTATCGACCAGCCGCATCAGAACGACTTTGATATCGCCGCTGTGTCTGCAACGCCGCTTCCGGCCGCGGTGTGGCTGTTCGGCAGCGTTATCGGCCTCGGTGGGGCCGTGGGCCTGCGCCGGCGCAAGGCAAAGCTCGCCTAATATTTGGTTTAATCTTCCAGATAGCCAGATCCTGAGACCGCCGCGAGGCGGTCTCTTTTTTTGTGGGCACCGATCTGCAACCTCCTCACTTTTCGCGGTCAGGTCCGATCATCTTGAGCCTGCTGTCCGCCCGCGCGGATATAATATACTTGCGCCGCGGGGGAGCGCCGGAGCGGATTGCGATACCGGGCTTTAAGTAACGCCATGGCAAAAAGGTCACCATGAGTCAGCGACCGCTGTTCGACCTCAAAGGCAAGCGCGTCTACGTCGCCGGTCATAAGGGCATGATCGGCTCGGCGATTGTGCGCCGGCTCGGCGGAGAAGATTGCGCGATCCTGATGGTGGACCGGCGCGCTCTCGACCTGACCGATCAGCGCGCCACCGAAGCCTGGCTGACGCGCGAGCGCCCGGACGCCGTTTTTCTAGCCGCCGGGCTGGTCGGCGGCATTCACGCCAACAACACCTATCCGGCCGATTTCATCGCCGTCAATTTGGCGATCGCCCTCAATGTCATCCGCGGCGCGCAGGCGGTGGGCGTCAAGAAGTTGCTGGCCCTTGGCTCCTCATGCATCTATCCGCGGCTGGCCCCGCAGCCGATCGCGGAAGACGCGCTGCTCACCGGGCCGCTCGAGCCGACCAACGAGGGCTACGCCCTCGCCAAGATCGCCGCCATCAAGCTCTGCGAAGCCTACCGCAAGCAGCACGGCTGCGACTTTGTTTCGGTGATGCCATCAAACCTCTATGGCCCGAATGATAATTACCATCCGGAAAACAGCCACGTCCCCGCGGCGTTGATCCGCCGGTTTCATGAAGCCAAGCTCGCCAATGCGCCCGTTGTGAAAGTCTGGGGATCCGGCACGCCGCGGCGCGAATTCGTCTATGCCGATGACGCGGCAGACGCCTGCGTATTTGTGATGAAGCACTATTCCGATCTCGGCTTTCTCAATATCGGCACGGGCGAAGATGTTACGATAAAAGAATTCGCCGAAGTCGTTGCCGACATCGTCGGCTATAAGGGAAAGATAGAATTCGACACGACGCGCCCGGATGGCACGCCGCGAAAGCTTCTCGATGTGTCCAAGATCAGACGGCTGGGCTGGGCGCCAAAAACGTCACTGCGCGATGGGCTGGCACAGACTTATGCAGACTTTCTGGCAACGGGCGGACGCCACGCCGCGTCACAGCGTTTGCAGGCATAGTAGACTGGGATGAGCATGAGCAAACGCGTTGCCTTGATCACCGGAATTACCGGCCAGGATGGGAGCTACCTGGCGGAATTGCTGTTAGCCAAAGGCTACGAGGTCCATGGCGTCAAACGACGATCCTCGTCCTTCAACACCGAGCGCGTCGACCATCTTTATCGCGACCCGCATCTGCCGGATACGCGCTTTCTCTTGCACTACGGTGACCTGACCGACGCCACCAATCTCATCCGCATCATTCAAGAAGTGCAGCCGACGGAAATCTATAATCTTGCCGCGCAAAGTCACGTGCAGGTGAGTTTCGAGACGCCGGAATATACCGCCAACGCTGACGCGCTTGGCACCTTACGCTTGCTCGAGGGCATTCGGATTCTGGCCTTGAAAGACAAGGTCCGATTTTACCAAGCCTCGACATCGGAGCTTTACGGCAAGACGCAAGAAACGCCGCAGACTGAGACGACCCCATTTTATCCGCGTAGTCCTTATGCGGCGGCGAAGCTCTACGCCTATTGGATCACCGTCAATTATCGTGAGGCCTACGGGCTGCACGCCTCGAACGGCATCTTGTTCAACCACGAAGGCCCGCGGCGCGGCGAAACCTTTGTGACAAGGAAAATCACCCAGGCCGTGGCCGCCATCCATCTGGAAAAGCAGGACTGTCTCTATCTTGGCAATCTCGATGCCGAACGCGATTGGGGGCATGCGCGCGACTACGCCGAGGGGATGTGGCTTATTTTGCAGCAACAACGCCCCGACGATTATGTTTTAGCGACGGGCGAGAGCCATTCTGTGCGCGAGTTCGTTGAATTGGCCTTTACCGAAGTCGGCATTGCCATTCAATGGCGGGGGCGCGGTGCGCAGGAGGAGGGCGTCTGCAAGAAGACCAAGCGTGTGGTGGTGCGCGTTGACCCGCGCTATTTCCGGCCGACGGAAGTCGACACGCTTCTGGGAAACCCTGCCAAGGCCCGCAAGGTGCTGGGCTGGAAGCACAAGACTGGCTTTCGCGAGCTCGTGAGTGAAATGATGGCCGCCGATTTAAAGCTAATTTCCGAACGACCCGAAGGCGGCCTTAAAATTGATCGACCGTAACGCATGAGCTGTGGTCGGATAAGAAATAAGCAATTTAGTTCGCGTGGTCGGGGTCATGTTGCGATATGGGCGCAATAGTGAAACTCATACGCCGAAGAGCTCTGCAGCCGGCTGGCACCGTTACAGCATCCCGACTCGTCATCATTAACCGCTTGGTTGCGTACCTTTTTTTGCTGTTGGCGAGTACCTGGGTGGCGCTGGCCAACGGTCAGCCGCTGTTTAGCGCCGATACCACCGCCTATGTTCGGGGGGCAGATTTCGCGGTTGTATATTTTTTAGGACCGAAATTTGCCACAACTTGGACCCAAGAGCGCACATTACAGGGCGTGGAGCAACGTCAATCGCCTAACGTACGTGGCGCAATAGACGGCGACAAGTTTAGTCTCAATTCTCCCTTTGATAAGTCGGTGATGGCGGGGCGCTCAATTTATTATGGCGCCTTGCTCTATCTGGGTCATATTTTAGGTGAGTTCTGGTTGGTCATTTTCGCGCAAGCTGCAGTTTTTTTGTACTTGTCCCACACTCTTATAATTAAATGCCTGCGGTTATCATTTGTCTCATTCGTGTGCGTGACCGCAATCACGTCGGTCGCCACGCCTCTTTCCTTTTTCATTTGCTTTCTGATGCCCGACGTATTTGCCGGCTTCTTGATTATGAGCGTGGCTATTTTAATCGCATTTTTTAACTCACTAAGCTATCGCGACCGAGTTATCTTATCTTTCATAATATTGTACTCGGCCCTAACTCACACCTCGCATCTGCTTCTGCTGATTTTTACAATTTCGGCATTCGCAATAATATCTCTTCTTGCCGGACGAAATGCCAAGCCGCACAGGCCTGTTCGGAACAGTTTAGCGGTGTTGCTTGCTTTAAGTCTTATGGGCATATTTGGCGAAGTCGCGTTTTCATACGGCGTGCGCCATACGATCGGTACCGATCCTATCCGACCGCCATTTTTAATGGCCCGTATGATTGCCGATGGACCAGGTTATAATTTTCTTCAACAACATTGCGCAGAGAAACCCTATACCGTCTGCAAATTTATCGATCGTCTACCGGTCACTGATGGGGACTTTTTGTGGTCGGCAAGCCCGACGAACGGAGTTTTTCGCGTAGCAGATCTCCCCACACGAATGGCCCTTTCTTCGGAACAGACATCATTTGCAATTGACGTCTTTCGCTCCGATCCGGTCCGGGTCATTGCGACCGCGACGATGGATTTCTTCCGACAGTTGTTTAAGATCGACCTCAGCCCATTTTTGCTTAGTCAAGCTTCGCTGAAGGGCTTCGCGGCAAGTATCCCCACATCTTACTTCGACACAATGATGCGCTCACGTATCGCAATGCGTGACGGCCTACTAGGGAACCTTTCGGCGCTTTACGTTTGGACTTATTTGACGTCGCCGTTCGTCCTGTTGCTGTTTTGGGTGTTGTCATCTTGGCCGAAATTTCAAAACCAGATTCGTTTTTGGCCACGGGAGCGGGCCCCCATTTTGGCGATTGTTGCGCTGGGCATTGTGGGCAACGCCGCAATATGCGGAATCCTGTCGGCGCCAGCCTCGCGGTATCAAACCCGCATATCGTGGATCCCTCTGTTCATTTTTGGACTTGTTGTCGCAAAATACTGGGAGCTCAAAACTGCAAAGTTGAGCACAAAACTCGCCCGCGAGGGTGAAGTACGGCAGACTTAGCGACGCCGGCGCACTTTGAATTTCAATCGGTTTTGCGGGGGTCCGGCTTCGAATGGCTCCGCAGATTTAAAAAGAACATTCAACGCAGGTGCCCGCTCGGCCGTTATGGCGAGCTAGCTGACCACTTGTTGGGCGAAACACGAACGGGCAAATCGACCGATATCTTTTATGTGCGCAATGTCCTGGGCGGCCTCATTGGATGCGCGCTGTCCCGCAACCACGACAAAGCTTTCGCCAATGTGATTACCACCGCGGCCGGTTCTTAGCCGCTCATGGATTTGGCCGATCTTATCTGAGAAAATGTATTCTACAGGCGTTCGCGGGGCCCATTTCAGAAGCATATCGGGAAGCAGGTGGCTTCGCGGTCCCGTGAACTGGTTACGCGTGAGCGAGATGCTTTTGACCAGTGGCTCGTTAGTTCCAACGACGCGGATTGATAAAAGCGCATCCTCGAGCCAGGCAATGTAGTTATCCAATTCCTCGCTTCCCGCTTCGAAGAAGCCCTGAGCTTCGCGCCCTCTAATGTTAAGGCGCAAATATCCTACGCCTTCGGTGGATACTGCGAATGCCGGGGTGCGTGACCAATCATAGTTGCCAACAATGGCACGATTGGCAACCCAATCCTGAACGCTCTCACCGAGAAGCTCAGCGAGAACAGTTTGCACCTTATAGGGCACGGTTTTACGAAGCGTCGAGATGAAACTTTGTGCCCTCGGCGGCGCGTCGGCGATACCAAGTTCGGATAGGTATCGCGCGTTGAGCTTCGACATGATTTTTAGCAAAAAATGGTCTTGCGCCGCATTGGGACCCATGCCGTGCAGGGCGAATAAAATTAAGGTGGTGCGCTCGTCTAGCGCGTGCTCGATAATCCGTTGAAGTTGGCGATCTTGCGCTTTGTAGATGTCCAACAGTGCATTTGGATCTGCATTAGATGCAAACTCTCCCTCAGCAGGCCATAGGATATGGCCCGCTCGGTGCACCTCGTAAAAACCGGCAAGAAAAAATTGCCAATCCTGCCGAGTCATCAGCCAGAGAATTGCATCAGACTTACGTTCGACGGCCGTAATTAAGCGATCGTGGAGTTCATCACAAAATACTTTGGTCTTCGGTACTGGTATGTCCTTTCCAATGGGCCGACGACCGAAGCGGTGACAGACCTCCGCAAGTAAGGCGGAATCAGATGCTTCCGCCCACGCGGTTTCCTGATAGGACCAGTTGGTAATCTCACAGCAAGGTGCAGCTGCGCTGTTCAATACACATCCCGCGTCGAGGACAATGCACGAAAGGCCGGCACGAGCGAATTCATACCAAAAGGGCTCGAACTCGAATTGTTCACTCCAAGTCGCATCTCGCTGCCGCTTTTGCTTGAGAGCCTTTGCGTCCCACTGAAACGGAAAATATATGCCATGTTCTCCGACATCCTTTCCGGAGGTGAAGGTTGGCCAAGGACTTCCGCTAAAATGGCCCCCCGGCGTTTCTGGCGCAATCACAACACCACGCTTGAGCAATGACTGCAGCGCCGGCAATTGATCAAGATGCATACGTGCAAAAGGGAGGCTCATCGCGTCGATGCCCAGCATAAGCACGCGTGACTTGCGGTCTGTCCTATTAACCACGTCGTCCATCAATAACCGACCGTTGGCAAGTTTACCTTCGTGGGCAGTATTCTATTGGTTTATCAGATTTCTTGCCGAAAGACCCCAGTTTTGATTGTATCTTAGTTGGGGGCCACCGCGTTCATTGTAAAATCCTTCCATGCCGAAGCTTTTGCTGAAGCTTGCCGTTTCGATCATCGTTTTCGCATTTGTGCTTAGTCGGATCGATATTGGTGCTGTGGGGCGGGCGATCGGCGCCGCGGATATTTTATTTCTGACACTGGCGTTGGTTTTGGCGTCAACAATGGTTTTCACGGATGCTGCGTTTTGGCAAAGCGTGTTGGGTTCGCTCGGGCACCGTATTTCGTTCGGGACCGCTCTTCTCTACTGCGTTGTCGGCTCTTTTTTTGGTGGTTTTGGGCTCTCCTGGACAGGCGTCGACATTTTTCGGGCCGCACAATTGCGCCGTTCGGGCGTCGCTACGGAAACTGCAATTCGCGCCGTTGTTGCGACCAGACTGGTGTCGCTTACCTCTTTGCTTGCGGTTATCGCTTGCGGGTTGCCAATCGTACTTGGCTACCCGTTGCAGTCCCACGATAAGATTTTGCTAGTTTCGTTTGTCGTAATTGGCGTCGGTGCAATGGTTGGGATCGTTATTCTCGGTTCCGCTCACAACCGTTTTCCATTGCTTAAACTGCCAACTTTTCTAAACAAGGCTGCGGGAGTTTCGAAAGACTACGTGAAGACTCTCACCAGCAAGCGTCATTCTCCCAGCAGTCTACTTTTTTCAACATTTACTCATCTGCTACGGGTTTCGACGTTTGCCGCGATCGCGGCCGCGTTCCACGCCGAGATCAAATTTGCGACTCTCTTTGCCCTTGTCCCAATTTCTCTTCTGGTAGCCATGGCGCCGATCGCGTTGGGAAGCTGGGGCGTGCGCGAAGCCAGCGTCATATTCTTCCTCGGGCTAGCCGGCGTGCCTGCGACAATCGCGCTCAGCATCTCCGTCACGTACGGGGTTCTGGCACTCCTTGTTGACGCGATTGGCGGGCCCGTGTGGGTAATTGCCCGCTCGCATCATTACAAACTCACAGTTAAAGATGCTCCCGATAGCGGCATGGCAGCTTCAACCGGACGAGGGACATTTGTCACTCCACGATTGAAGTCATGAAGAAAACCGTCGGTATCATTGGAGGCGGGCCCGCCGGACTAACGGCGGCATACATGCTTTCGACTCCTGGAAGTCAGTTTAAACCCGTTGTATTCGAGGAATCAGATGCTGTTGGCGGCATCGCCCGCACGGAGAATTACAAAGGTTACCGCTTCGACATCGGCGGGCATCGCTTTTTTACCAAAATCCCCGAGGTGCTGGCTCTTTGGCGCGAAATCTGTGGTGACGACTTCGTAAGGCGGCGACGGCTGAGCCGAATCTATTACGGCGGCAAATACTATTCGTATCCGCTGAAGGCCTTCAATGCCTTGTCGACAATGGGTCCCGTCGAATCCGCGCGAATCTTCCTGAGTTACTTGAAATGGCAATTTCGACCCCACAAAGCCGAAGACAATTTAGAGCAGTGGGTCACCAATCGATTTGGCGGGCGCCTCTACTATTATTTCTTTAAAACCTACACGGAAAAAGTCTGGGGCATTCCAGGCACGCAAATCACTTCAGACTGGGCGGCCCAACGCATCAAGAATCTGTCTCTGGGAAAAGCCGTCTGGAACGCAATCTCGGGAGCAAATGACACGACAAGTCTGATCGAGGAGTTCGACTATCCTCGCCTTGGGCCCGGAATGATGTGGGAAAAGTGCCGAGATCTGATTCATGAGCGCGGCGGCGAAGTGCGATTGAATTGTAGCGTCCAACGTATCTTGCGCACTGAAAACCGTATCGAGGCGATATTGCTCGGCGGCCCTGAAACCGCAGAGCCGCTAAGAGTGACCGCAGATGAAGTTATTTCGAGCATGCCACTTGCGGACCTCATTGCTCGCATCGAGCCCGCGCCGCCCGAGGAGGTCGCGCAAGCGGCCCGGCAGCTCAAATACCGCGACTTCTTGATTGTCACGCTGATTCTCGATCATAGCGACCCGTTTCCAGACAACTGGATCTACATTCATAGTCCCGACGTCAAAGTCGGACGAATTCAGAATTTTCGAGCATGGTCGCCCGACATGGTTCCCGATGCACGGCGCGCGAGCGTCGGCTTAGAATATTTCTGCCATGCCGGCGATGGGCTTTGGTCTTTGTCAGATGACCAACTGATCGAACTTGCGACCAACGAGCTCGATCAACTTGGTCTGGCGCCCAAAGCAAGCGTGATGGATGGCGCGGTCATTCGCCAACCAAAGGCTTACCCCGTCTACGACGAAAATTACCGTGACGCGCTCCAGGTCATTCAAAACTGGTTGAACGGACTTGAGAATTTTCAGACGGTGGGCCGAAACGGGCTGCATCGCTATAATAACCAGGACCATTCGATGCTTACCGCGATGCTGGCGGTTCAAAATCTCCGTGGCGGACGGCACAATGTGTGGGACGTGAATGTCGAACGATCGTATCACGAACAATTCACGCTCAACGTACAGCAAGCGGCGGAGTAGGGGATGTGAAACAAGCCGCAATAAAAAGTTTCGCCGTTATTATTCCGGCCTATAACGCTTCTGACACGATTAATGATTGTCTTGAGGCTATTTTGGCTTCAACGCGGAAGCCAACTGAAATCATCGTCTACAATGATGGACTAACGGATAACCTAAACAAAATTAGATTTGCGCCGAAAGTGCGCGTCATTGCCAACCACGGTGCGCCGGTTGGACCAGCAAGAGGCCGGAATGTAGGTTGCCGAGAATCGGCCTGTGAAGTTCTGATATTTGTCGACGCCGATGTCATTGTCGAGAAACATGCTTTCCGTCTTCTTTTGGACGAGATGGAAGGCGACACGCAAATTTGCGCGGCTTTTGGATCGTATAATCATACTCCGCGCGTACGGAGACTCGCGGCGCTCTACGCAAATCTGCGGCACCACTGGGTGCATCAAAGTGGCGAACGCGAAGCCGTCACATTCTGGGCCGGCCTCGGAGCGGTGCGCCGGGACGTTTTCTGGGCCGTTGGAGGGTTTGATGAAGGACCGTCCATTTCCAAGATTGAGGATATCGAACTCGGGACAAGGCTCAAACGCGAGCACTGGAGGATCCGTCTTGTTCCGGAGGCTTTAGGAACGCACTGTAAGGATTGGACAATTGCGCAGCTTTGGCGGACCGACATTTTTCACAGAGCCATTCCATGGGCTCAGCTGTTGGCGAGCGGGGCTTGCGTTGGAGGGCACTTGAACGGCGCTGCCCGGGAGCGTTGGTCGGCAGTCTTCGCCTATCTTTCTTTGCTTGCCCTCGCCGGTTGTTTGCTTTCGGTTTGGTCCGCCATCGGCCTCATGTTCTATGCCTTTTTGTACCTGTTTCTAAATCGTGCGCTTTTTCAACTGCTGCTACGGCGCGGCGGTGTTATGGCGCTTTTGGCCGGGGTCGCTCTGCACTGGATTTATCACCTGTACGCCAGTGCCGTCTTTATGGTCGTGAAGCTGCGCCTCTTGCCGCCGGTTAGAACCGGCTCACGTTTCCACGCCAGGAACGCTCCTTCAGTAGTACCGATCGCCGTCGACCTCGCCAAAGAGTGAAGGGGTCGGCGGTAATCAGAGGCGACAGCGCGACACCCATTCGAAAGAGCTCTCGGTTATCAGTCCTTGCTTTTGCATGATGAGTCGCAACTATTTACAGTGTAAGAATCACGTAGATTTCTCACGCTGTCTCGATTTTAGCAATCGCTGTTAAGAAAGCCGCTTCGCGTGAGATAAATATCAATGATCCTCACGGCAAGAAGCGAAGCATCTGACATCAAGGCGGCAGTAGCGATCGTCGGCGGGGGTCCGACGGGCATTGCATTGGCATTGGCGTTGGCGCGCGCGAATATAGACACGGTCATCATTGAATCTGGTGGTGAACACACGGACATCTGGGCGACGTCGCTATCGTCGGCCGCCGCGCTTGTTCCTGAAAATCATGCGCCGCTTGAATGGGCCTCGCCGCGGGGGCTTGGCGGGGCGACTTGGACATGGGGTGGCCGGTGCGTTGATATCGATCCAATTGATTTTGAACCTCGGCCAGACGCCGAAATTCCCGGTTGGCCGATCAGCTATGAGGATGCCACCGCCGAGGCAAGGGCGGCGGCCACGTTTCTTGGCATCGGTGAACCTCAATTTGAGGTGGAGCTTGATGGCCTTGGGACCGAAGGCGTCTTGCGAACGCGGTTGGAACGCTGGTGCTCCGATCCACGACTCGCCAGGCATTATGCTGGCGAAATCCGAACAAGCGCAAAGGCGCGCTTCTACACGGGCCTCACCTGCACGGGGATAACTTTCGATTCGGACGGACGACATGTGCGCGGATTACGCGTCAAGTATCGTTCCGGCCTCGAGTGTCTAGTCTCTGCTCGTCACTACGTGCTTGCCGCCGGCGGGATAGAAACGGCCCGACTTCTTCTGGCATCGAAAGAGACTGTCTCTGCGGGGATTGGTTGCTCATTCGCGTGGCTTGGCCGCAACTACCTGGGTCACTTTGAGGGGGCTATTGCGGATATTGTACTAGACGGCCTGAGCGATGATGCGCTCGATTACAGACTCGACGGTTCGGCATGCTTCGTTCGTCCTCGCCTGATGCTCGCACCGGAAATACTTCGTCGAAAGGGGTTACGAAATATTGCATTTGTGCCGACCAATCAACCACTTGGTGACTGGCGTCATGGCTCGGGCGCTTTGTCGGCGGCGGCACTCGCGCTCTACATGCCGATTGTGGGGCGGAGTCTGCAGCCGGGGCCGGTTCGCGAAATCCTGCTTGGGCGACCACTCAATGCTTCCGGTCTACGACATCATCTAAAGAATATTGTCGGCGACGGTCGGGGCATTATTAGTTTCGCGGTTCAAGCGCTGGTGCAGCGATTAAGGCGTCCGAAAGTCCCGGGTATATTCGTTCGCAACAAAACGCGGCGCTATAGTCTAAAATATATCGCCGAACAGTCTCCCTCCTACGCGAGTCGGGTTTTGCTTTCGAATGACAGAGATGCGCTAGGTGTGCCGCGTGTCATCGTCGAGAAATCCGTTACCGACAACGATGTGAAGAGTATCTTGGAGGCGCACGATATTTTAGATCGCGAGCTGCGCCGACTGAAACTTGGGCGCTTAGAGTACCTTGCTAAAGCGTCGGACCGAAGCGCGGCAATAACGGCGCACGGTGCAGATGGGTATCATCAAATCGGACTCGTGCGCATGGGTAATGACCCGCAATCGAGTGTCGTTGATGCAAACTGCACTATGCACTCCGTCCCCAATCTCCACATTGCCAGCAGCGCTGTGTTCCCAACCTCTGGTCAGGCTAATCCAACATTCCTCATGATATGCCTCGCACTTCGTCTGGCAAAGCGACTGATTGCAGACCTCAGCGGCGCATCTGGACTGGCGTCGAAATAAAATACTTTTAACCGCACAGGAGATACGCCGCCGTTGATACAGCGCCAAGGCAAGCCCCGATGAACGCGAGGTATGAGCTTTGAGGGACGGATGAGCACGCAAGGATTGCAGGACAAGCAGAAAGAAATCGATTTTTTCGATGCCCATGCCGCAAGCGACGGATGGGACGCCTTCACTCCTCAGGCCAATGCGCGGCTCATCGCCGCCTTCGTGCGGCTGAGCGGGTTGCCGCACGGCGCGCGAGTCGCCGATCTGGGTTGCGGCTCCGGGGTATTCACCGACCTGTTGCGACGCGAAGGCTTTTCGAGTGTTGGCATCGACATTAGCCCCAAACTTATCGCGCTCGGGCGCATCAAATACCCCGGGCTAGATATGCGCGTCGGCGACGCAGAGAATTTGCCGTTTAAAAGCGGCAGTCTTGACGGCCTACTGCTCAGCGGCCTCGTCCACCACTTCCCCGATCCGAGCCGCCTCGCCAAGGAAGCTTGGCGCGTGCTCAAGCCGGGTGGGCGCTTCGTTTCCTATGACCCCAACCGCATGAACCCTTTCATGTGGCTGTATCGGGACCGGTCTTCGCCATTTTACAGCCCGATCGGAGTCACCGAGAATGAGCGCCCGGTTCTAGCCTCGCGTGTGGTCGAGGTCTTTCGAAAGGAAGGTTTCAGCGTCAGCACCGATTATCTCGCCGGTCTCGCCTTTCGCTACGGCGCCTCGCAACGCAAGCGCAGGCTGCTGTTCATCTACAATTTCATCGACAATGTCATTTTCAATCTTCAGGTCATGAGGCCGTTCCGGCCCTTCCTGCTCACCAGCGGTCAAAAGCTGTGAAAAAGGCGACTATCCTCCTGCCGCACAACAACGTTTGGTCCAAAAAGCCAAGTCAGGTTACCTTAGCCAGCGATCCTATAGCTCCGTTTTCTCTGCTGCGGAAACACCACGACAAATCTCTGATACTTCGTCACACTCCATCTTTTCGCTATTATAAGATAAAGTGTTGCGTCGATCCGTTGAGATCCCCCAATAGGCGACAAACCCGCGCGCTGGTTGTCTGCTTTGTGCGATTAGCAATCAAACGCGCTGAAACATTACGGCACAAATGCAAGCACCGCCGGCATATAAAAACTAGTCGGAGATTGGCCTCCAATGCCGGCCATCGAACTTGACGATAAATAATTTCTTGATTGGCTGGTAGTCGGTCGGGCTCGTAGTGAGCTTTATTCCGGGCCGCAGCATGCTGAGTTCGAGGTCGAGGTTTGCTGCCTGCTTCATCACGTTGGCGCGCGTCAGGTCGTCGCCGCAATTCCTCAGAACTGCGACCAGCGCTTCGGCGACTTCATAGCCGTAGACATTTTCCGAGTCGCGCAGGCTCGCGCCGGCGTTGTAGGTCTTCATCCAATCAAGAAACGCCCGCACTCCCGGATCGGATCGCATCTCCGCATCAAGCCAGAATTTAGAGCGGGCGTTGGAGATAATTCCCTTGGCTTTCTCCAAACCTGCCGGATCAATGAACGCTTGGGTTGATATCGAGCCATTAGGTATGAATTGCAGCGGATGCCAGCCGATATCGTAGGCGTGGCGGATGGCCTCGGTGGCAAAACGCCCGATCGCCATGTCGAGGAAAACATCGGCGCCGGTGGCTTTGAGCGTGTCGATTTTGGCGTCGAGCGCGGAGGGTTCGGCATACTGAAACGAGATTTCCTTCACGATCATATCTGCGGCCCTGCTGCCGAGACCATCATGGATTCCCGACAGCCATTCGCGCCCCGATTCATCGCCGGCATAAAGGATCGCAATTTTTGCCGCAGGCTTCACGCGAAGAATATATCTGGCGTAATTGATCCCCTCGACGCGCTTGGTCGCTTGGAAACCCATGGTCCAGGGAAACTGCGACGGCTTATCGAAGGCCGGATCCGGCGCCGCGACAAAAAGCTGCGGGACTTCCTTTTCGTTCAAATAATCGCGTACCGCGAGATTGGTCGGCGTGCCCCAGATGCCCACGGTCAGCAGCACCTGATCCTTCTCGACCAGCTGCCGTACCAATGCAGGCGCTTTGCTCGTATCTGATCCGGAATCCAGGCTGATAAAATTGATGCGGCGGCCATTTATTCCACCAAGATCGTTGATCATCCGAAAGTAAGCGGCCTCGGCGCGACCGTTCACGCCATACTGCGCAAACTTGCCTGTATAGGGCACGACGTTCCCGACTTTGATCTCCAGATCAGTTGCGCCAGCGTCGTAATGTTTTTCCGCGGCCGCTGAAGGAACTGAAAAGACGAGCGCAAAAAGCATCGGCGCCAATCGGAAACTTACTGTGCTGGGCATGCCGCGCGTTTCCTTGATTGAAGCGAAATTGCAATTCTACGCGAAAGATATCACCGGAACGCACTGAAGCAAGTTGACCAGGTGCTTTTGTTGGCCAGGAAAACTTACCCTATGTCCGCCTTGTGCCAACCGCATAGGTCCGCTCGGGGGCATTCTAGCTGGCGATGGCCCAATAGCGGCCGGTCCGACGGGTGATCGGCAAAATGCCAAAAGCTGCCATCGCGGCGCGTTCAGTTATTCCTACCGACGCTACCTCGAATAGGTGACCCTTAAACGGATCTTTGCGGGCGTTGCGCGACCAGTAACGGTCTACGACAATTTTTAGTACAAACTTCGTCTCGGAATAATTCTGATCACTTGATGTCCGCAAGGAACTTCCGAAATTCCCGTAGGGAGCTCTGCACGCATCGGCGCTCCGCGATCTTCTCAGCAGTATAACGGCCATGTTTAAGCGCGTTTTTATTGCCGCGTGGCGCACCGGTTCCCGGCGCGCCACCATGCATACGGCATCGTTTTTTGCCCGCGACAGCTGGCGCCTTGCAAAGACCACCAGACCTCGTTTTCGCCCCGCAACGTGGGCTCGAGAGCATCGGCCCCATATTGCGCTTTGCTGCCAAAGTCATTTGGCTTTTGCACGCGGCACGCGCTCAGGCCGCTTAGCCTGATCTATCATCGGCATGGGTTCAACGCGCGCATCAGTGAGAGCCGCGGGCGAAGCTTTATCGATGGAAGACTGTCGAGCTTTTTGTGTGTTATTTTCGACAAACGGTAAGCTGGCTCTTACCGAGACATGCTGCATAATAAACTTTTGTTCGCCACCGGTCTCTCGCCGACGCAAGGCTTCCTCTTGGCGTATGTAAGTCGATAACAGTTTGCTGTGCAGGTGTGCGAGGCTTTCCCGTTCAACAGGATCCTCGGTATTGGCCATTTTGCGGAGAGTATCCATTGCGAAGCTGTCCGTGCAGACCATTTGGGCTAACAGCAGCGCATCACGCGCATTGCGCGGTTTGCTATCTTTGATGAACGCAACCATGAAATTGAGCGCGTCTTCGTCGACGGATTTGCCATGCATCGTTGCATTGACGATCCTAGTCAGCAGACCCCTGACGATCCTCGGGTCGGTCGTCCCGAGAGCTTCTGCTAACTCCTCGTACCCGTAACTCGGGTCACGGTTCATCTCGATACTGTAACCTCGTCCGTCTGTGACGACGTTGAGATAAGGCGCCGAACTGTTGCGCCGGTGATCAAGCGGGTTTGCCATGAGATTTTTGTCGTGTCCGCTTTCACGAATTCTCTCGGCTTCAAACGCTTCTGGCAAATTCTGCTCCGCTGGGGATTCTTTCTTTAAAGACATGTTGACGCCTTCCTTTGCCGTTTCGGGTTTGGCCCTCCGATAACGTGAGCGCTACAACAACGGAATGAACGGCCGGCACAAATGCATCGCGCAAAACGCTTAAGGGCGCGGCTCGTCAGCCTCCGTAAGGCTAGCCAATGATTCGTTAACGGTCGTTTCAGCGATCTAGGACATGGGTCCTATTATTGTACTGTGCATGGGGTTGTTTTCGACATTTTGATTCGGCCTCCGAAGGGGCTCCGTCATAAAAAAATTGGGAGGGCGGCGAATGCGGTCTCTACTCTCGGTGTCGCATCGTCTTACTACTACCTGCGAGAATACGGAGGCGGCCATGAATAGGAGGCGACTGTTCCTCGCGCTTGTTATGCCGCTTGCACTGGGCGGGCTTGCGAGCGCGAAGTCGGTGCACTCAACTCAGCAACAACAGCAAATCGCATGTACCAAGTTAGGGTGCAGCACTTTGCCGCCTGACTGTTATCCCATCCCCGGCCGCACGTTCGGCGGAAGCCCGACAGGTTATGACGTAGCAGTCTGCCCACCGGGGACCTGGCCCGTAAGGTAGGCCGCGTGCGATGAAACAAGGGCGCTGTGTATGCAATGATCAAGGCTGCCGCGCCCATGCGCCCGCGGGCCGGCGACTGTACGAATTTCCGCCATGTTGTAGCCGCGTCGGATTCACTCGCTTAGCGTTGCCATTGGCGCCTGGGAATCCTCCAGATCCTCCAGCGCCCAAATCTCCTCCGGCCCCGGTCCAAAGTGGCATGGATCGAGGCCTTTTTTCTCGCAGGGGGGGGCCGGTTGGTTACCGGTCCCATTGCCGTTTTTTCGGAGGGTGATACGAATTGCACGCAGAATGCTCGGGCTTTGGAGCGCGGAATGCCTCACAGGACTGACCCGCCGCCGTCCGTCGACCGTCCGATATGTTCCACTTGTGGGTGGACTATGTGGTTTGCTCGCAGCGAGCCGCACGACGAGCCGGGCCACATCAAGCACATCTTCGAGTGCGATCGCTGCGACATTGAACACCTTGTCGTCGTGAAGATGTAGCTGATACTTTGCCTAAAGTTATTTCTCAAATTGCTTCCTAATTGGCAGTCTTTCTGATCGTTTTTGTCCTAAAGCTTGCGCGGTAAAATACAACCTCCCGTAAGTTCCACCCGATAGGTTTGGCGCGTCCTTCGAACCGGGAGTCGCCCATGCGCAAGATAATTCACTTCCTACGGGACGAGTCTGCTGCCACTGCGATCGAATATGGTCTCATCGCCGCTGGTATTTCGATCGCCATCATCGCAACCGTCAACGGTCTTGGCACGCAGTTGAATACGACGTTCTCTAGCGTCTCAACGGCGCTCAAGTAGTCGGTCTCTCCCGAGGCCTGCGTCGCACGAATTGTCGCCGCGTTTATTGCCGCCGCGCATTCGGCACTCTAGGCTTTGCGCTGGCAAGATGGGATCCTCCATCGTGCCAACTCTCCTTTGACCCCGGTCCTAAGGCCATTGGATCGGGGTCTTTTTTTGTGGCTGTTGAAGAACCGGAAGGGACTATTTCCGCTTTTTAACTTTGGCTGCTGCAATTTCGTACGCAACCCATAGCGCAAAAACCGCGCCGAACGCGACCACCCAATACTGGACGTCGATGCCGAAGATATTGGCGTCCGTCAGCAATTTGCCGATAACTCTGTCCATGGCCGGCCATACCAGCCAGTCCGTAAATAGAGCGAAAATAATCGACTGAAAGTTGCAAAGGCGTCCTAATTGAGTTGCCACAAAATTCCGTCGCTCATCCGCGATGTGCTAGGTTGGCCGATGTCGCAAGGAATAGCAGCTGATATTGAGGCGCAGATCGCGTCTCTACGAAGCGAGATCGGTCGTCAAAGGGCTGTTGTCAGGAGCAGCATGCTTGATCCGGTCGCCATGGCGAAGGCCGTTACAGAGCTGCGTGAAATGACCATTCGACTCGGCGAACTAGAGCGCAACGTCAGAAGCACCAAACCAAGGAGTTAGGCGCTCGTGAGCGCTTGTCATGAACCAAACGGTCCGTCGTGAGTTATGGGACTGTGAGGTCCCGGTCATGCGAACGCTTTTTGAAATCTTCGACGCGCCAGAAGTGATGGCGCTCTTAGCGTTTGGGCTCATCGCCACCGCCGCTGCACTTTGGCTGCAGGCTTTGGTCTAATCTGAGGCCATCTGCACGAACGACGGGCGCCACGCTACCATCGACCGCCACCACGCACGAGACGGACAATCAACAACAGCAGAACGGCGCCGATTGTGGAGTTGATTATCGCGCGGACGATGCCGACGCCCAGGCTAATGCCGAGCCGTGGCAAGAGCCAGCTCGCGATGAATGCGCCGACAATGCCGATTGCAATGTCGCCGATCAGACCGAATCCCGTTCCTCGCACAATCTTGCCGGCGAGCCAGCCCGCGACCAGACCGACCAGCAAAATGACAAGAATGCTTTGACCCGACAAATACATTTGATGCTTCCCCAGGTGTTTGACGTGGCAATGATCGCGCGCCGACGGACCTGGCGCAATACGTCAGGCGCCAATTTTCGGCGGCCGACAATAAAAGAAAGGGCCGCAGCCTTTAAGAGGTGCGGCCCCAAGTGACGGGGTCGTCATCGCCAGCATTTTGGGGGGATGGGGGCGCCAGCGGTGACTGGAGGAAGAACGCAACAGAGGCAATTTGGTTCCACGGGGGGGCCCGCCGTTCGCCCTATTGGGGAGCGTCAAATGGCGCCTAACTGGAGCGGGCCTGGTGCTCCGGCAAACGCTTTTCCAAGACCTCAAGTATTCGATTGAGCACGTTCAACTCAATCGACGCGAGATGTTTCTGGAGAGCCTCGATCCGCTGCTCGGCTTCGACATTTGTTCGGTAATCTTCATCTGCCTGGCGACGATCGCGCTCTGCCTGACGATTCTGACTGATCATAATAAACGGAGCCGCGTAAGCCGCTTGAAACGAGAGAGCGAGGTTTAACAGGATGAACGGGTAGGGATCCCAGTGGTCGATCCAGGCCACTACGTTAACGACAATCCAGATGGCAAGGATCACGGATTGCGCGATGATGAAGGTCCACGAGCCCATTGTCGCGGCAACAGAGTCGGCGACCCGCTGCCCAAAGGTCCGGCCCGTCGCATGTGCCTCATGCCAATTTTTCCTGGTTGTTGCCATCGGATACCCCGTTCTGACTGCGAGTGATGTCCAGCCTGAAATCTAGTCGATCTGATCTAGTAATTCGCTGGGCGCGGAACGTTTTCGCTGCTTAGCCGGTTCATATGGTGTTCAGGCTCGAATGCTCACGATGGAGCCATCGGGGGCATCGAAACCAAGGAGGGACGTTATGCTGCGTAAATTGATCATAGTCCTTACCGCAACTGTTGCCATCGGCGCCGCGGCAATTCCCACCTCTGCCTCCGCCTACTGGCACGGCCACGGCGGCTGGTATGGTGGTTGGCGCGGCCCAGGATGGGGTTATTACCCCTACGCATTTGCGCCAACTCCGTATTACGGCGGCTGCTACCGCAACGTGCGCGTGGGCACACCATACGGTTGGCGCTGGCGCCGTGTTTGGGTCTGCGGCTAACGCGACCTCATATCGATTTCAGTTTGAGCGACGAAGAGGACACCGGGCCGAGGGTCCTGTGCTGCTACTTTGAGCGCCCGGGCGACGACCGGTCGTTGAGAAACAAACGCTTGACGCGCGCAGAACCGCACGGTCGGCCTCGGCTGAAACTTTGACAAAAAGCTGAAATTCGCGCGCCTGTGTCGCTGCGGGCTGTCCAGTGCTAGGGTCGCCGGCGGAGGAAGCCCATGCAGCTCAAAACATCGCGGCAAATGGCCGCCGTCGGAACCTTGCTGCTGTTGTCGGGAATTTCGTTCGCTTACCCGGCTTCGGCGCAGAGTTACCCGAACGGGCCGGTTCATATCATTGTGCCATATTCCGCCGGTGGCCTTGCCGACGCGCTCGCACGCACCACAGGCGGGATAGTTTCGGAGGCGATCGGCCAACCGGTCATCGTTGAAGACCGGCCTGGTGCCCGCTCGATCATCGGCATGGATGCATGTGCCAAGGCAAAGCCAGACGGACAAACGCTCTGCCTGACCGTCGCCGACAGCCTCTCGTACAATCCACAATTGTTCGCAAACCTGCCGTATGATCCCGACAAAAGTTTCGTCCCGATCATCAGACTTGCATGGACAAACAACCTGCTTGTCGCCAACGGCAAAGCGCCGTTCAACACCTACAAGGAGATGATTGCTTACGCGAAGGCAAACCCCGGGAAGCTCAACTGGGGCACGTGGGGCCCGGCGACGTTGCCTGACCTGTATCTCCGTTGGATTGCGGCACATGATGGCGTGAACATCACGGCGATTCCCTATGGTGGCGCCGGCAAGGCCAATCTTGCGGTATATTCGGGCGAAGTCGACATCACCTATATGGGTTTCGGCGTCGCCGGCCCGCAAATTAAGGACGGACGCATCAAGCCACTCGTCGCCGTGGGCGACAAACGCTCGCCGTTCATGCCAGATCTGCCGTCTCTCGCCGATGTAAATGCCGACCCAGGGCTGCAAGGCTATTTCGGCCTTTTCGCTCCCGGCGGAACGCCAAAGCCGATTGTCGATCGCCTCAATCGCGAGTTCACCAAAGCGATAGGCTCATCAAAGGTTCAGGAATTTTATAAAGTCTCCACGCTCGTCTGGCAGGAAAATACGCCTGAGGAATTCGCGGCCTTCGCCAAGACCGATCGCGAAGCCGCGGCCAAGGTCTTCAAGAGCATTGGCGTTACCCCTCAGGCCATACCGCAATAGGAGCGATCCGATGGTCGACATTCACGACCTCTATTCCGGCATTCTCAGCAACGTCCATTCAGAGGCGCCGCTCAAGACCATGGGCAAGAAGTTGATCATCAATGTCGCCCCAACCGGCTCATTCATGAATCGGCAGCAAAACCCCGGCCAACCCTACACGATGGAGGAAAACGTGCAGGCTGTGGTCGACGCCTACAAAGAAGGCGCCGCCGTATGGCACGTCCACGCCCGTAACAAAGACGGCACCCCGAGCAAAGACCCACACGTGGTCAAGGAGACGGTTGCGCGCGTGCTCGACAAATGTCCTGACATAGTGACCTCAGTCATTCCCTACTCGGACTACGGCAGCGGTCAGGGCCTGGACATGGTCAAGCGCACGGTCGACGTGCTGACGCAGGCAGGTCCTGAATACATGCAGTCGGCGGTACTGCTCATCCAGACCACCGGCTTCTCGGAAAAATTCGCCTATATCGTCACCGAAAAGACGCTGTCGGACACCGTCAGATACATGGAGGATCACGGCGTGCGGCCGGAATACCAGGCGACGAGCTATCAGGGCATCAAGGACGTGCTCGACTGGCTGGTCGAGAAGGGTATCGCCAAAGACCCGCCGTTGATGAACATCATGATGGGCTTCCACGGTTACAGCCACGGTTCGCCGCTGGGACCTGACCCGTGGAACTACATTTACATGATGACGATGCAACAGACCTTGGCGCCGAACGCGGTGAGGGGGGTCTGCGCCGGCGGCCGCAACTGGCTGCCATTCTCGATGCTCGCCATCATGCTCGGCTTCGATATGGTGCGGGTCGGAATGGAGGACACCGTGTATGTCTATCCGCACCTGGACGAGAAGATCGAGACATCCGCTCAAGCCGTGCGCAAGGTCGTGACAATCGCCAATGAATTGGGGCGCGACATCGCAAGCCCAGCGGAAGCCAGGGCGATCATGGGTATCAAACTCGGATCGCAGAAGGCGGACTCAAGGCGTAAGGCCACCGCGCTCCCGACTTAGTTAAAATGCAATCCGATTTCGGTAAGACCGTCTCTTGGCGGTCTTTCTTTTGTTCTGTTGGTCGCTATGGGCACACGGGGGGAGCCAATACGTCAGTTTTCTCGTGGGTCGAGCGCATCGCGCAGGCCATCGCCGACCAGGTTAAACGATAACACTGTCAGGAAGATTGCGAGGCCCGGCCACACCGCCATCCATGGCTGATCGACGAGGAACCGCTGCGCTGAATTAAGCATGCTACCCCAGGAGGGCGCCGGCGGCTGCTGGCCGAGGCCGAGGAACGAAAGCGCGGCTTCGGCGATGATCGCGGCCGCGACTGACAATGTAGCCTGCACCAGCAGTGCCGGCAAAATATTCGGCAGGATATGGACGAGCGCGATACGCCAGCGTGGGTTGCCAACGGCGCGTGCCGCCTCGACATAATCCTCCACCTTGACCGACATTACCTGGCCGCGCGTCAGCCGCACGAAAATCGGCGTGGTGGTGACGCCGATGGCAATCATGGCGTTGGTGAGACTTGGACCGAGAAACGCAGCCAGCGCGATCGCCAGAATGAGGAAGGGGCAGGCGAGCATGGCGTCGGTGAAGCGGCTGATCAATGCATCGAGAAAACCACCGAGATAGCCGGCGGCAAGTCCGAGTGGCACGCCGATCGACAGTGCAATGCTGACAGATATCACGCCGGCCATCAGCGAGGCGCGCGCGCCAAAAATCACCCGTACCAGGATGTCGCGGCCGAGGTCATCGGTGCCGAACCAGTGTAGCACCGAAGGCGGCTGCCGCACCGACGTCCAGCTCTGCACGATAGGGTCGTAAGGTGTCAGCAGCGGCGCAAACACCGCGAGCGCGACAAACAGCACAATAATCGCCGACCCGAAAACCGCGCCCTTGCGGCGAAAAAGCCGTCGCAGCGCCCGGCGAACCGGTGTTTCGGCGGCCTCGGCCTTGACCAGCGCTGCATTAAAGGCGGTGTCGACCATGCGTTCAGCCACGCAGGCGTGGATTGACAAGGATATAGGCGATATCCGCAACCAGATTCAGCGAAATATAGATTGTTGCCGTGACCAATACGACGCCCTGAACGACCGCGTAGTCGCGATTGAAGACGGCATCGACGATTAGCTTACCGAAACCGGGAATGGTGAAGATCTGTTCGGTGAGCACCGCGCCCGACAGCAACGTGCCAAGTTCGAGCGCGCCCAAGGTGATGACGGGCGTTAGCGCGTTGCGCATGGCGTGTTTGACGATCACGGTATGCTCGGCGAGGCCCTTGGCGCGGGCTGTACGTACGTAGTCGCTCTCTAGTACCTGCAGCATAGCGCTGCGGGTATGGCGCATGAGGATCGCCGCGATCGCATTGCCGAGCACGAAGGCAGGCATGATGGTTGAGGCAAGACTCGTCCGCCAATTTTCGGCAAGTGATACATAGCCGGACGCCGGCAGCCACCCCAACTTCACTGAGAAGAAAAAGATCAGCATGATGCCGAGCCAGAAATTCGGCGTTGAGATGCCCCAGAGGGCGAATACATTGGCCGCATAATCCCAGGCGGTATTCTTCTTCACTGCCGATATCACCCCAGCGGGGACCCCGATCAACAGGGCGATGACGATCGCCATGGCGCCGAGCTGCATTGTCACCGGAAGCTTTTCCAGGATGAGATCGAGCACCGGCACGTGAATGCGCATCGACTCGCCGAGATCGCCGGACAGCACACCCTTGACCCAATAGACGTATTGAACCGGGATCGGCTGGTCGAGCCGGAATTGATGGCGTATCTGTTCGATGACCGCGGGGTCGCGGTCCTCGCCGGCCATTATGGTTGCCGGATCTCCGGGCAACAAGTGCTGCAGCGAGAAGATGATCAACGACACGAAAAACAAGGTCGGGATCAGTTGCAGCAATCGCCTGCCGAGGAAGTTCAGCATTTCGTCGAGACTTTCGTCCCTTGCTCTTGCGTGACGGCGCCTGCCGCGATCACTTTAGCGTCAGCCCAACCACCCGCACGAGACCGTCCGGCAACTGCTTATATCCTTCCAGCTGTGCTGTGTGCGCAATCAGCACGCGGCGGTGATAGAGATAGAGCTTGGGAAGATCATCGAGAACGACCTTCGTGAGCTTTCCGTAAATCGCCTTGCGCTGGGCAAAATCGGCGGCCATGCGCGCCTCGTCGAGCAGCTTGTCGGCTTCCGGATTACAGTAGCCGGGGTAGTCCTGCGGCGCCTTGCATTTGTCGAAGATATAGATGTTGCCGTCCGGATCGGTACGCCCGCTCCAGGCCAGCAGATAGGCCTGGTATTCGCCGGCCTCGGCCTGCTTCAGCGATGTGGCAAACTCGGTGACGCGAATTTTCATGTTGATGCCGACGTCGGCAGCCATTGCTTGGATCACCTCGGCTACGGCTTGCGTCTCCGCGCCTTTCGGCACCATGAAGTCGACGTCGAACGGCGTTGTCACGCCCGCTTGCTTGATCAGCGCCTTGGCCTTGGCGACGTCGCGTGAAGGGACCGGAAAATCCTTCTGGAAATACGGATTTTCCGGGCTGACCCACTGGTTTCCCGGCACGAATTCGCCATTGAACACAACTTGCGTCAGCGCCTTGCGGTCGATGGCGTAGTTGAGCGCTTGCCGCACCTTGTCGCTCGAGCCTAGCGGCCCCTTGGCCTTCTCGCCATTGCCGACATTGATGTCCATGCCCTGATAGCCGAGCTCAAGTGCACTGGAGAGGCGAAGCTTGGGATCTGCGCGCACGGTCTTGATGTCGGTCGCCAGCACGCGCTCGATCAAATCGAGTCCGCCGGACTTCAGATTGGCAAGCCGCACTGTCGGATCGACGATCGGCAGGTAGACGATGCGGTCGATACGGACGTTGTCCCTGTTCCAGTAGTCGGCGAATTTCTCGACTACGATGCGGTCTTGCTGCACGCGTTCGACGAATTTGTAGGGCCCGGCGCACACCGGATGCAGGCCGAATTTATCGCCTGCTTCCTTCGCCGCCTTGGGCGCGACCATCATGCCGGCGCGATCGGTCAATTGTGCTATCAGAGGTGCAAACGGCGTCTTCAGGTTAAGGCGGATGGTCAGAGAATCGACGACGTCAATGCTGCTGATGGCGCTGATCTCCGGCTTGCGGAAGGAGCCGGTCATGGTGAGATGACGCTCGAGCGAAAACTTTGCAGCTTCTGCGTCGAGCGGTTCGCCATCATGGAACTTGACCCCGGGCCGCAGCTTGATAGTGACCGTTTTGCCGTCGGCGGACGTCTCATGCGACAGCGCAAGCTGCGGCACGACATTGAGTTTCTCATCGATGTCGAACAGCTTGTCGCAAAGCGAGGCGAAGACGATGCGCCCGACGTAGGTGCGCGCGAGTGTCGGATCGAGCACGTCCGGGTCCTCGGCGAGGCCGATCCGCAGCGTTGTCTGTGCGGCTGCCGTCCCGCACGTCAGCGCGATAACCGCGGCCGCCGCCGCTTGGCGGAAAAATCCCATGGTGTGTCCCCTATATCCTGGCTTCTCGTCAGCCTCCGCCGCCCGGTCCGGTGGAATTGCCCCTCACCAGTGTATCAACCCCGCTGCCGGGCTGCCCACTGGTCTTTTCGGTAAATTTTGCAATGAGCCGCGCCAGCCGCGGGGGCATGCCGCCGTCCGCGGCCGACGCGGCCATGGCAGGTAATTCGCGCCAGCGATGGCAGGAGGTAGCATGTCCGTCCTGGTCGATGAGCCACGGGCGCTCGCTCCGGCAGCGTTCGACGGCGTGGCTGCAGCGGGGATGCAGGTGGCAGCCGATGGGCGGCGAGAGTGCGCTTGGAACATCTCCTTCCAGCAGGTGACGGTGCCGGCGCGCGCGCCGCTGCGGCAGCGGGATCGCCGAAAGCAATGCGCGTGTATAGGGGTGACGGGGATTGGCAAACAATTCCCCGGTCCGCGCCGTCTCAACAATGCGGCCGAGATATAGCACCGCGACGCGGTCAGCGATGTGCTTAACCACAGACAGGTCGTGCGAAATGAAAACGTAAGTGAGCGCCAGCCGCCGCTGCAGGTCGCTCAGCAAATTGAGGATTTGCGAGCGTACGGAAACATCCAACGCCGAAACAGGTTCGTCGCAGACGATGAGTTTGGGTTCCACCGCCAAGGTCCGTGCGATCGCGATCCGTTGGCGTTGCCCGCCGGAGAATTCGTGCGCGTAGCGCCGGCTAAATCGGGGGTCGAGTCCGACGAGATTTAGCAGCTCATCGACGCGGCGGCGGCGGTGCCCGACGGGGACGATGTCGTGCAAGGCCAGCGGCTCGGCGAGTATCTGTTCCACTGTCATACGCGGATTGAGAGAGGCGTAAGGGTCCTGGAAAACGATCTGCGCGTGCCGACGAAACGCGCGCAGCCTCTTTTCATTGAAGGCAAGAATATCTTGGCCCTCAAATCGGATATGGCCGGACGTGGGTTCGATTAGTCGTAGCATCAGCCGGCCTAGCGTGGATTTCCCGCAGCCGGTTTCTCCGACGAGTGCGAGCGTTTCGCCTGGTTGCAGCGTCAGATCAATGCCGTCCACCGCTTTGACCATGGCGGTCGGCCGGCCGAATGCCGAACGACGCGCGACGAAGTGCCTGGCGAGCGCCTCGGTCTCGAGCAGGGGCGGGCTCAAGGCACACCCAAATCCAGCGGCGCCTTAATGCAGCGCGACCAATGGCCGACTCCGACATCCCTCATCGGAGGTTGTCCGGCGAGGCAAATGTCTGCGACGAACGGGCAGCGTGGCGCAAAGCGGCAGCCCGGCGGCGGCGTGGCCATATCGGGAAGCGAGCCTTCGATGGTCGCTAGCTTGTCGATGCGGCGGTCGAGCCGCGGGATCGAAGCCAGCAGGCCGATCGTGTAAGGATGCTGTGGCGATTCGAACAACGCATCAACCGGCGCGCGTTCGACAATCTCGCCCGCATACATCACCGCAACCGCGTCGCATAGCTCCGCCACCACGCCGAGGTCGTGCGAGATTAGGATTATGGCAGCACCGGATTTCTTCTTCAGCGTGCGCATGAGATCGAGGACTTGCGCTTGGATTGTGACATCGAGCGCCGTGGTCGGCTCATCGGCGATCAGCAATTGTGGATCGCACGCCAGTGCCATCGCAATCATCGCGCGTTGGCGCATACCGCCGGAAAGCCTGTGTGGATAATCGTCCACCCGCAATTCCGGCGAGGGAATACGCACGTCACGCAGCAGGTCGACGGTGTGCTCGCGCGCCCGCTCACGCGTCAAATTGCGGTGGCGAACCAGGACTTCGACAATTTGTTCGCCGATCGTATAGGCAGGGTTGAGCGACGTCATCGGCTCCTGGAAGATCATCGCGAGCCGATCGCCGCGCAGGTCACGCAGCCGCCGGTCGGGCAACTCGAGCAGGTCTATTCCGTCGAAACGGACATTGCCGGAGACCTCGGCGGATCCTTTCGGCAACAGACCCATAATCGCCAGAGCCGTGACGCTCTTTCCGCATCCGGATTCACCGACGATTCCGAGAGTTGCACCTCGCGGGAGCTCGAAGTTGACGGTGTTGACCGCATGCATCGTGCTGCCGTGGTCGCCGTGAAAAACAACCTTTAGGCCGTCGACGGCGACAAGCGGCGTCATCGCCGGTCCTCGGCGTTCGCTGCACGGATCAGTTCCTGATCGATGATGTCGCGGTCGGTGACGCCGACTGGATCGCGGCGGTTGGGCAGGAAGCGACGGAAAACCGTCCATCTCTCTCGGCTTACGTGTTCAAGCCGCTCAAGCTCCGTCAGCGGGTCGGCGTGATCGTCAACGCGAAGATCGAGGTCTGACCATTCCTCTTCACCATAGATGAGCAGGGCTGCGGACTGCTTGCCGCGCTTGTCGCCGCCGACCGCTTCGCCTGCCTGCATCGCCGCAATGAGGCGGCGGGGAAATCGCGCGTTTTCATTTGCGGTGTAAGCTGCCGCGGTCTCGTCGAGCACGCGCGCATTCGCTAGCATATTTCCGGCGATGGAAAACCCGTCACCGGTCACGTGACCATGCCATTCGATACAGGCGGCGCCAATATGGACGGCGACGCGTCCGCTGGCGTCCATGACATGGACTTGGCGATGATCGCGCCCCGCATCGGTGGCGACCAATCTATCGACGGTTGCTTGCGCCGGCACGCCGGCCTGCAGCAGACGCAATCCGTTGATTCCGTAAAATGGGTTGACCAGCGCCTGCGTCGCCACGGCGCCAACACCGGCGGCGATGTAGGGGACGCGCGCCCCCGCAGCAAAAAATTTTGTAGCCACGGCAATGCCGAAGGATCCCGTGGCTTTGTCACGAGCTACAATTGACCACGTCATGCGCGTCTTCCGCGGGAACCCCACCATAACCTTGCACGCCGGGCGCAATGCCCGCAACGGCGGCGTCACGCCAGCCAAATCTAATGAGATTTTGCGGCGTTACGACAGCCAGACTCCGGCACAAGGTCAGGCGGCTTTTCGATCGAGATTGGTCAGCCCGCCTTGATGTTGGCGGTCGGATAACTTTGCGCCACTTCTCGGTTTTCACCGACGTCATTCATGCGCTTCCGTACTTCATCGACGAGGTCTACAACAAACGCAGGCTCCATCCAGCACTCGGGCACCGGAGCCTCGAGTTCGAGGATCAACACGCCGGCCAAACTGCCAATCCAGCACCCTAATCCCTGTCCATTCCCCGGGGTGCACTCCATCCACAAAAATAATTCCCTGCTCTGTTGAGTAGGGAATTTTCCGGAAACTCCTTGGAAATGCTCGTGCGTTCGCTCTCGAAATCTGACGCGGCGGGCGAATTTGACAAAATTCCCTGTTCTTTTCCCTGTTAATAGGGAATTTGGAGCCGCGGAGCGAGGTTCGATAGCGACGGCCTCATTGCCAATCATTCCAATTATTTGGCGTCCGTTGATGGACGCGCCGAAATTTGTATGGCGTGCGTCCTTGGATCCCAACAACGGCATGCCACAAAAAACCCACCGTTTCCGGCGGTGTTTGTAGTTTGGGGGAGAGAGCCCAGGAAGGCTCGGAGAACGCTACCTTCGCTCACACGCTAAATGGCGAACAAATTCTTTCCTGCGCGTCCAAAAACTAGGTTTCCCTAGGAAATCCAACTAGTTACCGCGGCGCGCAAAAAATCATAATTTGCCCGCATTTGACCGGCTTAAGTGGCCCCGAATCGATGGCTCTTCGGGCCTCGTTAAGCCACTCCAGACATTGGGGAACTTAAGCAGGATGAAGAAGACACTTTGCGCGGGCGTTATCGCGCTCGCGGCTCTCGGTGTGCTGCCGGCGGTGCCGGCGGCGAATGCCGGCGAATACGCCACTCCCCAGTTGTCGCAGGTTTCGATCGATATCGGACGCATCCATGGAGTGCTGCAACTCACGCCGGATCAGGAGGTCTATTGGCCCCCGGTCGAGGCGGCGCTGCGCGACCTCTCGCGCCAGCAGTCCTCCGACGAACCCGCCGGCTTTGTTCGCCGCCTCAAGCATCGGGTGGTGTCGATTGTGCTCAACAGCGCTGCGATCGAGCGGCTGGTTGTTGCAGCGCGTCCGCTGATCGCGCGGCTCAGCGACGACCAGAAACGCGCCGCCGGTGGAATGGCGCAGCAAATGGGTCTCGGGCCCGTCCTTGCCGCGCTGAACTAGCCAACCCACGCAGATAAAACGAAATAACGAGAAGCCGGCGCACTGTCGCCGGTTTTTTGTGCTTGACGCTTTCGCCAAACCAATGCTGGCTGTGGGTCCGCTTGCCAGGGGGGCGGCTTTAATGTCAGCCTAACCGGCTGAGACAACAAAATAAAACGCGGCTCGACCGCGCAATTTGGAGGAAATGCCAATGCTTAAATTGCTGCTCGTGGCGGCCGCCGCCGCTGTATTCGCGCTTCCCGGTGTCGCCGGAGCGCAATCGCCGATCATCATCAAATTCAGCCACGTCGTTGCCAACGACACGCCGAAAGGCAAGGGCGCGCTCAAGTTCAAGGAGCTTGCCGAGAAGTACACCAACGGCAAGGTGAAGGTCGAAGTTTATCCGAATTCGACGCTGTACAAGGACAAGGAAGAAATCGAAGCCCTGCAACTCGGCTCCGTGCAGATGCTGGCGCCGTCGACCGCTAAATTTGCGCCGCTCGGCGCCAAGGAGTTCGAGGCGCTCGACCTGCCTTGGCTGTTCAAGGACGACGCCACCTACGCCAAGGCGATGAAGGGTCCGGTCGGCCAGTGGCTGTTCAAGAAGCTCGAGTCGAAGGGCATCACCGGCCTCGCTTATTGGGACAACGGCTTCCACATGATGTCGGCCAACAAGCCGCTGGTGAACCCGACCGACCTGCAAGGCCTCAAGATCCGCATCTCCGGCTCCAAGATCGCCGACCAGTATTTCCGCGTTCTCGGCGCCATCCCGCAGATCATGGCATTCTCCGAAGTCTATCAGGCGCTGCAGACCGGCGTGGTCGACGGCTGCGAGAACACGGCCTCGAACTACCTCACGCAGAAGTTCCACGAGGTGCAGAAGGACATCACCGTCTCCTATCACGCGCATCTGCAATACGCGGTGATCGTGAACTCCAAGTTCTGGAACGGGCTGCCTCCCGACATCCGCGGCCAGCTTGACAAGGCGATGGACGAGGCAACCGACTACACAAACTCGATCGCGCGCAAGGAAAACGAAGACGCTCTGGCCGAGATCAAGAAGTCCGGCAAGACCACGTTGCACTATCTGACCGACGATCAACGCAAGGCCTGGCAGACGGCGATGCAGCCGACGTACGTTTGGGCCAAAGGCCGCGTGGGGCAAGAGGTGCTCGACTTGCTGGCCAAGGAACTCGACATCAAGATGAACTAAGAGTGGGCTTGCTGAATCAAAAATAAGAAACAACGGCCGGGAGTAAGCGTGCTCTCGGCCGTTTCGGCCTGATATCTGGGGGGATTCCGTGCTCAAGACGCTCAATAGAGCGCTCAATCATTTGGAAGAATGGCTCATCGCCACGCTGATCGCGGCGGCGACACTACTAATTTTTGTCGCCGTGCTGCATCGCTACGGCACCGGCGTTTCAATCAACCTGTCGAAATGGACGGCGGCACACCACGTTCCGGTCGTACCCGACGTCCTCAAGGATATTTACCTGTGGCTCGCCGCGCTCGACCTGTCCTGGGCGCAGGAGCTTTGCATCTACATGTTCATCTGGATGGCAAAGTTCGGCGCCGCTTACGGCGTACGCACCGGTATCCACGTGGGCGTCGACGTTCTTGTCAACATGCTGCCGCCGCGGTCGCGCCGGCATGTGATCCTGTTCGCCATCGGGTGTGGCGCATTGTTTACCGCGGCGATCGCGACATTCGGCGTGACCTTTGTTGCCGAGATGTTCAAGACCGGCCAGCAGTCGAACGACCTCGAATGGCCGATGTGGATGATCTACTCGGCGATTCCCCTTGGCTCGGGGCTGATGTGCTTCCGCTTCCTGCAAGTCGCGTGGTGGTACTACTGGACCGGGCAGCTGCCGCATCACAACGAGGCCCACGTCGAGGGCATCGAGGCCGCGGACGCGCTGCACCCGTCGACCGATGCGCACGGGACCGTTTCCAAGCGCTGGTCCGACCCGCTGGCGCTGACCCTGATCATGGCGCCGATCCTGATCCTGGCGATCTGCTTTGCGCACAAGTCCGGAATCATCGTGCTGCCGCAGTCGGTGCGCGCGCTGACTATCTTCATTTTGCTGATCTCCTTCATGGTCACCGGTATGCCGGTTTCGATCGCGCTCGGCCTGACCGTGCTGACCTTCATGTTCATCCTCACCGAGGTGCCGATCGAAGCCGTGTCGATGAAGCTTTTCACCGGGCTGGAAAGCTTCGAAATCATGGCGATACCGTTCTTCATACTGGCCGGAAATTTCCTCAGCCATGGCGGCGTCGCCCGCCGCATGATCAATTTCGCCGTGTCGCTGATCGGGCACTGGCACGGCGGCCTCGGGCTCGCCGGCATCGTCGCCTGCGCGATGTTTGCCTTGGTCTGCGGCTCGAGCGTCGCGACCGTCGCGGCCATCGGCGCGATCGTGCTGCCGGAGATGGTGCGGCACGGATATCCGATGCGCTTCGGCGCCGGCATCATCACCGTGGCCGGATCGCTCGGCATCCTGATGCTGCCGTCGATCCCCAAGATCGTTTACGCGGTCTCGACCAACACCTCGATCGGCGCGCTGTTCGTCGCGGGCCTGCTGCCCGGAACGCTGCTCACCGCCATGCTGTGCACGGTCACCTGGTATCTCGCCAAGAAGCGCAACTATCCGCGGATGCCGAGAGCAAGCTGGCTGGAGACCTGGCACGCATTCAGGGAAAGCATCTGGGGCCTGATGCTTGTCGTCATCATCATCGGCGGAATCTATAGCGGTCTTTTCACCGCGACCGAGGCCGCTGCGATGGCCGCCGTTTATTCGTTCTTCATCGCCGTATTTGTCTACAAGGCAATCGGGCTTGCGGACGTGCCGCGGGTTCTGCTGCGCGCCGCAAACACCAGCGCGATGCTGCTCTACATCATCACCAACGCGGTGCTTTTCTCGTTCGTGCTTTCGAACGAAAATATTCCCTCGGCGCTGGCCGACTGGATCACGGCCCAGAATCTGGGCTGGTTCGGCTTCTTGATGCTGGTCAACGTACTGTTGCTGATCGCCGGCAACTTCATGGAGCCGAACTCGATTATCCTGATCATGGCGCCGATTCTTGCTCCGGCCGCCAAGAGGCTGGGCATCGACCTCGTTCACTTCGGCATCGTAATAGACGTCAATATGGAGGTCGGTCTGTGTCACCCGCCGGTGGGGCTAAATCTCTATGTCGCCTCGATGATCGCGGGCATGCGGATAACGGAGCTCGCGGTCGCCGTGTGGCCATGGCTGGTGACCATGCTGATCTTCCTGGTCATCGTGACCTATTGGCCGGAGTTGACGCTGTTTTTACCGCGCCTGCTCGGCATGATGTGAACGAGGCGTAAAGCAACGAAGCCGGCCGTCATTTCCTGCGCATTTTTATTCTGAACGCGCATACATCTACATTGCGTGCGCTTAATCTGTGTCCAAACTTTAACTTGAGAGAAAGGCGGCGCGTCGTTCTACTTTGCGCATCTGAACTTCATTGGAGGATTCGTCATGTGGAAGACTGTTCTTGCCGGAACGACCGCGCTTGCGATCGTCGGCACGACGCTCGCTTTCGCGCAGCAGGGGCCGAGCGCACCCGATCGCGCGCAACGCTGGCGCCCGACCGCGGCGGACATCACCGCCTTTGGTGACGCACGCATCGCCGCCGTTCATGCCGGGTTGGCGCTTACGCCCGACCAGGAAAAGCTCTGGCCGCCGGTGGAGGCGGCGCTGCACGACATGTACAAGCAGCGCTCGTCCTGGTTCACCGCCCGCGCCAGCGCCGACCGTCCGAAGGATCCGATCGAGCGCATGAGCCTGCGCGCGCAGACGATGTCGGATCGCGGCGCAACGCTGAAGAAGGTCGCCGATGCATCGGCTCCGCTCTACAAGAGCCTCGACGATGGGCAGAAGCACCGCTTCATCGTGCTTGCCCGCCTCGGCGGCGAGCGTGGCGGCCACCACGGCTGGCGGCATCACGGTTTTGGCGGCAACCGCGGCCAAGGCGGACCGGGACAAAACGGCCCGCAGCCGCAATAACGAGAAGCGAATGTTGGCCAACGCGCTTTTCAGTTGACGCGCGCCGCCATTCAGAGAGCCGCCGGGAATTCCCGGCGGCTTTTCTCATGATGGGTGTGTTCCATCGCGGCTGGACAACCCCGCCGGGGCTTTGCTAAGGCACTTGCGCCGCGGTGATATCCCTCGCGGCAATCCGGGCGCATAGCTCAGTTGGTAGAGCAGCTGACTCTTAATTAAAAAAATTGTTTTTGCACTGTTGCGCATAGCTACCAGAAGTCTCCGATTTTATTGACTTCTTTGCGCATCGGACTCACATAGCTCATCACTGAAATGCGCCACAGCACCGCCTCTCGCGGTGCCCCAGCGGTGCCCCGAGATGAGCAAAAAAGTACTCACCGAAGTCGCATTGCGCGCAGCGCAAGCTCCCGAGATAGGGCGCCTCACGTTGTGGGATGGCGTCGTCAAGCATTTCGGCGTCCGCATCACGCCGGCCGGTGTCATGACATTCATCGTGCTGCTCGGCAGCGGCAGACGCCAGGCGATCGGCCGATATCCGGTCCTGAGCCTCGCTCAAGCCCGCGAAAAGGCCAAGCGCATTCTGGCCGAGCGCACCTTAGGTAGGCACCAGTCCTCTTCCATAAGCTGGCAAGTAATCGTCGAGAAGTTCATCGAAGCTCGCAGTGCTCGCACCCGTCCCGGCACTGTTGCTGAATACGAACGCTCGCTCAAACGCTATTTCGGGTTCGGTACGACGCGATTGTCCGACATCACCAAGCAAGACATCTCGCGCAAACTCGAAAAATTAAACCGCACGCCGTCGCAGCAAGGGCACGCACTCGTGACTTGCAAGATGCTCTTTCGGTGGGCGTTGGTGCAGGGCTACATCGACATTGACCCGACCGCTGCCTTCAGACGGAACCGTACTCGCAGGCGCACCCGCGTGCTTAGCGATGCCGAATTGAAATCAATTTGGGAAGCCTGCGAGACAAACCGGCTCGTGCTGGCACAGCACTTCCCCGCCCATTTCGGGACCATCGTCCAGCTTTTAATGCTCACCGGGCAGAGGAGGGGCGAAATTGCGGGTCTAAAAGGCATCTACTATTCCCACAACCAGCAAACGTTATGTCTGCCCGGCGAGGTGACAAAAAATCGCAGGGAACACACGTTTCCTTTAGGGCAACTGGCTGTAGCATTCTTGCAAATTAATGCCGCGGAGCCCGAGTTTTGTTTCCCAGCGAGAGGCAAACCAGACCGGCCATTCAACGGTTGGTCTAATAGCAAGGCGGCGCTCGATGAGCTATCCGGTGTAACGAAGTGGAGGTTGCATGATCTGCGCCGCACGTTCCGCACCATCCACGGGCGCATCGGAACGCCGCCGCACATCGCCGAGCGCCTCATCAACCACGTCAACGGCGTCGCCTCAGACGTGGAGCAAACCTACGACATTTGGACCTACCTGCCGGAAATGCGGAAGGCCATGCACGCGTATGAGGCCGAGCTAACTCGCATTTTTGCCGTGGAAACCGCGGATCGTCAGGCGGCATGATGCACCATGGCGAACCATGCACGTCTTGAAGTTGTATACGTTTCCCGATTAAATCTCACCGCTGCTAGTGGCTAAACCACATGGAGCACCGGTGTCTCCCCAAAGGAGATATCGATGCAAACCTCGGTAAAGCTGCCCCTGTACCTCTCGTGGCGACAGTTGAAGGATGTTGTTGGATGGCCTTACAGCAGGACGCAAACAGGTCGATTGATGTTTGATCCCGACTACGCGCACGATGCATTCCCGGCTTGCCGGAAGCTCGGCGCGCACCGGAACAGCCATCCGATCTGGTATACGCCTGCGGTCCTCGACTACTTCAAGCGGCACGGACTCCCGATCCCGGAGAACGTCGTGTTTTCCTGACGGAAGACCAACGAGGGCGCTCGGTGGCCACTGGGCGCCCTCAACTTATCGCTGGGGGAGCGATGCGACGGCTGATCCTTATTTTCTTTCTCTACGCTTACTCTCAGGTCAGCGCACACGCAGCCGGGGAGGTGTTGTGCATCTCATATGGCCAGGAGGTGAAGTGCTTTTGGACCTACAATTTGGCCGATGCCGCGGAAGCACAGGCAGTGAACCTGCGAAATTGTACTCAAAATTATGCCGACCGCTGTCTTAGGCATATTATTGAAACTAGTTTTTCAAATGATTGCGTTGCTGTCTATGTTAATTCACGGAATCTTGTCTCGGGGAGCGAAGGCAAGACACGAGTGGAGACCGAGAAACGTGCGTACGATTATTGTTTAACACTCGGGTCGCCAAATTGTCACAGAATAGCATCAGCTTGTGATGGTTTAGCACTTTCAAGCGAACCAAAGCCCGTTCAACATTACGTTGAGCCAAGCGCCGAGCCGCGCGTTGTCCCGTCGCAACCTTCCCCGTCGGTTCAAACAGCGCAATCTAGTTCTATTCAGCCAACGCCCGCCGCCCCAACAACAAATTCTCTGACGCGCTTATTTGAGCCAAACAATTTTCTCGATATTGGTGCCATTCGCACAGGACTTTCGTTCGGAATCGGACTTATCATTGCTTTACTTGCATTCGCAAAACGCGCCTACATTGCCAACTTCATCATCCACGGCAACCTCCCCTACAAACTCCCGGTGTACGGCGAGGACATCCAATGCCTTTTCAAACGCACTCAACGCATCAATTGGTATAGCCGCGTCGTTTTCGGCCTAGTCATAAACCTTTCAATGACGCACGATCAGCTCACCGACGTACGAAAATACTGGCTTGGTCGCGTTGTGGCATTCGACAGCTTGCGGCGACAACGACAGAACGAGTTGGCCAAGATGCACTTTCAACTCGCTGCAAGGGCGAAGTCCGACCCGCATGACAAAAAGAACTTTTGGTCACGCCGGTGGGCGACCCTTCGCACGTTTCTACGCAGGCTATTTTGGATTTTTGCAGCGTTGTTCCGGCTTCTGTTCAGCTTCTTCTTTATCCGCGTCAACATCGCAAAGCTCGTGCGTGGCACGATCATTGAAAGCAAGGATTTGACGCTCATTCTCCAAGCTAAAGAGGCCATCGAAGAATCCGCCACCTATCTCAAAGAATACCTCGCCACTGCCAATACGTTCGACGGCCGGGACGAAGTCGTATGAGCCCTGATGTCTCGACGCCCTTCTGGAATCGGTTCAGCAATCGACCGACGCGCAGTGTCGAAGAGCTAAAGCGTCTGCTGGAGCCATCTTCGCTTTCAATTCCCGAAGAAACGCGCTTCAGCGGCCATTGGATCATTGCACCATCTGGCAGAGGTAAAACAACGCTGCTTCATGCACTGATGAAAGACGATCTCGATAAGGACGCCGCACTGGTCCTCATGGACAGCAAGGGCGATCTCATCAACTCGATCAAGAACTTGCGATCCATCAAAGATCGCCTGCTGCTGATCGAGCCGAACCCGGATTCTGCGTTTGCCCTCAACCCGCTTGATATTTCTCACGCCAGCATCGTCCAGGTGGTGAGCCTCATTGAATACATCATGGCCGGCCTTCTGGACGCCAAGTTCACGGCATTGCAGTCGACGCTGTTTCGCAACGTTATTCCCGCCATCATCGAAGCGGTTCCCAATCCGACCCTCATTACGTTCAAGGATGTGATGGTGAAAGGCTTGCCGAACCTCGGCAACGTCAACCCTCATGCGCGGCAATTTTTCGAAAATCGCGACACCGGCTTCCATTCCAAAACCTACGAGAGCACGCGCAAGGAGGTTGTTTGGCGGCTCGACTACTTGCTCACCAATCCGACCCTACGCTCGATGTTCTCAGCCACCCATACCAAGCTCGACATGGGCAAGGAAATGGATGCCGGCAAGGTTATTATCATAAACAACTCAAAGGCCATCCTCGGTGACGAGGGCGCCGAGTTCTTCGGCCGGTTTTTCATTGCCCTTATTGCCCGGGCTGCGCAGCAACGCTCCGGAAAGGCGCCTGGGTCCAAAAAACCGTGCTTCGTGTATATCGATGAATGCCAATCGGTCATCGCCAAGGACACGCGAATTCCAGTGCTCTTGGACGAATGTCGTTCGCAGAAGATAGCCTTGATACTTGCCCACCAAAGAACCGCTCAGCTTACGCCGCCGGTCCTTGACGCCGTTGCCAACTGCGCCATCCGTATGGCCAATAGCGATGATGAAGCAAAATTTCTTTCCGACAAATTGCGCATGCCGGCTGAGGTGTTGCGCTCGCTTCCCCGTGGCACATTCGCCACCTTCGTCCGTGATCTGACTCCAGTGGGCGTCCAACTTTCGGTCGAAAAACTCGATCTCGACGCATTGCCCAAAGTTTCCGATGAAGAGCTTCGTGGTATCCGCGATCGTATGCGCACTGAATTCTCGTCACCGCCGCCGTCTGCTTCAACGCCATCTTTTGCCGCGCCGGTCCAGTCGGCCCCCGCGCCAAGTATACCGGACAAGACGATTGACCCTGGCGAGCCGGCCGACGTCTGGTAGCCATACCGAATTATTTCATTGCCGCACTCCGCCCCGTCGTGCTGCGCTGTATCTCAGCGTCCCCGTGAAGGACGTTTACCGCATTTCTCTTTTCATCTATGGCGGATGCCATGGATGCAACAGTTCAGAAGCGGACACGTAATTCGCGATGGTCGCGTGATCCGGTCATTGATCGCTCGGGCGCGCCAGCCGTCATTTACCTGACTGCGCGCGACATCGAGATATTCAAACTGCTCGTTCGCTTTCGTTATCTTACGAGCGACTACATCCACGCCTTCATAGGCGGCAGCGAGAAGGCTCTTAGTCGGCGGTTGAATTTACTGTGCCGCAAGCCGAACCTGTACCTGGCGCGTCCGCACCAGCAGCGGCAAAGCGCCGATGCAAACCACCGCCATCTGGTCTACCAGCTCGACGAGCGCGGATCGCGTACCTTGCGCGAGCGCGGCCTGTCGTTTCTACCGAGGAGCTATCACCACAATTTTGCTCACGAGTTCATGGTCGGACAGGTCACAGCGTCCATTGAGTTAGGGGCCAGAGAAAACACAGATATCAGGCTCATTACTTGGTCGGAGATTCTGACCCGGGAGACGACTCCAATCGCCACCCGTGAGGCCGCGAGTCCGGCAACTGTCCGCGTCTCCTACACTCTGCGCGGCGCGGCGCGTTCCGACGACATTACGGCCGACGCCCAGCCATTCGGCTTGGAGCGAACAATTGACGGCGCGCGCAGCTATCTGTTCTTTCCGGGGATCGAGGCGGACTGCGCCAGCGAACCGATCGACGCAAGAGATGCCGCCCGATCCTCGATCGCCAAAAAGTTCGCCGCCTACACCGCCATTGCCGAGCAAGGCCTGCATCGTCGACATTTTGGCTTTCCCAATTTCTTTGTCCCCTTCATCACCACCACCGCCGCGCGCCTACGCTCGATGATGGAGCTTCTCGACCGCAACACCAAGGGGCGCGGTTCGAAGATACTTCTGTTCAAGGTTTTCCCAAGCTTCGCGTCGGCCGAGAAGTCGCCGCCGGCCACAGGCCACGTCCTCACCGAACCATGGCAACGGGTAGGCTTCCCGCCGCTTTGTCTCGATCGCTGAATCCTATGGATCAAAAAGCGTAACCCATCGCGCTCAACGATCGTTCTGCACAGGCTGAGCGGTGGGGATAACCGGTTAGGCGTGGAACAAGACCGGTTATCATTGCTGGTATGTTCGCCGACCAGTCGCGACATGTCGCGACAAGCCCCGACAGTGATTTTACGCTCACCATCGACGACGCTCTTGAGCGCTACGCTCGCGCTGGACTCCCCCGCACGCCTCGCAGCGTCCAGCGCTATTGCGCCAAAGGCCACTTAGACTGCCGCCGCATTGAGACCCCATTCGGCGAAAAATATCTCATCTCACCGGCATCGCTGGACAAGCACATTGCCTATATCGAGGAGGTCCGACCAGTCGCGACCAGTCGCGACGTGCCGCGACCAGCCGCGACCGATGTCGCAACCAAAGAAAGCCACAACGAGTCGCGACAGGGGGCTCCGACAACCGCCGACCTGTCGCGACAGGTCGCGCCTCAGTATATTGTCCGGCTTGAAGGCGAGAACGAGTTTTTACGTCAGCAGATCGGCGTCAAGGATGACCAGATCAAAGACCTCACCGAACGAGCACGTGAGACCAATCACCTTATTGCCGGTCTACAAAAGATGCTGACCCCATTGCTTGGCCGATCAGAAGATCACAACGAGACGCACTAAGTTCACGCGGCTTGTCTACTTCGGGCTACCCACCCAGTAGATGGCGTACTCATTAATCGCGGCTGGTAAGAAATGCCGATGTCCGCCGTTAGCGACCAAAATGGTGCGGTGCGGCGAACGCAGCGATGTGCCAATACACGACATCGGAAAGGCGCGGTATAAGCGGTGCGCTGCTCAGGTTTTGAAAGAGAACCACCGTGTGCCGACGACGCCCGCTACTGCTGTATGCGCTCGTTTGGTTCTTACTCGCACTGGTCTTCGCTGCAATACTTTCGCCGATAAATGTTCCGACATTTGTTCGTTTGGTTCGGCACGGTGCGAAAACGACAGCGCAGGTCACTAGGCCAGAATGCGCCAATCACAACAATGCATCATACTCATTCGTAGTCGGAAGCGATCACTATAACGGTCGCGATGTTATGTGGATGGATTGCAATTCACTCCGGCCGGGCGACTCCATCGCGGTCTATTACGACATCGGCGATCCATCGATCAATCGCGCGACGCCGCCAATGGATGCGCTCATAAATGAACTCGTAACGATTGGCCTTGTGTGTCTGACTTTCCCTTTAGCGATCATCGGCTGGATCATCCTTGGCAAAAAGCGCAGGATGGCACGGCGCGAAACGCTATGACAAAACGACAAAAGATTTTTAGGGTGATAGGCGCATGTGCGGCAATCGTTTTCGTTGCCTCTTGGTTTTGGACGGGTCTTCTAGACAACGAATATATTACTTGGCCGAGGGAGCCGCAACCACAGATTGGGCGCATCGTCCCTTATGGGGTGAAAGGCATCACTGTTTACATTACTGAGCACGATCGAGAGGTACATAAATGGTTGAAGCGCGTCCTTATGTGCTCGGGGGCGGTTGCGGTGATTTGCCTTGTTACTTCGGGTGAATTGTACAGGATCATGAGCCCCAAGTGATGTTTTACAATTGTCCACCTTGGGCCAAACGCGACATCGAAGGTACGATTTAAAATGAAAGAGGCCGCCAACTGAGGCGGCCTCAATGGTGGTGCAGTGCTGAATAAAGAAGGGTCATGGATATGAAGATCATAGCGCGCCAATTGTAGAGGATGAAGGCTGCGACCACGGCCCCCACAACCCAAAGCGCGATTTTAATCGGACGGCGCATCGGTTTTCAGAATAGGCCACTCCTAATTTCAAACTAGGCCACTAGGGGTCAAAACAGGCCAGTACCCGGCATGTCCTAATGAGAGTACTTAAACGACTTACTGTGGCCTATTTAGTGATCGCGCTCATTTACGCTGTGGGCGCTTTGATCCTGAGTAATGAGCCGTTCCCCGAACTGCTTAGAATAGCTTTTCTTAGCGGTCTATTCTGGCCGTTGTATTTAGCTCAAGGTCTCTTTGTTTTGATCTTCTGTATTTGGCCGTATCAGGCCTGCCTATGATCGCTCTCGTGATGTCCGCTGTGGGTCAAACGCTGCGTATTTATTGAGGCTCTGAGCCGACGTTTGTCCGCTTCACTCCGTTAGCGACCGAATCGGAGAGCAGCCGCGAATGACGCGATGTGCCAATAGCAGACATTCCGCACTTTCGAGACCGGTTAAGGGAAGTGCCGAGTCTCTAAGCCGCCGCTAACACGAAACGCATAGTCGAGAGTCGGTTGCCACCTCGCGATCACCTCATCAGCGGTGCCTTTAGGGCGCATAACGGGTGAAGACAAAGTCGCGAGCTTTGACGGGCACGTGGCAGGAAAAACAGTCTTGCACCGTCACGTCGACGGGTTCGCCATCGTTAAACTGAGCGAATCCCCAGCCGCCGGTTGACAGGTACTTTTTTGAGTCTTTGACCATAAACTGAACATTCGTGGGGGGCCCAGGAACGAAAGATTGGAGACGGCCGAAGACTTTGTTGTTTTCCTCCGATGAGACGTAACTCCACGCAAGTCTGGCGATGATCGTGCCATCCGGGAACGGGCGTTTCTCTTCCCGATAGGCCTCGATCGCTATGTCGTTGCCCAGAATGGCGCGCAAATCGTTGAGGTTGCCTTCTTCGTGGGCCACGGAGATCAACCTCCAGTCGCGGTACCCTGGGGGGATTTTGCCTCCGAAGATAGGGGAGCTTTCGTCATCGGCGCCGCCGGCCGCGCGTGTCATTGTGCCGCTAAAACTTATCGCCATGGCGGCTGCGATCAGGAAGACTGAGATCTGTTTCATGGATCGTTTATCGGGATGCAGCTTCCTGAGCCTGGCTGCAGGTGATCAGGGCCGGGATTCCCTTGAAGGCTCATTGCCATCTCCTCCGCGCTGGGGACTAGGGCTGCATATCCATTTTATCCGCCTGGCTGCCCGAGCTCAGGCATGTACCGGCCGAAGTCCAATTCGAAGTCGCTCGGAACGCCGTAACCGAGCTTACCGACCTTTGCCCGACGCGCCTGCGCGCCGGGCAAGGCCAGAGTTGAGAAGAACATGTCTTTGCTCGATTGAAGCTCGGCGGCTGTCGGCGTTCCGAACCGATTAATCTGAGCCTTCGCCGCCGCTAGCGTTTCACGGTCGAACGAGGTGAGACGCTGCACGAGCTTATCGATAAATGAGTCGAGGTCGTTATCGTCGAGCGTGCGGTTCACCCAGCCATACCGCTCGGCGATATCAGCATTGAAGTCGTCGCCGCTAAGCACAATCTCAAGTGCCCGCGAGCGGCCTACCACGCGCGGGAGCCATTCCAGCGCTCCGCCGCCCGGGACGAGTCCAACGCCGACCTCGGGGTTGCCGAATATGGCGCTTTGCCGGCTGGCGAAGCGCATATCGCAGGCCAGTACGAACTCGTTACCGATCCCGCGCGTGCGGCCGCGAATTTTAGCGATACTTACGACCGTAGTGGACGAGAGGCGCAGCACAAAGTCGCGCCAAAGGTCCAGCACCTCTGGCTGTTTAGCCGCCTTGGATACGTCGAGATGAGCGATGAAAAAATCGGGATTCGCCGACTGGAACACTACAACCTTCACGGACGGGTCCGCTTCGAGTGCGGTCATTAGGGCTCCCAATTCGACGATTGTTGTCGGAACAAACATATTGATCGGCGGGTTGCTGAAAGTGACCATCCACCGGCCTGGATAGGTGCGGTCGGTGTTGAATTGCGAAGGGTCAGGCATGGCGTACCTCCTGCGTCGATTGGCGGGTCAGCTTTGCGTTAAGCTGAGCGAGGAGGTCGGCACTCGCGTTGCGGGTGCCGACGTCTTTCTTCAGGTCGATTTGCGGAGTGATCTCAAGCCCACGCGAATCTCTTCTGAAAGGAGTTTCGGCTGTTCCCACGCCGCGAAGTGGCCGCCCTTGGGGAGTTTGTTGTAGTGGATGAGCTTGGGGTAGGCCCGCTGCGCCCAGCTCCGTGGCGCAGGATAGAGTTCGTCAGGGAAGACGCTCACGGCAACCGGTATGGAGACGCCTTTGGCATTGAAATACCCTTTGCCCCAATACTCCCAATATAGACGGGCGCCGGAAAGCGCCGTATTCGTCAACCACGTGATCGTGATGTTGTCGAGGATGTCGTCACGCGTGAGGCCTTCGGTCTTTCCGTCGAAGACGCGGGCAATGAGTTCGTAGCTGCGTGCGTCATGATCAAGAAAATAGGCCGCCAGGCCGACAGGGGAATCTGCGATTCCGTATAGAGTCTGCGGTCGCAAACCCATTTGGAATCCGTAGGCGATGCCCTTCTGATAGACGAACTGCAAGCGCTCGTAAGCGACCTTCTCATCGGGTGAAAGGTCCGACGGCGCGGGCGCCCCGGAAGAAGCCGCCTTGTCAATGTCGTTCGGAAAGATCCCGGGCATGTTAGTGTGGATGCCGAGCAATTCCGGCGGCGCCTGCAGACCCATCATCTCGACGACGACCGCACCCCAATCGCCACCCTGGGCCACGAATTTCTTGTATCCCAGACGTTTCATCAGCACGGTCCAGGCACGCGCGATATGGGCGGGGTCCCAGCCGGTCGTGGTGGGCTTGCCTGAGAAGCCGTAGCCCGGCATTGAAGGAATCACGATGTCGAACGCATCCTCGGCCTTTCCATCGTGCGCTGTCGGATCTGTCAGCGGGCCGACGATCTTCAGCTGCTCGATGACCGAGCCGGGCCACCCGTGCGTGACGATAAGCGGCAGTGCGTTTTCGTGTTTCGAGCGCACATGGATGAAGTGAATGTCGAGACCATCGATCTCAGTGATGAAGTTCGGATAGGAATTTAGCTTTGCCTCAATCTTGCGCCAGTCATATTCCGTCGCCCAATAGTGGGCGAGCGCCTGAGTCGTTGCGAGCTGAACGCCTTGTGACGCATCTCCGACTGTCTCTCGTTCAGGCCACTGTGTCGCGTTGACGCGCTTGCGTAGATCGTCGAGCGCTTCTTTCGAAGCGGTGAAGCGGAAGGGACGGATCGCGATAGGATCAACTGCTGCGGACCTCTGCGCGGGAAACACCCTGGCGGCGCCTGAAGCGGCAGAAGCAGCAAGAATGGCGTCCGGCGTGTGTGACGAGTTGCTCATAATACCCCTCCTGGGCTGGAAAAAAGGAACAGACAATAAAACTACTTCCAACGACAACGTTGCGCGTCAGTTGCATCAATTATTTGTGAGGGAGGCAGTTAGTACTGTGGCGTGGACCCCCTCGTGCAACGACGATTTCCTAGAGGTCTTGCAGTCCATGCGGACAAATTGTCGAAAGGAAACCTGCTGCCGTGTACCAAAAGGGCTTTTTTTAAAAAAAGTTATAGAACTGACTACAACTTTGGTTGCGATCGAATTTCGAAACTCTGTCTGAAATGTTTTGATCAACTCACCGATGTCGCCTTCGGGTCAATCACGCCCTAGCAATCCAGAGCCAAAACCGATTTTTGTCCGCTTTACTCCGTTAGCGACCGTTTTGGGCATGGGTCCGAAAAGACGCTAGGTGTGCCATAGCGGACTTGGCGCACTGTCGCTAAGAGCTCGGGCGGGCCGCCGGGTCGGTCCGGCAAAGCGCTGGCGCGGTACGCGAAACACGCTGCTCCGAAACGCGAGCAGAGGGGACCGTCAGTGGTCCCGCCGTGGCTCAAGCTCAAATTTCTGCCAGTCCGGCTTTGCGCCCAAAGCCAGAAAACTTTGGATCAGCGCGACGTAGATTTGTGAGCATTCGTTTACAGTTTGTTCAAGATCGGCGCGGTCTTTCGAATCCATGCTGCCGCCATGCGTAGCCCTGCTCCTGAGGTTGTACATATGATTTAGCTTCCCGCGAAGCGCCTGCCGAACCCCGAGAGCGCCGCCGATCATTTGACTGGACCGAACCGCGACCTTCCAGCTCGCGGGAGCATTATCGCCCCTCCCGCCGCCTACGGCGATTTCGAACGCGAGAGCAAGATCGAGCACACGGTCTACAAACTGATGGCGGCACTTGCTGAGCACGAACCGGTCAATGGAGCGCGCGAGGCTCGACCGCGTGTCGTCAGGAAGCTTGCTATATGCTTCCCAGTCTTGCCTGATCCTCTGGGCGTCGAGGGGCACCGCCGCGTGGATGCGTGGCATGATCTCAGGAAGTATCCACTCGGGCCACTTTTCGCCCTCCGAGAACTCAAGCTCGCGATTCTCGTAGTCGACCCAGGTGCACAGCGCCAACGGGTGGCCGGTAGTCGCTGCCTGGATGAAGCTCGAAAATTCCTTAGCGATCATCTGCCGGTCGTAGACCTGTCCGAAGCAATAGCCGTGTTCGCTTATGAACGACACGTCGGGGATCGTCAGTTCAAACGCGGCTCCCGGGACGCCGTAATGCGTCGGAGATAGCCACAGGTCTTGTCCCGCGTGATCTTTGGCCCGGTCCAGAATCCGGCTCCTATTGAACGTATCTGGCAGCGCGCTAAACGGTAGCACGCGCATCTCATCCGATATCTTGACCTCTTCTTTGACGGAGAAGCCCCAGATCGCGACCCGAAGGTGCGCTTCCGCCTTTCGCGTGGTCAGGAGTTGGATGAGCCAGTCGGCTGCAAACGGCAAATCCTCGACCCACTTCGTCCCGTCCCAACGATTTCGCTTGTCAAAAAATCTCGGCGCCAAGAGCGACGATGTTATGATCGGCGCGGAGGAGCCGTTGAACAGGATGTTGGCTGCCACGGCCTTATAGACTTCGCAGCCGTCAATGGCCAAGGCCAGGTCGTCGAGAATGCCTTTCGGCGTCGAGCTCAAGAGCGACGGCGTCGGATGGATTTTCTTGAAAGCGTTGTCTGCGCGTTCGATAGCTGCGACGAGAATTTCACGGTCCTTTTTGTGAGGCAAATCGTCCTCCGCTCGTCCATGCAATATGATCCGTTTGTCCCGCCAAATGCATGATTGTGTAGCATGATTGATAAGGCCGCTCACTGTCCTTGGAGGCTGTCCAACTACAGCGGTCCATCGCGGAGATTGGCCGACATCCGTTTTGGGTCAATCGCGACCCACCAATCCAGCGCTAGTTTCGGCCAATGTCCGCTATGCGTCGTTAGCGACTAAAACAGTCCACAGTCCGCGCTCTAGCTGTAAGTCGCGACTTGTCGGGACCGGCCGCGCCACACAGCGACTGCATGCCGACGTTGAGAGGACATTGCCCAAAACACATTGCGAAAGCGGGGATAAGTAGGGGATAGCAATTTGCGCGCCGCGTATAATGACAGGGCATGGAATACGCAAACACGCGCCACATCGGCGACATTCTCAGGGATCGAAATATTGAAATCGTCGGCGCCGATCTCGCCACGCGCCACGGCTTCACCCAAGTGCCGAATTTCATTCTCACCAACAGCAACATCTCAGTCGGCGCAAAGCTAGCGTACGCTATGCTGCTTAAGTACGCGTGGAACAACGACGCATGCTTTCCCGGTCAAGTCACGCTCGCGAAAGACATGGGTGCCACCGATCGCAGTGTCCGCACCTATCTCAAAGAGCTTGAGACGGCCGAGCTGTTAGAGATCAAGCAGAGGGGCCTTGGGAAAACCAACCTGTACCGGCTGCACCTCGTTGTTAAGTCTGAAAAGGCCAAGGACCCGCGCCGGTCTTGACCGGAAAATATTTCCGGTCTGGACCGGAAACGATTGCCTTTCCTGACCGGCAACATCTTCCGCTCTCTCTATATAAGAATACGCATCTAAGAATACTCATTTTAATAATACCCAGCAGCAAAATACTTTTTCAAATAAGAAAACAACAATCAAATACACCGAAAAAATTTGTCAGTCGCTGCGATCGATAACGACTACATAACGGGTACAACGGGGGTACGCCTGACTTGTACCCTCACCAAACCAAAAAGTTCTTTTTCGTCCTTGCAGTTCGCCCCCGCTTTGTCGGGCTGGTCGCCCGACCCCGTGCCGCCACTTTGCACCTTACAGCTATGAAATAACTGCAACGTTCGGGCAAAGCTGGCGGCCGCTGCGCTCCTCGTTTGGTGACTGCGGTGCTCGGGCTGGCGGCACGGGGTCGGCCGGCTGCGCCGAACGCCGTCGCATAGTCGCCGCGCTGGGCGCGGCTCCTTGCTTTGGGCTCCGACAAAGCGGGGGCGAGAACACCGTACCAAAACCGCCCGCCATAACCCAAGGTAGTTACGGTTCTCGCTACTATGCCGACTAACGCTACGATAGCGGGGTGGTTATCCGCATCAAACTGTGATGCACACCACACATCAATATGTTGTCGGCGCGGTTCACACTCAAACGATTGAGGGCTTCTGGTCGATCTTCAAGCGATCGATTGTCGGCAGCTATCACAAGGTCAGCGCCAAATATATGCCGCTCTCCATCGCGGAATGTCAGTTCAAATATAACAACCGCGACAACGCCAATATCTTCGGAGTGGTGATACAGGATGCTGAGGCGCAAAAACTGGCGACCGCCTCAGGTTCCTGGGACATTCGCCAGAAAACGATCAATCCAGCTTGAATTGGACTTTGAGCGAGAAAAATCACTTGGATTTTTCCCGCGATTCCAAATCTGAAACACTGGATTTGGCCAAATCCTTTACGGACTTTACCCACTGCTTGGTTGGGCCCAACGTTCTCGTAAGAGGGCCTATGTAGGGGCCAATATCAGTTTCGTAGTCAGCAGGGCTTGTATTTTGAGGCAGTTGCGAAGTGGCCTGTAACAAGTTTTCTAAGACTGTCGAAACGCTCGCCGGAACTCTTTGGTCAATAATTTTAAGGTCCGAGAAATCCGAGTTGCTTTCGATAAGTTGAGACAGTCTGCTGCGGACAATATTTAGGTGCTGTCGAAAAGTCGCCGTTAAGCCTGTTAAGCCTGATTGATTAGCTTTCCATTTGGCTATTATGTCGTCACCTTCGCTCAGAATACGAGTGAAATCGTTCATTAGGCCGTCGATGCTTTTCCAAGCATCAATTCGGGCTTCAATATCCGAAGCTTTGTTTGGTGGCGGCGCGGGTTTAACCGGCGCAGATGGCGGTCCTGACGGATGGGCTTCACGCAATGCCGCATCACGTTGCAAAATTGCAAAATCGCGATCACGACGGCTAGTTGCCAACTCTGATTGAAGGCTTGTTATCGCCGGGCTTTCGGGAGGCGTGTGATTTTCTAGATAAGCGTATGCGTATCCGCAAATCCCGGCATAGATAAGCAGAAGCGCCACAATCGAAAAGCGAAATGAACCTGGCCTCCTGAAATTGAGCCAATCGCGACTTTCTATTACGGCCAAAATCAGCAACGCGATTACAAACGTTGCCGCCCTCACCAAAACAGGCGCGTCCTCAATAAACTTCAGAGTGGTCCATTCCAGTCCCATCACCGCCCCAATGCGTAGGATGTGAACGACGACGGGGACAAAGATGGATGTGCGGTCGGTGTAACGAGCTGGCGGAACGTAAAGGACTGGGGGCAGCGACATCGGCTCACTCCGATCGAAGGGTATAAACCGCAACGTCAATTCTAGCGCGCCAGGTCACGCGCCCGTCAATGCAACCCGCTCTGCGGGCGGCCTGTGGCCGACATTGACCGGCTCTTTCGGCGCGCACGCGCAAACGCGTCGGCTCCGCGGACAATACGGCCTGCGTCCCACCACGGGGAATGGATAGGGGAGCGAGCAGCTCATCGCGTCCTATCCACATCGACGCGATCTCTCTGGTTTCTGCTGGGACGGTACACTGAACAGACCACGGCCATCACACGGCGTGGCGACAGCCTCGGGTAGGTCACCGACTACACCCCACCATAGGTCGCTCGGTGAGCCGCGGAACAGCTCCACTCCACAAGTGAGCTTACCCGCATGACGGCAGACACGGGTTGCAGAGGCAACGCGAGTTTTCACCGGGGGCTGACGCGACGTTATGGAACCCGACATTATTCCCATTGCAACGACCGCCGGCGGTGCTGGCGTTGTATTCTCACGCGAGGAGCGCGAACGCCACGTCTATATCGTAGGCAAATCGGGGAGCGGCAAATCCACCTTCCTGTTCAATCTGGCCATGGGCGATATTTTGGCAGGGGAGGGTGTCGCTGTGATCGACCCACACGGCGATCTGGCCCTCGATATTCTCGACGCCACCCCGCGCTCCCGCATCAATGACGTGTGTTACCTCGATGTGACCGACGCGGAGCGACCGGTCGGTTTCAATCCGGCAACCAAAGTCGTCCCCGAACGTCGGGCGCTTGCCGCCGCCGGCATCGTCTCCGCGTTCAAACACCAGTGGTCGGATTCGTGGGGACCGCGGTTGGAGCACTTTCTCTTTCACGGCGTCGCGGCGCTTGTCTCACGCGAACACGCGACTCTTATTGATCTGCCGCGCCTCTACACCGACGACAATTTTCGAGACAAGCTACTACGTAGCGTAAGCGACCGCGAAACGTTGCGCTTCTGGCACGACGAATTTCCAACGTATACGAAAGCGTTTCGCTCTGAGGCAGTGGCGCCGATATTAAACAAGGTTGGCCAGTTCACGGCGTCACCACAGCTGCGTTTGATCCTTGGTCAAGTCGCTCCGCGCCTTGACCTTAAATTCGCGATGGACAATCGGCGCATCCTCATCGCGAACCTTGCTAAGGGCGCGATAGGGGAGCAGGCATCGAATTTATTGGGCTCATTACTTGTTTCGCACCTTCAGCTTGTCGCCATGGAGCGTGGCTCGCTCCCGCCGCATCAGCGTGTGCCGTTCTTCGTTCACGTCGATGAGTTCCAGACCTTTAGCTCCGACACTTTCGCATCATTGCTTTCAGAGGCGCGCAAGTTCGCAACGCACTTTGCGCTTGCAAACCAGTACACCGACCAGCTTCCGCACGCCGTGCGTTCGGCCGTGATAGGCAACGCCGGCTGTCTTGTGGTCTTTCGCGTCGGCAGCCGTGATTCCGAGTTACTCGCCCCCGAATTTCGTCCGATGGAAGACGGTGCCTTGGCTGACCAGGAGCCGTACACCGCGTGGCTGAGGCGCGGCATCGGCCGCGACCGCGTTTTTGCTGAGCCCCAGCGCTACGAGAAGCTCGGTACTGCTAAAGCTATCAAACTGCAAAGTAGCGCACGATTCGGCCGCCCAACACGCGACATTGACAAACGTCTTCGTCACTTGTGAAAAAGGGGACACCCATTTCATGGCTCTGTTGAGCCGGTATTTAACTTCGCACAATATCTGTTTTGCGAAACATGTGTCTTGCCTAATCCGGCATTGACCAATGTGCCGCCCGGATCAATAATTAAAAATCATCTTCCTTGGTTCGAAGTGCAGAGCCGAAACATTTTCGACTCTGCTAGCGAACCAAAGGAGGATCGATGCTCTTTCAAAAATCTGCCCAGCCGGAACGAACAGCCTCTATTGCAATCTGCGCGTGCGGTGCTCTTCCCGCTGTGCTCCTTGCGATATCGGGAGCAATTCCGGCTCTCGCCGCTCTGCCGTGTATTATCTTTCCAATTGCCGGAGCAATTGGAATAGCGGTTTTACCGGCCGATATCCGATTCTGATCCGCATCCAACCAGCACCCCCACCCCAGGATGGGGGTGTTTTTTATCGGTACAACCAAACCCCGATGGTTTATTATTCATCCCACGAAAGGGAGATGGTGATGAGTGAGCGAGGGCAAGGAAACAAACCAAACTGGCCTGCACGCATTGAAAAGGCCTCGATGAATTTTGCTCATATTCTCGAATCAACAACAAAAGTTATCGGTTTTGTTTGTGCAATGGCTGCATGGCTTATTTTTGGATTTGTAGCGTGGCTCGCTACCCTGCTTTGTGGGATCATTGTCCTTTTGGCAGTTATATTGGTGCGTCTAATAGCGGGGTTGAGGATAGAAAGTGTTTCACACAAATTTCTACAGGTCATGAAATTTTGGCCGGAGGGATTCACCGCATTAGCCCAAGCTTTTTGGACGTCTCCTCCACCGCCGCAGGAGGATCAGCAAACGGAGTCAACCTACCTGCAGGCGATCTTTCGTATTCTATATATTTCTTTCATCGCGTTTTTAGTTTTTTGCATTTGGAAAAATCAAAATCCAATAGAATTTTTTGCGCGGTTGTCTGCAAATTATTTGATTATATTCGCGCTATTCGCAGGCGCAACTATTGGCTACGCGTTGTACAAAGATGACGCACGCAGCCGAATGCGTGCTCGGGCGGTCGCAAGGCCTCAAGCGCCTTATCCGGAGCCGCCTCCGCAAAGGTAACCCCGCAGCGACGTGTTGCGGGACCGTATGGGGATACGAGCATCATTAGCGGACTCTAGATTGCGGCGACGCCGTCTCCGGCTCGATAGTTTCGGGCATCGCCATTGCGAAGACGATGACGGCAACGAGGGCAGCAGCGCCTAGGGTGAGAAATGTTGTGCTGTACCCGAAGTAATCGACGAGCACGCCGGCTCCCAATCCGCTCAGCGATGCGCCGATCCCCACCATTGTTCCAATCGCGCCTAGGGCCAAGTTGTAGCGCCCAGTGCCTCGCATGATATCGGCAACGACCAGCGGCGTGAGGGCGCCGAAAATCCCGGCGCCGACACCGTCGAGCAGCTGGACGCCAATCAGCCAGAAGCTGTTATCGGAGAGAGTGTAAAGCACTGCCCGAAGCGGCAGGATTCCGAACCCGACCAGGAACAAAGGCTTGCGTCCCCAGCTGTCGGCTGTGCGTCCGACCAGTAGCGCAAACGGCAACATCACCACCTGTGCGGTAACGATGCAGGTCGACATCATGGCCGTCGCTTCTGCCGGATATGCAGCGGCGAGCTTCTGCCCCACCAGTGGCAGCAACGGTGCATTGGCAAAATGGAACAGCATGGCGCACAGGCCGAAGATAACCAGCGGCCGAGTTTTGAACAGGATGCCGTAGCCAGCGACCCCGGTCGGGCTTTTCGCCGCGTCGGAGTCCAAGTCTCTCGCCCGGTTGTAATCGATGGCGTTGGCAGGAATGGACAAAACCGCAATTATCGTCAACAAGGCGAAGACCGGTACCAGCAGGAAAACGGCGCGCTGCGAGAATGCATAGCCGACCGCGCCCGCTAATAGTGCGACGGCGACATTGCCGGCATGGTCGAACGCTGAGTTCCGTCCCATTCGCCGGGCCAACTGTTGCCGCGCGAATAGACCCAAGGTCAGTGCCGCGACCGCAGGACCGAAGACATCACCGACAATGGCCATAAGGCTGTTGGCGATCGCCACCGGCCAGAAGGTCGGCCACGCGAAGATGACTACGGCCGTGATCGCCAATACAGCAAGCGCTAGGACGATGACTCCGCGCTTGGCGCGGGTCTCGTCTATGGCGGCGCCGATCGGTGTCTGGACGGCGAGCCCGAGCAGGCCGCCGACCGTGGTCACCAATCCGACTTCGGACTGGCTCCAATGCTGTTGGGTGACCAGGAAGACATTGAGATAAGGCCCCACTGCGCCGCGCACGTCTGCAAGCAGGAAGTTGATGGCGTCGAGCGAGAACGGACTGAAACGCCTGGACATCCCTGTCGAACCACACGTTTACTTATGAAAGACGAAAAATGCCCCGCCCGCGATCAGCGCAAACCCAAAACCCTGACTCCACGTCAGCGGTTCCCGTAAGTAAAGAAACGAGAACCCAGCAAAGATTATGAGCGTGATGACTTCTTGAATCGTCTTGAGTTGCGCTGGACTATAGACCGCACTCCCGAAGCGGTTGGCCGGCACCGCCAAACAGTATTCGAACAGCGCTAGTCCCCAACTGATCGGGATAACCCACCAGAGGGGCACTTCTTGGTATCTCAGATGCCAATACCAGGCGGTCGTCATAAAGACGTTGGAGCCGACCAGTAGGAAAATCGGAAGCAAGTACGAAGATAGCGGCTGGATTGGCAACATCAGTGACCCTCCTAACGTGCGATGTCTCAAGCTTAGTGCGGCGATCAGGATCGAGCGGCCGGCTCGGACCATGACCGAGCCGGCCGCCCTGCTTCAAGATCGTAATACATCAGCCCATTTGTGTTCATCGTGCAGGGGCTTCGTTTTGCGAATCTGCCCGTCCAGCTCGATGTGCAGCTCACAGAGTTTGCCATTCCGCCGGCCGATAACCTCGAAATGCTTGCGCTTTCGGCGTGGCTCGCCGATGGGTTCGAAGCCGGCCTTACGCGCCGATTGGCGAGCCACGGCTGGATCGACTTGCGGGTGATGATGGTCGTCTTTCTTCTTGTGCTCGATCTGCACGGTCTTGCCGCCGCAGGTGAGCCGCGACACTTTTAGCTCGGACGGCTTCATCTCGCCCATGAGCGTCGCCCGATCGCCAATCTGCAGTGCGATCTGCTCGCTGCCGTGCGGCGTCATGTCGGCAAGCACTGGGCCTTTGTCGGTTTCGACGACAAAGCGATGCGCGAAGATATGAGTGACGTTGCCAGTCACGGTCTTTTGCTGTTCGGACATTGATATCTCCCTGAATGAAATTGCGGAAAGGGGTTGATTGTGTTCATCGTGGCGTAGGCGGCGCGTCGGGCGGAGGAGGCCCGCGGTCGGCTGCCGGCGGCGGGGTTGGCGGCACGCGATCGGCTCGCGGGCCAAACGGCCCCCGAGGCCCAGGGCCAGTGTGAGGCGGCCGTGGCGGACCAAAGGCTTCGCTGCGTCCGTCGGCGTGCACGAGCAACTGTGCGCGGATTACACCGCGATCGAAGCGGCCCTGCACCGTCACGGTCTCGCCTTTCGTTACCGCATCAACATTTTCGGCGCGCGGCCCAAGATCGACTAGCGCGCGGCCGCTGTCGTCCTGCACGATGAACTTGTTCCCGAAGATCTCGGCAACACTGCCCTTTACGGCGACCGGCGTGTCTTCTCGTGTCTGGCCGATCGGGGCGGGTTGCAGAAGCATCACTGGCTGTGGCTGCCAGCGCTGCACCAGCCGGGTGCCGCCGGCTCCTGCCACTACGCCCACGGCGAGGACAGCGAGCGCGATTCCCGCCATCAGAGCGGCTCGCTTGGCCTTAAAGCGCGGGGATGACGTCGTTCCGCCATCGCTGGCGCGAGGTTCGGATAGGCTCATATGGAGTCTCCTGTCAGTCAAAGTTGCGATGACGGGAAACTACGAGGCGCGTCCGAATCCAGGCTGAACCGGACGGTTCAGCTTCAGTTAAGCTAGAATGATTAGCAGAGGCGTGCGTAAGACCCGGATAACGCGCATGAAAATCCTGCTGGTGGAAGACGACCGCCTGCTCGCGCAGGAGATCGCCAATGCATTGCGAAGCGAGAATTTCGCAGTCGACGTTGCCGCCAACGGCGAGGACGGCCTGCATCTCGGCGATACCGAGCCCTACGATGCGGCGGTTTTGGATCTTGGCCTGCCGAAGGTGCCGGGCGCCGAAGTCCTACGCGCCTGGCGGAAAAATGGTCGCCATCTGCCCGTGCTGATCCTTACCGCCCGCGACGGTTGGACCGACAAGGTCGACGGTTTCAAGGCTGGCGCCGACGACTATCTCACCAAGCCGTTCCGCATCGAGGAATTGGTGATACGGCTCCGCGCCTTGGTGCGGCGCGCAGCTGGCCACGCAACGCCGAAGATCGTTTGCGGGCCCCTGTCTTTTGCGGCGCAAATCGGGGTCTTCGAGCTCGATGGCCTACCCTTAAAGCTCACGGCACTGGAATGGCGGGTGCTGGAATGCCTCATCATGCGCAAGGACGTGGTGGTGGATCGAGACATTCTCACCGAGAAAGTTTACGAAGGTGATGCGGGGACGGATTCCAATTCACTCGAGGTGATCGTCGCGCGCCTGCGGCGCAAGATCGGCCGTGACATGATCCAGACCGAGCGCGGCCGCGGCTACAAGTTGACTGCAGGCGAGACATGAGCCTCCGGGGCGCCTCGCTCAGCCAGCGGCTGCTGATCGGCGCTGGGGTGTTCATTGCCGTCGCACTGGTCATTGCCGCGATTGTCATCTTCTTTGTGCTGCACCGCTTCGTGCAGGGGCAGATCGACCAGCGGCTCGATACGCAAATCTTATTCCTGTCCTCGATGCTACAGCCGAATACCGACGGCACTTTGACGCTGACTGGTACCGCCGACGGCCCGCCATTCGATCGCATCCGGCGCGGATGGTATTGGCAGATCACGGGACCGAAGAACGTGCTGCGCTCCCGTTCGCTTGGTGGCGTCGCACTCGACGTGCCCGATTTGAGTAACCGCCCACCACCACGGCCTCCTCCGCCCGGCCGCGATGATCGCCCGCCCCCCGGCGAACGACCGCGGCCCGCCGATGGTCCAGGCCCTAGCGCCGAGCCCCTGCATTTTCGCATTAAGACAGTTGCACTCGCAGAGACCCAAGCCACAATCGTTGCCTCGGCACCGCGGGCTGCCGTCCTCGGCCCGCTGCGCTCTGCGATGGCGACGCTTGCGCTTTCGCTCGCAGTACTCGGAGCTGCACTTGTTCTCGCTATGATCTTTCAAGTGCGCCTCGGTCTGCGCCCGCTCGAAAGACTGCGCCGCTCGATCGTCGAGGTGCGTGCCGGCCGCAAGGAATCCGTGCCTGAGCAACAGCCGCGCGAGATCGAACCTTTGGCGTCGGAACTCAACGCACTCTTGCGGCAGAATGCAGCGAATCTTGAACGCGCACGGCGCCACGTCGCCAACCTTGCACACGGATTGAAGACGCCACTTTCAACCCTGGCCGTTGTGCTGCCAAAAGACGGCGCCCGGGCGAAAGAGCTGCACGAACTCGTCGAAACAATGGAGCGGCGAATCCGCCATCATCTCGGGCGCGCCCGGGCGGCGGTCTTGAGCGGCCCCATGCGTGCCCGGACGCTAGTGGCGCCGCGCGCCGCCGATCTCGGCCTCGTATTGGGTAAAGTCAATGCCGAGCGGGCAATAAACTTTACTGCCAAAATTCCCGCAGGACTCGTAGTCGCCTGTGAGCAGCAGGACTTCGACGAGATGCTCGGCAACCTTCTGGAAAATGCCTTTCAATGGGCGCGCAGCAAGGTTGAAGTCGGCGCAGTCTTTCAGGACGGGTCTGAGGTTGCCATTACAGTCGACGACGATGGCCCCGGCTTACAACAGGCGGAGGTGTCGCAGGCCTTGCGAGCCGGCAAACGCCTGGATGAAAGTATGCCCGGCTTCGGTTTTGGGCTGTCGATCACGCGCGAGCTCGCCGAACTATACGGCGGTGCGATTGACCTTGCTCGCTCGCCCCTTGGCGGATTACGCGTAACTTTGCGTTTGCCGCAGGCTCAATGATTAGCCCAAGACTTTCGGCTTCTGACATCGGTCCAGTCGCCTTCCGCCGTCGCAAATGGGAACGCTTGCCGGCGATTCCCGGACTAGCAGCAACAACCCGATATTTGTGAGCTTGAGCCGAACCAGTGTCCGCTATGGGTCGATTCTGTTGAAAAAGTCGAAAGTTCAGTGTCGTTGGAATTCTGCCAGAATACCAACGACATCTTCGGTCGAATCTAATTGCCACTGTAAATCGCTTTAGAACTCGTCCTATAGACTCGGCTGTAAAAGATGAGGTCCCCCACATCGGCTTCCGAATGTCGCGCCTGCGGCTAACCATGCTATTGCGATTTGTGTGTGGAGATACGCAGGGGGTCTCATCGTTTCCCCCGGTACCCGTGTGTCAAAAAGCTTGTACCGACTGGATTTCTTAAGTCCCGCACGTCGGGGCGTTACCGCCCGACCCCGCCCCTCTTTCGGCGCCATAGCTAATAGGTTCCCAAAGAGAATCCTTATCTGTTTTGCGAAGGGTGGTCAGTTTGCGGCTCAGAACGCGTCGATATGATATACTGTTTCGTATGGCTAAAAATTATACAAACGACATTCGCGAAATCATCGAACGTGTTCCGGAATGGCCCCAACAAGCACGAGAAGAGCTTGTGGAGTCGATGCTCAGCATAGAAGCGCGTTACCATGGCGTGTACATCACGACCAAAGAAGATCGTAGCGCACTAAATCAAAGTGCCGACGACGTGCGCGAAAATCGCTTTGCTTCACACGACGACGCTAAAAAAGTCTTTCACCGCTTCTAGGGGGCATGAAGGTACGGTACACTGCCACGGCCTTAGAAGAGATCGAGGATATCTTAACCAACATCGCACGCGACAATTCGAGCGCAGCGCTCAGAGTATCTCTCACAATCCTCGCGACAATAGATCGCGTTGCCGAATTCCCGCACACCGCCGTCGAGGCGGACGTGCCTGGCGTCAGGGTCGCGCCCGTTCTTCCGTACCGATATCTCATATTCGTTTCGATCGCCAATGACGTACTTATTGTACGCAACGTGCGTCATTCTGCACGCCAGCGAGAGCTATGACAGAATTGCTCGAAGCAGCGTTTGAGCGCCTGCGCCAACTACCGGAGTCCGTGCAGAACACAGCCGCACACGCCCTGCTGCTCCAACTAGAGGAAGAACCAGAACCGCGAGATCGCGAGGCGTTCGAAATGCAACATTAGTCCGCAATACGAACTTGCTTTCCCTTTCCCGTGATCCAGAGCACATCAAGTGGATTGCTTGCCGCTAACGTCGCCTCATCGGTGAACAGAAATAAGTTTGAGCCCCGGCCGTTCGTCATTTCCTGTTGGGCCCCGATCATTTGGGCAACCCGTTCCGGCGTCGTGGTGACCGTCGCCACGCGAAAATTATCGATCCCGAGCTCACGACGATGCTCCCCTGTCTTGAACGCCTCGTAGTAGATCAGCATCTTCTTTGCGTAGTGGGTTTGATTCTTGCTCTTGCGCCGGTGCACCGGCATCTCTCCCCTATCGCGCTCGAACATGAAGTAGCTCTCTTCATCGGTCTCAACGGACCACAATCCGAACAGCTCGTCGGGATCGACTGAGTGCTGCACAAGCGTGCCGTCGATCCGGACTTTCGCCGACAGGCGTGCCCGCCGATCGCGGCATGTCTTCGGGGCATTGTCGAGGATTTCTTTTCGATCGAGCACGGCGACATCCGTCCGGCCGCGAGCTGCAAGTTGCAGGCTCACCATGAAGGCGGTGATTTCAACCCGGTGCTCGATGAAGCGCCAGCCAGCATCGTGTTGTTTGTCGATCTCATACAGTAGCCGGCGTCGCACCTCATATCCGTGCTTGCGAAGAAGCCACGCGCCTTTGCGGGTCAGGCCGTAGATGGTCGAAAACGAGCCTTTGTATAACAGCCGGCTCTCGACTTGCCCGAGGGCACGCTCGACGTAAGCGTGCTCCCACAATGCAAGCAGCGATCGAGATACATTCTGTTCACTGCCGCCATCGAGTGCCGCCAGTTGTCCGGCAGACGCCAACCGCAAGTGAGACAAATTCTGTAACAGGCGCAGATCACGTTCCGTTATTCGCAACGCCCTTGGCTGTGCTGGTCGCTCGAATAATCGCCCCCGCGCTCTCGCCTCCAAATACATGCACTTATTGTAACCCGTCCCCGCTCCCCTACTGTGGATTGTGCACCTGACAGTCAGGTGTATAGTTTTGCCAGGCCTCCGCCTTGTACGCCGCCGCCTGAATTGTTCGGGCTCCGGCGGAGCAAGACGGAGGAAGAGATGCTTGACATACACACCCGCGCACCCGCGGGTTGCCACCCTCCCGTCATTCGGAACGCCGAGTTCTTCCGTATCGAACTGGCGCCCCTCATTGACGGCAAGATTTTTGTCTCGCTGACGGCCACGACCGTCGACGAACAAGAGCCCCAGCTCCTCGATCAAGAAATCGCCTGCGATCGCGTCACTTCACTCGACGACATCATCGCCCTCATCCGAACGCATGTCCGCGTCGTACCGGACCGCATTCCCGCTCACCTCAGTTGAGGAGGCGGCAATGGATGACACCGTCGCCCTCAGAACGGCCAACCGTATCCTGGTTCTCAATGACAACTTCCGCACGACATTCGTCGGCGGCCAGGTTGTCATGACGCAAGGCGTCGCAGAATTGCCGCTCGACCTGAAAGCTCGAATCGTTCTCGCAGTGCAGAGCTTTGCGAACTTCGATGCCGAGAATGACCCGCATGGCGAGCATGACTTCGGAAACTTCGAGCTCGCCGGGGAGACCTACTTCTTCAAGGTCGATTACTACTCCCCCGACCTGACCAGTGGTTCCGAAGATCCCGCTGATCCAGAGAAGACGACGCGCGTGCTCACGATTATGCGCGCCGATGAATACTAACCCCAACTGAAACCGAAAGGAGGCCAGCGATGGCCCAGCAACCCGCATACCGTGCCTACACCGTCGTCAAACGTGGCGAAGGCCAAGATGATTTTTGGCTCGCCATCGGTGCGGCCTTCGCGCATCAGTCAGGCGACGGGTTCAACGTGGTCCTGCAAGCCTTGCCGCTCCCCAACGGGGACGGCCAGTGCAAGATCGTTCTGCGTCCGCCAAAAAGCGACGACGAACCGCAACCGCAGGAACGCACCACTCAAAACAACAAATCCCGCTCTCGACGCGGGTAGCCGCCCGCCGAACAGGCGAGGCAGACTCAAGAGCCGCCGGCATCCCGACGGCTCTTTTTTCATTGCTCCGCTGCCGCATATTTGAGGCGAGGCGTGGAACGAGCCTCACCCGTGCGGCATCCTTTCATGGTCATTGCCTGTTGTTACGGGGCTGCATACGCCCCTAGCTACTGTAACGACACCCAGTAACCACAGGCACACGCGGAATTCTGCCGATGTTTCAAGGAGATCAAATTCCGGTTTTGGCGAATTCCGGCCGCGACTGGGGTTATGTTTGTTGTTTGTGTTGTTATTCCCGCAGCAGCGGGGTCCGGAGGGACTTAATCGAGTCACCGTTGGTGCCTCGGGCCCTCGACCTAAAGGTCGGGGCCCTCGTTCGAGTCCGAAGGACGGTTAAGCACTGATTGGTGCTCGCCAAATACCAGCGGAGCATAACAAACACCCCCGTTACGGGCTATCGAACAGCAAAGCCGTCCGATAGTCCGCCGCGGTCGTCCGTTATGCGCAATCTCACGCCTGCCGCCTAACCCTCCCATCAAGGTGCCCGCCGCCGCGCCGGCTCACGCCGTCGCGTCTTGGCGTCGGGCACGCGCTCCGACCGGCAGAGCGTCGCCTACGGCGACGAAAGCCGGTCGTCGCTCGAAAGGACCCGGGCAGGAAATGCGCGCTTAGTCCACTGACGGTTCGCTCCGCACGCTCTCTCATGGTAGCGGCCGCAGCGCGCCGTCAGGTTCGTAGTGGCTCCGTTCACTCTCCACTTGCCTGCCTACATCTCGCCTACTACTTCCGTTTTCGTGGAAGCGCTAAATGCGACCAGGAAGGAATGGGCGCCGACGGCAGTGTTGATGTCGGCGGCCTGCATTTCGATCGCGTGGTATAAGGCATGCTTCCGCTCAAACCGGCGCGGCCTCGTTTATCGTCCGAATTTCAAGATTGGGAGACTGCCTCGGCCGAGAGACCGCACGTTAACGCCCTTATCGCTGTTTGAGTGTCTGCCGTGCGGGGCTTGACAGAAATGCGTTCTCCAATCCGAATGTCTCGCGCACTTGCGCGTTGCTTGCCCGCAAGTACAATTATCACATTAGCAATCAATCATTTGTTCCTCATCATGGAATTTATCACAGCAGAGAAAACAGACAGCGATGCTTGGGCGTGCATTTGCGGCAACACGCCCATCAGCGACGGCTTCTTTCCGTGCAACGAAAGTGGAAATGAGACGGAGCCGAACATTGGAAGCGCTTGGGATGGATTGTACGTTTGTGCCCGGTGCGGGAGGATCATAAGACAACGTAATCTACAAGTGGTAGGTCAGAACCCTCATCCGAAATTTCTCATCGACGCAGTATGAAAATTAGCCTGAGAACTAAAAAGGGTTGGTCTCCGCAGGTCACGAACAAGAGTAAAACCCATTGCGATATTTGCGCCCGCAAGCTTTGGATTGCACCTCACGGCGGCAAGTATTGCGACAAGGTCCACGCCTAGTATGGACATAAACGAAGCTGTCCGTCTCTTTGCGAGCATGGGCGGCAAAGCGAGAGCCAGGAAATTATCAAAGAAGAAACGGCGTGAAATTGCTCGCTTGGGCGGCAAAGCGAAGGCCGAAAATCGCAGGGCGTAGGCGCAAAGGCGCGAACTCTACGGCGAGACAGACGCCGCGGCGATCGGCCGCGTGTTACACAGCTATCGCGACCTCGTGCGGCTTTGCGAGCGCAAGGAGCAAGAGACAGGCGAGCCCTGCCTTATCATCGCGAGCTACTAGCCCGCGCCTAGCTGTTCTAAATTATATCACGGCAATCCCGCCGCCTCTCAGGCGGGGTGGGCCGCCCGCTGCGCACGGCGAGGGCGCCGCCCGACGTCAAATCGCTTGTCGCACGGGAGGGGTTCAACCGAAGCTGAGCCATCCGTCGATTGACAACCTGCACGTGCCATATAAGCTGAAAACATCACACGCTGGAATCGCATGGCTGAAATTCATTACCACGTCGATCACGAATCACAGAAGACCGAGAGCGACGAGCTTACGGCCCGTGAGATTTTGCGCCATGCGAACATCAATCCTGACGAATACTATCTTGTCGAGATAAAGGGTCAGGATCGGATTTCTTTCGAGGACAATCCCGATCAGAAAATTCATCTGCATGAGGGGATGCAATTCTTATCCGTATCCTTCGGAAAAATTCACTACTGGGTCGACGATGAACGCCAAGAGACCGAGGAAGAGGAGCTTACGCCGACCCAAATCCTGGAACACGCGAAGATCGATCCGAACAACCACTATCTCGTGCAAATAAAGGGCAAAGAACGCATCTCGTATAAGGACGATCCGAACAAAGAAATCAGAATGCGTAACGGAATGCGGTTCGTCTCTGTCTCGACTGGACCAACTCCTGTTTCAGACTAATGCCGCTCGCGGACTTCATCAGCCAGTTGAAAGCGCTCGGTTACGATGTGACGGATCATGGGGATAACAAAGTTAGCTTTCCTTACGATATTCCTGTCGGAAAGTTCGCCGATCAAACGATTAGGTTGGGGTTTAAGGTTCCGCCGGACTTCAACCTGACCCCGCCGACAGGCCCGCATATCACGCCCAAACTCCTCCCCGCACAGCCTGGAGGCGGACCGCATCCAAACCACGGTGTTCAGGACGACAGCCCATTTGGGCGAGAGTGGCAATATTGGAGCAGGCCGCTCCAACACTGGGCTCAGACCCAGCGCACGGTGAAGGACGTTCTTGCCCACGTCCGACATTTGTTCGACACACAATGACCCGCATTTTCAGCAGCGCCTGTACCTTTGATTTGCACGCGCAAGCGGCGAGCCACCTCATCCGCGCGGATCATCAGGAGGATCTATGTTTTGCCGTTTGGCACCCCAGTGAAGGGCGTACGCGAACGACGGCGCTCCTTCACGATCTTATACTTCCTCGACCAGGCGAGCGCGCCGTTCACGGCAACGCAAGCTTCTCCCCCGAATACTTTGAACGTGCCCTCGGGGAGGCGGTTGAAGCACAGGGAGGCCTTGCATTCTTGCACAGTCACCCGGCCCCCGGCTGGCAAGGGATGAGCAGCGATGATGTCCGAGCGGAGGAGGGACACGCGGCACCGTCTAAGGGCGCAACTGGCCTTCCTCTGGTCGGGCTTACGCTGGGAACCGATGGTGCGTGGAGCGCGCGGTTCTGGGAAAAGACCGGGCCAAGAAAGTACGAAAGACGGTGGTGTGAGAATGTACGGGTCGTGGGTGATCCGTTCGGCGTCACGTACGCCGAACAGCTGCGGCCTGCGCCCCGGTTCAAAGAGGAGCTTCGTCGCACGATATCGGCGTGGGGCAAGGGAGCTCAGGCGAAGCTTGCTCGCTTACGCATTGGTATTGTGGGCGCCGGCAGTGTTGGCACAATCGTTGCCGAGACGCTCGCACGCAGCGGCATCCAAAATATCTCATTGATCGACTTTGACACCGTTGAAAATCTGAACCTCGATCGACTGTTGCACGCTACAACGGCGACAGCAGAACGTAAGGAATCCAAGGTCAGTTCGTTGGCTGCCGGAATACGAAAAGGGGCGACCGCCGACAATTTCAGCGTCCTAGAGATCGATTACAGCGTGGCTGAGGAGGAAGGATATCGCGCGGCGCTGGACTGCGATGTGATCTTCAGCTGCGTTGATCGCCCTTGGGCTCGTGCCGTCCTCAACTACATCGCAACCGCACATCTTATTCCCGTCATTGATGGCGGTATTCTTGTCGAAGTAACTCCCCGACAGACTTTGCTGCGGGCGGATTGGAAAATGCACACTGTCATGCCCGGACGACGGTGTCTTGAATGCTTGGAGCAATACAATCCGGGACTAGTTCAGGCTGAACGTGAGGGTTTTTTGGATGATCCACAATACATAAAGGGTCTTCCGGATGATCATCCGTTAAAACGAAATGAAAATGTAATTGCTTTCAGCATGAACGTGGCCAGCTTCGAGGTGCTTCAAATGCTCAGCATGGTGGTCGCTCCGATGGGCATTTCTGACACTGGCCAACAAAGCTACCATTTCGTTCCAGCCATATTCGACAAGCCTCGATTCGAGGTCTGCAAACCAACATGCTTGTATCCATCTCTTGCGGCGCTTGGCGATCATGGTGGATTTGTCGTTACGGGCCGGCACGCGATCGCTGAAAAGCATAGAGCAATTCATGCGAAACCAAGGCGGTCCCTTTGGCAATCTCTCACGGATATGTTTAGGCCGCGAATTGGATAAGCTGCCTGCGTTGCATGCTAAGGTGGACAGAGCCGCGCGGCCTCGATTGTCGTTCGCGTTTCAAGACTGGCAAATTGCCTCGGCCGCGAGACCGGACCTTAAACGTCACATTCCTGCAGACTATGTGCGCTCTGTAAAAGCGGCGCTAAGTTCCCCGTATTTGATGAACACACTTTGGATTTCGTCATTGACGGGCGGCAAGTGGCCTAAGATTTGATTTGCCGCCACGCACGCGCCGACCATAGCGTTGCACGCCAGGTCGATCGTTTCGACAATTTCATTTCCTCGCTCTGGCGGGCTAACATCCAACCCTAGGACTCGCTCGCCGTTCTCTTCAAAGCGCACAAGATGCCGTTTCAAAGCAATTATAGACGGGTGTGCAGCATCCCCGGAAAGCTTGCTGTAGAGCAAGTACGATTGTTTTAGAACACTGTCCTTGACGGTCTGCTTAGGCTTAAGGAAAGTTGCTTTCGGCCAGCGCGATTTGATTTCTCTAACTCTCACCCGGAGTTGTTCGACAAATTCAGCATCGCCAATGTGCTCGCTGTCGATCCCCTCTAACAGAAACTCCCCTTGAGAACGAAAGCTTCGCATCTGATCTTGATGCATTGCCTTCACGAAATCATCGCCCTGTTCGATCAAAGCGGCCATGCAGTACAGGTTCTCATAACAAGACCGCGTCAATGTCCGAGCTTCTACAACCAGCTCCTCTTTCGTCAACGCAACTACGCCTTTGAAATTGCCGACCGTTCGGCACAGTAGCGCTAAAGATAGAATTTTTGGCTCACCGAAAAGCTTCTCCGTAATGTCGATCTTAGCCACGCCAAAGATTGCGTATGCGAGCGCAATCAACCGGCCTGCAAATGCGAGCCAATGATCTTTGCTGACAGCCGGCTTGCTCGTCGTCTTTACGTCGATACCGGTCATAACGAAACTAGCTCATTTACAGCCGCGCGCCGATCGGCCGATGCCAATCACGCTCGGCGCCGACAAACCCTATGACGTTCGAGCTTCATGATCGCAATCTCGGCAAGCTTGGCATCACGGCCGAGATAGTGGGCGTCGAGGATGGCTTCGACGTCATGCAGACTGTGGCCGGTGAAGGTTGCGATCTGGGGAACTGTTGCATCGGCTAGTGGGTTACGGCTTGCGCAGGGTGGAGCACAAGAAATACCGTGTTACGCCCGACCTAACGACCCTTGGCAAAAGCAGTTTCTGGCGGCGTAGCACGCATTCAGATGGCCGATTTGCATGTAATCTGGACGAGTGAATAGCCACATTTGTTTCCATCGCGACTCCAAATTTGCTTTTCGACATAAGACGAACACTCTTTTTTCGCCCAAGCAGCGACAGAGGCTCCACAATATAAGTACACCGCACCTGCCGGACATTGCTCTTGATGTTCACCGACGCAAACTTGGTAGGTCGCCTGGATGTTCGGCGCGTCTGCCGATCGAACCGGCGATAATCGAGATGAGGCATAGGCAAGACCGACTATCAGAGCGAATACAAGCACGGCCGTACCAAGCACGTACGCCAAATAGTTAGGTGTTTGCTGCCCAGCTTTACGAGTAAGAGCCTTTACGATGGCGGCACCTATCCCAGCCGCGCCAGAGACTGCACTCGTCCAAATCGCCTGGTATGTATTCGTCACAAACGAAGGAAGATGTTGAAATACCGGGTTGTTTATGAATTGTGTCGCCATAAAGAAGATAAAGATATCGAGCGCCGTGGCCAGCGTAATAATTATGAAAGCGTCAATTAGATCAGGATGTACTTTTATAGAGTTGGTATTTGGACTGGGCATCTCCAACTCCTCGATTGTGAAAGTAGCGTCTCGGTCGGTGACGGCAATCTCGCGCTCAGCAAAAAGCTTGCCTTCGTACTCAACTCGAATACCAACTCGCAAAGCATCAGTGTTGAAACGTAGTTTAAGCGGAGAGTTGATGTAGCCGCTCGTCGGCCCTTTCGCTATCGGCTTCCCGTCGGACAATATTGTTACAACCGCTCCGGCAACAGGAACGTCATTCTTGTCGATGACGTGAATATTCACTGCATATTTGTATTGCATTGATTATTCAGCAGCAAAGCTCGAAAACGTTTGAGTTCTCTCTACACACAACGCAGCGTCCTGGTCCAGGCAGCTCTTCTGCAGGCGGAATGCAGCTTAAATTACATCCGGGCTCAACTACTCCGGCGCCGAGACTCCGAAATGCCTGTCTTTGTATCGTACCAATCACTCTGTTCAGTTCGACGAGATGAAGTTCAATACGCTGAGGATGCAACGCCCGCGCAAGAGCGCGCACTTGCAATTTTCCAAAATCGACGGAAAAAAGAATTCTTACGCCATTAGGATCCAAGATCACATCATCGCTGAACGATGGCACGCTTTCTCCCAGTGAACCGATCCTAATCGGATCCCTTGAATTGCCGATCGTCAAAGAACATACGGGCGTTTGGTAGTCCGCAAGTCCTTTTATATTCGACTTATATGAGATCGGTAGAATCGCCATATTCGCACCAGCTAGGTCAGCGCGGCGGAGTCGCTATCGCATAACCGTGGTAGAGGTGACCACCGCTGCGGTCCAATATGCATTTGAGTGCAGGAACAGATTCACGACCTGAAGCCATCGCCTCGGTATGAGCAGAACGCGAGCAAACATTCCGAGCGAGTACACGATGGCAAGGATCACTTTGCATGATACCACGATTTTTTACCAGTGGACCACCTAGGCGCCGGATTAGATAGTCGAGAGGGATTACCTTCAGTACTTCCCATTGATGCTTGCGATAAATTGATCGATGGGCGCGCCGCTGTTTTCGTCGAGCCCTCGATTGTAACTAAACGCTAGGCCAAGGTTACCGTTGTCGTCTATCCGATAAGTCAGCGAATTTGACCACCAGTATGAGGTGACTTGGTTCGAATAAGCCTCGTACCAAGGATGATATGTGACCATCATCCCAAATCTTTGCAACAAATCGCCGCCTTGCGCGAAGGGTTGGACCAATAGCGTCAGTTCGGGACCAATACGAAGCGACTGTGGTCTCTCGGAAAATGCCAAGGGGTTTTTCGGGTCCGTTGTGCTCGCGTATTGAAGTTTAATGATCGGGTCAATTTGATAGTTCAAACTGCCGCCAAACAGACCTCGCACATCCCAAAATATTCCTACGGCCGGGATGTATTCTCCCATAGCGGCGACTGCGGTCGTTCCCTTGATCGCGTCTTGAACGATACTGGGTGAAACTCTCAGAAACTGAAGATCACCGTTCGTACTTGCCCAGCCGAGTTCCCCTGAAAGACCAAAAGTTCTCGTATCCAGATTTTTAGAGCCAAGTTTTGAGCTGGAATTATAGCTAGAATTAGCCTGGGCATAAATCGCGAAACTTCTATCGAATAGCCCCCCGGTTACACCCGGCGTATACGCTGTAATATCCGAGTAGATGGCGGCCGCCATTCCTTGAGCTGCCCAGTTTTTATTATTCGCGACATAATCTTGGGTAAAAGCAATCGATGCACCCTTTGCCTTTTTCACATCTTGGGGACACCCAAGATAGCCCAGGTCAGACCAATCATTGCGCAAAATAAAATGAAGGCCCGCGCAAGGAGACACATTTTTGGTATTGGGAGGCGGTGTCGATCCAGACGCGGCGGCTGCGGCGGTCGTTATATTCTTGGCTTCTGGTCGACCTTGTAATTTGGCGGCCGGAGTGGACGGTGAGATTTGGATGGCGTGCTTTCTAAATGCGGGAAATTCTTTTTGCAATTTTGCGAGCGACTGGGCATCGGGATGCAAAATCTCGAGAATTTTCTGGGCCTCGCCATCAGTGAGCGCAAACGCTGGGCTGGCGCAGCATAAAGCCAAGCCGCATCCCCATCCGACGATCGCTGAAACACGCCTTTTCTCCATGGACTGCCCCCACAAATTCAAGCTAGACGGTTACACTTTCTCAACGCTCGCAATGATGTCTTTTACATACTGCCAATTATCAACCTCTGTGCTTTGAAGCTTGCCGTGCGGCGGCGATTGAATTGCGTTATTTATGGACGCAAGAAGCCGGAGAAGATTAATCTCATTCACGTAACCGATATCGACTAACTTTGTTGAGGCGGTAACGCCCGGCTGGCCTCTATCCGCGAATACTTTTTTGACCAGTGCTGTGGCTTGGGCGGGTGTGTAATGCGGCGTCTTTCCAAGCGTCATAGCCACATCCCCTCTAGGCCAACGAAAACGCGTGCGCTTGGCCGAATATGCTCATTAGCCCACCAAGAGCTAGAATTTCTAAAGCGCCCAAGAGCCCACCAAGAGCTAGAATTTCTAAAGCGCCCAAGGTCACCCCCGTTAAAATTGCAATGAAGCCTAGACACAATCTATCCGAGCTTCAAGTATGGTAGAAATGTCAGGTATTAAAACCTACCGCACGAGACCCTGCGCGAGCTGAGTATTTGATTTAGCTTTTGCGGGACAAGTCAGGACATCGCGGCCGCGGCTGTGGGAGATTGAGCAGGCTGGCTTCGAGCGAAAGCGCGAACTCGCCAAAAACTGGGGCAACGAAAACTTCAAACTGCTGAAGAAGGCCGTCACCAACTTGCCCGGCGCAGAGACGGGCAGGATCTGGCCGACGCTGCGGTGGCTCGGCAAGGAGCGCAACCTGACCGCCCACGGCGTCTGGCTGTGGATCTCGGAGGAGAGGCCGCTGGTTGTCTGGCACGCTAAGTTTCTGGAGACGGACGAGTGGGTCGGCGCGCAGTGGTACGACTGGGGTCACTTCGACCGCTTCGATCAGCGGGTGAAGGCCTTGGTCAACCTGTTCAACGACTTCAAGCGCCTGCTGGTGAAGGCCGCCGACGGTCGGAAGCCGCCGTTAGACTAATCGTCCGTCCGCATCCGCTTCAGCGACGCTTGCCGCAGCTGATCGTCCGAAGAGATACTGCGCAGCGCGTGCATTTGTAGACCGACCGCCCCTGCGGATCTCTGCCGGGGATCGCGGCCTTGCCCCCGCAGCGTTTGCCGTCTGCGGTGGTGTACGGGCAATCGTGGTAACGCGGATCGGGCTAGAGCTTGCCCCGATCGCAACCGGCCGCTATACCCGGCGACAGATTGCCGCCGTCATTGGCGGCTTTTTCTTCCGGTGCCCCAGCGGTGCCCCAGCCAAATGGTGGAAGTTCCTAACCTATTGAAAAGACTTAGTTAGGGCGCATAGCTCAGTTGGTAGAGCAGCTGACTCTTAATCAGCGGGTCCCAGGTTCGAGCCCTGGTGCGCCCACCAAACATTCCAACAACTTAGATCGAAGTCGCCCCGAACAAAGGGCGCACAGTTTACAGCCCGGTTTACAGTTTTGTTCGTGTTTCGAGCTTCATCACCGCAATCTCGGCGAGCTTCACGTCGCGGCCCATATAGTGGGCGTCCAAGATAGCTTCGACGTCGCGCAAGCTGTGGCCGGTGAAGGTCGCGATCTGCGGCACTGTTGCGTCGACCAAGGCCAGCCGCACGACAGCCGAGCCGCGCAGATCATGAAATGTCAGCCCTTGAATGCCTGCATTTGCGCAGGCTTTCGACCAGGATGTTCGGAATCCATCCGAGGTCCACGGTTTGCCATGGCTGGTCGTTAGGATCATTGGGCCCACACGTTCGGTACGAGCCAACAAGGTCTTTAGCGGCTCGCCAGCGGGGACCACGATCCGACGGCCAGTCTTTGATTGGCGCATTCGAAATGTAGCGCCGTCAAATGAAGACCAGGGCAACCGCAATAGATCGCCTTGGCGTTGTCCGGTCCAAAGGGCGAGCATCATGGCGAGGGCCAGCCCCGCCGGCGCCTTGCTAAGGAACGCCGCAACGTCTTCGTCACGCCAAACCTTGTCGGTTCGATCAGCGGTATAGAGCCGGCCGCCCCCTTCGCATGGGTTCGAGTCGACTAGGCCGCGGTCTTTGCTGAATGAAAGAATGCGCGCCAGCGTGGTCCACGCATAGTCGGCCTTGCGGGGCGTATTGGCGAACCGGTCGCGCCATGCCTTGAACTCGCCGCGAACCCGACGGTCTTCCAAAGCGGCTAGCGGCATGTCGCCGAACTCGTTCTCGATCAGCTTGATGTATGCCGAGTAGGCCTTCACGCTTGACGGGGCCAATCGCCGGTACTCTGCCGAACCTTTGAACTCGGCGATCAAGGTCATAAACGTGCCCGTCTTCGGCTTGCGGATTGATAGATGAGCCTCGGTGTACAGCCGAACGAAGTCCGGTGTACCGGGCTTGGCGTTAAGCCGCGGGCCCCCACGCCACGCATAGAAATAGGTTTCTATTTGGCCGCTCGAGAGACGCTTATGAACGGTATGAACACCCTTAAGATGGACGCGCATGTTTTGATTTCCATTTATCAAATGCCGAGATCGCCTCGGTCCGAAATACCGCTTGCCAAGTCTAGCGCGGCGTCAATGGCTCTCAAGTCCCACCTTGCGGTGCCGGATAATGGCTGCGGCAAGCGGCCACTTTTTACCCAACGTGAAAACCCCTGCGGCGACAGCCGACAATAGGCAGCGGCTTCTTCGCGGGTCAAAAGACGCGAACGTCGCCCGAGGCGATCTCCATCAAAAGCATCATTATTATTTAAATTGTTCATGCGGCACTCCATTACTAGCCGCGATTGATTTACAGAATTGAAAACTGGCCAGACGCCAACGAGTTGGACGACGAGTAGTTTTTGCGGGCGTAGCGTCAGTGATTTGTCACGGTCACGTTGGTGATGCGCCGGCCTCTAAGAAGAAGTCGTGTGGAGCATCCGAACCGGTTTAGGTTTTCAGACCGCTCTGCTTTTTAATTTTTCCCCGTTTTCTATATGCGGCATACTCCGCGGATCTACTTTTAAGTCCTCCCCGATCCTTATTTAAAAGAAACCGCGTAATTTTTTTGGGTTTAATCTTTTTTAATCGGGCTGCAAATAACGCGCTAACCCAAGTACTCCTGGTTTTAGAATTTGCTGCACTCGTGCACTCGATTATCAGATGGAGCAATTTCTTGTCCTTGCGTGAGTGCTTCTTGAGGGCTGATCTATAAAAACGATTTAAGTCCGCACGCCGTTCTTTGGCCAGCCCTTTTCTTTGCCAATTTTCGTGCAACTCGTATATGCGCATTAAATAGGGAAAGGCCCAATTTCTGCTGTGAGAATTGCGACACGTCTTTTCAAGAGCCGATAGTTCGGTGACGTATTTGGTTATCCGCGACTGACTCGTCATAGCCGAATTATTTTTAGACATTTTCATAACGGCCTCCATAATGAATCCAGGTCATTTTACAACTATGTTCCAGCGAGAAATGCTTCCCAAAAATTACAGACATCTCCTGAGGAAATTACGGACATCTCCTGAGAAGATGTCGTTCAACATGATGCTTTGACGTATTTAGATTTCTATCGCCAAACACGAATCTGTAAAGCTAATTTGCTGCGAAAGCGGCGAGCCGCGAACCGTTGGAAGGCCAACGCGAAACGGTGTTTTTTTTGGAGAAATAAAATGCGGGGTAATCGTATATGGGGTACCTCTAATTACACGTCACCACTTCGCCTCAGCTCGTCACAATCCCTTCCAAGCCAACTAGAGGCATACGGTAAGTGGATCGAGGAAATGGTAGTTGAGGGATGGGATGCTTATTATACGAATTTCATGTTCCGCCATATTTCAGGGTCTCCTGCAAAACGATTTGCAATAATGAGAAATGAGGTAGAGCGAATTTATTCGACAATTGTGTCACGCGTCGAGAGAAAGCCAACGTCTCCTAAACGGCAGAGATATTTGCCGCGGTTTATCGGCTGCGAGGATAGGCAGGTTCCGAAATTCAATAAAGCGCTGTCACGTCTGGTTGCAGTCAACGACGGGGCGCACCTCAACGGAGTATTTCTTTTTCCCTTGACGTCGCGTCTCCGCAAACACCCAATAGATCTCATCGGGGACAATGAAAAATATTATATCCGAGAGGGTGGGCCACTTTACCGAATTCACCTCACTCCATTGCACGTCACCATTCACAAGGCGGTGGACTATACATTCAAATCAATTAAGCGAGGTTGGGTGAGGGAAGACGATATTATTATTTTGCCAAAGTCCCTAGGCGAAGTGGCCTAAACAATTACGCGGTCAGGTTCGTTTAACTGGATGATCGTAGCTGGTATTCTACATTTGCTCCATCAATTAACCGCAGATCTGAATTTCACGTATTTTGATTAAACTCACCGTCTTTCGGCAAATCCTCGCGCCAAATTATTCTTGTAAAGCACCTGCAGTAATGAAGGGAAAACGCGTTGCGCAACCGAGGAAAATAAAATGGACGGACTATATAAGCCAAAGATGATGACCGACTACACGGTGCGTTTTTTTGACATGCTCTTGTCGCGCATAGATCCAAAAATTGAAAAGTTAAATGAAGACGAAAAGAAAGAAATTATTTTGCGGTTTTTCAAGAGCACGGGTTTTATTGAGCTAACACAATACGAGCCTTCAGACGATGTGGAGGAAAAAATCAATAAAATCTATGATGCGATGGAAAACGGCGGGCCAGGTAATGAACAAAACTATCTATTAATGGCGCTAAGCTGTGTTTCGCAAAGCGTGACATTTAGTGAAGGTGATAAATGGCATTATTTTGCAACGTTTCTTGCAAAGACATTTGCTGATCAGGAGAAGTCGCTTTTCGGATTATTAGTGGCCGCGTTCAGAACAATCAATTTCGGACTCGTGTATTCACCTTTGCAGTCTTTAAATGGAGAGCGCTACGCTGATGCCGTCCTATTCGGGCTGGAGGCCATTCTGCGTATAGACGTCGAGAGGTGCATGTACCATTACGTCTCACAAGCTGAATGTGAAGAAGAACGCGTGGAGCATGACGTTTGAATGAGTAATGAATTGTCAGGTAGGCGTTGTTTCGGCGAGATCACGCAACTGATGAGATTTCTGTAATTTTGCCATCAGTTATTCAGCTATCCGATTTCGGCAATCAGCCAGCATTCAATAGTCATTCAGTCGAGGCATGCGCGGCGCCAAGTCAGAAGGTAATATCCCAAATTTCGCCTAAAACGGTCGATCTTTCGCCATAACGGCCACCTTTGGCCGACGCTAATTTGTGTCGAAGAGCTTGCTGATTGTCCGAATTAGAGGCGACGTGACGATGAAATGCACTGACGAATATCTCCGTAGAAAAATCCGAAAATTGGAAAAATCTGCAGAAAGGCATCGACACGATCTTCGACCAGGCAAGCGAAGATTTGGCGTATATCGATTTTTGCGTGACGTTTATGAATTGTATGTTGAACTTCGCTCAAGGCGAATCGCGAGAAAAGCAACGCGGCGAATTGTCAAACTCGCGCAACTGCCAATTCGGAAAGATTCTCACCCAATTCGTGTACTGATCGAAGCTACTGCTGGTTCAGAAGACAATCGAGCAAAAAGCCGATGGGTCCAAGCTTTGCGATACGCCTTTGGCTGGCGACAGCGCCCACACAGGCTGAAATGGTTTTTTCAAGTAAACGGTGGAATTGCCGGATCTGCCGCAAAGCGGGCTATGCGAGACGGCACGGCGCGGCGAAAAGCACCGATGGCGAATCCGGCATCTCAAAAGTTAAACACCACGTGAGCTCAGTTGCGACGCCCGCCTGCCGCATCATTCGCGCTGTCACGACCGACAATCAGGAAGTGGTCTCGAAAAAATCGGAGTGGTCGCGGAAATGATGGTCATACCAATATTGGAACCGGCCTTGGGAAACTTCGCCGGTGCCCTCGCAGTATCCACAATCGAACCAAATGATCGACGTTTTAGGACTGCGGTTTATTCGCTGGCCGTCACCGCCACGTGCGTAAGATCGTCTGCCGGCTCGTCCATCTTAAAGCAGCCAATGATGAAGCCAATGCCAAGACCCATTGAAGCCGCATCATAGCTGCCACCCCGACGTCAGTCATGGGGCATTTGCTGCGTCGCAACGAACAAATTATTCAAATCACCGTCATCGCATTGTCTGAAACTTATGGTCGGTGTAGCAACTCAGTCTTGCGTACCTGCAATCAAAAAATATGGGAGGCGTTGATGAGCGTAGAAAAGCCCGCATATTTTGATCTCAAAACCGTTTCCCTCATGAGGGAAGCGCTTGACGATGCGTGGGCCTGCCTTAGGCCACAAGAGCGCGAGACAACGAGCCGCACTGTATTGGCCGAGGCAATCCTGGCGTTGGCGGCACAAGGCGAGCGTAATCCGGACCGCCTGATTGACGCCGCGCTGGCGGGGCCAGTAACAGACGCAAGGCTGACGCAGCCGCATAGCTTTCCGAGACCCTAGCCCGAATGGTGATGAATCCGTTGTACCATGTTTGCTTCTGGCTCTAAGCAGACATCGTAACGGCGAGTAAGAGCAGACATGGCGCCGACATCCTGCGATGTCGCCTTTTGACCGATAGTGTTGATAAAGTCGACGATGAGACAACCGGTGCTCTTGTTTTGCACTTTTGCCGGTCGTTTGCTCGCCGTCCCCGTTGGGAGGCGACGACATTGCTCTCACGATTGACGTTGACGCCACTAACGCTCAGGCGAGATAGGCAGTCAGCAAGTTCGGCGGTGGCTGCCAGACATGATTTGCCAGCGTCTTGAGGTTCTGC